>Ga0315275_10005061_pt1 | contig 12418 bp, 16 predicted proteins | sample YL17G03_0_MG_FD_205557 | JGI IMG/M metagenome (GOLD analysis project Ga0315275, IMG submission 205557) | Sediment microbial communities from Yellowstone Lake, YNP, Wyoming, USA - YL17G03_0 | ecosystem: Environmental > Aquatic > Freshwater > Lake > Sediment | place: USA: Wyoming | collected... | reverse complement strand
TGGTGACGTACCTGCCGAAGTGCATGCAGCACTTCCCGCACCGGGTGCACTGGAACGCGGGCATCGCTCCTGCCCGGAGAGGTTCTTTTCGCAGGCAGAAGAGGTTTGCGGGTCAGGAGCTGAGGGATTACCAGGCGTACCCGTTCTTCAGCCAGCCTGTTCCATTCTTGGCCGGTTTCCTGGGCCAGCGAGCAACTGAAGGGATGCGTGAATAGTCCGACCACCGGCAGTGAACCGCTCCAGGGGGCTCCGCCGCCGCCGCGCCTCCTGAAGTATACTTAGAAGATGAAAAAACGGTAATACGCGTTCATCGCATACGAGTGATACGCTCTTGGGGGCTCCGCCCCCGCCGCGTGGGCATCCCCCGGTGGGGATAGGGTGATCCTACCTTTATTAATGTCTCTCCACCAGATAAGCCGAAGATCCACCCCTCCCCCGGGGGGGCGCCCACGCGGCGGGGGGCCAGCGGCCCCCCTGGAGCGTACCAGTCGTACGAATCGAATGGTTGAAATCGTACGGTCCACCCCTTGAACCAGAAGCACTGCGGCGGGAGGGGACCTGCCCCCTCCCGGTCCCTCCGCCATTGAGGATAGTCCCTCTTCGAGCGCCGCGGGGGCATCCTCACCCTTAAAACCCCCTGCGTCCTACTCCTACGCATGAAGGTGTGCATCATGTGCGGGGGCGAGGGGACCCGCCTGCGCCCCCTCACCTTCGAGCGCCCCAAGCCCTGCATCCCCATCATGAACATCCCCTCGCTCCAGCACCTGGTCTCCCACCTCTCCAACCTGGGATTTTCCGACGTGGTGCTGACGGTGGGGTACATGGCAGAGGAGATCGAGCAGGCCCTGGGCGACGGATCGCTTTTCAATGTCTCCCTCCACTATGTGCGCGAGAAGACGAAGCTCGGCACCGCCGGGTCGGTGAAGAACGCCCAGCGCCACCTGGAGGACGGGAAGTTCCTGGTGGTGGGCGGGGACCATGTCACCGACCTGAACCTGCGGGAGTTCTACCGGGAACACCTCCACGGGCACGGGATCCTCTCCATCGGCCTTGTCTCCATCGATGATCCCGGCGAGTACGGCATCGCCGAGATCGATGCCGATTACCATGTGAAGCGGTTCCGGGAGAAGCCGTCGCCCGGCGAGATCTTCTCCAACCTGGCCAGTACCGGCATGTATGTCTGCAACCCTGAGGTGCTGGACCACATCCCCGCAGGGAAGCAGTACGACTTTGCGAGGGACCTCTTCCCCGCCCTGATGGAGGAGGATTTGCTCCTGAAGGGCTGGCTGGCGCGGGGCAACTGGACCGATGTGGGGAGCCCGAGATCTCTCCGGCAGGCGGAGCGGTGGAAGCTGCAGGAGCTGCCCCACACGAGCATCAGCGGCGACCTTTCCATGCACGGGGCCAGGGTTGTCGGACCTGTCCAGATGGGCGGCTCCATCACCCTGGGTGTTGGATCCCGGATCATCGGGCCGGTGGCGATTGGTGCAGGCACCACCATCGGGGAGCACGTGCTGGTAGGGCCCTATACCTCCCTTGGGGAGGGGTGCACGATCCGGGGGCATACCAAGATCTTCTCCTCGTCCATCTACAACCGGGTGGTGGTGGGCAGGAACAGCACCGTCAGCGGGAGCGTGATTGACAACGACACCGTGGTCGGGGACGACTGCAGCATTGAGAACGATACCGTCATCGGCCCCCGGGTCCGCCTGGCCGACTCGGTGGTGGTCCACTCCGGCACCCGGCTCTGGCCCGAGGTGACCGTCGCACAGGGCACGGTCGTGAAGGAGCACGTGCTGAACAGTGAGTACGATCTCCGGTACGAGGGGTCCTGAACCGATCGTCACCCGTGGCGCACCAGCCGGTGGGTGAGGGCCACCAGGGGGTGCCGGGCATAGTCCATGACCTTGATGTCGTCCAGGGTGGAGAGGTTCATGGATCTGGCGGTCCGCTCCATCCCCAGCTCGATATCCTGGTCGATCTCGATGATGTAGGCATCCAGCGTCTGGATGCCCAGCCTCTTCGCCGCTACGGCACGGTGGTGGCCGTCGACGAGAATCAGCCGTCCGGGCCGTTTCACGACGATCAGCGGCTCGGCAAGGCCCTTTTTGATCTCGTACATCCTCCCCTCCAGCTCGTCCTCATAGATCTTGGCCTGGGTGGGGAGGAGGTCCGCGATGGGCACGTGCTCCCGCTTCATCTGGGGGTCCACGTTGTAGAGCTTCCGCAGCGTGTCGATGAACTTGAAGACCTTCTCTGGGGATACGTGCTCGATCTGGGAACGGATCACGTCGGAGTTGGAGATGATCCCCAGCAGCCGGTTCTGCTCGTCCACGACAGGCAGCTTCTGGATGCCGGACCGGAAGATCACCCGGGCGGCATCGTTGATGGACATGTCCGGGTCCGCCACGATCAGGTGGGTGGACATCACGCGCTCGAGGGGCACACTGGGGAGTACAAAGAGCAGGTCCCGGGCCGCAATGTACCCCACCACCTCGTGGTTGTCCACCACCGGAAAACCGTCATGCCCGGTCTTCTGGATGGTCTCCAGGACATCCTTAGCCGTGGAATGCACGTCAATGCAGATCACGTCGTAGGTCATGTAGTCCCGGACCTTCTTCTTGTCCATTGCTTGAAGGTTGTACGTTCCGGTGACTTCAAGGGATCGGTGAAAAAAGGGATGGGAATGGGGATTACTCGATGGTGATACCCTATCGAAAGCGATATAGGTGTAGTAAACAATCTTCTATCATGACACCCGCGACCAATCCGATCCAACATTTCCTTTCCAACTACAGCAAGCCCCGGACCCGCACCGCGTACCGGAGCGGGATCTTCCGGTTCTTTGATCTGGTGGGGAAACCCATCCGGCAAGGATATGCCAGAAAAAAGGACTTCGCCGAATATGAGAAGCGGGCGGAAACCTACCTCTCCACGCCCCCGGATGAGATCCTGGATGACCTGATGCGGTTTGCCGCCTCGATGGGGAACATCCCGCCATGGACGGCGAGGGGATATCTCCGGTCGGTTATCCTCTTCTTCCAGCGACACCGGATCAGGCTGGAACCTGACGACCGAAGGCTCCTGGTCTCGAAGCTGCCGAAGGGGGGCAGCCGGACGAAGGAGATCCTCTTTGATGCCGATACCCTCCGGCGGATCCTGGAACACCTCCCGCTCCGTGGCCGGGCACTCGCCCTGACGCTACTTTCATCGGGGATGAGGATCGGCGAAGCCCTCCAGGTCAGGCTCGATGACTTAGATCTTGCCGCGGTCCCGGCCCGGGTCCACCTCCGCGGCGAATACACGAAGACGGGAAACCAGCGCGTCACCTTCATGTCGGATGAGGCGGTCGGCAGTATACGGGAGTGGCTGAAGGTCCGGGAGAAGTACTGCCGGACCGCGGGCCGCCGCGGGAACGAGAAGATCCGGGCGGCGCGGGCGAGATCCTCCCCGATGAAGGATCCGCGGCTCTTCCCCTTCAGTGACGAGACCGCCTCGAAGATGTGGATTCGTGGCCTCAAGGCCGCGGGTCTCGATGATACCGACCGGGGTACGGGCCGGCGGACGCGGCACTGGCACATGACGAGAAAATACTTCCGGGCAAGGCTCGGTCTTCACGTCCACCCCGATCTTGCCGAGCTCCTGATGGGTCACTCGGATGCCTATGGGAACGCGTACCGCGGGCAGCCGGAGACGGTCCTTGCCGAACTCTACCTCAAAGGCGAGCAATACCTGACCATCGCCGCGAACCCGGCTGCAGCCCGTGAGACTGAGGAACGGGTACGAGAGCAGGCGGTGGACATCGGGATCCTGCAGCGCGAGAACCAGAAGATCCGTGAGGCCCTGGCAGACATGACAGATGCGGTGGTGATGCTGAAGGGCTCGCTGATGGTGGAGGAGTCAGCCGGCAGGGACGAGCGCGAGACCCTGGAGAACGCGACGGGAAAGACCCTGAAGAGTGTCCTGCTGGAACAGGCGAATGAGGTACGGCAGCGACATGGACTTCCCCCTGTGAAGGATCTCCGGGAACTTGAGGATGGAGAGACCCAATCCCCGCGGCGAGGGAAGGTGCGGTGATCTGAGATGCCACCGCGGGATGATGACGGTCCGAGAGGCCCTGAGTTCTGGCCGCAACCCCGGCGACCGGGTGGTCCGGCAGCCGGACCGGCTCCTCACACTCTCACCCCGCCGTCCCGGGGATTCGCCTTGAAAGTGCGGTACTGCCTGATGCTGGGTGGTGGTGGGTGATAGAAAATTGTACTGGGAGTTCCTTTAGTGTCCAAGGGCAATACCCATTATATAGTCTAGGGACATTATAGATATATCATGCCGAAAAAACAGCAGGACCGGCGCCCGAGACGGACCCTTGAGGAAATGGTGGGACTGGATGCGGCAGTCTTAGAAGTCTTCAAGAGGATCACTCCCCCGCTCACAGTCCGGGGAGTATTCTACCAACTCGTCACCGCCAAGGCAGTAGTGAAGGACGAGGAGCACGGATACCGGGGTACGAAGCGGTGGTCGCTGAAGATGCGGCGGGACGGGCGCATCCCCTATGAATGGATCGCCGATCCCAGTCGCGGCAGGCGTGTCCCGTTGCTATGGGACAGCTTCGACGACTACCGGGAGACCGTACGATCGGGCTTTGTCATTGACCCATGGCAATATCAGCCCCGGCGGGTCGAGGTACTCGTGGAGAAGGAGGCCCTCGTGGGCGTGCTGGAAAAAACCACATCAAAGTACCGTGTCCCGCTCCTCTCCGGGAGAGGCTACAACAGCGAGACCGCCCTCTACAACCTCGCCGAGATCATCGGGAAGCGGGAGCGGCCGACGGTCCTGCTCCTCCTGGGTGACCACGATCCATCAGGTCAGGACATCATCCGGGACAACATCGGGCGGCTGCAGAGATTCACCGGCGGCAACAACATCGAAACGGAGATGCTTGCCCTCACCCAGGAGCAGGTGGAGGAGTACGACCTGCCGACGCGCCCGCCGAAGCCGAAGGACTCCCGGACGAAGCGCTGGGAAGGCAAGGGTGCCGTCGAACTCGATGCACTCAACCCGGACGTGCTCCGCCAGATCGTCAGGGAAGGGATCGAGCGCCACATCGACTGGGACCACTGGCAGGAGTGCCTCGACGCTGAGAAGCGTATCCAGTCCAAGGTCACGAAGCTGCTGGAATAGATCGCCACAATCCACTATTTCCGGCACCTCCGGCCCAGCTTCCCTCTCCCACTACCAGGCTGGTATGATCCCATCATCCTTCTATAGACCGATAATACCGTGAATCCGCTGGGCTCGTAAAATCGTCCTTTCCCCTCTCACCTCGAGAGAGGGCGTATCGGTCATGGATCTGAGTCCATGGTTGAGATCCTTGGAGGCCCCATCAAGGATCTCCGGACCTGGCTTCTCCAAATGTAAAGAGATAATTACATTCAACCAGGGCCGCCCGACGGTGACACCCAACCAGGTTGTCCTGGTCCCGGACCGGATCCCGCCGGCCCGGCTGCCGGCCCGGGTACCGGACTGGGTGAGATCAAGAGTATGCGGCTTCCATCTGGCAGGAGGGACAGAGCGGAACCATCTCGCCCTTCCACTTCACGACTGCCAGGTTCTCTTCCCTCCCGCACTCGGCGCACTCGTGATGGTAGGCGAGAAGGATTTGCTCGTCACTTCTCCCGAAAAAGGTGACCGCGTTCATGGCGCGTGGGACCGCGATGGGAGACCTGCGGATGCCGTGCCTCTTCAGTGCCTTCTCGACCGCACCGACCGAAACCCGGAGTCTGATGGCGATCTGGATGCGGGAGAGTTTCTCTTTGACATAAAGTCGCTGGAGAACCTCTCTGCGAAGCCGCGTCATAGAAGTATGTAGAGATACTCGGCTACTTATACCCCTCTGCCGTCAGAGGCGGTCGGGCGATTCATCCAGATTTATGCACCTACTCGATCGGGTCGGGTGGTCACCATGAGATTATTGGACGATTCCTCTCATCCTCTGAAGTCCGTTTCTGTTTCGCAGTGAGACCGTCTTTGATCACGTATGGCGGCGGTCCCTGGATGGTCTTTTCAGGGATAGGGAAGGACGTGGTGCCCTCCCCTTCCCGGTGTGATGGCGCCGGAGCGATAGCAGGGAGTGGTACCCTGCCGGGATCCGGCCCGGTCTCGTGGTGAAGACCTGTATGCCCTATCCCCCTGCCGTCATGGGAAGATCCACGACCACTGTCACGGCGGGGATTGTGCATGAAATCATCATTTCTGTCAACCCGGAAATTCTCCGAGTTTTGAGGGTCTGTGGACTCTCCGGCGGAGGAGACTTTCGCAGAAGGTATATTCTGCGAAGTTTCCCCACCCTCCACCGACGGTGACCCGTCCCTATTGGCAATGGCGTTTTGCGTGTGGATGTCAAGAGGATCTTTTGCCCGTTCCACGTCCTCGAATATGATCCTCGTACCTTCCAGATTTTCCGTGCCCACCCGCCCCCTCACAGGGCCACCCGCGAGGATGCTGCTGTGGACCTGGGCGAGGTCCACGAAGGCCCGCAGATGGGCGATCCGGAGGTTCTCGGATTCGGTCGGACGATCATCCTGAGGAGATCCCTGCGATTGATGATTTCCTCCCCGGTATTAGGAGTATCGTCATCAGTCATGGGTGCTCACCGTCGATGCGAGGTTTGTTGCCGGAGTCCGTCGCCGAAAGTTGTCCGGGAGTTGGGTGGAAGGGAGAGGAAAAGGAAGCGGAGCAGGGCTCCGATTCCTGAGGATGCGGCACAGATCCGGTTGTGAAATGGTGCTTAACTGTCATCTGTGAAGCCCTCCACCAGGAAACGCATGGAAGTGCATCAGGAGCTCCAGGTGGTGAGACTCCTGCCATGGTGATATCTGCCATGCTGTCATTGTCACCTACGATGACTACTGGTGGGACGGAGGGGGCAGGGACTCCGCCCGCCCCCACGTGCGCCCCCGCCCCGTGCAGTTGTCGGGTACTCGGCACGTCCCTGCTCTACGGCCTCTTCCTTGGATGGTTTCTTCATACATGCCTCCCCTTCGAGTCCTGCTTTATCGACATGTGACCTATAGGTTCACTTCCGATCATCACCACGGCCTCGCCCTTCTCGATACGCTGCATCAGTGATCGGTAATCCTCTTCTCGCATAGTGGTGAGGTCGGTGATCCTCAGTCGGTCACGAAGGCCCGCAGAAGGCGGCGAATATCTCGACATGCTCCTCGAAGGACTGGGTGAACTCCCGCTGGATCATTCGGCTCCAGCTGTACTTCTTGTCAAAATCCGGAGGGCATAGAGCACCACCCTGAGGAGGATCCTCTTTGCCCGGCACCGGAAATTTCTCATTCGGCATGTCTCCCACCGTAGAGGATCAAGAGATCGAGATGCTCCGTATAGGATTGAGCAAACTCACGGAGATCGGTATTCATAGGATGCCTGCCGTAGAGGACGCGGTGATGGTTGGCAAGGGCGACCCACGCCTGCATCACTCGGGCGCCCATCCTCGTTCACGCAATGTGAAGATCGTGCCATATTGGCGGCGTACCTGCAACTCACCCACGAGTTTCAGGAGTTTTGCATCGAGGACACCGCGTTTTTGGGCCTCGGCGATCCACTCTTCTATGAGACGGTCCATGGCCTCTTTTGTCATGCCATCAGGTACTTCATCGCCGACGTCCACTCCTCTCCCCTGAATGGCGACCCGGTTCTTCCCCTGGGGGGCGCTCTCGATGTCGGACTCGGTGGTGTTGGCGATGATCCGGAGTTCGTTCCGTGCGATCTCCATGTTGGAGAGGCGCTGGGGTGCCATAGAACCCTTCTGGGCCTTGGGGACTTTGGCGCCCTTGTTCCGGCAGCAGCCCGGCTTCACGCAGACGCACGGGATCGCCGCGCTCTGAATGAACATTCCGATCGTTTCCATCGGGCATCACTCCGGGACGACCTCGAAGATCGGGACCGGGCGGAACTTCGCGGGGATGATCATGTCCCATCCCTCGTGCTCAACCGAGTAGCGGCCCTCCTTCTTCCGTGCGTCCTGCAGCCAGAGGTCACTCAGGCGGTGACACTCGGCTTCACTTGGACTCGCGAGGAGGGGGTGGAGTTGGCCATCGTGTCTCTGCCGAGAGCACACATGTATCTTGGTGTGCGGGGGGAACAGAATGGGGACGGCAGCGGCCTCGGCAGCAGCCTTCTCGATCTCGGCTTTCCGTGCGTTCAGAAATGGATCTCCTGCAACGCTCGGATCCGGCGACTCGATGGGCCGGGTGCTGATGATTGCCCGCTCCTTAGATTGCACTGCCCTAGGCGTCATTGTCCCTCGGGCAGGTTGTCCCTGCGATGCAGAACTTCCTCTTCGGTCGAGTCCGAGAACGCCGTCTTCACCGGCTTCTTCTCAGGCTTCTGATCCGGGATCTGGATGGTCATGGTGTCACCCTCGGGAACTCTTCGCCGCCGGCTGCCCGGGCGATCTCTTTCCGGAGCGCATTACGGAGGATATTCGGCACGTGGATACCGAGCTCCTTGGCCCTGCGAATCTCAACTCGTGGAATTCTCAGGGGATAAATCTTCTCTGCTGTTGGCGACATATGGATACAAATGTGGAGACAACTAGGTTATAAGAGTTTAGCTTTACAGGATGAGGATGTTCATGAAAAATGATGCGAGGACACCCCTTCACGGTATCCACGCCTGCGGGCATCAGCAGGAGTTAACCCTATCCCTCTACCAGGAGGAGGAATCTGAGGGGCTGGGGAAGGCCCTGTCATACCTGGAGGACAGTCTGGGGCTTCAGCCTCTCCACCAGGTCCACGAGGAAGCTTCGATGCTTGCACAAAACCCGTCTCTCTCCGGATCTTTCCCTTCAAGACTGTGCCGGGGTGGGTCGCACGTAGGGCGGGAGACTCCCGCCCTTCCGTCCCACCAGACAGAATCCTTACGTATGGAATATTGGGCATGTGCACCTCCACCCGTACTACCGGCCCTTTGATTCCTGCCAAACCCTCCCTCAGGTACACATGGACACTTCCCACCCTGAGATGAGTTCGCCCAAAGATCTCCACACTCCCGACGGAGTGCGGGAGTCTCTCACCATCAAGAATCCGGGCCACTTCCCGGACCACCTCCTCACTGAGACCTCTCCCCGGAAGGTCAAATCCCAGGTGACACCTCGATATCATCCACGTACCCGGTACCCGGTCCAGTCCCGTTATCGTGAGAATGTCCTTGAATTCCTTCCCTAACTCAGTCACAGGTAACGGACACTCAGGACACGCGATATGAATGTCATCCGGTCCACACCGGGTGACCGTGAAAAACCGATCCTGAAGAATTATTTGCGGACTGAAATTATCGAAAGTTTGATCCGTGCTACTCCTTGTCAAATTGGGGAGTAACCCCCCCTCCTCGGAGAACCTCGGAGAGGTGCTATACTGTGTCAACCGTGTCAAATGGAAGTGGATGTTGTGCATTGAGAGTGGAGTCCGAAGGAAGCGATTCATAGGGTTTGGGAGAGATCGGTAGAATCCTCGTTTCATTTTCTCCAAACGGCCGCGTTTCACGCCCCGCCTGAGGTATTCATACACGTTACGGACTGGAATCTTGAGAATACGGGCGAGGGAGGGCGCATTGTATTCCGACGGTGACCGCTCCAGGAAGGCCATCATGCGGCCGTAATCTCCACCCTCTACCCTACTGGTGAATTCAACTTCAGTGGAAACGGTGGTATCGCCGTTTGTTTCCACTGGACTTTTCTCCCCATTGCAGACCGTCGGGTCCGATATTGGCGAGAAGGTTCCACTGGAAGGAGAGGTATCACCAGTGGAGTACCTTTTTAAGGTTGGAGGTTGAGAAGACATTGCAAATCTTCCTTCTGCGGGGGGTGGAATCCCCGCGGATATTCTCACCCTGGAGCTCAGGCCCTCCTCTTCTCCCGGACGTACTCCTGCATCCTCTCGGCGATGAACTCGGATACGTTACTGATGCCGGCTGAGATCGCCGCATCATAGATCGGTGCTGGGATCCTCGCGTTGATGTGGACCCGCTCCTGGCCGTTTTTCAAGATTTCTCGCATAAAATCTCTATAATCGATTAGGTTATACCACTTTTGGTATTGGGGCGATTTGAAAGTAGCGATGCAGGATTTCAAAAAAGGAATGGAACCCGTGGAGATTTTAAGAATAATTCCGAATTATTGGGATTGTATCGAAAAGAAGGGTTTTTGTATAATAGATTATCCACTATCGAGAGTGTATCATTCGATGGGGATCTTCTTCCTCTTCTCCTCCATGCTCTTCTTCAGCCGCACCTCCAGCACCCCGTTCTTGAAGGAAGCTGAGCCACCGCTCTCGGTCACGTCCACGGGAAGCCGGATCAGCCGGTCCAGGGACCCGTAACTCCGCTCCCGCATGTAGTAGCCTTCCGCCTTCTCCTCCTGCTCGCCCCTGCGCTCGCAGGAGATCTGCAGGGTCCTCGGGTCCATCAGCTGGAGGGAGACATCGTCCTTCTCCACGCCGGGTAGATCTGCCACCACCACCACCTCGTCGTCATGCTCCCGGACGTCGACGCGGAGATCCCCGCGGAGTGCAGGAATCACCCTTCCCCTGAGTTCCTTTGCCGGGAGCAGGGGAGTGGTCTCGATCCCCTCCAGGAGAGTAGTGAACTGACTCTCCATCTCCGCCATCAGGTCATTGAATTCATTCCAGATCGCGGAATAGGGCCTGTACCTTCTCCATACCATCTGTATTCACCCCAGTGACAGCCGCTGCGGGCACCCTTCGGTGTCCCGCACATGGCTAACCAATGGTTAGCGCTCTTAGTACTTAAGGGTTGCTTGGATGGCGGCGACTCCTGTGGAGGTTTTATCTTGCCTTTCGCCTGATGCTATAGGCATGAAGCGGGAGGAGGAGGAGAAAACCTCGGTATGGAAGAAGGTGGCGTTCATCGCCATCGGCGTGGCCTTTGTGGGGATGTTTATCTTCAGTTATTGGAGTCCTTTCCTAGGGACGTTCCTCCGGACCGTCCAGCCCCTGGATACCCTCTCCGTCCAGTTCACTATCCGCGATGAGGGGGGCCAGGCAGTACTTACCACCGACAGGGCAGTGTATCAGACCGCCATCAAGAACGGGGACCCTGTCTTCTTTACCAACACCCTCGAGATCCAGGTTGGAAAGACGGGGAGCCCTGCAATCATGGGTGTACAGGCGATTAACCCGTATCTCGGGCAGGCAAAATTTGGGCTCCTCGGCCTGGAGATCGATGAGATGAGCGTCGGACTCCTGGGCATGCATGCCGGCGAAACCCGGAGGGTGGACTTCCGGTTCGAGGACCCGCTCATGGTGAACCTCACTGCACGGGAGTTCGATGTCATCGGCGGGAACTTCTCCCAGTCACAGGTGGGAGACTGGATCCCGGTGGGCTTTTCCGAGGATCCCCTGGCCCGGGATCTCCCGGGAGCGAACGAGACCCCGGCGGATACCGTGGTCCGGATGGCCAGGATCGTGGAGAAGAACGGTGAGGGAGCCCTTCTCAGCTACCGCTACGCCTCTTCTGAAATCTCCTTTGCCGAGTTCCCCCGGTGAGGGCAGGGAAGGTTTTTCTCCCATCCCCCCAATTTTCCCTCCATGGCAGTCACGGTCCTCTGTTTTTCGCAGGAAGGCTGCATGGGATGCGTGGAGCAGGAGCCCATCAACCGGGAGGTGGAGGCCGCCCTGGGCCTCCGGATCCAGGAGATTGATGCGGTGAAGAGCCCTCATTTCATCAAGGAATATGCCCTCCGGGTCACCCCCACAATCCTTGTACTCAGGGATGGCCAGGTGAAGGAGCGCTTCGAAGGAGTGGTCCACCGCGAGGAACTGGAAGGGGCGATCCGGAAGCACCTATAACCGGTAGCCGTAGATCCGGGTGATCTCCCGGGCGGCAGCCGTCTTCCCCTCCCTCCGGACCACCCGGCCGTCCCGGAGCTTCATGTGGGAGATCCGGAAGGCGGTTTTTCCTGCGGTCGCGATCCCTCCCACGGAAAATTCCTGCTCCCCGGTGCAGGAGATGTGGAGGGGCTCGGTGGTGCGGCCCCGGTGGACCGAGGCCTTCACCACCACGCGATCGATGGCCCGTGTCCAGAGGGTACCTACGGACCCGGCCGCCGCCTTGCGCACCCGCTTCTCCCCGCTCTCGATGGCGGTCACCTCCACCCCCGCCGCCTCGCCCCCGCAGAGGGCTGCCAGGTGATCACCCACCGCCACCACCTCATCCTCGGCAAGCTCCACCTCGCACACCCGCGACTGGTCCCGGTCAGAGACGATGGCCCTCACCCGGATCTCTGCCGGCTCCGGGAACCGGACCCGGTGGACGTGGCCGCAGCCGGAGCACTCCACCAGCAGCTCGGCACCCTCTTTGAGCACACGGTGGCCGGTCTCCTTGCTGCAGC
>Ga0315275_10005060_pt1 | contig 12418 bp, 14 predicted proteins | sample YL17G03_0_MG_FD_205557 | JGI IMG/M metagenome (GOLD analysis project Ga0315275, IMG submission 205557) | Sediment microbial communities from Yellowstone Lake, YNP, Wyoming, USA - YL17G03_0 | ecosystem: Environmental > Aquatic > Freshwater > Lake > Sediment | place: USA: Wyoming | collected... | reverse complement strand
GTACCGATTGAACAATAAAAAAGCCGACTTGGTTCACAAATCGGCTGTCGTTCAGACAAAGCCATGATGACACTCTGGATCCTCTCCTTGCATCGCTCCTCGCGCACAATTCCAGGGAACTGCACAATCCGGGGCGACGGAGTCAGCGAGGTCCCAACCCCTGTCTGCGCTCCTGCGTCAGCTCTTGCATCAATTGACGGATGTTCTGAAGAAAGTTTCGCTCGAAGACCAGGTAATCGACAATCTGCTTGACCGACAGGACGCTCTTGAGTTCTTCGACAAACTTGTTCCTCGCTTCGGTCACTTTCGCGTCCATGCTGATAAGATCCTTGATGACCTTTTCCAACTCGGCGTCCGAAGAGCCGGATTTGCGCATTGCCTGAAGTTGGTCGATCATCCCCTCCCGCTTCATGTTGATTTCTCGCATTGCTTCCTGATGTTTGTTGTACTTGGCAAAGAAGCGGATCGAGGATTCCTCATCCAGCTTCAATGCGTCCATCAGCTTGATCTTCTTGAATTGCTCCACTCGTTCCACCTGGCGAGGGCCAAGCGGCCGGTTTTGTCCCTGAGCCATCAGGCATGCAAACGAGACTATAACCAGTATGAACATGAGTCGTTTCATGGGATCTCCATTGTTCCAAGTCGTTGAAGGATTTCGTCTACGTCGGATTCACCAAGATCGGTCAAGAGCTGCTGCGAGGACAACTCTGCAATATCGCCAAGGGCCGACGAGGAGGGCCCGGCGAGCGCTTCGCGCACGAGCTGCCTCTTCACGAATGTTTCATTCATCAACACGTGAGACGCAGCCTTGGTCTGAATAGCATTCCATTCGCTCGAAGAGGATTGTTCATGAAGGATGTCTGCGAATTCTTCCGGCGTCGCAGACCCGGCGATCGCCGTGAATGGATTCTCCTGATCCGCCGAAGGCACGGAGAGCGGGATATGGGACAGAAGTACGAAGGCCAAAACAGCCGTCAATGCCGGTACCGCCAGCTTGGTCACGATTGGATTCCAAATCCTCGAAATCCCTCGTTTCTCTTCAAGCCGTTCGCGCACTCGCGGAAGAATTGACCCGAAATAGTATGGTGGAACGTCAACGCGATGCTCTTGTCCGATAGTGGCAAATGTGCGCTGAAGCTCATCAAGCTCTGTCCTGCACGATGCGCATCGCTGCAAATGCTCCTCGACGCCTGTCTTGAGTTCATCACCAAGCGATCCGCGGACGAAGTCCGGCAGCAATATGCTAACGTGTACCGTGCGCACGATTTATGTAGTCTCCTATCTTTCGTATTGCGTGAAAATAGTTTGCTTTCAAACCCCCGACCGTCGTCCCCAGGATTTTCGCAATCTCTTCATAGGGAATTTCTTCGTAGTACCTCAGGACAAACACCGCGCGTTGTTTCGTCGGAAGTGTCGCAATTGCTTCTTCGATCAGTGATTTCTGTTCCTGCCGTTCGAAGACCCTGTCCGGTGAATCTGCTTCATCGCCTGCCAATTCAAGGAGATCATCGAGGCCGAAAAATTCACGAACCCGCTGCCGGCGGAGATAATTCAAAGAAACATTGACAGTGACGCGATACAACCAGGTGAAGAGACTCGATTCTCCACGGAATTCGTTCAGTCCTTGGTGTACTTTGCAGAAGACTTCCTGCGTAATGTCATCTGCGTTGTCATGGTCATTCGAGAATCGCCTGGCGACCCAATAGACCTTCTGCTGATATCGAAGAACCAGCTCGTTGAAAGCTCCTTCATTGCCCTTCTGATAACCGCCAACGAGTTCTTCGTCTGTGCAATCACTCATCCAATTCGATCATCTACGTTCTTTGGACAACTTCGTGAAACCAAAGGTTTAAGAGCCGCGGAGGGCTCTGAAGATTTGTCGGAGTGTGTGTCAGCCCGATCTCTCCGTGGAGCATAGGTTCTGTCGATACAACCCTTGTTTTTTTACCAAATTCCCAGTTGTGCGCCCAGCGTAAACTCAAACTGCTCTTTCGAGCTCTTTGTCGCCTCGTCCTCGACTTTGATTTGGCGCGCCCTGAAATCGATGAACAAATCCCGGAGAGGCTGATACTTCGCGTAGAGGCCGTAGGATCGCTCCTCATGCAAAGGACCGTACAAGAAGTCCGGCTGTCCACCGCTATATTGCACAACGACATCCATCAGGCCCCCTTTTCGATAGACCTCCGAAAAGGCTCCGACTTTCAATTGACGCATCGGACGATAGGCAGTCTCAAAGTAGAGAAGATCTCCATTTTGGCCAACCCAATGTCCCAGGACATATCCGTTGTTGGTGAAATTTGCCGCTGTGTACTTGTGTGAGTATGCCCATGGATTGATACGGCTATATTCTGCGACTAGCTCAAGGTTGTCGAGGAGCTTGTCATATGTGTGCAGACCAACGGTCGTGCCGATTTGCCTTCGCGATTTGTAGCCATCGAAGAGATCGTCGGTATTGAGTTCATCGATGAACAGAGAGAAATAGAAATTGAGTCCCTTGAGGAGACTCATATCAAGACTTCCGAAGAACTGCGAATTGTCCGTGTCACCGTTGTAGTGTTCGCCTGCCTTGAAGAACATGATGGGGATGAGATAGATCAACAACGGTCCCCGATCGCTGTAGACGATCGACTCTCCCAATGAGATATTGAGTCCGTCCACGACCGAGAACTCCAGCTGATGAGCCGCCATGTACTTGGCGCGATCGACAGGTCGATACCAATCTCCAATCTGCGAGGAATAGGTGTGGTACGAACGAACGGAATCACGAACGTTCGAATTCAAGTCTGCGTGGAAATAGACGAAGTCGATGCGATTGGTCAGCGGCACCCGTAATTTGATTTGCGGATAGGAAGGCGCCTTGTCGGACAGGATGACGCTTCCCCGGTCTCCGTATCCCCAAACGTTTTTCATCTTTTCGATCGAGAATTCGATCTTTCCGATGTGGAATCCAAGCTGCGCATCGATATTGTCGTACTCGATCAGATTGCCACGGCTGACAGACAGGATGATGCCCGGATCGGGCGTGTGGAGTTTCTTCGTGTTCAGGACATCGCCGACTTCCCTGTTGTCGATGAAGTTGAAATAGTACCCAAGGTCTTCAAACGCATAGCCCTGCATTGTCATTCCTTGTGAACGAACCTTCACGGGATTTTCCCCCAGCTTGGAATATGCATAGCGGTAGTCAATATCTAGATTGAACGTTCCTCCGGTGAGCTCTTGCGAGAAGAGATGCCATCGCGTTTCGCTGGGCTCGGTATCACCGCTAAGCTTCGAGAGCTCGTATTGAAAGTCAGTCTTGAAAAACTCATACGTCGAACGCTCGACGGATGTCATCTTGTTTGTGACAGAATCCAGCTCTTTGAGCATCCGCGCAATGTACAAACGAGAGAGCGGCTTCATCGCGTCCCGATAATTGCCGAGTAGCTGTTTTGCCTCCATCCGCTTCAAAAAAGGATAGACTTCATGCGCCGGTGGGACGGAGACCATTTGGGCCAGACTCCCAGCAGACAGGAGCAGGAAGAGGCCGAGAGCATTGAGTGTTGATCGAATTATCGGATGGCGAGACTGCATTACGGTTCTTTCCAAAATGTGTGAGAACTACTGAATGACAAGATTGAAAATATTTAGTGCAGAAACAAGATTACTGCTCCTTTGACTTCCAGAGATCGCGCCAGGTAGAGATTTCTTCTCTCTTGGGGTATCGCAGAGCCGCCTTTCCCGTCAACAGATACTTCATATCGCTGTAGATGTGGAACAAGACCGTGGAGAGGGCGTGCTTCTCAAGTCGTCGCGTTGAGACGAACGCGATGGCCTGTTTCTGAACGACGCATTTCCCAAGTTTCGACGCACGTCTGCTCAAATCAAGATCTTCCACGATTCCAAAATCTTCGCGGAAGCCCTTCAGTTTCCTGAACGCTTCTGCTCGGTACGCGACGCACACTCCCGGGAACAAGGACAAGCCAAACTTGTTGAAGAAGCGGACAAGCAGGTATGTCATCGTGTAGACAAATCGTGGGAACATGGTACCATCGGCAGGTCGTGCAATACCTGTCACAGCCACGACTGATCGATCGCGAAACGATTCATCGCAACGGCTCAGAAAATCCGACTGTAACGTTGCGTCAGCATCGACGAAGACAAGATACTCCCCGACCGAGCTTGCAGCACCGAGGTTTCTTCCGAGAGCAATACCACGCTTTTCCGTAGAGACAATCGTGTCACACAACGGCTTCGCAATTGACAGCGTTTGGTCCGTTGAACTTGCATCTGAGACAATGATCTCATACTGGGAGCGATCGTACGTCTGACGGCGGATCGACTCGAGGCATTGCCGAATGGGGCCTTCTTCGTTGTATGTCGGGATAATGATAGAGTAGTTCAAGGTGGATACTTTTCCGATCAGGTCTGTCAATTTGAATTTACTGGTTATTGTGCTGAAAGTCATGGCTTGTTGAATCTTTGCCAGTCCTGAAGAGACCCCGCGTTTCGCCTGCCTGCCGTTTGCCCGCCGGAGGTGGGCAGGCATGGCGCTGTGACGAGCCCTCTTGTCAGTCCGAGGCTCATTGTCATTCTGACAGCCGGCGGCCCTAGAATGATGCATGCGAAGCATGCAACTTCTCACGTATTTCTCAGAATGTGTCCGTTGAAACCGAGGAAAAACAGATTCCGTCTAGAAACATGACAGCCGGAGGCGTATGAATGATGCGCGCGAAGCACGCATTGTTTTTGCCGATGCTATCAGAATCTGTTTGTTCCCGTGGTGACAAAGGGGGATGGAATGACTGTGTCATAAAGTTCCCGGATACTAATCAGCACCGGATTTTTTAACTTGACTTTATCGATTCGCTTTGGCAATTTTGCGCCAACCTCAACCATCAAGCCCGATCACCGCGCGCGGTTGGTTTGTCTTTCCGCCGCTCCGAACCCCCTCCAGGTGGAAATGCGAGAAGAAGACCTGAGACTCATTTCTTCAGACGGAGGGTTCCATGCCGGGCCAACGTTCCCGCCGAATGTTTTCTTTCGTCCTTTCCATTTTCACACTTGCATCAGCCCTGACTGCACAAGCAACCATCCGGGAGAAAGTATCGATTGATCCCAAGCCGCCTGTGCAGCAATCCGGTACCCTGGAGGTTGGGAACACAATTGCTTTGTTTAGGAGATTGGCTTCAACGTGCGGTCAGCGCACAAACATGCTCGGTCAATCTTTTTCCACGCGAAGAGCACGTGAGCCTTCTCCTGAAGACGAAGACCCTTGTTGCCTGGATCCGATAGGCATCAACAATTGACTGCTTTGTTTTGGTTCAAGTGATCCCGCATCTACCCTTCCTGCCAAAACGGCGGCGCAGGCATGGTTTGGAGATTTTCGGCCGTTGACAGGTGTCGCAGGATTGTATTCGTTCGGAAGAGCATTGTGACCTGTCGTAGACAAGACACGAGAGAAGAAAGGGGGTTCTTCATCCCTGGATGTCTCACCGACAGCGGTTTTGCGAACATCTCAAAAAATATTGCATCTTCGAGTTATCGGGTTAGGATATCAAATCACGGTTCGATTTCAAATCTGCGTCGCCTCGATGTCTGTGCAAGGTCGTTTTCAAAAATAGATGACACTGGGTTTTCGCGAGATGCTGCTTCGTTTCTTCAAGGATTTGAATGATTCTGCAGTGGTTTGAACTGTGATCCGGGCTACGTGTCTTGATTTCATTTCGAATCATGCCTATACTTCTGTCAGACCCTTGCGGACGTCGAGTGAAGAGAAACTACAACATCATAACTGCGAGCCCTGTCCCGAAACTCGTTCAGCCGGGACTACCATTTGTCATTGCCTTGCTATTCCTTTGGAATGCCTGCAGCGACGATGGGCCGGAATCCAATGACTCGCCAATCGATCCTGCCTTCATCGGCGTATGGTATGCAAGTTCAGATTCGGTGGGCTTCGAGATTCTGACGGACGGGACATCAAAAACGCTCGTCGTCGATACGTCAGGGAAGCTCCAATATTCAAGTCCCGGACCGAGTCTGGCCGGCGCCATATCAATCGCGCTCCTCACAGCAAAGAACGGCAATCTAACCGCAAAAGTGCGATACAACGTGCCAGGATTCATTGATACGACGGTGACACTTCCCGGTGTCTACACATTTTCGAACAACAACAATACCGTGAGCATCACTTACCCTAGTCCCCTGAACGGTCTCCAATCGATACTGGTGTTCCAGCGGTCATCGGTTGGCGCCATCGTCAAGCCCCGCAAACTCGCAGGCTTTCTCCCGCCGCAATAGAACAAAGAGTAGTCACAGAGATACGATGAAATCCGACATTGCAGTTTTGACACGAACGTGCGCTCGAAGCCGCCATCCTTCGAGGGAGTTTGCCCCGTCGCACTCTTTGACGGGACTCAGGACGGCGGGTAAACTCTCTTGGGCCTCCAGCTCCTAATCTTGCACTGTACACATGAATCTAAGACCTAAGCTCTTTGAGGAAAGGAATCAACTCGTTCAGCGACTTCTTTCAAATTCAGATCGATATTCCCTCTTCATTTATGAGAGGGGAAATATTGATTCGTACTTCCCTGCGAGATGATTGTGCACCCAAGTTCGTTAGTCCGGCCTATGCGCAACAGCGGCCGGCAGATGACGCAATAGAGAGGCATATTTGTGCATGAACAATAAGGAGGCAGGAATGAGACAAGTTATTGTCTACCCTGGTGAAGATGGGTATTGGGTAGTAGAGTGTCCTAGTTTGCCGGGGTGTATTAGTCAGGGCAGGGACAAGGAAGAAGCTATTGTAAATAAACGGGAAGCGATTCAGGGATACGTTGCTAGCTTGCAGGACGATCATCTGCCAGTTCCGCCTGATCGCTTCGAAGCTCTACTGGTCGCCGTATGAGTAGTCTTCCGCGGATTTCCGGCCGCGAATGCGCCAAAGCTCTCTCGAAAGCAGGATTCATCCTTAAACGCCAGCATGGAAGTCATATGATTCTCCGACGCCAATCGCCGTTTTCGCAGTTAGTAGTGCCAGATCACGCCGAATTGGATCGGTGAACCCTTCGGGCTATCATTCGGCAAGCCAATCTTACCGTCGAGGAATTTACAAAGCTCCTGTGATACATCCGACCCGACTAAAACAACTACGAAGCTAGTTCCATCTCAATGTTGTTCGCACGTGCGTGCGAGCCCGCCATCTTTCGCGCTTTTTGCGTCCGCCGGCCTCCCCTTGGCTTCGAAAAGCTTTTTTATTGTTTTCTCGTTCTGCGCGTCGGCGCCAAGTCCAGCCGTATCGCCGCCAGAAGCTCTTCATCGGAGACGAGCGGTTTGGGCCCAGGACGTTGTCGTTCAGAGTTCGCTCGACTACCCGTATACCACGCAGCCGACGAGAGCCCGGCCACCTGCAAGACCAACCGCACCGGGTAGGCTTTCTCTTGGAGCCTCATTTGGACGAACGACCGCCTCTCGTGCGCATGAACTGGTCTTTTTTTTCGTGCAACTCCAGCTCCATCGCCTGCTGCCCGATCTTCTTCTCCAGAGAAGCAATCCGCACCTGGTCCAGGGTCTTACCCTTCAGTCCAGCTATACCAGCCGCGATAAACTCCTCACGCCATCGGTTTAACGCCTCCACCGCTACCTCACACTCGCGGCTCACACCATCAATTGATTCTCCCCGAAGAAGACGCACCACGACCTCAGCCTTCTTTGAAGCAGTCCAGCGACCTTGTTTCTCTTCCATTGAATCCTCCAGTTTAGTGAGACGAACAACATGAAATTAAGCCTAAAAACTGCTCACTTGAAACTGGGGCCAATATAATCATTAGCCCTTGTCGTGATGGCGGGTTCTGGCTTTCTGTCACTATCATCAGGAGACCGCCGAAACAAAAAGGGCAGCCTCGTTCAGAAGCTGCCCCGGTAAAAACAGCTCGAAGTGCGTTACTTCAGCAGCGACAACCTCCCGGAAGTTATCGTTTCGCCAACGATAATCCTGTAAAAGTAAATACCGCTTGGAAGATTACTGGCGGAAAACGGAATGACATGCTCACCTGCTTGCAAATCCCCGTCAAACAGCACCGCAATCTCCTGCCCCAGCATATTGTAGACCTTCAATGAGGCTCTCTCGTAACTCGGAGTTGAAATTCGGAAAGTTGTGCTCGGATTGAAGGGATTCGGATACACAGCAATATTCTGACTGACCGGTGTGAGATTGTCGGTCGCGAGTTGTTTTGCTCCGACGGAATCGGATTTCATCAGCGCGCCCTTATCAATCGAGTATTCTGTATAACCCCAAGCTTGATTGGTCGGCTCTTTGAGGCTGAAGCGGAGAATATCGCCGGATGTTAGTTCTCTGACGTTATTGGTCGATAGTGCATTCCAACGCGACGGAACGTAAGATGAGATCACCTTTTCATCCCGGATAACTTCCACTCCAAGTTTTACTGCCAGTGAATCGACTTGAGCGATTGAGAAGCCGTTAGATGAAGGGCTGATCAATTTTGCAGAACAGATCGTTTTGCTGTTCTCAAGCATGTCGAGAAAAGCAAATTTTGCATCGTAGAAATCAAGAACCAACAATCTGTCTTTCTTGTTCTGGTCTTTCCAGAGACGAAAAGCGCGGGCATTCAGTGCAATATCGCTCGCGCTTGTCTTTTGAAGTATACCCGATCCGCTGTAGTATTCTATTCTCGATGGAGTAGTCGTTGTTCTGACCACCATGGAAGCACGATCACCAGAGGCGACTAACTCGCGGGCGAAGATGCCTGCGACGGAACTTCCCAGGAAGGAGGCCGAGCCCCCAGAAGCTTTGTACCACGATGCGCCAGCACCGGACTTCATGTCTACCTCGTATGTTGGAGACCCAAATCCGCCACTTTGTACCATAATTGCCGGTTGAACCATGTTTGTATACACGGTATTTAGCGACGGCAGGCTGTTGCCGTAATATGTAGGCTTGCTGAACACACAGACATTATGATATCCGCTCCACCAGTTATAATCTTCTGCTACGACAACAAAACTGGCACTCGATGTGTTTGAGGCGCCTTGAAGCGAATAGTAAGTGTATTCCCCATATTCCCCCGTCACCAATGAGGTAGAAGATGTTGAATAGTCATACTGTGCGATGCGTAGTCCTGACTGATAGCCACCCGCAAGGAAAAAGATACGAGTGCTCGCAGGAAAGCCGCAGGCTGAAGGATAAGAAATGATGACGGGATATTTATCAGACCCGTTGGCTGAGATCGCTCTTCCCTCACTTAGTCCATAACGCTGAACATACGCTGTGGTGAAATCGCTTGGACCAAATAGTGAGGCTGTCATGATACCAGACCCATTGCGTTCAGACGCAACCTCAATTGAGGATTGATCGCTTGCCACGAGAAGCACAGGCCGTGCGTCGAGCCTGGCGCGCCAGGTAAATGGTGTACCAATTCCACTCAGAGGAATCGCGTTTATGGTGGTATGGTTTTGAGAGCTTCTAAGGCCTGAAGAACCGGGGTTCCATCCCCACCAAATCGCTTGTCCGGATACCCCTCCGCTCTCAACAAACATCAAACCGTCCGCCCCAAACAACTCTGGTACGCCGCGATAGTCTGAGCGTCCCCAATACGTTCGAGTGTCGTCGTATTGGGCTGCGTTGCCGCCAGCGCTTGCCTCTCTCCCCGTCGGGTCCACGAAACTTATTGGATTGCCACCCACGTAGCCCAACGGAGAAAATGTCTGATGCGCCGGATCGACGGCGAGGAACTTAGCAAATATTGCTTGATCAGAACTGTTAACTCACGTTACGCAAAAGTCCGTTTTCCAGCAGTTTCTTCCGTTGCGCGCTGGCGTCCGAAATCGCCAGCGGATGTGCGGCAGGAAAGCGATGGTGTGTGTTCTGATTTCGGAGCAGACAATACCCTTGGATTTCTCCGAAATCATCAGCAATTGCGTTGGGAAACCATCGCGTGTGTTGCGATTTCGGAAGGATCTCTTTGCTTCTTTCTCTCTCGGAGAGAAAGAAGGCGCAAGCTATCTTTGGAGCAAAGACATGAATCACCCCTCTGCGTAACATCAGCTGTTAACAAGAATATCGGCGTGGTTGACGAAGTATTGATTACTTGACTTTTCCCACAAGCGATACTTTTGATTTGTGCCGGGTTTGAAAACCTGACTAGCTAGAACGGGATAAGTTGTATTCGAAGTTGGCGGAACCTTTCTTATGTCAGGATATGAAATCCAACTGCCACCCTCACTCCACCAGCCCACAATGCGGGCCGGGTCACCCACAACCAGCGCATAATCAGGGACATCCTTTGTCACCGCGGCGCCCGCACCAACCATCGCAAACCGGCCTATCGTGATGCCGCACACGATCGTGCTGTTGGCCCCCAGTGAAGCCCCTTCCTTCACAAGTGTCTTCACATAAAATGCAGCCCCTACTTGCGGGTACTTGGATCGCGGATTGAGAATATTCGTGAAGACCATCGAGGGACCGCAGAAGACATAGTCTTCAAGAATCACGCCTTCGTACACAGAGACGTTGTTCTGGATTTTCACAAAATTACCGATCGTGACGTTGTTGCCAACATTCACGTTTTGTCCGAGGACACATTGTTTACCGATCTTGGCGCCACTCTGCACGTGCGAAAAATGCCAGATCTTTGTTCCTTCACCAATCTCACACGGCTCATCAACATACGCCGATTCATGCTTGAAATAACTCATTGAGCGAGGATGTCCTTTCATGCAACTGCCATTGGATGCGCCAATTCAAGGTCGGTCGAAAGACCTGTAGAGCGAATAGTATGTACAGCCTCGATAGAGGGTCGGGCATCGTGAATGCCGAAACCATTTCCTGCAAGTGTTCGCTCATAGTCCTTCGTATGGAGATCGGCGAACCCATCTGTAAATTCCAACTCCTGGCCGTCGCCGGAGATCGAACGGTAGGTTGTTTTCGAGCCGGGAGTCGGCTTCATGGGCAAATCATCAATTGCCACCGAAAGATACCAACGCACATTGGCGTGCTGAAGCTCAAGGAATCCGCTCATGCGAGCTGGCTGATTCAAATGGACTTCGCATCGCTGAACATCCCCGAACAACCATAGAAGTAGGTCAAAGAAATGGATCCCAATATTCGTTGCCAGACCGCCAGATTTTTCGACCGATCCTTTCCATGAGGCTGCATACCAATGGCCACGCCCTGTAATATACGTAAGAACTACGTCATGCTTCTTACCACCGGGCAAATTCTTCAGACTCTCCTTCATCCGTATGATCGAAGGATGAACACGCAACTGCAGCACAGTATTTATTTTGCGTCCCGTCTCGCCTTCAAGTTCCTCTAGCGCATCAAGATTCCAGGGATTGACAACGAGCGGCTTCTCACAGATGACATCGGCCCCTGTCCGCAACGCTAGACGAATATGCGCATCATGGAGGTAGTTTGGCGAGCAGACAGCCAGATAGTGAACACGCTGCTCTTCCGGTCCGCGACGAAGCTTCTCAAGATGTCTGTCAAATCGTTCAAACTCAGGGAAATATCGAACGTCAAACGAGAACTGATCGAGGATCCCGACAGAATCTTTCGGATCGACAGCGGCCACCAATTTGTTACCGGTATCGCGGATCGCTTTCAGATGCCGCGGAGCTATGTAGCCGCCTACGCTCGTTAAAGCAAAGTTCTTACTCATTGAGTTGAGAGTAATGAGTTCAGAGTTAATGAGTTCAGAGTTAATGAGTTACGAGTTGTTGAGTCGAGAGTTACTGAGTCAAGAGTTATGCGTTACGAGTTTAAGACTCTCTTTCAGATAGCGATCGACGTGACCCTTGATCGATTCGAAGATGATCTCCGGGACTGTTTCAAACCCCTTCACATACTGAATCGGGGACAGATCGACATCGTCATAACTGACCAATGCTTTCAGGTAGAGCGATTCATTCATTCCCGGATACTTTGTCCGTGCAAGTGCAAAAAGATCATGTAAGGAATATTGTTGAAGGATAAAAAAGAGATCGACATAGTCTTTGAACGCCGCGCGGAGCGTCGCGATCAATTTGAACGCTCCGATTTCCGGCACAGATGCTATTCTAAAATATTCTGACTCATGAAGCGGTGTCACGGGACCAGGTTCAACGAAAAAGAACGAGATCTTTACCTGTCGCATCATGAGCGTCAATGTCCGTTCCTCATTTTGAAGTTGTACGATATCATGTTCATGGAAGACTGTTTCCACCCGCCTCAACAGTTGAGAATTGTCGAAGTAACGATTCGTGAAGAAATCAAAATCTTCGGAAACTCGATGACCAATCTGGAGAGCAAGCCCCGTTCCGCCGGCAAGATAAAAGTCATCTTTCAATGCGGCCAGCTGTGTGCACATCGCCCGTCGGGTTCCGTTCAGGACGCTATAGTTCAGGTTTAATGCCACAGATCGTCCATGCGCAGTACTTTTTCCCA
>Ga0315275_10005059_pt1 | contig 12421 bp, 6 predicted proteins | sample YL17G03_0_MG_FD_205557 | JGI IMG/M metagenome (GOLD analysis project Ga0315275, IMG submission 205557) | Sediment microbial communities from Yellowstone Lake, YNP, Wyoming, USA - YL17G03_0 | ecosystem: Environmental > Aquatic > Freshwater > Lake > Sediment | place: USA: Wyoming | collected... | reverse complement strand
AGTCGCGCTGCGCATACAACGTATCGGACCAATCGCGCCAGCCTGAAGCGTCACGCGGGCTTTCGGCCGGCGCGGCGAGCGCGAGCGTCGCGAACATCGCGACCATCAGACTCATGCGGCAGTCCCCCTGTGCAGCCGCCGTCCATGATAGCGAACTTTCAAGATGCCCTCACACGTGATTTGTGTTGAGGAAGGGCACGCGACTTGTTGATTAACATGCTTATTTGTGACCCGACACGGCGGCCTTCGTTCCCTGATCTGCGGCCCGTATCGCCTATACTCACGAATGCCGAGCTATGTCCTGTATGGCCTCGTGGTGCTGATCTGGGGCACCACTTGGTATGCGATCAAGTTTCAGCTTGGCGTCGTGGCGCCCGAGATCTCGCTGGTTTACCGCTTTTCCATCGCGGCAATATGCCTTTTCGTCTACGCGCGTTTCGTCGGCAGCCCGATGCGGCTGTCATGGCGCGAGCATCGGTTCATCGCCTTGCAAGGCGCGACACTCTTCGGCCTGAACTACTGGCTCACTTACCTTTCAACCCAATACCTGACCAGCGGCCTGGTCGCGGTCATCTTCACTAGCATCATATTTTTCAATCTGGTCAATGCCCGGCTGATTTTCCGAACACCGATCGAACGACGGGTACTCGTCGCGGCGGCCGCCGGGATGCTTGGTGTCGCGCTCCTGTTCCTGCCGGAACTGCGCGCGGCGGCCGGCGACCGTACGGTGATGATGGGTTGCCTGCTCGCGCTGATCGCGACCTACATCGCGTCCCTCGGCAACATGGCGGCAATGCGCAACACCGGCAGCGGCTTGCCGGTGGTCACCGTCAATGCCTACGGCATGGCCTACGGCGCAACGACACTTGTCCTGATCGCATCATTGCGCGGCGTGCCAATCGTTTTCGATCTGTCCTGGCCGTACATTGTGTCGCTGCTATACCTGTCGCTTGCCGGCACATCGCTGGCATTTGGTTTCTACCTGGCGCTGCTGAAGAAGATTGGCCCGGCGCGCGCGGCTTACAGCAGCGTGCTATTCCCGGTCATTGCGCTGGGAGTGTCGACGGTCTTCGAGGGTTATCGCTGGAGCCTGCCCGCGTTCATCGGGCTGGCCGTGCTGCTCGGTGGCAACGCGTTGGCGCTCAGTCGGCGCGCGCGGAAGTAATTGGCTCTCCGAGTTGGACTCGAAAACCAGCGCAAATACCTGTTCGGGAAGTTCCTGAGGTTGCTGGAGTTGATGCGCTTGCTGGAGTAGCGTGAACGCCGATCTGAGCCGCCAATGCTGTCGATGAACCACCGTTGCGCCTGCGTCGGCCTCGCTTTGGCAGGCTCTGTATTTGCGCAGACCGCATCACCCCGTGCGGTGCCCGACAGCGAGAACCTGGACGAAATCATCGTTACCGGCTCACGTCTGCAGATTACATCGGCGGAGTCGGCAGCACCGGTGACGGTGTTGGACCGCCGCGATCTCGAGCGTGGCGGCGCCGATTCGCTCGGTGAGGTTCTCCAATCGCTGCCGATGGTCGCAGGCTCGCCCGTCAATTCGAACGACGATGGCGGCCTGGGTGCGACGCGCATCGATCTGCGTGGTCTTGGATCGGAGCGAACGCTGGTGCTGCTCAATGGGCGGCGGCTGCCAAACGGCGGAATCGGCGGGGATGCCTCGGTCGACGTCAATTCCTTGCCGATGTCGTTGATCGACCGTGTCGAAGTGCTCGCCAGCGGTGCATCGGCAGTTCACGGATCCGATGCTGTCGGTGGCGTTGTCAATGTGATTACCCGAAGACCCAGCCGGGCCGCGAGCGTCGCAGGCGCGTGGCGAATCACCAACCACGGCGATGGCCAGGTCGCCAAAGGCGACGCGGCGATCGGCTTCGACATTCTCGGAGGCACATGGAGTCTCGGCATCGATTTTGTGCGGCAGGACGGCGTCACGGGGGATCAGCGCGATTACTCCGCACAGCCCTTGAGAATCCTTGATAGTGAAGGCACGGTCGGCTACGCGGGGCAGACCGGCATACCGGACGGGGTATTTGGAGTTCCCGCAGGAAATGTACTGGGGCTGGATGCTGGCCGCTATACGCGTGTTGCGGGCGCCACGGGTCAAACGGCTGCGGACTATCGGCCGTTCGCGCGCGAGGATTCGTTCAGCGTTGCGCCGTACAACTATTCGCGGTCGCCCAATGAGCGCGGTTCTTTGTGGCTGCTTGGTTCGCAACCGCTCGGTGAGACCACGCAATTCTTTTTCGAAGGACTGTTTCATCACCGTGAATCGAGACAGAGCACCGCACCGGTGCAGTTTGTGTCCCTTGTCAGTTCTGCGCCGACACTGGCTGATGGCACGAACGGAATCCCGACCGACAATTATTACAATCCCTTTGGCGTCGACCTCCCGTTCGCCGCAAGGCGCTTCCTCGAGGCCGATCCGCGAGTGGTGGCCGAGAACATCGATCTCTGGCGCGTCGTGGCCGGCCTCGAAGGTGATCGTGGCGCGTGGCACTGGGAACTTGCGCTCGGCGCGGCTCGATCCCAGGCCACGACGCGGTCCGAGGGCCTGTTTGCTGATCCTCGCTATGTCGACGCGTTGGGCTCCTCCGGTCCCGATGATTCGGGTCGGATCGTCTGCGGGCGGCGTGATCCCCTGACGGGGATCGTGCCTGCGGCCGACGTCATTCCGGGCTGCGTTCCCCTCGATCTGTTCGGTGGCGCGGGTTCGGTTACGCAAGAGCAGATCGACTACATGAGCCCGCGGGCGCTCCTCGACTCGGGCACCAACGAACAGGATCTCGCCGAAGCCGTACTGAGAGGTCCCTGGGGTCGGGTGCTGGGCCGGCCAGTGCAGTGGGCGTTTGGTGCGGAATATCGGCGCGAAGCGGGCAGCCTCATCGCCGACCCGCTGCGCGACCTGGGCTTCGGGGGCCTCGTAGATCCACGATTGCCGGGTGGCAATTTCAATGCCAGGGAACTGTTCGCCGAAGTGCAGGTGCCTTTGCTGCACGATCGCGCGGGAGCGCGGGATGCGTCGCTCGATGCTGGCGTCCGTCGGTCGGATTTCTCGACGTTCGGCTTCAATACGTCATGGGATGCTGGATTGCGCTGGCAGCTGACCAACGAACTGACGCTGCGCGCGAACTATGCGACCGTGTTCCGCGCTCCGAGCCTGCTCGAGCTGTTTGAACCTCCTGTGCCCGATGCCGCTTTCGGCTTCGATCCTTGCGGCAACGATCCGACGCCGGCGCAGCAGGTGCACTGTGCCGAAAACGGTGTTCCGGGCGGCGCCTATCTGCAGGACGAGAGTGAATTCGCAGTGATCGGCGGCGGCAACACCGCTCTCGGGCCCGAAACCGGAGATACCTTTGGTGTCGGCGCGATCTATGCACCGTCCTGGGTGCGCGGTCTGACGGCCAGCGTCGACTTTTTCAAGATCAATTTGTCCGGCGTTGTCGGCGGTGAAGACATCGAAGTACTGCTGTTCGACTGTGCGGAACGCGGCGCCGCGGAGAGCTGCAAAGCCATTCATCGGTTGCCGGATGGTCGTGTGGCGCTGATCGCTGCGTTCAATCAGAATCTGGCGCGCCGCGAGGTGGGCGGGATCGACCTCGGGGTCGAATGGAACGGCCCGACCCGAAGGGGCGATCTGAGTGCAGGTCTGCTCGCGACGTATCTCGAGCGTTGGGATGAACAACCTTTTTATTCGGGCGGTGATGTCTTCCATCAAGCCGGCCGAACCGATGCCGGCGCCCTGCCGCGCTGGCGTGGGTCGGGCCATGTTGACTGGGAGCGCGGCAAGTGGCTTGCGAGCTATTCGGCAGAATACATCGGCAGCATGACCGAGAACGTCGAGGATTTTCCGCCCCTGGGTGTCTTTTTCGATCCCTACCAGCGACGCATCGCCTCCATCGTCTATCACGATCTGGAAGCGGGATATCACTTTCCCGAAGGCTTCGCCCTGCGCGCGGGCATCACCAATATCACTGACGAAGACCCGCCCTTCATCAACACGGGTCTGCCCGAGAATACGGACCCGGGTACCTATCGCTTGCTCGGCCGCGCCTACCACCTCAATCTGAGCTACAAATTCTGAATACCGGCGTTCGCGGCCTTGCTGGTCCTCAGCGCCCTGCAGCTTCTGCGACGTCGCTCGCCTTGAGACGCTCGAGCTGCCTTGCGTTGTCGATGCTGATGCGCTCGCGCCAGCTCCGGTAGCGAGGATCGCCCCCGAGCGACGTGAAGGCAGGATCCGAGTCGATCGAGTCGATGTAAAAGAGCGGCTGGAGAGCCAGATCGAGCGCCCCAACGAGCCTGAAACCGTCCTCGTATGCGCGGTCGAGGGCTCGCAGTGCCAATTCCGGCTCGCCGGCGAGCGCGTGAGCACGCGCGCGAAGGTAAATGAACATTGGCCAGCGCGGAACATCCGCTCCATCGAGAAATATAATTATGCGGCCCAGGAGTTCCTTGGCTCTTGCGGCTTCGCCCGTGCGCTGGTACGCGATTACCAGATCGAGTGCCGGGATAACATTTCGGGCCTTCACGGGCTCGATGCCACGCACCAGGTCTGGCAGCCGGCGAAGCAGAAGCGCCTTCGCCCGGTCTGCGTGGCCGGCGATCAGCGCGAACCTTGCCGTCGGCAGATCGAGCAGGCGGCTGAGCGGAAAATCGTCGCAATGGCGGTCGAGGGACGCGAAAGCCTCATCGAAGCGCCCGTCCATGCTGTGCAACGCGGCTTCGCGCAAAATATCCTTCAGCTCATTGCCGCGTAGATCTTCCAGCGACTTGAGCGCTGCGGCACGATCGCCCAGGGACAGATATGTGATCCAGAGCTGAATCCCCTCGGGTCCACCACGAAGATTCGGTACTGCTTCGTCCAGGCGTCCCAACTCTCTATCGAGGACTCCGGTCGCTAGGCCATAGAATTGGGGATCCAGCGAGTGGGAGGAAAGCTCTTGTAGGCGATCGTGCGCGGCATCGTGCAAGCCGCGTGTGCTCGTCAGCAGCGCGCTGAGCGACAATGCGGAATCCCATAGCGGGTCGAGCTCCACGCTACGCTCGAACAGGCTCAGCGCCAGATCGGGGTCGTCCCAGAAAACGGAGCGCCCGAAGCTGTAATAGATCGCGGAGTTTGTCGGATCGAGCTCGAGCGCGCGCCGATAATCCCTTTGTGAGAGCACATAGCCATCGACATCGCCCCGATAGCGGGATTGCAACGCTTCGAAGCTCGCTCGTGCCAGGAGTGCTTCACTCGACTCCGGATCCAGCGCCACGGCGCGTTCCGCCGCGGTGCGGCCGTCGCGGATGCTCTGCTCCGTCGAGGCCTGAGTGGTCCAGGCATCAAAAAAGTGCACGAGAGCGACACCGGCCTGTGCCGCGGCAAACTGAGGGTCGCGTGCAAGCGCCTCGCCGAACAATTCGCCGGCGCGATCTCTATCTCTGGCGACGCCGCGGCCCCGCAAGAGAGTCAATCCCATTGTGTAGAGTCGATACGCTTCGGCGTCGCGAGTTCCCCGGTTTCCGAGTCGAATCTTGTCGGCTGGAGCGAGCTTCATCTGCAACGCCCTGAGTACGCCGAAAGTGATCTCCTGCTGAACCGGAAAGAGGTCGTGGGAGTCGCGTTCGTAGGTTTGCGACCAGATCTCGTGCTCATAGCGCGCGTCAACGAGTCGGGCGGTGACCTGAATGCGTTCGCCGGAGCGCAGCACGCTGCCGTCCAGAAGATAGTCGACGTTGAACTCCCGGCCAATGGCCGAAAGCGATGGGCTCTTGTCCCCGAAACTGAAGGCCGACGTACGGCCGACGACTTTCAGGCCGTGCGTTGCCGCCAGCGCGTTGATCAATCCCTGCGAGAAGCTGCTGGCGTATTGCTCCTTGTCCGCGGCATCGCCCAGATTCGCGAATGGCAGGATCGCGATCGAAGGCGGCACCGGCATGGCGGTGCTCGCTGGGTCATCGGTGGGCCGTAGCGCCAGCCATGAACCGACGATGAGGCCGGAGACGACAAAAAGTCCCAAGGCTCCATAAATGAGCGCCGGCCGGGAAATGTGCCATCGCCGCGCCGCATCCTCCGTCGCAACGGGCGCAATCAGCGCTTGTTTCTCGACCGGGCAAACGAAGCGGTAGCCGAGCCGCGGCAGCGTTTCGATGAAACGCGGAGTTGCCGGGTCGTCGCTGAGTGCTTCGCGCAACCTGGCGATGGCGTTATTCAGACCATGATCGAAATCGACAAAAATACTCGAAGGCCAGATCCTCTGTCGCAGTTCGTCACGTGTGACGACTTGCCCAGCACGTTCCAGCAGCAACAACAGAACCTGATAGGGCTGCTCCTGAAGCCGAAAACGGGCTCCATGCTTGCGCAACTCGTGTGCGAGCGGATCGACCTCGAATACATCGAAGCGGTAATACGGCGGCTGCTCGGGCGAAGCGCTCAGTGGGGGATGCTCGGGCCTTTGGCCGGAGTCTGCCAGCTTCCATCACCGTACACGAGCGCGTTCAAGACGTGTGTTTCGTGGTATCGCGAGGCCAGCCAAATGCGATACCTCACCAAAATGCCCAGTTATTTCAACGCGTTACTGAGAGAGAAACTCGGGACAAATAGATGAGCGCGTCGTGATTGATCGCTGATGGCCGATGCCGCACGGTGCGCCCCGAACTGCGAAAGCGCATCAGGCCAGACCGCGGAGTTGCTCGCTCATGAAACCGGATTTCGCAAACGCTGGGCACTTCAGCAATGGGGAAGACATGAAATCCTTGATAGGTCGTTTCAATCGACTCTTCTATGTATTCGCTCTGCTCGCCGGAATCGCCTGTGCATTCCAGGCTCAGGCCGTGGTCCTCGGGCACGTCTACACGACCTTCGATTGCCCAGGATCGAATTCAACTGCGGCTCGAAGCATCAACGAACGCGGCGAGATCGTCGGCGGTTGCGACGACGCCAACGGGGGGCACGGCTTTCTGCTCCGGAACGGCCGCTTCACGATGATCGACGTACCCGACGCGACGGAGACACACGCCTCCGGCATTAACAATCGGGGTGACGTGGTCGGCGAATACGTGGATGGCGCGGACATCAAGCACGCGTTTCTACTCCGGAATGGCCGCTTCACGACGATCGATCCGCCGGGCTCAATCCTCGCCCAAGCCCGTGGCATCGACGATCTAGGGCGGATTGTCGGCCTCTACATCAGAAGCGACGGCATCTTCCGGGGGTTCATTCTCGATTCCCGTGGCTTCGAGGACATCCTGTATCCCGACGCAGTTCGTACCGGACCTTTTGACATCAACGACCTCAAGCGGGTCGTTGGCAGCTATGTCGACACGAGCGGAGTCAGCCACGGGTTTCTCCTGAAGAAGGGAGCCTTCACGTCGATCGACCCCCCGGGCGCCGCAGGCGCACGGGCGGCGGGGATCAACATCCTGGGTCAAATTGTCGGCCTCTGGACCGATGACCCCGCGTGCTCCAGCTGCTTTACAAAGGCATTCCTGCTCACACCGCGCGGGTTCGAAAGCTTCGAGTTTCCTGGTGCGCTTGAGACCGTGGCCTATGACATCAACGCCGCCGGCCAGATCGTGGGCTCTTACCTAGGGGAGGACGGCGTTGCCCACGGATACCTGCGCGATCGCGAGGACGAATGAGGCTGCGGAACGACCGATCCGCAAGGAAGAATTGAAATCAAAACCGTAATTTGTTTCAAAGAGGGAGAAATTATTGTGTCCAACGAAAACCTGATGACACTGAAACTGGCAGTCATCGAGAAGATAAAGTTTTCCGTGCTGCTCCAAAACCGGCTTAGCGCCTGCAAGGTGATCAAGCGCTACGGCATTACGATGGCCTTGTCGATCGCCGTGCTGTCTTCATCGCTTTCCGTATCGCTGGGCTGGTCCGCCCCGGCTTCCGCAGACGAACTGATGAGTGCTACCGGATGTCCTGTGAACATGGTTCGGGTAGGACCGCTCTGCGTAGACAAATATGAGGCATCTGTATGGTCTCGACCTCCCGCGAGCGATGGTAAACCGAGGGGGATTCAATTTGGTGGAACGGATGGTGCCGACTATCCCTGCTCGGTGAATGGAAATGATTGTTCGGGTGCCAGCCCCATATTTGCCGTTTCTTCACGTGGCAAAACGCCCTCGGCATCTATGACCTGGTTTCAGGCACAGCAGGCTTGTTTGAATGTCGGTAAGAGGCTGCCCACGAATGCGGAGTGGCAGGGAGCAGCCGCGGGAACACCAACAGATTATGAGCCGTATGCAGACGATGGTTTGAACGATTGCAATACCTCTACGGCGAACCAGGTGGTGCCCACTGGCTCCCGAAAATACTGTGTCTCGAACTTTGGGGCATTCGACATGGTGGGAAATCTAGTGGAGTGGACTGCGGACTGGATTCAGGGAAGTACCGTTCCCTTTACACCATCCGTTGGTACCGCGGGCCCGGAGTTTGGGGATGACTTCATGCGCGGAACCAACCCTGCCATTGCCCAGGGTTTCGGTACGAATTTTCCGGGCGCGATCGCCCGCGGCGGTGGCTGGAGGGCAGGCCTGTTCAGCCCCTACGGCTCGGGTGCCGGGGTATTCGCGCTCAATGCCCGCTTTTCACCTGCGGACGCGGGCGACGACGGCGGCTTCCGTTGCGTACGTTGACTGGTCCCGAAGGCCGGTCGCCTGCTCGCTCACCTACGAAATTGCGCAAGGGGTAAATCATGAATAAACAAATTGCGAAGTTGATTCCGCTGCTCGCGAGGGGAGTACTGCCGAGCGCCGCCGTAGCATCCGGCCTGTTATCTCCGTTGGCCCTGGGAGCACCTGGCGATCTGGATCCTTTCTTCGGCAACGTCGGCCGCCTGGGACCGATTGTCGATCTCAATGGACCGGCATGGTCGCTCGAGGCGTTGGACAGCGATGGCATCCTTCTGGCCGGCGGTGATGCCGAATTTCTTTGCGATAGCGATGAGTTTTATCATTGCGCCTACTATGGCTATGACGGACTCGAGGCGACGAACTTCGTTACCAGTGTCTCCGGTGCGGGTTCAATCGACCTGACATTTCACGAGGCCACGCTCGCGCACATTCAGGTGTTCGATGTCGTCCTGCAGCCGGACGGCAAGGTCGTCGCGGTCGGTCGCAGGGTCAGCAGAACCTCGACGACGGATCAGCAATTGGTGGTCTTTCGCCTGGAGCGGGGAGGGCCGCTCGATGGGACCTTCGGCAACGGCGGGATCGTTGAGCTTGGCTCTGCTGGGACAGCTATGGTCCGGCATATCGGTACGTCGGTTGTCCTGGATCCCGATGGCCGCATTGTCATTGCCGGATCACGGGACAATGACCTGATTGTCTTGCGTCTGCTCGCTGACGGTTCCTTCGACAACTCCTTCGGCACATCCGGCATTTTCGTCGGTATTGGTATTACCCCCAGCTCCGCCACGCACGTCATGAGCACTGCTGGGGGCGGGTATCGTGTAAGTCACTCAGGCGAGTACTCTGGTTGCGAAATCGTCGCCTTGACTTCAGGCGGTACGCTGGACAACACGTTTGGCACCTCCGGAATCGTGCCATTCGAGACCCCTCTTGGCGTCTCGGTTGCTTGCAACGCGACAGTAATGCAGCCCGACGGACGCCTGCTGGTGGCGGGAAACTCGCTTGGGCAGGGCTTTGCAACTCGCTTGCTCACGTCCGGTCAATCAGACCCGAGCTTTGCCGCAAATGCGGTCTCCGCCGCCATGGAAGACGCAACTGCGCTGGCCCTCGGCGATGGTGGCTCGATTTTCGTCGCTGGGTCGGGGGTAAACGGCGCATCGATCATGCGGCTGCAGGCCAATGGCGAACTCGATGTACTGTTCGGGAATGGGGGTTCTACCCAGATTGACCTTCCCTCTGAATTTGGTACGTATCCGCTTGTTCACGACCTGATCGTGCGTCCGGACGGCGGCGTGGTGGCTGCGGGCGGTTCTTCGAACCTACCGTTTGTCATTCGACTGCTAGGCGCGGGCGGCGGCGATGTACCAGGTATCCTGGGCTTCACGCAACAGTTCAGCGTATCCACAACGGAAGGGACCCAGGAGGTCGTCGTGAATGTACGACGCACTGGAGGCGATTCCGGCAGCGTCAGCGTTGCATATCAGACCGCTGCAGAAGTCTGGCTCCCTGCCACTGGTGGCCAGGATTTTGTTGAGATCGCGGGCCGCCTGACTTGGGATGACGGCGACAGGACTGAACGGGCAATCCACGTGTCGGTTCTCGCCGACGATTCGCCGGAAGAGTACGAACAATTCAGGGTGATGCTTAGCGATGCGCAGGGAGGGGCGGGCCTCGGGACGCGCAACGCGACAGTCATAATTGGCCCCGACGGTGGTCCGTTCGGCCAGTTCTCATTCGAACTGCAGCCGTTTGGTGCCACGGAATCCGCATCGGCGCAGGTATACGTGTTCCGCAACTACTATTCCACCGGCGCGGTTTCAGTAACGCTGACGCTGATCGGGGGAACGGCTACGGCAGGCGATGATTTCGCCCCGGAACCCGTGATGGTGTCGTGGGCTGACGGGGAGTCAGACCCCAAGGTTGTTCAGATTCCCATTCGCAACGACACAACTCAGGAGGGGAAAGAAGTCTTCACGGTGGAATTGTCGAATCCGACGGGCGGAGCCGTCATCGGACCGCGGTCCAGCGCCACGGTTACGATTGCGGCCAGTGACCAGCCGCCGCCACCGCCACCGCCACCGCCAAAGCCGTCTTCAGGTGGGGGCGGAGGGGCATTTGGATACCTGTCGTTGTTGCTGCTCGGCCTCATTACATTCCTGCGTTCTGCGCGGATGACAGTTCGATCGCTGCTGGCTCCGCTCTCCCGCTGATGACTCAGGCGATGGCACGGCAGAGATCTGAAGCAGCATGTAAGTACAACCGCCTCGGCGGGCCTGTGTGCGGCTCGTCGGGAATGCTAAAGCGCTGAAGGGATTGGCTCCCCGAGTTGGACTCGAACCAACGACCCACGGATTAACAGTCCGTTGCTCTACCAACTGAGCTATCGGGGAAGCGGCTTTTGAGGGCGCGGGATTGTCGGCCAAGGCCGCGCGCAAGTCAATAAACCGGCAGGGTTTTCCCGCCGGAAACGGGACTCAGGCTCGCTTGCGGGCCAGCGCTCCGGAAAGCGCCCGGTGCATGCGGCCGAGTGCGTCCTTGAGCGTGTCCATCGAGCAGGCGAATGACAGCCGGACATGTCCTGGCGCCCCGAAGGCGGAACCCGGCACCACGGCGACGCCGGCCTCGTTGATCAGGAATTCCGCGAAGGCGTTGTCATCCGCGGAACCGGTCATGCGCATCGCCTGCTCGACATTCGCAAAGGCGTAGAACGTGCCCCAGCCGGCCAGGCAGGAAGTCCCGGGCAGGTCGTTCAGTCCTGCGACGACGAGGTCGTGCCGTGCCTTGAAAGCCCGGTTCATTTCAGCGACGCATTCCTGCGGGCCGTTCAGTGCCACGGTCGCCGCTTTCTGCGAGATCGAGGAAGCATTCGACGTGCTCTGACTCTGGATCGTCGCCATCGACGCGATCAGCTCCGCAGGCCCGCCACAATAGCCAAGACGCCAGCCGGTCATCGCATAGCTCTTGGAAACACCGTTGATCGTGACCGTGCGATCGTAGAGGTCCGGGCAGGCGGTCGCGAAGCTGCAGAAGGGCTCCGGTCCCCACCAGATGTGCTCGTACATGTCGTCGGTCGCGATGACGATGTCGGGGTGCTTTGCGAGCACCGTGCCGAACGCCACGAGTTCGGCGCGCGAATAGGCGGCCCCGGTCGGATTGCAGGGGCTGTTAAGGATCAGGAGCCGCGTGCGCGGCGTGATCGCGGATGCGAGCTGCGCCGGAGTGATCTTGTATCCCTGATTCGCGCCTGCGAAAACCGGCGCCGGCTCGCCATCGGCGATCAACACCATGTCAGGGTAGGACACCCAATAAGGTGCCGGGATGATCGCTTCGTCACCCGGGTCGAGGAGCGCGCAGCAAAGGTTGAAGATCGTGTGCTTCGCCCCATTCGAGACCAGGATCTGCGAGCGCTGGTACTCGAGCCCATTGTCGCGGCGGAACTTCGCGATGATCGCGTCTCGCAGTTCGTTGATGCCCTCGACATTCGTGTAGCGGGTGAAGCCGCCGCGGATCGCGGCGATGCCAGCCTCGCCGACATGGGCGGGGGTGTCGAAATCAGGCTCACCGGCGCCGAGACCGAGGATGTCCTTGCCCTCGGCCTTCATGCGGGCGGCGCGCGCGGTGATAGCGAGCGTGGGCGAGGGCTTGATGCGCTGGACTCGGTGCGAAAGGCGGATGCTCACGAGGGGGTACCGTGTATGGGGAAACCCGGCTAAGGTACGGGAAGGCATTTTTCGTTGCAATGCGGGAATGACTTGAGCGATCCACGGCCGTTTGAACTGCAGGCGGAGTACCA
>Ga0315275_10005056_pt1 | contig 12424 bp, 14 predicted proteins | sample YL17G03_0_MG_FD_205557 | JGI IMG/M metagenome (GOLD analysis project Ga0315275, IMG submission 205557) | Sediment microbial communities from Yellowstone Lake, YNP, Wyoming, USA - YL17G03_0 | ecosystem: Environmental > Aquatic > Freshwater > Lake > Sediment | place: USA: Wyoming | collected... | reverse complement strand
CATCCGGTGCTGCTGGAACCGATCATGAACATGCAGATCATCGCACCGGAAGCCAACACCGGCGACGTCATGAGCGACCTCAACGGCAAGCGAGCCAAGGTGCTGGGCATGACGCCTCAGGGCGGCCAGACGGTCATCGAGGCGCTGGCCCCGCTCGCCGAGGTGCAGCACTATGCCGCCGACCTGCGCTCGATAACGCAGGGGCGGGGCACCTACTCGATGCAGTTCAGCCACTACGAAGAGGTGCCGGCCCACGTCGCCCAGCGCATCATCGAGCAGGCCCAGAAGGAACAGAAGGCGTAGCCAGTCGTAGGGGTCGTTGGCCAACGACCCCTACCCCCGTGGCCGGATGGCGACGACGGCCCGCTGCGCCGCCAGCGGCACGAGATCCTCCTCAGCGGCGCCGCGCCTGACGCCGAAGTAGCGCTCGGCCGTCCCCGGCGAGCGCTCGCCGAACAGCCAGAGGGCGTGCGCCTTCTCCCGCGGGTCGGTGAGGGGTGAGGCGATAGCCCGCAGGCGCCGGCGCCCGATCTGAACCTCCACCTCGGGCCGGGCCACCAGGTTCCGGTACCAGTCGGCGTGCGTTCCCGATCCGGCGATGACGTAGAAGACGCCACCCGCCTCCCAGTAGTTCACGGGCGTGGCCCGCTGTCGGCCCGAACGGCGGCCGGTCGTGGTGAGAACGAGGGTGCTCTTTCCGATGAGGCCGCCCAGACCCAGCCGGTACAGAACCAGCGGAGCCCGCATGAGGGCACGCATCAGCCCCTTGGGCCGAGCACGCAGCGGCGGTATTTCTGCCACGACGGCACCTCCCGTTCGCGGCGTCAGGTGGTCTGGCGCGAGCTGATCTGGAGGCAGGGCGTGAAGCCGACCACGCGGAGGACATCGATGATGCGGCCCTGGGCCGTCACCTCCGCTAGCCGCTTCTGGACACCGGCGAACGCTTTGGCCAGGTCGCCGGCCTCCACCTCGTAGACGGCCAGGAACTTGCCCTGGCCCGGGCCGGGGTTGCCCAGCACCTGATAGCGGGTCGCCGCCACAAAGCCCTCCGCCTGGAGGATGTCGGGAACGTGGGTGTTGTTGTACCACTCGTTGAACTCGGCCTCTCGCGCGGGGTCGGCGCAATCGGTGAAGACGAGGACGATGGCCTTAGCCATGAGGTGCTCCTTTCGGTTGTTCCGTCCGTTTGTGATGTAGGGGCAGGGCTCGCCGCGGCCCGTGGGCGCCCGCGAGGGCGCCCCTACGATTGCCTGTCCGCGTCTACGATGCGCAGGAAGCGGTGCCTGCCCACACGGATGATCGAGCCGACCCGCAGGCTGACCGCACCCTCCGACGCAACCCTCTGGCCATCGATTTCGACCGCCCCCTGGCTGATGAGCCGCCGAGCTTCGCTCGTGCTCGGCACGACGCCCAGGTCTTTCAGGAGAGAAGGAAACAGGTTGGGGGCAATCTCGCCCGCCTCCAGCACAACCTTAGGGATGATGAGATCCTGCATCTCCTCCGGAAGCTCGCGTTTGCGGAAGACCTTGGTGAAGCGCTCCTCCGCCTCGCGGGCCGCCTCGGCGCTGTGGAACTGCCCCACGATCTCCCGCGCCAGGCGCATCTTCAGCTCCATGGGGTTCACGGAACGCGTCCGCAGGGCTTCCTGCATCTCGGCCAGCTCTTCATCCGGCACGTCGGTCACCAGCTCGAAGTAGTCCATCATCACGGCGTCGGGCAGGGACATCGTCTTGCCGTACATCTCGTCCGGCGGGTCCTCCAGGGCGATGTAGTTGCCCAGGCTCTTGCTCATCTTGACCTTGCCGTCCGTGCCCACCAGGAGCGGCACCAGGAAGCACTGCTGCGGCGGCTGGCCCATCATCTCCTGGAGCTCGCGGCCCACCAGCAGGTTGAACTTCTGGTCCGTGCCGCCGAACTCCACGTCGGACTCGATGGCCACCGAGTCGTAGGCCTGGAGGAGCGGGTAGAGAAACTCGTGGATGCCGATGGGCTTATGCTCGGCGAAGCGCTGGGAGTAGTCGTCGCGCTGGAGCACCTGGGCCACCGTGAAGCGGGCGGTCAGACGGATCACCGTCTCCAGGTCGAACTTGTCGTACCACTCGCTCTGGAGGCGGATCTCGGTGCGGGCTTCGTCCACCACCTTGTAGAACTGGCGCAGGTACGTCTCGGCGTTCGCCTTCACCGCCTCGACCGTGAGCATCGGGCGGGTCTGCGACTGGCCGCTGGGGTCGCCGATGCGGGCCGTCCAGTCGCCCACGATGAGCACCACCTGATGGCCCAGCTCCTGGAGCTGACGCAGCTTGCGCAGGACGACGGCGTGGCCCAGGGTGAGGTCGGGGGCGCTGGGGTCGAGGCCCAGCTTGAGGCGCAGGCGCCGGCCGGAGCGCAGCGCCGCCGCGAACTCCTCTTCAGGGATGATCTCCACCACCGCCCGGCGCAGGAGCCAGCGGAGGCGCTTTTCGTCGGGGATGGTCACGCCGGTCATGCCAGGCCCTTCGACATGGCTCAGGACAGGTACGCCCTAGTGGCGGCCACGTCTTTCTCGATCTGCTCTCGTAGCGCCTCGGGGTTGGGAAAGCGGACCTCGCCCCGCAGGCGGTGCACCAGCTCGATGCGTAGCTCTTGCCCGTAGACCTCGCCCTGGAAATCGAGGATGAAGGTCTCCACTGTGGGCTTGTGTTCGCCAAAGGTGGGGCGCAGGCCGATGTTGGTGACGGCCGGGAAGACGCCTTCGCGCAGATAGGCGCGGGTGACGTACACACCGAAGGCGGGCAGCGCCCGGTCCTGCCCGAAGGCCATGTTGGCGGTGGGGAAGCCCAGGCCCTTCCCCCGCTCCGCGCCCTTGATCACTGGCCCGCGCAAGGCGAATGGGCGCCCCATGAGACTGGCCACTGTCTCCATATCGCCCCGCGCCAGAGCCTGGCGCACGGCGGTGGAGCCCACTTTCCCAGACGGGGCGTCCGCCTCGCCGCTGGCCGCCAGCAAGGGCACAACGTCCACCTCGAAGCCCATCTCGCCCCCGATAGCTGCCACGACATCGGTGGTCCCCTCGCGGCCGCGGCCCAGGGCGAAGTCCGAGCCGACGATCAGCAGCTTCATGCGCAGCTCCTCCACCACGAGCGAGACGAAGTCGCGGGCCGAGAGCTGGGCCAGCTCCGAGGTGAAGGCCAGAACAGCCACGTCGTCCACACCCAGCGCTTGCAGGAGCTCGACCCGTTCCTCCAGGCCACAGAGGTAGGTCAGCGGCGTCTCGGGCCGCAGGACGCTGCGTGGGTGGGGGTGGAAAGTGACCACCAGGCGCGCGAGGCCCTCGTGTCCAGCCCTGTCCACCAGGTGGCCGATGAGATAGCGGTGGCCGCGGTGTACGCCGTCGAACACGCCGATGGCTACAGCAGCGTTTCGATCAGGCACGGCCGCCCGCCGCAGCTCCTCGCGGGCGAACTCGGTGCCGTCGCTCATGGAGAGGCCCTCGCGGCGGCGACCATGGCCCGCAGGTTTGCCTCAGGCGTCTGGGGCGCGATGGAACAGCCGGGTGCGAGCAGGAAGCGGCGGCCGCCGGTGGCGTCAATGACAGCGCGGGCCTCCGCCGCCACGTCCTCCGGACGGTTGCTGAGGATGGTCGAATCGTGGCTGACGCCGCCCATCACCGCCTTGTCGGTCCTGTCCAGGATGTCGGCCAGGGACGGGTTGTCGCTGCCGGTGGTCGCCCAGTGGAAGGCGTGGACGGGGTAGTCCAGCAGATCGGTCAGCATGTTGTTGTTGCGGCAGACGTGCAGCAGGTTGAAGGGAGCGCCCTGCACGGCCTCTAGCACCCGCAGGTCGAAGGGGCGGCCGAAGCGGCTGTACTGCTCGGCGCTGATGTAGTTGCGGCTGCCCCACTCGACGCTGGCGAAGAAGATGCCGTCGGCCCCGGCCTCCAGGCAGGCGCGGGCGTAGGCCGCCAACGTCTCGGCGATGACGCCGAGGGCGGCCTCCAGGTCCTGCGGCGCCTCTTCCATGTACTGGCGGATGGGCTCGTGGCTGCCGGCCAGACGGCTGGTCACCGCCAGGGGAGAGAAGACGGTCTGGATAAAGGGAGCCTCGCCCGCCAGGCCGTCGCGGATTAGGCGCAGGGCCGCAAGCTGCTCGCCGTAGGCGCCGCGCGACGGGTCGAGGGGGCGCAGGCCCCGCAGGTCGGCGGCCGAGTTGATGACCGTCGCCAGCGTCTTGGGCGGCGCGTCGGCGCGGCCCGAGGCCTGGTAGCGGCAGCCCCAGTCCTCGGCGTAGTAGCTGGCGCGAGGGTTGACCTTGATGAAGTCCCAATCGTAGCGGCGATATGCCTCTAGGGTAGCCTCGGCCAGGCCCTCGGCGGTCCACTCGCGCAGGAAGTCGTGGCCCCAGGCGGAGACAGGGACGTGGTCGACCTCAGCCCCGCGGAGGGCGGCGAGGACGCGCTCCCGCTTCGTTAGGGCGGCCATCGGCGACAGTCCCTTCTTGTGCAAAGGGGAGGGCCGCAGCCCTCCCGCTGGTGCTCGAATATGGCTCGCGCAGGCGATACTAGCACAGGCCCTGGAGAGGATCAAGGCGAAGCGGCGTGTTCACCGCTCACGGTGGGCCATGTGTCCGCTCGTGGTGAGCCTGTCGAACCATGAGCGCCCGCTCGCCCTTCGACAAGCTCAGGGCGAGCGGCTTGCCATCAACCCGAAGGGACCGGTGTGGCCACCAGGGCGATGTCGCCGAACGATTCCTCCTGCTCGGCCGAGACACGGCCGGCCTTCATCAGCTCCAGGACGGCCAGGAAGACCACAATGACCTCTGTGCGGGAGGTGCAGGCCTCCACCAGCGCCCGGAAGGAGGCGCGGCCCCGGCCGCGGTCCACCGCCGTCATCACCGTCTCCATCTTCTCGTCCACGGTCACCGACTCGCGGAGGATGGCGCCCTCGGTGGGTTCTTCCGCGGGCTGGCGGCTGAGGGCCTCCTGGAAGATAGAGAGGAGCCCGTCCAGCGTGACGCCCTTCAGGCCCGGCGGCAGGACGACGCCCTTGGACGGAGCCAGGCGCGGGTAGGCCCGCTGGCCGCGCTCCTCCAGGTCGCGGAAGGTCTCTGCCGCCTGGCGGAAGCGCTTGTACTCTACCAGCATCTGCGCAAGCTGTTCGCCCACGTCTTCCTTGTCCTCATCGCGCGGCCGCGGCCGCAGCTCGGGTAGGAGCGCGCGGGACTTTATGTAGAGCAGCCTGGCGCCGATGGCGATGAACTCGGCCAGGGCCTCGGGGTCGAGGCCACTGGCCGAGTGGAGATAGCCCCAGTACTGATCGGTGACCTGGGCCAGGGAGACGGTGGTGATGTCCAACTCCTCCCGCTCGATGAGGTGGAGGAGGAGATCCAGGGGGCCCTCAAAGACGGGGAGCTTGAGCTCAAACACGCTCGCTTCCCCTCCTCCTGAGGGCTCCCCAGATTCGCTTCCTAGCACCGTCTAGACGGGCGAGGCTACCGACCGTCCCACCGCTTCGGCTATGATCCGCACCCGCTCCATAAGCTGGTGAAAGCTGTCGAAGGTGACGGACTGGGCGCCGTCGGAGAGGGCGTGATCGGGGCTGGGGTGCACCTCCACCATCAGGCCGTCGGCCCCGGCGGCCAGAGAAGCCAGAGCCACCGGTTCCACCAGGTAGCGCCGGCCCGTGCCGTGGCTGGGATCGCCGATGACTGGCAGGTGGCTGAGGTGCTTCAGCACCGGAATGGCGTTGATGTCCATCGTGTTGCGGGTCTCCGTCTCGAAGGTGCGGATGCCCCGTTCGCACAGCATGACCTGGCTGTTGCCCTGGTTCATGATGTACTCGGCGGCGCCCAACCACTCGTCGATGCGGGCGTACATGCCCCGCTTGAGCATGACGGGCCTTTGGACGCGCCCAACCTCCTCCAGGAGGGCGTAGTTGCCCATATTGCGGCTGCCAATCTGGAGGATATCGGCGTAGCGGGCCACCAGCTCCACCTCGCGGGTGTCCATCACCTCCGATATGATAGGCAGACCCGTCTCGGCGCGAGCCTGGACCAAGATGCGGAGGCCGTCCTCGCCCAGGCCGCGGAAGGCGGAGGGCGAGGTGCGAGGCTTGTAGGCACCGCCTCGCAGGATGTGACCGCCGGCAGCCTTGACGGCGCGAGCGGTGGCCATGAGCTGTTCTTCCCCTTCCACGGCGCAGGGGCCGGCCATGACCACGACCGACCCCTGGCCTATGACGACGTCGCCGACGCGGATCACCGTGTCCTGCGGGTGGAACTCGCGACTGGGGAGTTTGTAGGCGCGGCTGACCCGAACAACGTCTTCGACGCCCGAGAGCACGCCCAGTTCGTCGGCCAGTTCGGGAAAGACCTGGCCCACCACACCGATGACCGTCCTCTCTGCGCCGCGGGACGGGTGGCCGCGTAGACCCAGTTCGTTAAGCCGGTTCAGAACCCCATCTACATCTTGCTCCGTTGAACTTACGTGCATTACCACAATCATGGGTAGGCCTCCCTAAGGTTCATGCGCAAGCCCGGACTTCAAATCGGGCCTCAGGGCCTGGGCCCCCCGCAGGTAGACGTGGGCTATCTGGTCGGCCCTCCTGTCGGTGTTGACGTGCAAGAGAATGCGCACGCACATGGCCAAGCTGCCGGGAACGCCCATCTCCTGCCCGCAGAGCAGGGCCACATCGTCCCAGCCCAGACAGCGCGCGGCCAGGGCAGGGAACTCGGCGTTGAGGTCAGGGGTAGTTGTGAAGATGGCGCTGGCCACGTCCTCGCGTCGGATGCTGTTGGCCTCGATCATGGCCCTCAGGAGCTCCGCGGTGGCATCGAGAATGGCCTCGGAGGTGTTGGAGTCCACCGTTATGGCGCCCCGGATGCCTCGACACAGCATCGTCGAAGGACGTCCTTCCCTCAACCCTGGGCCCGTCGGGACAGGCGTCCGCTACCGGGCGGGCGGGCCGCTAATTGGGCCCGAACTCCCCGGCCAGGGGGCTCACAGCCTCGCAAGACTGGGGCCCTCTGTCGGCCAGTGTCCACCTCCGCATGTGCATCCAATCCCTGCGCCAGTATGGGGTTGTAGTATCCCACAGGAATAGCGATATAGCAAGCCTCCTTGTCGGAGTAGGCGTTCGCTGTCGATGGGCGCGCCTTACGTGCCGCCACCCGCCGTGATGGTGATGATGAAGCTGATGGCGTTGAAAGCGAAGTGGGCACCGATCGCCATCCACAGCGAGCCGGACACAACGTAGGCCCAAGCCAGCAGCATGCCGATGGCGGTGAAGGGGATGATGCTCCCCACGTTGAAGTGCAGCAGGGCAAAGAGGAGGCTGCTGGCCAGAGCCGCTCGCAGCGTTCCCAGGCGATTGCGCAGGCCCGGGAAGAGGAACCCGCGGAAGAAGGTCTCCTCTGCCAGGGGGGCGGCCAGCAGGGCCAGGACTCCAGCCAGGGGAAGAGTGAACGGGCTGTCGAATACGTCCTCGGGTAGCGTACTCTGGGGCGTGAGATCACCGAGGCCCGAGAGCTCGATGATGGCCACGTAGACGCCCAGCACGAAGTAGGCCCCGAACAGCACGGCGATGGGCGTCCACCAGCCCCGCGCCGGCCAGCGGAAGCCCAACACGTCCCAGCCGCGACGGTAGCGGCGGGCGCCGAACCAAACCGCCGAGCCCAGGAACGCCACCTCCACCGGGAGGCTGAGGCCCAGGGCGACGGGGGTCATCCAATCACTTGATTTGGTCTCACTCTCAGGCAGGGGAAGGGCGGGCAGCGGGCCCGTCGGCTCGACGCCGAATACGCGACTCAGCTCATGCTCCATCGGCTCCTGCGCCGGCGGCTGGACGGTAGTGGAGCCGGGTCCGATGAAAACGATGGCCAGTACGATGCTGGTGAGGATGGCGGTTGCTGCCACCCAGCCCAAGGCCAGGCCCAGGTCGCGCAGGCGCCACGGCACCTGCGGCTGCTGTAGGGTCTGCTCCGACTGGCCCAGCACTCCCTGAACGGCCTCCTCACTCGAATGGGACTCTTCCATTATTAGCACGCGGCGCCCCCAGCAGGCAAATGACCGAAGAACGGGTAGCCGCTACGCCGTTGGCGTTGGATTCTCGACCCCCGCCTAAAGGCGGGGGCATCGGATTCAGCCCCTCATGCCCCAGCCTTCAGGCTGGGGTCGGGTGCGAACCTGCAGCCCACAATCCAACAATCGTGAATCAGTCGGCGCTCGGCTCCACCCTCTGACCCTTGACCCTGACCCTTTGTCGAGGCGCCTTGGCCGCCAGCCAGCGACGGCGTACACTGCCCTCGATGAGCCACACAGCGAAGGAGTGGGACGAGCGCTATCGCCAGGGTCGGGGAATGCCCGATGAGCCTTCGGCCTTACTGGTGGAGAAGCGGGCAATGCTGCCGGCGGGGGGCCGCGCCCTGGACATCGCCATGGGCAGCGGGCGCAACGCCCTCTACCTGGCCTCGCTGGGGTTCCGGGTGACGGGTGTGGATGTGTCCCGGGTGGCGGTGGAGCTCTGTTGCGAGAAGGCGGCCCGCCTGGGGCTGGCGGTGGACACCGTAGTGGCCGACATGGAAGACTACCGCCTGCCGGTGGACACGTATGATCTCGTCATCAACTTCCACTATCTCCAGCGGAGCCTGGCCGGCCCTATCGTCCGCGCCCTGAAGCGAGGCGGCGTCCTGTTCTTCGAGAGCTTTACCATCGACCAGCTGCAGTACGGCTACGGGCCCAAAGACCCGGCCTTTCTCGTGCGTCCCGGTGAGCTACGGGAGATGTTCGCCGGGCTGGAGACGCTGCTCTACTATGAGGGCGTCATCGAAGGGGACCGCGGCCCCAAGGCGGTCGCCCAGCTCATCGGGCGGAAACGCGCCCAGGTGCCGAACCCTGAGGCCGGCCCGGATCAGGGTGAGTAGGCAGCCTCCTGCTGGCGAACGAGCTCCACCAGGTTGCCGAGCGCAAGGTTGACGTCGAAGAGGTGCAGCCCCCATCCGGGCCCCAGTGTCTGGAACACAACCTGCCTCTGGTCGCCCGCGATTCCTGTTGTGTCAACCTGCAGCCAGGTGGCGTCGCCCGCGCTTTCGCAGTGGGCGGTGTAGAGCCCGGGGCTGGCGACCCACGGCGTGGGCACTGACGGTGGCGCCGGTAGCACGAGGCCCAGGGGCCCGGGGAACTTGGCAGTCCCGAAGTAGGGCTGAAGCGGGCCTGTCCCACCTGAGAGTGAAGCGGGGTTGACACACAGCACCTGCAAGTTCCCGCCGGATAGCTCGTTCGCTTTCGGGCCGGTGTCCGCCCGGCCAAAAGAGGCGTCCGGCGACGGCTCCCGGTCGAAGCTGGAGTACGCCACGACGCAGCCTGTCTGATCGGCAGACCGGCAGGCGGGGATGTTCTGGAAGTCGCCCCCGACATCCTCACCGGCAGCAACCAGCACGTTGCCCCCGATCAGCAGCGCAGAGACTAGGAGGCGACGCAGGTCGGGGTCGGCATCAATTTCAGTCGCAATGAGGTGGGTCAACATGAAGGTTCCCTGGGAGTGGCCGATGAAGACAACCCCCCGGCCCTGGTTGTAGTTAGCCAGATAGTCCTCCCACGCCGAGAGCACGTCGCCATAGGCCAAGGCGCGGGCTGCCTCCGTGTCCCCGGTCCCTGAGTTGATCGCCGAGAGCGTCATCTGCCGGTACACAGGGGCGTACACCTGGCACACCTGTGAGAAACGGGACGCCTGCTGGATAGCGATCGCCCTCAGTTCGGGGTCGATCTCCTGGTTGGCGTTCTGAGTTGTCTGGCCGCTCACCGTCGGATACACGTAGAAGCAGTCGATGGGTGGATTCTCTGCCGGAGCCGCTGACTCGACGGTGCTCGTACCGTCGGCAGAAACCACCGTGGTCTCAAGACTGCTCTCGCAGGGGTTGTCGGGGAGCCCGGGGCGGCACAACCAGACGGTGTTCGCCGACCCAGCCGACGGCGACGCGGTCGCTGCGGCCGACGCGGTCCCTGCGGGCGACGCCGACGCTGCCGGCGACGCGGTCCCTGCGGGTGACGCGGTCCCTGCGGGCGACGCCGACGCTGCCGGCGACGCGGCTGGCGAGGAGGACGAATCGCCGCACGAGATGCCGGCCACGGCGATCACGCATAGCGCGATGCCGGCCAGGATCACCTGCCTGACTCGTCGCCTCACGGCTCCTCTGCCAGAAAGCACACTCGTCCACCAGTGCCTGCATCGTCCTATCATCGCGCCGACCTCCTTGTGGATGTTCACCCAAGGGGTAGTGTGCAAGTGGTATCCGCACATGTCAACCCGCTTTCGGAGGTGCCAGGCGCACGGCCTGTCGCCCGGCCCAGAAACTTGACTTTCGCGACCCACAAAGACGACAATAGATCCTGCGGGGAGCGCCGGCCTGGACCCCCAGACAATCGCTCGCCGTGGAGGCTCTACTGATGACGATAGGCCTACAGCCAGACCTGACCCTGGACGCCCGCGACCTCTTCTGCCCGTCGCCGGTGCTCAAAGCGGCGGAGGAGATGGACAAACTGGCGCCGGGCCAGCTCCTGCGCATCCTGGCCAACGACCCGGCCGCGGAGGAGGACATCCAGCGCTGGGCCAAGCGGGCCGGCCACACGCTGCTGGAGCTGGGAAAGGAAGGCCGCGAGCTGACCTTCCTCGTCCGGAAGGGATAGAAGACTGCCATGGCCGAGAAGAAGAAGATCGTCTACCTGCAGACCAGCGGCACCGACACACCGGAGCGTCTCTATGCCCCCTTCATCCTCGCCACCACCGCCGCCGCCATGGGCCAGGAGCCCATCATCTACTTCTTCATCAAGGGCGTCACCGCCGTCAAGAAGGGTGAGGCGGAGAAGATCCGCATCGGCGAGTTCCCCAGCCTCAGCGAGGTCATCGATCAGGCCGTCCAGGCAGGGGTGAAGCTGATGGTCTGCGAGCAGAGCTGCATGCTCCTGGGCCTGGACCGCGGCGATTTCATCGAGCCGGCCCAGGTCGTGGGCGCCGCCACCCTCAACGACATCGTGCTGGACGCCGACGCTGTTATCAGCGTGTAGCAGACAGAACCCAGAACCTAGGGGCCCGCCCGGCGCGGGCCCTTCCCCTTCTTGAGACACCTGGCTAACGGTGAAGAGGCGGCGGATTGTCCCACCAGGAAGGCACCTCGCCCTCCCCTAGCCAAACCGCGGGGTGCATGATGCTGAACATCGGGCCAACCAAGTGAGGACCGAAGGTTTCACCTGTCGGACCAGCGACGGGGTGATACTGTGCCAACGTGTCAAGGTCGCCGCGGATGACAATACTCATGCAGCTACGGCCGACCCACGTCCGGCCGAGCGGATGCTGGGCGGTCGCGCGAATGAGGCTCACCAGCTTTGCGACGATTTCCTGGGGGTCCCGCCGGGGTATAAGCTTTGTCAGCTTCCTCACCCGTCGGCCGCACGCGGCAACGAAGGCGTCTCGCGCGCCGTACACGAAGAAGGCTGATAACCTACGCGGGTCTGTCCCCTCCTTGGGACGGGCAAAGCGGGCCTCAAACACTGGCATGACTCCTGGCAGGACCTCCCAATCCTTCCCGTGGTAGTTCGAAATACACCACATGATCGGGCTCAGAGCGTCCGGCCCCTTGCAGTACCAGCCGGCCAGGACAAACGCGTGCCGCTTTCTGGCTGTAGGCAGCGCGATACCTGAGAAGGCCTTCGTCGCCAATTCGGCCAGCAGTTCAGTAACCTCTGGCATGTTCATTTGACCAGCCTTGGCGTCGGAGAGCACCTCAACCAGCCACTCGTCCGTACGCAGTGGGCCTATGCGGCCTAGCCCTGTATAGGCGATCGCCAACTTCGCCGTCTGGCATACGAGGACGACCGCCTTGTTCGCCTCGTCGTCATATGTCTCACCGGTGGTTGGATATGCAAGTCGCCGGTCGGACACCTGAACGACGAATCGGCTGTTGCCGGCTGTGAGGACGAGGGTCACGACCCTTCCTACTGTGCCGTCCAGCCGCAGTCCACCGACAGGATGACGCCCGTCACGCAGCGGGCCTCGTCCGAGGCCAGGTAGAGCGCGGCGTAGGCCACATCCTCGGCCTGGGCGATACGCCGAAGCGGGTGCATTCGAGCCAGCGTCTCCAGGATGGTGTCGTTGGCTATCGCCCGCACCATGGGCGTGTCGGTCGTGGTGGGACAGATGCAGTTCACGCGGACGTTGGCCGGGCCGTAGTCCACCGCCAGCTGGCGGGTGAGGCCGATGACTCCCCCCTTGGCGGCGGCGTAGGCGGCGTGCGCCAGCATGCCCACCACCCCGTTGACCGACGACAGGGTCACGATGGCGCCCCCGCCCTGGCGCTCCATGTGAGGGATGGCGTGCTTGCAGCAGAGGAAGACGCCCCTCAGGTCCACCGATTGGACGCGCTCCCAGTCCTCAACCTTGGTGTCGGTGGCGCGGAC
>Ga0315275_10005054_pt1 | contig 12426 bp, 9 predicted proteins | sample YL17G03_0_MG_FD_205557 | JGI IMG/M metagenome (GOLD analysis project Ga0315275, IMG submission 205557) | Sediment microbial communities from Yellowstone Lake, YNP, Wyoming, USA - YL17G03_0 | ecosystem: Environmental > Aquatic > Freshwater > Lake > Sediment | place: USA: Wyoming | collected... | reverse complement strand
ACATGTTCAACCTCGCTTTATCACGCCATCGAATTCCACGGGCGCTCTCATTCATGATTATCGCCCGATATCAAGGTATGGATGGTAGGATATCGCGTGATAGCCTGTCAACGGCCTGTGAAAAATGGGCAAGGGTCCACCGCTGTCCCAATGTTGGCTCCTCATTTCATTTTAAGTTATTCATTATAATAATGATGTGTTGATTTTATCGGACAATCGATTTGGAAAATGGAGACAGAAAAAGGGGACGTGGAAATTGGGGAATTGGTATTGTGTCCCGGAATTAATCTCTGGTGTCGCCGGAGTCGATGCCCGCGAGCCGGCCCTGGATCCCCCTCAGCTCTTCCTGGGCCTTCTTGAACAGCTGCCTCTTGTTGGCCAGGGTATCGAGCTCCCGGGTTTCGTTCATCGCCCGTTTCAGCCGCTCGATGCGCTTGAGAAGCTCCGCCTCCCTTTGCTTAAGCCTGATACGTTCCTCGATGCTCACGGGGTCAAACCTCTTTCCTCCTGCCTTCACGGCCGTGCGCCGACAGCCTAAAGGTTCACTCTAGGCCCATCGCACTCGACCCGCCGACAAGTTCTAGGATAAAAGGGATGGGCCCCATTGTCAAGGAGTATGGGGTTCGGCTGCTGAGCCTTTTGTCAACCGGTGAGTTTGTTTTTTCCAAATCATTTTGTGATAATTGATCCCTGGACCGGGAGAATCCGGCCGGCCGAATCGCCGCCGAGATGTTTCTCCAAAAAGGCGTAAGAATCACAAAGGAGGAATAAGATGGGCATTTTTGGCAAGTCTTTCGACCAGAAAGTCAAGGAGGCTGTCGTTGTACTCGGCGGTTCTGTCCCGGGCGCCAGGGGCCTCAAGGCCACGGTCGACGGCAAAGTCGTGACTCTCGAGGGGGAGGCCGACACGATGGAGTCCAAGGGCCGGGTCATGGCCGAATTCAACAAGATGGTCAGCACCGGGAACACCATCAACCGGATCCGGGTCAAGGAAGCTCCAGCCGCCAAGCCGGTTCCGTCTCCCGCGCCGGCGCCGAAGCCGGAGGACGTGACGACCTACGTCGTCCAGAGCGGGGATACCCTGAGCGTGCTCGCCCAGCGGTTTTACGGAAAGGCAAGCCTCTATCCGAAGATCTTCGAAGCCAACCGCGACATCTTGAGCAACCCCGACCTGGTCAAGGTCGGCCAGAAGCTGAAGATCCCGAAATAGAGGAGAAAAAAGGGGGCTAGGCTGCCTTCTTCTTGATCAGGCTGTAGACGAACAGGATCACCAGGGCCCCGACCACGGAGCCGATGAAGCCCGCAGTTTCGCCCTGCTGATAGATCTTGAGCCACTGTCCGCCGTAAGAGGCGACGAAGGAACCCGCGATGCCCAGCAGGACGGTCACGATCGCGCCCATGTTTTGTCTGCCGGGATAGATGAATTTGGCGATGATCCCGGCCGCTAAGCCCAAAAGAATTGTCCAAACGATTTGCATGGATAGCCCTCCTCTCTCAAATGTGGGTTGTCTTCGTGATTATTATAAAGAACGGGGGATTAAGTCAAGCGACGGCGCGGGCCGGCGGCGCCGACCTCGACGTTCTCGGTCAGCTTGGCCAGCCCTGTTTTCCCGGAGGCCGTTGAGTAATTTAAAATTCTACGGCCACCCGAAGTCAACTCGGAGCGGAACCTCAGCCCAACGTCAGGCTCACGAGGTCGATGTTCTCGAGCCGGCTGTTGCCCAGGCCGAGCGCCTCGGCGAGCGGCAGGTGCTGGACGCGCGAGGCAAGCCGCTCCATGCCTTCGGCGGCACGGGCGTCATCGATGATGTTGACCGCCACGGCGTCGACAGCCACCGGGTCGGTGCCGACGATGACGCCGCCGAACGGCCGGATGAAACGCCGGCTCCAGCGGGGCCCGCTTTCGGGGACGATCAGGAGGGCATCCGAGACGACGAGCTTTTCCTTCTTACGGATGATCGGGATGGCGTTGACCTCGGCGATCCCGGGGTTGGAGCACCCGTCGGCGTGGAAGCTGCTCGGGTTGTCGATCGTGCCGTAGTGATTCTTCAGGGCGCCGGTGAACATGGACTTGCCGTGCGTCTTGGGCACGGGAACGTTGATGAAGACGGTGCAGACGTCGGCCAGGATGGCGCTCACCCTGCTCGAACGGTCGCCGACAGGATAGGAAGTCGGCGCGTAGTCGCCCGAGCTCAAGCGGCCGCCCTTATTGGCGATAAACCGCATCCGGCCCGGCTCTTTCTGAATGGTGAGCCCGGCCGATTCCATCTCCTCTTCGCTCCGGTCCCAGACGACGATATTCCCGTCCTTGACGCCGGCCGTGCGCAGGCCCGCGGCCAGGGCGGCGGCGAAGGCGGGAAAATGCTGGGTGTAATCCGTGCCCCGGATCTCCTGCAGACCGAGCGTGTTGATCTTGAGCCCGACGACGTCGTCGGGCGATACATACTGGCGCCAGGCGTCGGCGACGGTCGATTTTCCGGAAAAAGTGGTGATCGCCTTATCCAGGATGCCCTGGAGAAGAGGGCCCTGGACTTTCCCGGCCGCGTCGACGACCGCGGGGTGACGGACGAGGACCACTCGGCTTCTTGATGCGGCTACAGGAAGGCCGAGGGAGGCTGCCGATGGGGACGGCGCGGTTTCGAATCCCGGCAGGACGCCGCCGAATGAGGGAAAACCATGGCGGGCCGCCGCCGCGATCCCCAGCGCGCCCATGGCGCCGTACTTGAGAAAGCGCCGCCGCGAAGTCGAATATTCCAACTGTTGGACTGTTGTGTTCGGTGTTTTCTTCATCGTCCTGCTCCTTGCCTTTCGTCGGCGTAAATTTCCGCGCGATATTATACCAGACCCGCAAAATCCCGAAGAAAAAAAGTCGACAGCAAATCAGGATGCGGGCTTGAGGCGCAGGAGCCAGAAGGCGCCTTCGCTCTCGATCTTCTTCCGTCCGGCGCCGCCCACGGGGCCGTCCATCCTCGAGCCGGCATAAAGGCTTCCGTCGGGGCCCACGGTCATCCGGTAACTACCGTTCATCCGCTCGCCCCGGCACTCGAGCGGGCCCCACACTTTTTTGGCGCCCGTCTTGGTGTCGGTTGTCACGGCGAATGTCCGGCCGGACTCGCGCTCCTCCAAGGTCGGGACCAGGGCGAACAGCAGGCCTCGTTTGTCGAACGCCAGGGACTCGACGACGTAATAGTCTTGGCCCGGCCCGAGGAATCTCCCCAGGTCGGTTACTGTACCGTCGGCCCCGGCCTGCGGTTCGAACCGGAACAGGTGCCTGACCACGTGGTCCACGCCGTAGAAGCTGCCGTCGGGGGCGGTTATGAAGACCGTCGCGATGCTCTCGGGGTCATTCAAGCCCGGTATGGTCACCGGCAGTTGCCGGATCTTCGGCCAGCCGGCCCTGTAGGCCACGATGTGACCCGTCCCGTCGGAGGTGTACATCGTGCCGTCCCTCTCGTCGACGACCATCCCATAAGGATTATAGCCGGCGACCTTGCCGACTATCGTCGTCTTTCCCGCCTTGATGTCGTGGTGGAAAAGGTAATTGTCGAGCGCGCCCAGGCCGTAGAGATGGCCTCGCGTCTTGTCCAGGACCATGATCCGGACGCCCTGGTACTCGATGGGAACGCCCAGGTCCCGCGCCTGTTTCGTTTTGGTGTCGTAAACAAACAGGTGGCCGCCCGGATAGCCTTTGGCGGGGTCGGTCAAAAGCTGGTTCCACTCGTCGAGGTTTTTGGGGTTCGGGTTGGGCTCGTCCGGCGAAAACTTGAGGTAGCCGAAATGGGTGCCGCCGAACAGCCGGCCGTCGGGGTGGGCGTTCAGCGTGAAATGGATCTTGCCCTGCGGCATCCTGTCCATCGGGCTCTTCGTCAGCACCTGGGCGTCGAAAACATCCTCGAAGGTTTCCGTGGCGGGGTCGAAGGCCATCAGGTGGGCCGACCCGCCCGAGTGCTCCGAGCACATGCCGATATAGATCCGGCCGTCGGGGCCGGCGGCGCAGTCCCAGATGGCGTCGGCGAGCTTATGGTAGGGGATTTGATAATAGAGGCAGGTGTAACCGGATATCTCCGGACCACCTTTGACGGGCGTGACGCCGCCCCGGCCCGGCGAGGCCGACGCCAGGAGCGTTGCCAAGAATCCGAGAAGGAGCAAGAGGCGCAGATGACGATGGCGCCCGCCGGCGTGAAATGGCTTTCTCATTGTTTGTGTCTCCTTGGACTGCGTTAGCCTGCCCACTACGTGGCGAGGATAGAAGAGAAGCGGGGCATCTGTCAACCGTTCCATGGCCGGAGATCCCCGGGCATAATGGACAATGGCTGATATTGGTGATAGCGTATGTCGCTGTCATCGGATTATTTTCGCTACATCACCCTGAGGGAGGCTGTCGTGAGAAATCATCAAAAGTGCAGATTTCACCTCGCGGTTGTGATGGCCTGTCTGGGGGCGCTGGGATTATTCGGGGTTTCGACGGCTCGCGCCGCGGTCTGGTATGCCGGCGCGGGCGGAAACGCATCGGATGCGAACCCCGGAACGGAACAACGGCCGGTCCGCTCCGTCGGGAAAGCGGTGTCCCTTGCCAAACCAGGAGATACCGTGGTTTTCTTGGCCGGGACCTATCCCTGCTCTGAGGTCAGAGTGCCCGATGGCAGCCAGGATCTTCCCATCGTGCTTCGCTCGGCGGGCCAGGGCGGGGTCATTTTCGCCAATGACGGGAACAAGGATATTCTCCTCACGGGATCATATAACACCGTGCTGGGCATCGAATTCCAGATGACCTCGGACGCTCCGAAGGGGTCGGGCATATCGATCGTCAGGAGCGACCACACGATCATCAGAAATTGCCGCTTCCTCGCTTGTCAGGTCGGGGTGAACGCCCTGAGCGCGCGGTATCTCGCCATCACGAACTGCGAAATGGCCTATTGCGGAACCTACGGCCTTCACCTGTTCGGGTCGGGAGAAGCGACGGAAGGGCAGTGGAACCCCGCGGCTGAATGCTATCAGGTCGAGGTCCGCAATTGTTATCTCCACGATGCCGGGTGGAACATCAAGGACACCGAAGGGTACGGGATCGCCGCCAACGGCGCGGTGGAATACCTGACGATCGAGAACTGCCAGATCGATAACAACACCGGCGACGGCATACTCTATGAAGATTGGACGATTCATTCCTCCGCCAGGCACAACGTCATCCGGGGCTCGGCGATCGCGGCCATCTGGATCGACAACTCCAGCATGAGTATCTTCGACAATAATTACTTGGAGGCCAACAATGTCGCGGTCTGGCTTTCCGGCGAGGAATCGAGCAATCGGTTCCTGAGCGATTTCATCGCCGTCCGCAACAACATCATCGTCCACAATGACTGGACGGCCTTCGGCGATCCCAAGCTCTACGGGAAGGATATCCTGCTCATCACCTCGAACACCCGCGATGTCTATTTCGACAATAACACGATCGCCCACAACAGGGGCGGGAGCGTGGTCGGGGTTCAGAACCGCCCTCCCCAGAACGAGTTTGGGAATATCTGGTTCCGGAACAATATCTTCTGGGAAAACAGCGGAGGGGTTAATTTTCAGGCGGGTGTGGACCCCGGGGCATTCCACTTTCTGAATAATCTCTGGAGCAAAGCATTCGCGGGGGACCCGCAAGCCGTAACGGGCGATCCCCGGTTCGCCGCCCCCGATTCCCGCGCGCCGGAGGGCTACCGACTCGAGAGCGGCTCCGCCGCCATCGACCGGGGCCTCCTCCTCTACGAGAACCCCGTGGATTTCTGGAACGGCCCGCGGCCCCACCTGTCCAAGACCCGGAAATACGACCTCGGCGCCCACGAATCCGGAACGGCCGGCCGCGCACGCATCGGCCTCGACCTCTCGGTGTTTCCGTTCGAAGTTCCGCCGTTCAAGTTGCAGTTTAAAGCAAAACCGAAACGCTAAAGCGCCGCGCCGCAAAACAAGAGCGGTCCGGTTTCCATGTTTTCAAAATAGGGAAACTGGTATTGTGTCCCTAAATTGACGTTCCCAAATTGACGGCGGCTAGTCGGGGTTGAGGCTGCTGAGCTGGGACCAAGCTCCATCATCCCACAGCCACAATCCGAGCGACCCGAAATCCAATATCAGTCCGGCGTGGGTGTCCCCGTCGAAATTACCGGAGATCATGAATTCCGGGTTGGAACCGCTGATTTGAGTCCATGCCCCTGTGTCCCAAAGCCAGAGGCCGATGGCTCCGAAATCGGCGACTATTTCAGCACTCCCGTCGCCCTCCGTATCGGCCGAGATCAGGTAGTCCGCATTCACGCCGCTCAATTGGGTCCAGGCGCCGCTTGCCAAGAGCCATAAGCCCGTGGCCCCGAAATCTCCGATGACCTCATCGCCCGTGGTCCCGTCGACATTGGCGGCGATGAGGTAGTCCGGCCGCACGCTGCTCAGGACGGTCCAGGCGCCGCCGCTCCACAGCCAGGCGCCAAGGGAGCCGAAATCGCCCAGGATATCTTCAGCCCCCAGCCCGTCGACGTTCGCCGGCCGGATGTGATTCGGGTTGACGCCGCTGAGCTGTGTCCAGATGTTGCCGCTCCACAGCCACAGACCCGCCGGGCCGAAATCCGCGGCCAGGTCCTGCCCGCCGGTGCCGTCGACGCTGAACGCCATGGCGTATTGAGCGTCGATTCCCGCGATCTGGGTCCAGCCGCCGCCGTCCCAGATCCACAGGCCCGAGGCCCCGAAATCGCCGATGATCTCGTCACTCCCGTCCCAGTCCATGTCGCTCGCCGCCAGGCTCTCGGCGTTCATGGTGCTGAGCACCGTCCAGACGCCGCCGTTCCACACCCAGACGCCGTTGGTACCGAGGTCGGCGATGATCTCGTCGTTGCCGTTACCACCGATCTGATCAACCTGTGCAGCCAGCAGGCTCTCGGGGTCGGCCGGAAGGATCTGGCCCCAAACCCCGGCGTTCCAAACCCAGACGCCGTTTGCCCCGAAATCCATGGCGGCCTCGTCCTTCCCGTCGCCATCGAAATCACCCACGGCGTGCTTCGAGATGTTCTCATCGAAATAATAGACCTTGGCCACGAAGGCGTCATCGGGCCCGCCATTGAAGGTCAGGTCCGGGCCGCCCGTGACGGGGAATCCGGGCGCCGACGAGTAGGACGCCCTCCCGGTGACGTACGCGTTGCCGGAACCATCCACGGCGACCGCAGCTCCCCAATCATAGTTCGTACCTCCGATGTAGCCGCAGTACTCGAGCCCGTAGCCCCCGGGTTTGACCTTGGCGACGAAGGCGTCGCGGTTCGCGTTATAGGTCAGGTCAGGCCCCGAGACGACCGGAAAGGAGCTTTCGGAGGAAGCCGTCTCGCCCGTGACATAGGCATTGCCCTTGCCGTCGACCGCGATCCCGTTGCCGTAATCGGCCAGGCTGCCGCCAACGAACCCGGCATACTCGAGATGATCACCCGACGCGGTCACCTTGGCTACGAAAGCATCGCTCAGACCGTTTGAGCTCATGTCGGGGCCCACCGTCACGGGGAACGTCGATTCCGTGGAAAAAGTGACGCCCGTGACGTGGGCGCAACCCGACCCGTCCACCGCGATCCCGTAAGCGATGTCCTGTTCGGAGCCGCCGATGAACCCGCAATAATCGAGCCCGGCGCCCGAGGCGCTGACCCGGGCCACGAAAGCGTCGGCGACGCCGTTAAAGGTCAGGTCGGGGCCGACGGCCGCCGGGAAAGTGGTGTGATCGGAATAGACCACCCCGGCCACGTAAGCACGGCCCGAACCGTCCACGGCGATCCCGTGTCCATAGTCGCTGCCGTCGCCGCCGATGTAGCCGCTGTAGACGAACCCGGTGCCCGAGGCATTGACCTTGGTAACGAAAGCGTCGACGCTGCCGTTATGGGTCAGGTCGGGGCCGACCAAGACCGGAAAACCCAGGCTCTCGTAGTTCGTCGTGAAGCCCGTGACATACGCGCAGCCCGAGCCGTCGACCGCAATGGCATAGCCGCGGTCCTCATCGCGGCCGCCGATGTAGCCGCAGTAGACGAGCCCGGTGCCGGCGGCATTGACCTTCGCTACGAAAGCATCGGGATAGCCGCCCGTGCCGGGATGCTGCCCGTGAATGAGGTCCGGGCCGACGGACACAGGAAACGTCGTATCGCTCGAATCCGTCGTGCCGGTGACGTAGGCGCAGCCCGCGGCGTCCACGGCGATCCCATTCCCGTAATCGGCACCGTCTCCACCGATATACCCGCAATAGACAAGCCCCGTTCCGGCAGCGTTGACCTTGGCCACGAAGACGTCGTACCCCGCATTATAAGTGAGGTCCGGGCCCGCCACGACCGGGAAGGTGGTTTCCGTGGAGATCGTGCTCCCCGTAATGTAGGCATTTCCGGAGCCGTCCACGGCGATGCCGGTTCCGGATTCCGTGCCGTTTCCCCCGACATATCCGCAATAGACGAGCAACGCTGGGTCAAGGACGAGTGTTCGGCTCTTGTCATAGGCGCCGACCTCGAATCCATAGGCGAAGCTCCGGTCCGCCTCTTGGCCGCTCTCGTGTCCCGGCACGTTGCCGCGTCCGGCATCTCCCGCCGGAAGAAGCTTGTAGGCCGCGGGAACCGGCGCGCGGCGGCCTTCAATATCCTGGTAGGCCGTTGGAATATCATCGGCGAAACCGCCGGCGGGTGTCGCCACTTCGAGACGCCCATCGGCACCGATCTTGACCTCGCTCGGGCCTCGATAAACAAGCTGAACTTGGGACGGATCGGCGCCCGGCCGGACGACGAACTCGTACTTCAGCCGGTCGTAAGTGCCATGATAGACGAGGTCGATCCCCGGCCAGATGTCGGGATAGACGACCCGCGAGTAGGTGGGAAGGTCGGTTTTCCAATCTTCCGGCTTCCCCTTGAAATAAGAGATGACAGCATCAGTCTTGTCCTTTCCGGACGGGCGGCAGTCGGGATTCGAGCCGACAAAATCCAGTTTCACCGCCCAGCGCTCCGGCGCGCTGTCCGTCAGTTGAGGCTCTCGGCCGCCGGTCGTTATCCTCTTCCCCGCCGTGCCGATTGGATCTTCTGTCCTCTTCCCATCCCGCGCCGCCTTCCGTTTTTCCATGACGATAGTCAGGCCGCCCCGGGAAAAATAGACAGTCTTATCGCTTCCGGGAACGTAATAATCGACAGCTTTGTCCAGCTGCCCCTGATTAGCTATAAAGTGGAGAGGCATCCGACCGTAATCGGTGTTCGCGATGACCCCCGTCAGCGGGGAAGCCGATGCGCTTTGGATTCCGGCTGGAGGCTCGGCGGCCCCCGGTTTCGGTAAGAGCTGAGGTCTGCTGCCGGATGCCCCGGCAACAAGCATCAACGCGGCAATTCCAAGGAAGATAAGGGGTTGCTTCTTCACGGATGGCCCTCCTCTCGAGGATGTCTAGCGCCTGGATTCCCGGTTCGGCGCATCAGGCCGGCTAGGTGTGGGATTTACTATAGTTCCGAGAGCAAGTCAACTTGCCTCTCGCAACGGTTGCAGGCGGAACCATCTCTTATTGTTTGAATATCTGAAACTGATGAAAGAACGGGTGGCATGGCGCCAGTCCCCGCAACGCCCGAGCGGAAGGGGTTCCCCACGGGGGGATGGGTGGAGCGAGGACGGACGGGGACGCGCCGTGACAGGACCCGTTCTTTCAGCAATGTCAGCAAAAGAGAGTGGTCCACGCTTCCAGTCGATTTCTAAAACAGTAAGGCTTCGTTCATGTTAAGATATTCAGTGGAGCGCCCGATGAATAAATTCATGGCCTGCCTATTCATCACCCCCGGCCTCCTGGCCGCCGGCGGGACGGCGCGGGCGGATACGCATGCCGTCGTCGAATCGACCCGCCTCTACATGGACCAGGAGACGAAGGTCACCTTCGAGTACTGGATCGGGCGCGACAGGAGCTCGAGGACGGCGGCCGGCCGGGCGACAATCACGCGCGATGACCTCGGCCTCGTCTGGAATCTCGACCTCGGCGGGAAATCCTACACCGAATCCGTTCTCCGGAAGCCGGAGGCGCCGCCGGCCCGGCACAGCCCCGACATGAGAAAACTGTGGCTCGAGTTCTACGAGCCCGACTATGCCTGGACGATCACGAATACCGGATCGGTGAAGACGGTTAACGGCTACGAATGCCGCGAGTTCCGGGCCAAGGGTGAAGCCGATTTCGCCGAGATGAACGCGGCGTACTGGATCTGCCTGACGCCCGGCCTACCGGGCGCGAAAGCGTTTCACGATTATTCCCTGGGCCAGTATCAGGGAGACAGGCGGATGGCCGCTCTCTTGAAGATCCTCGAGGATAACCCCGAGGGTTTCTGCGCTGACAGGGATGAAGCGGTCGAGCCTTCGATCGCCCCGACCTCCCGGGCGCACACGGGCTTGACGAAGCTCGAGGAAGCCGAAGCGCCGGCCGGAACCTATGAGATTCCGGCCGGGTTCAGGAAGCTCGACGGGCGCGGAGACCGCTGATGAGGGCCATGATGAATAAGAAAGCTGTCTTTCCCGCCATCGGCCTCCTGCTGATCATCGGCGGTTTTCCGCTCGGGGCGGAGGAAAAAACAGACGGACTTCCCGAGGCGGTCAGGATCGAGCTCCTGAGGCTCGAGGAGACGTACCACGTCCTCGATCACACCGCCGCCAAGGTCTGGCCGGGCTGGACGAACTACCGGAATTTTCCGTTCCGGTTCAGCTTTGAGAACGGGCTGCGGGTCCTCGTCGGCCATCCCAGCCCGCCCGAAGGATATGCCCTCGCGCCGGACATCAAGGTCGACGGCAAACCGGTTCACGTCGACGCCCGCCGGGTTGAACCGCTCCGTCTCGAGCAGCCGCTCCACGCAGGCGGCGGGATATCGAGCCTGGGGAGGGTCGACGGAAAACCCGTGACCCTGATCGACATCTCCCTCAGCCGGGCCAGGCCGCGGGAAGACGCCGGTGGACGGCGGTTCCAAGCAGAAACTACGATTCTGACGTATATCCATGAGCTCTTCCACTGCTTCCAGGAGGAGCACCTCCGGGTCCCCTACCCCAACTTCCGCTACAACCCCGATACCCTCTTTGCCTCCTATTCGGAAGTCGAAGGAGCAGCGCTCGAAAAGGCTTACGAGGCCGGCGGCCCCGAGGAAGCGAAACAGCACCTCAAGGACTTTCTGCTGGCCCGGAAGATCAAGAGGAGGACTATGCCGGAGTTCGACGCACGCTGCGAGTCGGGAGAAGAGGTCAGGGAGGGGACGGCCGTCTACGCCGAAGTCCGGTCGCTCGAAGCGCTCGGCGCCGGGTTCAAACCGCAGCTGACCGCCGCCCGGGACCCGTATTACAGGGGATTTACCGACCTCGGGGCGCTCCTGCGCATCTACTGGGCGCGCCTCGACAAAAGGAAGGCCCTGACCTACAGCTATCTCAAGGGTTATGAATACGGGTGCTACCAGGCGCTCCTGCTGGAGCGATTGTTCCCCGGCTGGCAGAAGCCGTTCTCGGAAAAGGCGGGCCTCCTGGATGAAGAGCTCGGGGCGCAGGTCGGTCCGGGCGCCGAGGACGAGCGGTTGGCCCCGCGGCGGTTCGAGAAAGTCTACGGATTCAGCAGGATCCGGGCGCGGCACGCCAAGGCGGTCCGGGAACGCGATACGGCCTACCAGGCGATCTCCTCGCGGCAGGGGCGGTCCTATATCGTGAGCTTCAAGCCCATCCGCCAGTTCGCGTCGGCGCTCGTCGACCCGCGGAAGAAAAAATACGATGTCGGGCTGATGGATATTTTCCCCGGGGGCGTCGGCACGGTCAAGACCGACGAAATCGAGATCCGGTTCGCCAAGGTCCCCGCGGAGATCAACCAGCTCTACTATTTCAAGGTGGTGGATAGCGGCTGGAAAGCCAGGAAGGCGCCGTACCAGATCCGGTACGAAGCCGACGAAGGCGGCGATATCTACTCCGGGGTTACGCTGACAACGCCCCTGTTCGAGCTCAAGGCGCCCAGGATCCGGATCACGGAGGAGGCGGCCCGGGTGAAGATCTGGATCCTCAGCCGCGTGTCTTGACCCCCTCAATTCGGGACACAATACCAATTCCCGATTTCTTCTGTTACTCGAAATACCGATCTGTGAAATTAGTGAATTGGTATTGTGTCCCGAATTAAATCAGGAGAGGCAGCGGCGCTGGATCTTGCGGATGGCCTCGGCGAAGCTCTCCATGTCCGAGCGGTCGCCGAGAAGCGCCTGCTGCGAGATCCAGACCGCCTCTTCGGCGCAGGCCTTCTCCGCCACGGGGCAATGGACGCCCGAATAATCGACTTCCGGGGGAATCGCGGCGCTGAAGAAGTTCTTCTCCTGGAACAGGGGCTGCTTGTAGAGCGGACGCGGATAGCCCATGAAGGCAGGGACACCCTCGGCGGCCAGCCACTTGGCGAATTCCGGCTTCGGCAGGTTGTTG
>Ga0315275_10005052_pt1 | contig 12427 bp, 13 predicted proteins | sample YL17G03_0_MG_FD_205557 | JGI IMG/M metagenome (GOLD analysis project Ga0315275, IMG submission 205557) | Sediment microbial communities from Yellowstone Lake, YNP, Wyoming, USA - YL17G03_0 | ecosystem: Environmental > Aquatic > Freshwater > Lake > Sediment | place: USA: Wyoming | collected... | reverse complement strand
ATTCATTTAGGAGAGTCATGGGGAGATCATCGATCTGGAGTCAAGTTTGTGGACGTTTCATCCGAGGATTTGAACAAGATCAGGAAGTTCCTGAAAAGTCTGTCGCAGGGCTGATCTCTCTATTGACACGTTCGGCCGCACCAAGCCGCGTCTTTGAAGACGGGGTAAAGGAGCGCGGCTCAGGGTCAACCCTGAGCAAGGCCCGGCCTTTAGGCCGGGGAGTCGAAGGGTTGACATTGCGTTGAGGAAAGTCTAAATTAATTGCAGATGTGAAAGGAGGGAGGTTGATGAAGAACATGAAAAAGAGGTTACTTGTGATGCTCACGGTTGTTGTGGTCATCAGCATGGTTTACTCCCTAAGCTGGGCCCAAGTTGCTTGGCGCGATCCTATCCAGGATGAATTTGATACTGCGGACTTGTTCCTGGCCAGGCCCGCCGCAGTAGGGGCTGCGATTATCGGCACCGGCCTGTTCGTGTTGTCGCTGCCTTTTACGATCCCCACGGGAGGGGTGGAAGACGCCGCAGATATGTTCATTGCCAAGCCCTTCCAGTTCGCTTTTGAGCGCCCCTTTCCGGACGACGATATTATTCCGGAGGATATCCTGAGTCGCTATCGGTGATTCTACTCACGGGCAAGTCGGCTGGATGCTCCGCCTTCCTGCTTCTAGGCAGGGGCGGGGAGGAAAGCCGACCCTCTAACTATATTTACATTTCCCGGAAGCCCCGCCCTGTGGGCGGTGAGCTTCGCTACCGGCCAAGAAAATCATTGATCGAAGGAAGACGTTGGGTGTAGAGACCCCCTTGCGCGGAGCAAGGGGGTTTTTTCGTATTGAGCAACTTTTCGCGTTTAATGGATATGATCCTCTTGAGAGACGCAATTCCAAAAAGTGCTTGACATTCCACGCAAAAATCGCTATACATCCGTAGATATTTGACGAGGCTTTTTCTTCGATGACCAATCGGATCCACTGGACACTTCTTCTCAATGCTACCTTTGAACCGCTCATGGTCGTTTCATGGAAGAAGGCAGTGGTCATGGTCATCTTGGACAAAGTGGAGGTGGTCGAGGAATACGGGCGCATCCTCCGAGGAGTCACTTTTGCACTGCGACTTCCTGCCGTGATTCGATTGACTCGGTATGTCAGGAGAAAAACGCCTCTCGTAAAATTCTCACGCCAGAATCTCTACGTTCGAGACAGCGGCCGGTGCCAGTACTGCGGGATTTCCTTTGAACAGAAAGAACTGACCTATGATCATGTCATCCCACGCTCGAAGGGGGGCCAAACGGAATGGACAAATGTGGTCACGTGTTGTACCTCTTGCAATTTGAAAAAAGGAGGAAGGACACCCGAAGAGGCAGGGATGCCTTTAATGAGAAAACCGAGGGTGCCAATATGGATTCCTCTGTTGACCAGAAGTCTTGGCTTGAACGAAACTCCCGACCCATGGAAAGACTACCTCTACTTCAATCTTGATTTGGCCTCTTGACCGGCAAGTGCCCCGTCCCGCCTTCGCGGGAAGGGTGGGGTCCCTGCCTACCGGCAGGCAGGAAGGGGCACACTATAAAAGGAAATTACCTTCCCGGGAAGCGACGCCCTTCAGGGCGTGGAGCTTCACAACCAGCATTTTTATCCGCCTACGCAGAAGACCACGGGCTCTGCCCGTGGATGAATGCGTGAGCGGTGTCTGTGCTAGTCCTGAACCGAGGTATCACTGCTTCGGTGGATTTCGCCGCGGGCGGATAACCCTCCGAAGCCTTGGCGTAGGAGGGTATTATTGTGGAGGTACCACGGGCTAAGCCCGTGGGGCTCCATGCGGTGCGAAACACGCATGGATTTCATAACAAAGGATGACGGATGAAAAAGATTTGGGCCCCCTGGCGAATGACCTATATCCGGGGACAAAAAGAAAGCGGATGTCTTTTCTGTCAGATATCTGGGCAGAAGAGAGATGAAGAAAATCTCATCCTCCATGCAGGAGAATACACGTTCGTTGTGATGAACCGGTTCCCTTACAATAATGGTCACCTCATGGTCGTTCCGCGGCGGCACTGTGCCGATGTGGAGTCTCTCGAGACCCAGGAGATCGAAGAGCTCTTTCATCTTCTGAAGCTATCGATCCGAGTCCTCGCGACAAGCTTGGCTCCTGATGGGTACAACATAGGAATCAATCTCGGAAAGGCCGCTGGAGCCGGCATGGAACACTTACATCTCCATGTCGTTCCTCGCTGGTCAGGAGATAGCAATTTTATGCCCGTCCTGAGTGACACAAAGGTGATTCCAGAGTTCGTGGAAACAACTTATCGAAAGCTTCGTCTCGCTTTCCAAGAGGTCTTGGGGCGCACGGAAGGAGGACACAAAACATGACATGGATGAAGACCCTTTTGTGGATGATGATATTCGTTTTCGCCATCCTGTTTTCCATTCAGAACAAAGATGAGGTCACGCTGCAATTCGGCCTCTACCCGATCCGAAGTGAACAGTGGTTTGCGATTTCTGGAGTTCCTCTCTTTTTGCCCATACTTCTGTCCTTATTCGTCGGTATTTTGATCGGAGGGTTGGGAGATCTCTACAGCCGGTTTCAACTCAAGAGAAATCTCCGCCAGAACCAGAGAACCATTGAAAGACTGGAACAGGAAATCCACGCCTTACGCAAGATCTCTCTTGACCAGCCCTATAAGGAAACCCCGTGACCGGCGCGTGCCCCTCAAGCCCCGCCCTTTTGGGCGGGGTCCCTGCCTACCGGCAGGCAGGAAGGGACACCCTATCAAAGAAACTACCTTTCCGGGAAGCTCCCCCTTCAGGGGGGAGCTTCATTCCTGAGGGAAAGAAACCGGAGACGCTGCACAGGGACAAGTCGGCCGGAGGTCCCCCGTCCCGCGTGAGCGGCACAGCCGGGGAGCTTCACTCCTTGGGTCGCCAGCTGTGACTTAGGACTCACTCCAAAAAAAAATTTTCGCTTGCATTCTTCAATAAATTGTGCTATTTGTAAAACAGTAAAAATCGGCTCTGCTCAAAAAGCGGGCTTTTTCTGGCCCGCTTTTTTGTTAAGAACCTTTTGGCCAAGGGGTGAGAGACCCTAGTGACTCAAGAGATCATGGATCGTGTGAAGGCGGTTGCGGAGTCACTCCTGATCACTGAGGACATGGAGCTCGTGGATATCGAGTATCGAAGAGAGCCACTAGGTTGGGTTCTTCGCCTGTTCATCGACAAAAGGGGAGGGGTCACGCTAGAGGACTGCACACGCGTCAGTCAGGAAATGGGGCGGAGTCTGGATGTCGAGGATTTCATCTCCAACCCCTACCACCTGGAAGTTTCGTCTCCGGGATTGGACCGTCCTCTCAAGAATGAGCGAGACTTCATCAGGTTTTCTGAGCGACGCATCAGGGTTAAAACGATTGATCCGATCGGAAAACAGAAGAGTTTCAAAGGAAAGCTTCGGGCCTGTGTGGAAGGCCGGATTGAAATGGAAACGGAGGGGGGAATCGTCGAGATCCCTCTGTCCAACATTGCCAGAGCGAATTTGGAAGTCGAACTGTAAGGGAGAGAGCATCTATGCCATCCAATCTTAGTTTTATTATTGATCAGGTGGGGAAGGACAAGGGGATTGATCGTAAGATCATCATCGAAGCCCTCGAACAAGCCGTGCTTACGGCCTCTCGAAAGAAGTATGGGCATCAGGGAGACATTGAAGTTCGTTACAATGAGGAAGCAGGCGAAGTGGAATTGTTTCAATTCAAGCAAGTGGTAGAGGAAGTATCAGACCCTGATCTCGAGATCTCCCTTGAAGAAGCAAAAGCGCTCGATAGCGAGGTTGAACCTGGGGATAGCTTAGGCGTGAAACTCAGCACGGATTTCGGTCGAATTGGAGCACAGACCGCCAAACAAGTCATACTCCAAAGAGTGCGTGAAGCGGAACGGGACAACGTTTACAACGAATTTAAGGATCGAAAAGGCGATCTTGTGAGTGCTACAGTCCAACGAATGGAACGAGGAAACGTATATGTGACGATTGGGCGAGCGGAGGCTGTCCTTCAGACCAAGGAGCAGATTCCCGGAGAAGTCTACCGGCAAGGAGACCGGATTCGGGCTTACATTCTCGATGTCCAGAAAAACAGTAAGGGACCACAGGTTTTTCTGTCTCGAACTCATCCAGGCTTCTTGATGAAGCTCTTCGAGCTTGAAGTTCCGGAGATTTCCGAAGGGGTCATTAAGATCGTCAACGCAGCTCGCGAGCCAGGAGAGAGGGCCAAGATTTCTGTCTACAGTTCGGACAGGGATGTGGACCCCGTGGGTGCCTGCGTCGGGATGAGGGGGTCCCGCGTCCAGAGTGTGGTACAGGAGCTCCGCGGAGAGCGGATTGATATCATTCCGTGGGCCCAGGATCCGATTAAATATGTCTGCAACGCTCTCTCACCCGCGAAGATTTCAAGAGTCGAGTATGAGGAAGAGAACCGTCACATGGATGTGGTCGTTGCGGACGACCAACTCTCTCTGGCCATTGGCAAGAGAGGGCAAAATGTGCGGTTGGGATCTAAGCTGACAGGTCTCAAGATTGATATTAAGAGCGAATCAAAGATGGAAAAAATCTCCGCCGAGGTTTTGGAGAAATTCAAAGACCTTCCGGACATTGGAGATGTGGCTAGCCGGGCGCTCTATAACGAGGGTTTTCGATCGGTTCAGGAAATTGCTGAGTCGGATCCAGACGATTTGGCCAAACTCCTCGAGATGAATCGGGAGAAGGCGGCCGAAATTGTTGAAAGGGCCGTCCATCTGAGCAAAACAGGAGAAGCGTCGAAAGAGAAGGAAGAATCTGTTGAAACGAAAGGGGAACCCTCAGGGGCCGCCCAGCCAGGTTCTTCACCGCCTATGGGTCTCACCGAGAGGTCGGTCGACCAGCTTGAAGGCGTTGGAGAGAAGACAGCTCAAGTTTTGAAATCAAACGGCTTTCAAACGGTTCAGGACATTCTGAAATCAGACGTGGAACACCTTTCTTCTCTTCCAGGGATTGGAGTTAAGAAAGCGGAGAAGCTGATTCAAACCGCCCGAGAATATTCCGGAGGAAAGGAGCGTGAGTAAAAAGGGACACATCGCAATCCGGATGTGTGTTGGATGTCGAAAGAGAATGAAAAAGGACGAGATGGCTCGATGGATCTGTGGCCCGGAAGGTGTGATGGTGAGAGGTGGGCGTCAGCCCCGGGGACGGGGATTCTACCTCTGTCCGAATCTGGCATGTCTGAAAGTGGTCCAGAAGAAATGGGGTTCTTTTGTAGATTTGACCGGCAAGAGCCCTGTAGGCCCGCCCTTGAAGGCGGGGTCAAGGGGCACACTATAGAAGGAAACTACCTTACCGAGAAGCCAAGCCCTTTAGGGCGTGAGGCTTCACTCCCTCCACGCAGGGGGTCTCGGAGGGATGAAAGACGGGTGCTTGACGCTCAACGAGCGGGTTTAGAGGAGGAGAGGGAATGGCGAAGATTAAAGTCCTCGATCTGGCAAGAGAAGTAGGGCTAGAGGACGACAAGTTGCTTCAAAAACTCAAGAGGATGGGCGTCAAGGTCAAGGACAAGAAACCTGCCGAGGCCGAAAAGATCGCGGCGACAACCGATGAGAGAATTATTGAGAGGGACGCTGATAAAGAGGTCGTTGAAAAACGCGTTAAGCCCACCATCATCCGAAGAAGAACAAGAAGCCTTGAACCCATAGTTGAAGCTGCTCCTGCGCCATCCATTTCACCTGAAGGTGCACCTCCTGCACCCCTTGTGACAGCCGAACCACCCATGGCAGAGGGGGGTGCACCGAGTGTTGCAACAACAGAGGTAAGGGGCGAATCCGAGCTCAAAGTCAGTAGGAAGAGGGGCCTGAAGGAAGAGGAAGAAAGGAAAGAGGTGCCCGCTGTGCTTTCGACAGAACCCCTAGCAGCAAAACCCTTGACGGCGGAAGCCAGGGGTGAAGAAAAGGTCTTTGCTCCTCCAGGGATTTCCACGGGAGTTGAACCTCCTGTGACGCCACAGCGTGTAGCAGAGAGGGTCGAGGCTAAAACCAAGGCACAACAAACCGTGGCGCCCAAAGAGCTCGCACCCAAGAAGATGGAAGTCAGAATTACTGGTAAAATCCCAATTGTTGACCGGGAAGAACCCCCGGCTGCTGCTAAAAAGAAGCCTTTTGGCAAGAAGAGAAGGATTATCGAAGAACGGGTGCTGAGCCGAGATGGATTGGAAGAAGAAGACCTTTCAGTGAAACCGAAAGAAGGAGAACTCGAACACCGGCCCCTGAGGCCCATGAAGAAAAAGGTAATTATCACCAGGGTCGCGAAGAAGACAGAGGTCACGGTTCCGAAACCCATCAAGAGGATCATCCGAATCGCTGAGGTCATTACTGTGGGAGATCTGGCCAAGAGAATGGGAGTCAAGGGCGGTGAAATCATCAAGAAGCTCATGAACATTGGGGTCATGGCAAACCTCAATCAGATGATCGACGCAGATGTGGCCTCGCTCGTGGCCAACGAGTTTGGCTACGAGGTGGAGAAGACCTCCGTTGAGCGTCAGGATCTCTTCGAAAGAAAAGAAGATTCCCCTGAGCAATTAATACCCAGACCTCCGGTGGTCACGGTCATGGGCCATGTCGACCACGGGAAGACCATGCTCCTTGATGCCATCCGCCAGACAAAGGTGGTGGAGGATGAGGCGGGAGGGATTACACAGCATATTGGGGCCTACAACGTCGCATTGGACCGTGGCCAGGTCGTCTTTATTGACACTCCGGGCCATGAAGCGTTTACTGCGATGCGGGCCAGAGGAGCCCAGGTTACAGACCTCGTCGTTCTGGTCGTGGCTGCTGACGATGGGGTGATGCCCCAAACCAAAGAGGCCATTGACCACGCTCGAGCGGCAAATGTTCCCATGGTCGTTGCCATCAACAAGATTGACAAACCGAATGCAAACCCGGAAAAGGTGAAAAAGGAATTGGCAGACCTCGGGCTCATCCCTGAAAAATGGGGCGGGACCACCCTCTTTGCCGAAGTCTCTGCTAAGCAAAAGATCGGGATTAAAGAGCTGTTGGAACTCATCCTCCTCCAGGCAGAGGTTCTCGAATTGAAGGCGAACCCCGACAAGGCAGCCCGAGGAACAGTGGTCGAAGCCCGACTCGACAAGGGTCGAGGACCCGTTGCGACTGTCCTCGTGCAAGAGGGAACCCTTAAGACAGGAGATGTCTTTATTGCAGGGTCCAACTATGGTCGGGTGAGAGCCGTGTACAATGATAAGGGCGCTAAGATAGAGGCGGCCGGTCCCTCCCTCCCGGTGGAAGTGGTGGGTTTTGTCGACGTCCCCGCGGCAGGTGAAATCTTTATTGTCGCCTCGGACGAAAGGATGGCTAAGCAGATCAGCCTCTATCGTCAGGAGAAGATTCGCGAGAAGGAGCTTTCGAAACTGAGCAAGGTCTCCCTGGAGCAACTCTATGAGCAGATTAGACAAGGCGATGTTAAGGAACTCAATGTAATCATCAAGGCGGACGTCCAAGGGTCCATCGAAGCCATGAAAGAAGCTATCCGAAAAATCTCCGCCGATGCAGTAAAGGTCAACATCCTGCACGATAGCGTGGGGGGGATTACCGAGACGGACGTCAACTTGGCCTCCGCATCGAATGCTGTCATCATTGGATTCAATGTGAGGCCGACGCCTCAGGCTCAATCTCTCGCAGAAGAAGAAAAAGTGGACATCCGAGCCTATTCCGTGATCTATGATGCGACTAACGATATCAAGAAGGCATTGGAAGGCTTGCTCGAACCGACCTACAAAGAACATATCCTGGGGCGAGCCCAGGTACTCGAGCTCTTCAATGTTCGAAAGGTAGGCATGATTGCTGGAAGCCTGGTGATCGACGGAAAGGTCGTTCGCGGGTCCCATGCAAGGCTCTTGCGAGACAATGTCGTGATCTTTGATGGCCGGATCGCTTCTTTGAGGCGTTTTAAGGATGACATGAAGGATTGCAGCCAGGGGTTCGAGTGTGGGATTTGGATTGAGAATTTCAACGATGTCAAACCTGGAGATATTATCGAGTCCTACGAGATGGAAGAGGTTCGACCTCACCTCTCTTAACTTGTGGAGAGGGAGGAAAGAGAGGGGGTTATGGTCGTCGGTGTCTGTCAACTCGATGTCCGCATTCCAGAGAACCATTCTTTGAAAGGAAAGCGCCACGTCCTTCGGAAGCTGATCGACCGGGTACGAAACCGGTTCAATGTCGCCATCTCTGAGGTAGGAGACAATGATCTGTGGCAGAGAGCCCAGATCGGGATCTGCACGGTCAGCAACGACCGAAGACACATCAATTCCAGTTTGGATAAAGTGGTCGACTATATCGAGAACATGTATCTCGTGGAAGTTCTGAGTACGGAAATGGAAATCCTGAGCTTGTAAGGCGATCGACGGGAGATGAAATGAGCGAGGGAAAACGCTCGGACAAAGTGGCTGATCTGATTCGCAAAGAGGTCTCTGCTTTGCTGATGACGAGCGTCAAAGACCCCCGGATCGGCTTTGTCACTGTGACGAGGGTAGCAGTTTCTGACGATTGCCGTCAAGCCAAAGTCTATTTCAGTGTCCTGGGAACGGCTGAGGAGCAGCAAAGGGCCATTCAGGGGCTTGAGAGTGCAACAGGCTTCGTTCGAAAAGAATTGGGTCGAAGGATCAGTCTGCGATACACCCCGGAGATTGTATTTCAGTTCGACCCCTCGATTGAATATGCGATTCACATGGAAGAAGTCTTCCATGAGCTTGAGAAGGAGCGGAGGAAGCGTGAAGACCCAGATTGACGGTGTCCTTGTCGTTGACAAACCTGCTGGCATCACCTCCATGGATGTCGTCCGGACAGTGAAACGACGCTTCACGGTCAAAAAGGCCGGGCACCTGGGGACCCTTGACCCTTTTGCCACGGGAGTCTTGCCCGTGATTCTCAATGAGGCGACGAAACTTGTTCCGTTTCTGGAAGAGGAACGCAAGGAGTACGAAGCCACTCTAAAACTGGGTGAGGAAACGAGTACCGATGACCCCACCGGAGAGATTCTTTCGAGAGGGGCATGGAACGAAGTCACTTCGACAATGATTGAGTGTGCCTTCGAACCCTTTCTGGGGGCCATCGAACAGATGCCCTCCATGTTCTCGGCAATCAAAGTGCAGGGAAAGCCCCTTTATCGATTGGCCAGAAAGGGGCTCGAGGTCGAACGAAAGAAGAGAACGGTGAAAATCTTCAGTCTTCAGATCGAGTTAATCTCTCTTCCTTTGGTGCATTTCAAGGTATCCTGTTCGAAAGGGACCTACATCCGGACGTTAGCACGGGATATCGGCAGGAAAATTGGCTGTGGCAGCCATCTCATCCGTCTCCGGAGACTTCGAAATGGCCCTTTCACACTCGAGCGAGCAGTTTCTTGGGATACATTGAACACGTGCTCCGGTCCCTGGGCTCTCCAGCCTTGGCTCATTGACATGAAGGGAGCCTTGAACCACCTGCCAGAGGTCATGGGTGACGAGGGGCTGGTGAATAAGATTCGATTCGGGCGCGAGATGACGGTTCGCGACCTGCCTTCCGAGGCCCTGCCCATCTTCGGCGAAAGAGAGTGGATTAAGTTGACGTCACCTCGTGATGACTTGGTGGCCATCCTTCGATCAGAGATCCGAGGGATGGATGTCCTTAGCCTTGATCCCGACAGGGTGGCCCTGCGACCTCTCCGGGTATTCCATTTACCCCAGGAGGAGGGAGGGGAACACGGTATTCACTAGCGTGGCCCGGTACTTGGCGTTCAGATTCCAAGAAACGAGGTTATCTTTAAGCGAGGATTCGTTCGAAAAGGAGGATGTTCATGGCACTGGCACAAGAGAAGAAGAGAGAAATCATGGAACAATTCAGGAAACATGAAAAGGATACAGGATCTGCAGAAGTCCAGATCGCTTTGTTAAGTGAGCGCATCACCTATCTCACGGAGCATTTCAAGGCCCATAAGGGAGACCATCATTCGCGGAGAGGTCTTTTGAAACTGGTGGGCCAGAGAAGAAGACTCCTCAACTATCTAATGGCAGAGAAGATGGACCGTTATCGGGCGATCGTGGAGAAGTTAGGTCTGCGAAGGTAGACCTGACGCATGCATTCTCCACGGGTGGGGTTTTAAAAAAAAAGGAGTGACCCAATTTATTATGAGCGAAAAACGACAAGTTGAATTTGGCGGAAGGTCCCTTTCCATTGAGACAGGAAAGGTGGCAAAGCAGGCGAATGGCTCTGTGGTTGTCCAGTATGGAGAGACTGTGGTTTTGGTGACGGCAGTCACAGCGGACAAGAGGAGAGAGGGGCTCGATTTTATTCCTCTGACCGTGAACTATCAAGAAATGACTTATGCCGCCGGCAAGATTCCTGGAGGATTTTTCAAACGCGAGGGGAGGCCCACTGATCGCGAAACACTCATCTCCCGATTCATCGACCGGCCTGTCCGACCGCTCTTGCCGAAGGGCTTTCAGAATGAGACGCAGATTATTGCCACCGTTCTCTCAGCAGACCAAGACAATGATCCAGGTATTCTGGGCATGATCGGAGCATCCGCTGCTTTGACTCTTTCCGGGACTCCTTTCGGAGGTCCGATCGCAGGGGCCAAGGTGGGTCGCATTGATGGCGAGTATGTGCTCAATCCGACCAATGCGGAGTTGGAGTTGAGCGATATCGACCTCTTCGTCGCTGGGAGTGAGGATGCGATCATCATGGTCGAGGGAAGCGCGAAAGAGGTTGGTGAGGTGGAAATCCTTGAGGCGATCCTCTTCGGTCATCAATCCCTCAAGCCCGTCATCGAGATCCAACGGCAGCTCAAGACCCTGTGCAACGTCAAGGAAAGGGCATTTGAACTCAGAAGACCTGAACCAGCGGTTTACGAAAAGATGGAAGCGATGATCCGGCAACCCTTGATCGAGGCTTACCAGATCGCTGAAAAGGGGGGACGCAGGGAACGACTGGAAGAGATCCGGCAATTGACTTTCAAAGAGTTTGGAACCGAAGATGAGGCGTCCCAGAATCTGATGAAAGTGGCTTTCAATGAGATCGATCGCAAGGTGGCACGTAGATTGATTTTGGAGCGAAAGCGGAGGATCGATGGGAGAGGATTCGTAGAAATCCGTCCCATCTCATGCGAGGTCGCTATACTTCCTCGAACCCATGGATCCGCGCTTTTTACGCGGGGTGAAACACAGGTGCTTGCTGTTACAACCTTTGGCACTTCCGAGGATGAACAGAAGATCGATTCTCTCAGCGGAGAGGTCTACAAGTCTTTCATGCTGCACTACAATTTTCCTCCTTTCTGTGTGGGAGAGGTGTCCATGCTGAGGGCTCCCAGCCGCAGAGAGATCGGCCACGGCGCGCTCGCCGAGAGGGCCATTCTGCCCGTGCTCCCTTCCAATGAGGCCTTTCCTTATACGATTCGAGTGGTTTCGGAGGTTCTGGAATCAAATGGATCCTCCTCGATGGCTACGGTGTGTGGGACAACCCTTTCCCTCATGGATGCAGGAGTTCCGATCAAGGCCCCTGTGGGCGGGATTGCCATGGGCCTCATTCTTGAAGGAAATGAAATCGCGGTTCTTTCGGACATCCTGGGCGACGAGGATCATTTTGGGGACATGGATTTCAAGGTCGCTGGAACGGCCGTTGGGGTCACCGCCATTCAAATGGATATCAAGGTCCAAGGGCTTTCAAAGGAAATTCTTGGCAGGGTTCTGGAACAAGCCAGGGAGGGAAGGATCCACATTCTCGGAAAGATGAGGGAGACCATTGCTGAACCTCGGAAGGACCTTTCTCCTCATGCACCACGAATTGTCACGATTAAGGTGAAACAGGAGAAGATCCGGGATATCATTGGTCCAGGGGGGAAGACGATTCGGAGCATCGTGGATCAAACAGGAGTGAAGGTCGACGTGGAGGATTCAGGGATGGTGAAACTCGCTTCCCCGAACTTCGCGTCCATTGAAGCGGCCATTGCCATGATCAAGAAGCTCACTCAGGAAGTTGAGGTGGGGGCTCTCTATATGGGTGAAGTGAGACGAATCCTCGGATTTGGCGCCATTGTAGAGATCTTTCCTGGAACCGACGGTTTGGTCCATATTTCCCAGCTGGCGGAAGGGCGGGTGGGGGCCGTTACCGACATCCTGAAAGAAGGAGACAAGGTCCTCGTGAAGGTGATCGACATCGACCCTCAGGGACGGATCCGCCTCAGCCGAAAGGCCGCCCTGAAGGATTCGGAGAAGAGTCAACCCCGAGAGTGAAGCTCCCTACTCACACCGCGGGGCTTCCGGGTAATGGTGATATGATTGCAGGGTCGGCTTTCCTGCCCCGCCCCTGCAGCAGGAAGGCGGGGCATCCAGCCGACTTGCGCGCAAGAGAATCATACTCGTTCTTGTGAGTTTCGA
>Ga0315275_10005051_pt1 | contig 12430 bp, 23 predicted proteins | sample YL17G03_0_MG_FD_205557 | JGI IMG/M metagenome (GOLD analysis project Ga0315275, IMG submission 205557) | Sediment microbial communities from Yellowstone Lake, YNP, Wyoming, USA - YL17G03_0 | ecosystem: Environmental > Aquatic > Freshwater > Lake > Sediment | place: USA: Wyoming | collected... | reverse complement strand
GAGACAATCCTGGCGACTGCGTCTGCGACCTTTCCTGCCTTGTTGTAGATGACAATTGCAGGAGCTCCCGTATAGACCGAATATGTGGCAAGCATGAACTTGCTCATGTCATCGTGCATCCTCAGGTCCTCGAGCGTCTCATGGTCTCTGGATCTGGAAGGATCGTTCTTCCTCCTTTCGTATATCTCCTCGGGGTTGGCGGTGATGAGTATCAGCCCGTCCACGGTTATCCTGGAAAGGGTTTTCATCGGAAGGCCAGGAAGGAACCCTTTTGGGGTCTTGACTGCGCAATGGGTGTCCAGGACATAGTTTTTGTCCTTGAATGTGGAAAGCTTCTCGGTTATCATTTCCTGGACTTTCTTCTGGTCATCTATGCTCAGCTTCTTCCTCATGTCGTCCCTGCTCTCGATCCCGTATTTCTCCTTCATGATCTCCATCATGAGGTCCCCGTAGTTCATGATCTTGAGCTCAGGAATCTCCTGCTTCAGCCCATTAAGCACAGTCGTCTTTCCGGCTCCCGGCAATCCCATTATGACATACATTCATTCACCCAGCACAAACTTCGCAAACCTCGGGAAATACGTCTCGAAGATCTCCCTGGACTGCTTAGTAAATTGATATAATATGGTAACCGTAAGCAAAATACCGGTTCCTGTTCCCAAAGCCCCTGTCAGGTCCGCAATCCCTGCCAAAAGGCCTATCGAGAAGGACCCTGCTATTGTCAATGGCACTATATATTCCCCGAGCTTTTGCTCGAGAAATCTTCTGTCCTGCCTGTAGCCAGGGATATTGGCCCCGTATTGGCTTAGCTGGCCTGCAACGCTTTTTGCGTCCATCTTGGACATCTCTATCCAGAACAGCCCGAAAAAGACCGCTATTGTGGACAATGAAAGGATATAGACAAGCGCATGGCCCCAGCCAGGAACGCCCAAATACTGCGAAGGCTGCATCAGCAATGCAAAGTAGTTGTTCATGTCCATTCCAGGATTGAACGGCGTGAACAGCTGTATGAAATCAGACAAAGGCCCCAGCCAATTCATGTTGTCAGGGGTTATCGCGTTGAACGCCGCCTGGTGCAGGAAATAGAAGTTCATGAACAATGCTGCTGCAAAAATCACCGGGATGTTGGAAACATAGAAAAGAGGGAGCTCCAACGGCCTTCCTGCTGCCCTCATGGCCCCGAATGATATCGGGATCCTGACCTTGAGCAGGGATCCGTATATCACAACATAGAAGATCACTATTGTGGCAAACAGCGGGATCAGCGAGATCAGGGATTGCCCTATCGCATTCGCGCCTCCCTCTGCAAACTTGTTTATTATTCCATTGGATCCGATGAACAGGTTGAGGCCCTGGTTGAGGATCGTTGCGCTGACACCGGATGCGATGAAGATGCTGATTCCGGACCCTATCCCGTATTTCTGCACTATCTCGTCCATGTATATTATGAAGATTGCTCCCAGGACAAACTGCAGTGCCACCAAATGAAGCATGAATCCAGAGGCGCTTGCAACGTCTGTCCCGAACTTTGCCAGTATCGTCGGCTCTGCCATTCCCTGGCCTACGAGATTGGTTGCAAAGGCATATCCTTCCACAAGCGCGACTATTATCGCCAAAACGACCTGCAATTGGTGGAATTTCTTTTTTTGGGCAGGATCCTGGAGGTTGATGCTTATCAGTCCCGCGCCATTGAAAAGCTGCAGGAACAGGCTTGCCATGACTATGGGCCCGATGCCCAATGTCAGGAAGCTTCCGAACTTGGAAGCTGTCACAACCTGGATGAAGTCGGTTGTTCCTGCCCCTGTCTTCAGGCCAAATACAGTTATGTGATACAATACAAAATAGACAAGGATGACTGCGCCTAGCCACATTATCTTCTCCTTTGCTGTTACTTGCCTTTCAGGCGCCCTTATCTCAGGAAGGTATTTGGCCAGGCCTGCAAGGAAGTCAAAGATGCTTTGGAACATTTGAGGATCACTCCTTTGGGATTTCGGTTGCCTCGACTATGCCGCCTTTTGACTCAATCTTTTTCTTCGCCCTCTCCGTTATCGATGCCGCCTTTATCTTCATGGGATATTTCACGAATCCTGATCCGAGTATCTTTCCCTCGAATTCAAGGACGAACCTGTCCTTTTCCTTCTGCAGTTTTCCCTCTTCCACCATCCTGTTTATCTCCCATAAGTTTATCGCGTCCTGGTCGTTCCTTTCCTTTGTCAATGGGACAAACCCCCTTCTTCCGATCCTGTCCCTTTCATAAACGACAACGTATGTCCATTTGTGCTTGTTGTGCTTCCCCTTTCCGGCATTGCCCTTGCCTCCCTTGTTTCCGGAGCCCCTCCTGTTCTTTGCGTTTCCGCATCCGCAGCTGCTGGTCCCCCTATATTTCCCTATTTTTTTCTTGTACCTTTTTGTCATAAGCATCAACCCATATCAGGCAATCAAATCATTCTCTTGATCAAAGGATCTATGTTCTCGTCAATGACTTCCAAAGACGGATTCTTCACTGTCTTCCACCCCTTTCTTGGGGGATGCAATCTGAAAACAGGGTCTATGAAATCATCCACCCTCTTTCCTGCGAAGACGGCCTCGGCAACTTCCCCTGGCTTGATGACCTCCTTTGCCATCTTCCTCCCTATCTCGCCCCTTTTCGCGATCAGCTGCTCCAGGGCTTCCTTGCTTATCTTGCCAAACGCAAGGTAATCCTTGGCTATCTTGAGCATGCCTATTACAGAATCGTTTGCCTTAAGCACGACAGCATGGTTTGTCCTGTGAACCCTTAGAAGCTTAAGCGTATGGTCTATCCTTGGCTTTATGCTTCTTCTTCCCCTTACCCTGATTATGGCGATAATTTCCCCCTTCAGTTTTGAAAAATTCATTGCGATGCACCCTTGTTGAGCTTCTTCAAGGCCCTTATTGTCGCTACAAGCGAGTTGTAAACATTCCCTGTCGATCCCCTTGCCTGGCCCCAAAGGTCCTTTATGCCCACCAATCTGGCAACTATCTTCATGTTGTCGTTTACAGCAAGCCCCAATCCCTTTGGCGCAGGCTTCAATGAAACGTAAGTTGAGCTCTGCTTTCCGCTTACCGCGAACGCTATGGAGTGGTTTTCCTTGCATTGGCATTCCCAGGATCCGCATCCCCTGTTGATATAGATCAGGTTTTTCTTTGCGTCCCTTGTCGCATAGTCTATCGCAGGGCCTGTCTCTGCCGCCTTTCCGACTCCCAGGCCGACGTGCCCCTTGCCGTCCCCGACAAGAACTATCGACTTGAAGCTGATCCTCCTTCCTGAATCCATGACCCTCTGCGTTGTCGAGATCCTCAATGTCTCGACCTTGAGGTCCGGAATCAGCATATCGATGATTTGCGACTCAAGGATAGGCCTCCCTGTTTTCAGCACATCGTCTATGTTTGTGATCTCCCCGCTCTTTACCTTCCGCCCCATCTCAGTCTTGGGCTCCCAATTGCTAGTTCCGTAACTCATTGCCATGATCATCCACCTCCTTAGCTTTCTGAAATCTTTGCCTTGACCTTCTCGAAAAGCTCCGGCAGCTTTTCAGGCTCCACCTTGTTCTTCACGTATTCGGAGAACTGCTTTGCGTATTTTTCCTTGTCCTCCTTAAGCAGCTTGGCGTATTCCGCAATATGCACTCCCTTTATCCTTTCCTCGCTCAGCTCCATGCCGAGCTTCGAGCCCATCCCTGCGTCAATGGCTCCTTTCAGTGCCGCAAACACGATGCTCTGGAAGGACGGCGTGTGCCTCCCAATGTCCAAAACAACCTCCCCTATTCCCTTTGCTTTTGCCATCTTCCCTGCAAGGAATCCGGCAAGGTAGGATGTCGGCATGTTCCTCTTTGGGACCCATCCGAACTCCTTGAGCTTTTTGGAATTGACTGCGACCAGCGTCCTGTCTCCCTCAGGCATGAATGCGATTATCTGCACTATCATGTTCCTGTTCGTCTTTCTTACCACCAATCTTGGCTTCCTGCTTTCAAGCAGGGCCAATCTTTTCTTGAATATCGTCTTTCCTTCCCTCCTTCTCTTGAAGGGAACCACGTAAATCGGGGATTTTGCTCGTGCCATTTTACTTCACCTCCTTTGCGTCCTTGAGCAGCAGGTTGTTGTCCTTGAGATAGACATGGAATGCGGCCTTGCTCCTGAAATACCCTCCCTTGAGCTTGAGGTAAAGCATCCTCTTGTCCTTCCTGTCTATATAATCCCCTGCTGTCAGCTTGTTGAGGTATCTCCTCAATGCCCTTATCCTTTTCATCCAGGCTTCCTTTCCAGGCATCCTTGCGTTCGAGGTTCCTTTCCTTTTTCCAGGGCCGTTTCCCTTCCTCTTCTCCTTTTTCCTTGAGCCCTTAACTGGAACAGAATAGACTATCTTGTCCTTTATCAATCCTGCTACGTCTGCCCTTGTCATTGCCCCTGAAAGGCTTTCCCTTGTCTCGCCTGTGGAGGACGTTATCCTTACCCTGTTCCTGCCTATCTTCATGATATCGGCTGCGATCCTTCTCAATGATATTGAATTCATTTCTTCTCACCTTCCTTCTTTTCCTTTGGCTTTGGGAGCTCCCTCTGCTTCCTTGGGTTAAGCACCCTCAGTTTAAGCGATTCCGCCTTTTTCTGGATATCCATCCTTTTTCTCCCTCCCACCGAGCCTGCGATCCTGAGCACAACGTTTTTCATCCCCTCAGTGAGCTCCTTCACGTTATGGACAATCACTTCCTTCATCCCAGAAGGGTGCAGGAACCTTGTCTCAGGGGAATTCTTGTATCCGATCCTCGGGCATGCGCCTTCCGAGGCCTGCCTTATCCTCTTCTTATTGTCGATACCCCTTGGCTTCCTCCATCTCGAGGGAACCCTCATTATGCTTTTTGAGTTTGGAACCACAAAATTCGGCTTTGATTTTTTCCTCATTGTTAACACCTTCATTCAACAGGATAGATTCCGTCCTGGAATACCCTGCTGTCCTTCTTTTTTGTCTTGGTCTTTTGCCTTATGTTGGCGATTGTCTGGGAAACGTCGTCCCTGCTCGGCCCCTCTATGACCAGCTCCTGGCCCGCGATCTTGATCTTCGTGTCCCCGATTATGTTGACCCTCCTCTGGAGCTTTTCCCCTCCGAAGTTATCTATGACCAGAACGTTCCCCTTGATGCTGACCTTTATCGGGAAGTGCGAATACCTTATGATCATTGTGCTTGAGAATCCCTTGGTGCACCCTTCCACCATCTTCAGAACCTGCCTTTTGAGCGTATTGATGACTTCGGTGTTTTTCCCGTTGACCTCAAACTTGTTGTCCTTGAGCGATATTTCCACTCCGTTTGCCCTCATCCCCTTCTTTACGCTCCCCTTTGGGCCTTTCATTGACATCATGCCGTTTTCAAGGCTTGCTGAAACCCCAGAGGGTATATCCACAGAAATGTATCTCATAGTCAACACCTAATATACGAAGGCGATCAGCCTTCCCCCTAACTTTGCCTCCTTTGCATTCTTGTTGCTCATGATCCCCTTTGGAGTGGATACTATGAGCATCCCAAGGTTGTAAGCCGGCAGGAACTGTGATTCAGTATTAACCCAGTCCTTGTTTGACACAGGGAACCTTGGCTTCACCACCCTGAGCTCGTTTATCTTCCCGTTGAGCTTAATGACCAAAAGGCCTCCCTTCCCGTTGTCCTTCCTTGAGTAGTCTCCGACAAATCCATTGTCCTTCAGCACTGAAAGTATGCTTTCCAGGAGCTTTGAAGCTTTCACTTCGCATTCCTCTTTCCCTACCCTGTCGCAAAGCTTTATCTTGTTCAAAGAGTCCCCTAGTAAATCAATTGCCATATCCAACACCTCAATGATACTTGAAAAATCCCAAATCCTCCCCGGATTCCCTGAAGCATCTCCTGCAAAGGAATATGCCGTATTTCCTTATCAGGCCCCTGGTTGTCCCGCACTTCTTGCAAAGCCGGATTCCCCTGCCCTTCTGCTTATCCAGTATCTTCCTGCTGATTTGATTCGGTTTGCCCTGTTTTCCTTCTGTCATCATGACCACCATCATTGCTGAATATTAACGCTGAACGCTTCCTTTGCAAATTCCATTGCCTCCTCCCTCGTTATCCTATGGTTCTTCCCGATCTTTGAAGTCGATATCTTCCTCTGGCTTATGCTGTATCCGGGCCTTTCCAGTGTCACGCAGATGTCAAACCCGAACATGCCTATCTCGGGATTGTATTTTATGCCTGGGAAGTCGATGTATTCCCTAACGCCGAGGGCGAAGTTTCCCTTGTTGTCGAAGTTCCTCTCGTTGAGGGTGTTCTTAACGGCTATGAACGCCTTTTTCAGGAAATCCGCTGCCTTTTTCTTCCTCAATGTCGCCTTGACCCCTATTGGCAATCCCTTCCTAAGCTTGAATATGGGATTCCTTTTCTTCGCCTTCGTGATCAGGCATTTTGAGTTCGTTATCTCTTCCATCAGCTTCTGGGCGTTGTCCAGCCTTTCACCAGGGGACCCGACGCCTATGTTGACAGTGACCTTGGCTACCCTTATCCTTCTCATGACATTCTGCTTTTTCTCCGCCATTATAACCATTCCTCCTTAACAGGGAAAATGTAACCATACCTTGTGATGATATCCTTTCCCGCAATGTCGATCGTAATATCCTTCTTTGCCGATTTTTCAGCCAGCTTTCTGATTATCCCTTTTTGCCCTGCATGCCTTCCCTCTGTTATTATGCATGCCGCCCCCTCTTCCGGCTTGAGCACATCCCTTATCTCGTTCTTTGAAGTGTCATATGAAACAACATCCCCCACCCTGAGGTTGTTGTCATTTGTTTCCTTTGTCCTTCCGTCATGGAATGTCAATTGATATTTTCCCTTTGCCAGGATCACCTTGTTGGTTATCTTCAAGGGCTTTGAGTCCTTGTTTGCTGTTTTCTCTGTCGTGAACCTTCCCTTGGAATCAAGGACTATCCTGTAGCTTCCGCCCTTCATCTCAACGCAGTCCATCAGCCCTATCGGGAAATCTGTTCCCTTCCTGATCTTTCCATCCACCTTTATCGCTCCCCTGTTGAGCAGGAATGATGCCTCATTCAGCGTATCGACAACCCTCATTATGTCCCTGAGCAGGACCCCAAGGGACATCGATGCCCCTATTGTGTGCGGGCCCGGCGCCTGCCTCCTTATGTATTTGTATTCCTTCTTGTTGGTTATCCAAACCTTGTAAGGGATGCTTGTCCTCTTGAAATGGTTTTTTGTTCCTTTGTTTGCCATGACATTCACCAATTATGCAATTGCCTTTGCCTCTTCTGAGGCTTTCTTGGGCTTCTCCGCCTCCTCCTTCTCTGTTTTCTCCTCTTTTTTCTTTGTTTCTTCCTTCTTTTCCTCAACTTTCTTTTCCTTGGATTTCTTTGAGAGTGTCTTTATGTCCCCCCTTGAGACCAAAATGATGTTGGAAGGCTGGATCGCTATCGGAACCTCCTTCTTTGTCCTGGAATTGGTCCTTGTTATCCCTTCTATAAAGACAACCCCATTCTTCTTGTCAACTTCAAGGACAGACCCAGACTTTCCCTTGTGGTCCCCCCTCAGGACCTTTATGCTGTCCCCTTTCCTTATGACAACGCTTCTTGGAAGCTTCAGCGTTTTTCTTGTTTCCTTTGCAACATGAACGCAAATGTTCTTTTTCATCCTATGATTTTTTGATTCTGCACACATTTTCATCCACCTTTACACTACCACTGCCGCGATTGCGGAAACCTTTGGATATCTTTCAGCGACCTCCCTTGCTATCGCGCCCTTGATCTCTGTCCCTACAGGCAATCCGTCCTCGTTTATCAGGACTGCGGCATTGTCCTCAAAGGAAATCCTTGTCCCGTTGGGCCTCTTGAATTCCTTCCTTTGCCTGGTTATGACTGCAGTCACCTTTGTCCCTATCATTTTGGTATCTCCTTTCACTACAGAGCATATGACTGTGCTTCCTATCCCTGCGACAGGATACCTGTTCCTCACTCCCTTGTAGGACTTCAGGCCTATTATCTTCAAGATCTGCGCTCCGCTGTTGTCGTCGCATTTTATCCTGCTCAATGGAATGAGCGTCTTTGTGACATGGGTCGTCAATCCTTTCATTTCATTCACCCGACTTTGAAATTACCCTGGTTATTACCCAGTTCTTCGTCTTGCTAAGCTTCCTGGTCTGCTGTGCCTCTATGATATCTCCCAATGCCAGGGAGATTCCCTCGGGAACATGGACATGGACCTTGCTCTTCTCCACTGCAACCCTCTTGAACTTGTGCAGCATCTTTGAGAATTCCCTTTCTATCGTGACAGTGTTCCTCATCTTTGTGCTGACGATAATGCCCTTTATCTTCATTCCCCTGGATGAGATGCATTCCTCCTTGACCTTTCCGGATATTTCCTTGTTCAATTCCTCGATATTCATATTATCAATCCCTTCTTTGTCCTTTCAACCGGATCCCTCTCCAGCGCCTCGCCTTCAAGGAAAACCGATTTTCCATGAATGTTAAACTCAAACCTGTTGCCTTTTTTCGGCACCACGGATGTTTTTTCCTTGGAAAGGATGTGGAATGTGCTTCTTGTTTCCCACACCACGGTTCCCATAATCCCTTCATACGTGGAACTTGACCTTGCTACCCTGACTTCAAGCCCTATGAGCTCATGCAGGGCAGGATACTTTTCCCTCAGGTCCTCGCTCAGCTTACTTCTATCGCTTCCTTCTTGAACCCAAAGCCCGTGAGTATCTCCGGTACCCTCTTCTTGTGGTCTCCCTGAAGGACCACCACATCCCCCTTTATTGAGCCTCCGCATGCCAGCTTCCTCTTCAGTTCCTTGAGCGTTTCCTTGATCTGCTTCTTGTCAAGGCCCTCCACAACAGTCACAAACTTGTTGAATTTTGCCCTTGTGGTATATATCTTTATCCTCTTTGTCTCTTCCTTGTCCAAGAGATCGCAGACGCAAAGATCCTTCGGCAAACCGCATGTCTGGCATATTTCGCCCAAATTTTATCTACCTCGTTCCATTTTATCCCATCTCATTTAAAAGGCTTTCTTCTGTGCCTTGACTGTCTTTTTGGCCGGTTTTTTTGCCTTTGCAACCGGCTTTTCGGTTTTTACGGCCTTTGTAATGTATATCTTTGCCCTTTCTGCCACCCTATCTGCAACAGGCTTCTTCTCCTTCTTTCCCTTTCGCCTCTCTGTAATGATAGTCTCTGTCCTGGCTATCAGCTTCTTTATGGACTGCTTCCTCCCGTATTTCGTGTCCGGCAGGGTTATCAATTCCCTGTTGTAATTGTCTATGTCCTTCGCTAGTTCCTCGTCTGTCCTTTTTCTCAGTTCCTTAGCTTTTGGCAACGGCATCGCTGACCACCTCCTTGGTTTCTCCAGCTGTTGCTGGCCCCTCCTCAACCACAACCTCCTTCTTCATCCTGTCCATCTTGTCCGGAAGATAGATTCCAGGAGGCGCTATCCTGACCTTGATTCCAATCACGCCTGATTTTGTCACTATCGCGTAATTGACTGTCCTTACGTCCTTGACCGGGTTCCCTGCCTTTGGAACGAATCCTGCATAAACCTTGACCTTCTTGGATTTTGCCCCCTTTGCCCCTATCTTTCCCATCGCTATTATCTCTGCGCCCACTGCGCCGTTCTGCATGATGTTGTTGAGCAATTTGTAAAGTATGGACCTTGCCTTCTTTCCCATCTCAAGCTCCCTTGCAGCCTTCCTTGCGACGATTCTTGGCTCAAGCCACGCATTCCTTATCTCTATCAGGCTTATCTTGGGATTGTCAATGTTGAATTCCTTTGAAAGCATCTCCGCCGCCCTTGAGATCACCCTGCTTCTCTTGTTCATGAACCCCCTCGGATCCATGACCTCAAGGTAGATCCTTGTCTCTATCGGAGACCTCTTGATGTCAATGTTTGCTATCCACACCCTGGAGAAATAGTTCTCAAGGAACTCTATTATCTTCATCTTCAGGACAGGCTCCTCTATGAACTTCTTCCTTATGCTTTTCATTACCATGAGATCACCTATTTCTTGGCCTCGCTAGTCTTGGGCTTTTCCGCCTTCTTCGCTTTTGTCGGCTTTTCCTTTTTCACTATCTCAGCAACTGCCAGCTCGATCCTTGCCGTCTCGTAGTCATGCCTCTTTCTCAGGCCCTTTGGCTGAAGCCTTCTGTAAATGTGCTGCTTGTTCGCCGCCGCGTGGACCACTATCAGCCTGTCTTCCCCAAGGCCCTTGATCCTTGCGTTCGCGATCACGCTTTTGAGCGCCTTGAGGACTATCCCTGCCGCTTTCTTCGGATATCTTCCCTTCTGGCCCATAAGCTCGTGCCTATGCCCCATGTGGGTGTTGTGCTTCCAATACCTGAGCGGGATAAGGCCCTTGCTTGCCTTCTCAAGCATGTCAACCGCGATGTCCGTCCTTCTCAGCCTTATGTTGTCGCACACTGCGATAAGGTCCTTGAAGCTTGCGTCAACGTCCTCGACCCTGGCTTTTGCAACCTTTGATTCATCCTTGAACTTTGTTGAATACATGTTCATGTTTCACACCTTCACTTCACTGAGATGAATTTGCTTCCCCTGGTTGCTCCTATGCCGGGTCCTGAGTGCTTTGTGAAGAATGAGGTATAGCTGTATTCCCCCAGCCTGTGCCCCAATTTCTCCACAGTGATCTCTACGTCCTTCCATTCCTTTCCATTGTAAACCTTGAAGCTCATGTTGAGCCATTCCGGGATTATCACTGCCTCCCTGCAATGGGTCCTTATCGGCTTGCTGATGTTTTTCTTTTTCTTCTCCCTTATGCTCTCGACAAGCGCCATGTATTCGATGTTGAGCCCCTTCAGCGCCCTGAGGATAGCCCTTCTTCCCCTTGATTTCACTATCTTCGCGAATGCCTCCATAGGCATCTGCTTAAGCTGTTCCTCCTCTATTCCCCTATACATCGGTTTTTTCAACATGACTATTCACCCCTCGTTGTTTCCTGGGCAGCCTTCCCTCTTCTTCCGGTCTGCCTTGAGGCTATATGCCCTACTTTTCTTCCCGGAGGCGCTCCCCTCGCCACGCTGCTTGACTTGCCCTTGTGGTGCTGCTTTCCTCCAAATGGATGGTCGACAGGAGACATCTTGACTCCCCTGTTTCCTGGCCATCTCCTGTTCCTTGCATGCATCTTATGGAAGGCAGTTCCTGCCTTGAGCAAAGGCTTGTCCTTCACTCCTCCGCCGCAAATGACTCCTATCTGGGCCCTTGCGTCGGGATCGAACTTGATTATCTTCTTGCTTGGCATCTTGACATAGACATATTTGTCGTCCTTTGACACTATTGTCGCGTAGTTTCCTGATGCCTTGACCAGCTTTCCTCCGTCGCCTGGCCTTATCTCAAGATTGTAAATGAACATTCCGTCAGGAATGGCATACAGGGGCAAAATGTTCCCTATGTTTACCTTTGCCTGGGATCCTATCTCTATCCTGTCCCCCAATGCTATCCCCTCAGGGGCCAGGATATGGAGCTCTGTGTTGTCGTCCATTCTCAGCAAGGCAAGGATGCCTGTCCTTCCCGGATCGTCGACAAAATCAACAACCTCCCCTGTTATGATCCCTGTCTTCTCAATGTCGTCGTAATTCCTGTATGAAAGGTCTACCTTGAACCTGTGGCTGGGCGCCTTGTATCTCGGCGTTCCCTTTCCCCTTACCTGCTGTTTCAGTCTTTTTCCCATCTATAACACCTTTATACTAGGTTAAGCGAGGCTGCCAATTCCTCAACATCAACGTCTTTTGCGAACGTAACATATGCGATCTTCTTTCCCTTGTGGTTTATCTGGGTCCTTATGTGCGCCACCTTCTTGCCAAGCATCTTCTCCACTTCCTTCTTTATTTCCGGCTTATTGGCAGTGTTGATGACCACGAAAGCCATGGTTTTCCTGAAGCTTGCCATGTTCACCGCTTTTTCCGTCCTTACCACGCCTTTGATGATCATTTCTTTCCACCCCAAAGAGTTTCAAGCTCGACTAGAGCCTTCCTTGTTATTATAATTGGCCTTCCTGGCAAGGATCCCGGAGCAAGGTTCTTGACCTTGAGATCCTTCGGATCAACAGTGTCTATCCCTGCTATGTTCCTTGCAGCCTTCAATACTGCGGATCCTTTTGAAGCAATTATCAATGCCGATTTCGGGTATCTCACGCTTCTTGTCCTCCTCCTTATGCCTGTTATCTTCTGCTTGTTGTCCTTTGCCTTTTTCATATCCTCGGAGATAAAGACATTCAGGACTTTCACTATTTCCCTTGTCTTGTTCAAGGATTCAAAATCATCTACAAGAATTGCGGGATATTTCTCATTTATCCTATGCCCTCTTTTCTTTACGCTTTCAGGAGACAATGATGCCGAAAGGGCTGATTTTGCGGCCTTGAGCCATTCCTTCTTGTTCATCTGCTCGATCAACA
>Ga0315275_10005050_pt1 | contig 12430 bp, 12 predicted proteins | sample YL17G03_0_MG_FD_205557 | JGI IMG/M metagenome (GOLD analysis project Ga0315275, IMG submission 205557) | Sediment microbial communities from Yellowstone Lake, YNP, Wyoming, USA - YL17G03_0 | ecosystem: Environmental > Aquatic > Freshwater > Lake > Sediment | place: USA: Wyoming | collected... | reverse complement strand
GCTCATATCCTACGTTGACCTCCGAGAGCCCGCGGAATGGGTTCGAAAACGGAGGACGATGCCATGAGCACCATCGTACGTTGGGACCCCTTCAAAGAGGTAGCCACCCTGCAGGATCGCATGAACCGGGTGTTCGGCGAGGCGTGGGGTCGGACCCACCGGCCGGACGAGGACTACATCTCGGGCAGCTGGATGCCGGCCGTTGACGTTCGCGAGAGCAAGGACGCCCTCGAGATCTCGACCGAGCTTCCGGGCATCGAGCCCAAGGAGGTCGAGGTTTCCGTGGAGAACGGCGTGCTCACCCTCAAGGGCTCGCGCCAGTTCGAGAAGGCCACCGAGGGCGAGACCTACCACCGCGTGGAGCGCGCCTACGGCTCCTTCGAGCGCTCGTTCAGCCTGCCCACCAACGTGGACCCGGAGAAGGTCCAGGCCGTCTACCGCCACGGCGTGCTGCACCTGACGCTTCCCAAGCGCGAGGAGGCCAAGCCTAGGTCGATCTCGATCAAGGTGGAAGACAAGTAGGCCACGAACCACCGCTTCACCTTTAGAAACGCCGGGGCTTCCCGGCGTTTCTTCTTTTCTGGTTCTCACGTTCTCAAGTCACTGCCTGATCGCTCTTTCTTGCCACGCGGGTGCGCGGCCAGCTCCTTTTCTCCACTCTTTGGAGGCTTTGAATTGCCGGCGCCGCGGGTGGCTGGGTGCGGCCTTGTTCGCCCCCGCGCACTACGGCCGCACACTCCTGCGCCCGCGACCGGAGGGCGCGATCCGCGTCGTGGCCCCTCGGCGTTCACATGAGGCCGCGCCGCCGTCTCCCCAACGCGGCTCGCGCGTCCGACGCCCGCGGGCTCCGGAGAGATTTGCCACCCGCGGCACCGGCGGATTGAAAGCCCCCCTCCCGCGCGCCAAGGCGTAGTGCTTGGGTGGGAGGTATCCAATCCGCCCGGCGGGTGCCAGCGGCCATGCCTCCGGAGGCTGCGGGTCACCGAGCGGGTGTCCCGCGGCGGGGTATCGCTGGCGTGGCTTCTTACGAACAGCGAGGGGCCCCACCGTGGGACGTCCCTGCTCGGTCGCAGCCGGAGGAGTCTCGGCGCGCAGCGAGCGGGGGCGAGCAAGCGCCGAGTGGCCACGCACCCGCCGGGCACAACAAAGGCATTGCGCAGTGAAGAAACAGAATCCTAGCCGGGCACCCGCTTGGGAAAACAGAAGCCGCGGAGCAACACAAACGGGTTTTGGAAATGGCCCTTGGGGAAGAAACCCCGGTCAGGCCGGGGCGGTCGTGTCGAGGTCGCGCAGCGCCCTCGCGATCACCATCCGCTGCTGCTCGGAGAGCTCGAAGTCCATTGGCACATTCTACGCACACCGCTGCGTCGCCCTTCCCACCCGCGCCGCGCTCGTGTACCTTCCCAACGTGGCGACCGTCCGCCTGCTGCCCGACGCCCTGATCAACCAGATCGCCGCCGGCGAGGTCGTCGAGCGCCCCGCCTCGGTAGTCAAGGAACTGGTGGAGAACTCCCTCGACGCCGGGGCCCGCAGCGTGCGCGTCGAGCTGGCGGCCGGCGGCCGGGACCTGGTTCTGGTGGAGGACGACGGCTGCGGCATGGACCGGGACGACGCGCTGCTCGCCCTCGAGCGCCACGCAACCTCGAAGATAACGAACGCCGAGGACCTCGCCCGCATCTCCACCCTGGGCTTCCGCGGCGAGGCTCTCCCCTCGATCGCGGCTGCCGCGCACCTCACCCTCGAGACGGCCACTGCGGACGGCGAGGGTACCCGCGTGGAGGTCGAGTTCGGGCGCGTCCTGGCGGCGGAGCCCTGCGTGCGCCCGCGCGGTACCCGCGTGGTCGTGCGCGACCTGTTCGCCCGGTTGCCGGCACGTCGCAAGTTTCTCCGCACCGAGGGGACCGAGCTGCGCCACGCGGTCGCCACGCTCACCGGGCTCGCGTTCACCCACCCCGACGTGGCGTTTATCCTCGAACACGGCAACCGCACGCTGCTCCACCTGCCGGCCGTCCGCGAGCTCGATCAGCGCCTGCCCGACCTGGTCGGGGCAAAGCGCGCACGCGAGGCGCGGGCGGTCCGCCAAGCCTCTGCGGGTCTGGCCGTTTCGGGTTTTCTTCTTCCGCCCAGTGGCGCCCGGGAGATCGTGATTGCAGTCAACGGCCGGGTGGTGCGCGATCGCCTGCTCATCGGGGCGGTCAGCCGCGCGCTCCGCGGTCCCTCCGGCACGAGCGAGGCCGATGCGTACCTCCACCTCACGGTCCCCGCCGGCGAGGTGGACGTCAACGTCCATCCCACCAAGGCCGAGGTCCGCTTCGCCGACCCTGGGCGCGTGACGTCGGTCCTCACCCAGGCCCTGGCCGCGGCCCGCGTGGCGCTCCACGGCCCGGTCGAGGTGCGGCGCGTGGTCTCGCTGCCTCCGGCGGAGCCGGGGAGCCGGCGGCTCCCGCTCGGTGGCAGTTACCCGACAGCCTCGGGTGCCGCCGGTGCGAGACCCGGCGTGCGCGAGGAGCTCCCGTCGCAGTCGATCTCCGAGACCGCTCGGTCGGCCCTCACCCGCTGGGGCCGCTACATCGGCCAGTATCGCGACACCTACCTGGTGCTCGAGGACGCCGAGGGGCTGATGCTGATCGACCAGCACGTCGCCCACGAGCGTGTGCTTTTCGAGCGACTCCTCGGCACGGGCTCCAAGCCCGCGGTGCAGGGGTTGCTGCTGCCGGAGATCGTCGAGCTTCCGCCGGCCCAGGCGGTGCTGGCGGCGGAGGCAGCGGGCGAGCTGGATACCCTGGGCCTCGAGCTCGAGCCCGCCTCGGGCACGACCGTCCGCGTTCTCGGCGTCCCCGCCGCGCTGCCAGCGAAGCGGGCCGCCGAGATCGTGCGGCAGCTCCTCTCCGACCTCGCGGGCGGCGAGACGCCGGGCGAGAGCCTGCGCGAGCGCGCCGCCGCATCCCTCGCCTGCCAGACCGCGATCAAGAAGAACCGAGCGCTCTCGCGCGCCGAGGCGGAGCACCTGCTCGCGGAGCTGGCCGAGGTGCGGGACCCGCACCGCTGCCCCCACGGGCGGCCGATCGTGCTGCGCCTCCCCCACCCCGAGATCGAGCGCCGGATCGGCCGGCGGTAACCGTGGGCGGACCACCGGCAAAGGGACCAGAGGTGGCTACGGCCAGCATCGGGGACGAGGGTCTCTTGGAGGCGATGGTGGCCTACCAACGCGGCGACATGGAGGCGTTCGGAACGCTTTATGCTGCCCTTCGGGGCGCCCTGACGGGCTACCTGCGGGCTCTCTCGCGGGACAGGGCTGTCGCCGAGGATCTCCTTCAGGAGACTTTCCTGCAGCTCCACAAGGTGCGCCACACCTACCAGCCGCCGCGGCCCGTCAAACCGTGGGTCTACGCCATCGCGCGCAACGTATTCCTGATGCACCGCCGCGCTGCATATCGACGGGGCCGCCACGAGACGATCGCCGAGGATGTCCTGCCGGAGGTCCCGGTGCCGCCCGAGATCGAGAGCCTGGGGGACCGGGAGACGGTCCAGAAGGCGCTCACCCGGCTGCCGGAAGGTAGGCGCGGCGCGCTCGTGCTGCACCACATGCTGGGTATGAGCTTCAAGGAGGTCGGAGCCGTGCTGGGCATCAGCGAAGGAGCGGCCAAGGTGCGCGCGCACCGGGCCCTTGCGGAGCTCCGCGAGGCCATGGGCGTCACCGGAGACGGGTCGTGAGCGGGCGGAGTTCCTTGCCTGACGGGCTCCGGCGGGCGCTCGACGCCGACCACCGGCCGGTGCGTCCGCTCCGGCGGGCGTCGGTTCGGGCTCTCTGGGTGGCGCTCTGGGCGGCGCTGGCGCTCGCGGGCCTGCCTGTAGTGATCGGGATGCGAGCCGACATCGCAAGCCTCGGTTTCGCTCTGAGCTGGGGTGCAGCGGTGTTCGAGTGCATTGCCGGCCTCGGGCTGGTTGTCCTGGCACTGCGCGAGGCGGTGCCCGGCTCCGGGGTGACCCCGCCTGTCGGCTCAGCGGCACTGGCCGCGGGGATCGCTGTCCAGGTTCTGGTGGCCGTGCTCTCCTGGCTGCAGCGCGGCATGCCGAGCGGCTCGTTCCCGCCTGGGGGCGCCCACTGCTTCCCGATGGAGAGCACCCTCGCACTCCCGGCACTTGCCCTCACGATGGTGGTGGTGGGGCGCGCTTACGCCGTGCGGCCCCGCTGGGCGGGGGTCCTGGGGGGCGCAGGCGCAGGCGTGGTGACCGACGGCATCTGGCACCTGATCTGCCCGTTCGCGGATCTATCCCACGTGCTGGTCTGGCACGGAGGCGCGGTCCTGGCCCTTGCCGCCTTGGGGTGGATCGTCGGCACGGCGGTCGAGGTTGTGCGACGGCGCGCTCTCTCCTCTCGCCACTGACGCACGGTTTCTCGAGGTGCCTCAGACTCGTCAGAAGCCGCTGGCCCAGACGGTGGGGTCGTGCACGCCGGCCTCGGCAAACCCGGCACGGCGCAGCCGGCACGCGTCACAGCGGCCGCAGTGCACGAACGCCACCGGCGGGTCGTAGCAGGAGAGGGTAAGCGCGTAGTCGACGCCGAGGCTGGCACCCAGCCGCACGATCCCCGCCTTGGAGAGGTGCAGCAGCGGCGCGTGCACAGAGAACCGCGCGCCCTCGACACCCGCCCGGGTTCCCAGGCGCGCCACGGCCTCGAATGCGTGCAGGAACTCCGGGCGGCAGTCCGGGTAGCCCGAGTAGTCCTGCACGTTGGCGCCGATCACCAGGTCGGTCGCTCCGGTAACCTCGGCGAAGCCAGTGAGCAGCGCGAGGAACACGGTGTTGCGCGCCGGCACGTAGGTAACCGGCACGTCTGCGCCGATCGCCCCGCGGTCCTTGGGCACGGCGACGTCGTCGGTGAGGGCCGAGCCACCGATCGCCCGCAGGTCCACCGTGACGACCCGGTGGTCCGCGATGCCGAGGCCCTCCGCGACCCGGCGCGCCGCCTCGAGCTCGAGCCGGTGGCGCTGCCCGTAGTCCACCGAGAGTGCCGCCACGTCGAAACCCGCCGCCTTTGCCCAGGCCGCGGCGGTTGCCGAGTCGAGCCCGCCCGAGAGCAGCACGACGGCGCGCTTGGAGGTCACCCCTCGACCCCGGCGAGGACACGGGCCCTGTCCGCGAGCTCGAGAACACGGTCCCACGTCACCTCGGCCAGCCCGCCGTGGCCGAAGCCGGCCGCGCGTGCGGCGCTCTCCCGCAGCGTCGTGGCCAGGACAGGGTCGCGGCGGGCCGCGGCCCCCACGTGCTCGGCCACCTCCGTGCGGGCGGCGAGGGCGTTGCAGACCAGCACCTGGTCGCACCCGGCCCCGAGCGCCGCCGCGGCCCGCTCCGGGATGCTGCCGTGGGCCGCCAGGGCGCCCATCTCGAGGTCATCGGCCAGGACCGGCGCCGCGAAGGCGCGCAACTGGCCCACCACGGCGCGCGAGAGCGAGGTCGGGCAGGCAGCCTCTCCGAGGCTCGGGGCGAGGGCGTGGGCCACCATCACACCCAGGCCCGGCGCGGCCAGCGTGTGGAACAGCTCGCGGTCCGCAGCCACCGTCTCGTCGAGCAGCGGCAGATCGCGGTGCGAGTCGACGTGCCCGCTGCCCAGTCCCGGGTAGTGCTTGAGGCAGCCCGCCACGCCGTACGCCGCGAGGCCCTCCAGGAAGACGCCCGCCGCCGCCCGGACCTCGGCGGGCGAGCACCCGAGGCAACGCGCCTCGGAGGCCAGGAAACCCTCGGGCCGCGCCACGTCGAGCACCGGGGCGAGGTCAACCCCGATGCCGAAGTGAGCGCACGCCGCCCCCGCCGCCTCGGCCAGTGCCCGCACCGCGTGATCTCCGGCGCGCGCGGCGTCGGCCGCCGCGGGCAGCGGGCCGATCAGGCTTTCGAGCCGGTTCACCCGGCCGCCCTCCAGGTCGATCGCAATGTACGGCCTGGAGGGAAGCGCTCGCAGCTCCCGCACCAGCGATGCGAGCTGGTCGCGGTTGGCGACGTTGCGGGCGAAAAGCACGATTCCACCCGGCTCCAGGTCCTCCAGCAGGCGCCGTTCCTCAACACTTAGGCTCGCACCCTGCACGCCACACGCAAGCCACGCGGCGCTCCTGCCCAACCCTGAAACTGGCATCGGCTTCACACAGCCCCCAACCCCGCACACGCCTCCGCAGGCGTGTGGCGTGCGGCCCGCGTCTCGCCCCCCGCCCACTGCCCCAGCGAGGTGCGGGCGAAAAGCACGATTCCACCCGGCTCCAGTTCCTCGAGCAAACGCCGCTCCTCCGCGTCGAGTTCGAGGCCGGCAACCCCGCACGCGAGGAACGCGCTCACTCCCCCGCCTCCCGCCTGAGCTCCGCGAGCAGGTTGAGCGCCTCGATCGGGGTGAGGTGCTCGACCTCGAGCTTGCGCAGCCGCTCGAGGACGGCGTCCTCGACCGGCGGGAACAGCCCGAGCTGCACCTGCTGCCCGCCCGGTGCGGTGGCCTCCAGGACCTTGAGCTCCTGGCGCTCGAGCTGCCGCAGCACCTCCTGGGCGCGCCGGCACACACCGTCCGGGACCCCGGCCAGCTTGGCCACGTGGATCCCGTACGAGCGGTCGGAGGGTCCGGGCACGACCCGGTGGAGAAACAGCACGCTCCCCTGCCACTCCTTCACGGCCACCGACGCATTCACCACCCGGTCCAGGCGCTCCGCCAGGTCCGTCAGCTCGTGGTAGTGCGTGGCGAACAACACGAGCGGCCCTGGCCGTCCTCCGGGCGCGTCGTGGAGCGCCTCCACGACCGCCCACGCCAGCGACAGGCCGTCGAACGTCGCGGTGCCGCGTCCCACCTCATCGAGCATGACCAGCGAACTGCGGGTGGCGTGGCGGAGGATGCTGGCAACCTCGGTCATCTCGACCATGAAGGTGGACTCGCCCCGGGCGAGGTCGTCGGCGGCCCCGACACGGGTGAAGACGCGGTCGATCTCACCGATCTCCGCCTCCTCGGCCGGCACGAACGAGCCCGCCCGCGCCATGATCACCGCCAGCGCCACCTGGCGAAGGTAGGTGGACTTGCCGCCCATGTTCGGCCCGGTGAGCACCACGATCTGGCGGGAGTCGCCGTCCAGCTCCACGTCGTTGGGGACGAACGGCGTGCGCGAGAGCTCCTCCACGACCGGATGGCGCGAGCCGACCAGGCGGATGCGTGGGCCCGGAACCAGGCGCGGCCGCCGGTAGTTGGCCCGCCTCGCCCGGTCCGCGAACGAGGCCAGGACGTCCACCGCGGCCACCGCCCGTGCGGTCTCCGCCAGGCGCGATGCGCGACCCGCGCAGCGCTCGAGCAGCGCGGCGAACAGCTCCCGCTCCCGCTCGTCGGCGCGAGCCTCCGCGGTGGTGATGCGGCGCTCCAACTCCTCCAGCTCCGGAGTCACGAAGCGCTCCGCTCCCGTGAGCGTCTGCCTGCGCACCCACTCGGCCGGCACTCGGTCCAGGTTGGGACGGGAAACCTCGAAGGCGTAACCGAAGACCCGGTTGTACCGGATCCGGAGGTTGGAGATGCCGGTACGGGAGCGCTCGCGTGCCTCAAGCTCGCCCAGAACCTCCTTCGCCCCGTGGGCGAGCTGACGCGCATCGTCCAGTTCGGGATCGCAACCGGTGCGGATCGCCCCGGGCCCCAGCAGCACGGGCGGTTCCTCCGCGAGCGTGGTGGCCAGGTCGTCTCTCAGGTCGTCAAGCGGGTCCACCCGATCCCCGAGTGCCGCCAGCAGCTGGCTCGACGAGGCGGCGAGCTCCGCCCGCAGTTCGGGGAGAACAGCGAGGGCCGTCCGCAGACCGACGAGCTCGCCCGGCCTGGCCTGGGACAGGCCCAGTCGCGCCGCGGCCCGTTCCAGGTCACCGACCCGCTGCACCAGCTCCCGCAGCGTGGCCAGGCGCCCCGGCTCCTCGATGAGCGCGGCCACCGCGTCGTGGCGGGCCGCGGCCGCCACCGGGTCCCCGAGGGGTTGTACCAGCCAGTCGCGAAGGAGCCGTGCGCCCATCGTGGTGACCGTGTGGTCGAGCACACGCGCAAGCGAGGCGCGCCTGTCCCCCGAGGCGTCGCGCAGGATCTCCAGGTTGCGCACCGCGGCCGCGTCCAGAACCAATTCGCCGCCAAGCCGCCGCCGCTCGAAGGAGCGCAGGTGGCGCGGCACCCCGCCCTGCGTGGCTCGCACGTACTCCACGAGCGCCCCGGCGGCGCCGACCAGCGGCTCACCGGGCTCCAGCTCGAACGCCCGCAGCGAGCCGACGCCGAGCACCTGCCGCAAGAGATCCTCGGCCCGCCCGGCCTCGAACCAGCTCGACGGACGCACCGTGATCATGGGGCCGCCGAGCTCCTCGGCCGACAGGCCGTCGGGTCTCGCGCCCTCCGGCAGTAGGATCTCCTTGGGCCGCAACCTCGCCAGCAGGTCGCGCGCCTCCCCGAAGGACGCACAGCTCACGCCGCCGAATTCGCCCGAGGCGGCCTCCAGGAACGCGGCGGCCACCTGCGGTCCGGCCTCCCGGAGCGCCACGAGCCAGCGTCGTTCGCCGTCGCCGAGCAGCTCCGGCTCGGTGACGGTCCCCGGGGTGAGCACGCGGATCACCTGGCGGCGCACCAGGCCGCCCGCCTTCGCAGGGTCTTCCACCTGCTCGGCGATCGCCACCTTGAGCCCGGCCTCCAGGAGCTTGCCCACGTAGCTCGTCACCGCGTGGTGCGGTATGCCGCACATTGGCGAGGTGACCTCGTCGTTGTGGCGACGACGCGTGAGCACGATGCCGAGGATCGGCGCCGCCTTCTCCGCATCCTCGAAGAAGAGCTCGTAGAAGTCGCCGAGCCGGTAGAGCAGCAGCGCATCCTCGACCTGGTGCTTGAGCTCCAGGTACTGCTGCAGCATCGGCGTCTGCTTCATGTCGCGGCGATTGTAGCCTGGAGCTTGACGGGGCGTTCCGGAGGGGCAAGACTGGCGTCGTGAGAACGGTGCTTGCGATTGCGGCGTGCGGGCCCCGTCTGGAACTCGCGCTGCTCTCACCCGCCGCACTTGCCCCCGGCCTGGTGGCCCTCGCGGGGCCGACCCCCCGTTCGGAACTGGTGATGATGGGGGTGGACCTGCTGCTGCGGGCCGCGAACCTCGATCGAGCCGCGCTCGAGGGCGTGGTGGCCACGCGTGGTCCGGGCTCGTTCACCGGCGTTCGGGTCGCGCTTGCCACCGCGCAGGGGCTTGCACTGGCGCTGGGCATCCCGGCCCATGGCTACTCGTCCCTCCTCGCGCAGGCGGCCCGCGTCCGCGTTCCCGAGTGCTTGGCGGTGCAACCTGCGCGCCGAGGCAGCGTCTACGTCCAGCCCTTCGCTCGCCGGGATATGCGCCTCGACGCCCTCGACGAGGCGAGGGTCGTGCCGGTAGCCAGCCTCGCGGAGTTCCGGCTCCCGGTGGTGGCGCCGGTGGGTGTGACTCTGCCGGCCGGCACGCCGGTTGCCGCGGCCGCGGTCGGGACCGCAGAGGCGCTTCTCGACCTGCTCGCTCACGAGGAGCGACCCGACCCGGGCACCCTCACCCCGCTGTATCTCGAACCCCCGCCGGCAAAGCAGCCGACAAGGAGCGCGCCGCCGTGGCCGCCCTCGCCAAAAGCTTCCTGATCCGACCGGCACGCGAGGAGGACGTCCCGGTTGTGGCGGCCCTCGAGGCGGAGGTGTTTCCCGATCCGTGGCCCGCCCACCTCTACATGCAGGAGGTCGGCCAGCCGCTTCGCTTCCAGCGGGTCGTCTACACCGAGGATGGCTACCTGGCAGCGTACCTGTTCGCGTGCTGGCAGGTGGACGAGCTGCACGTCCTCAAGGTGGCCACCCACCCACTGCACGAGGGGAAGGGGCTCGCCACCTCCCTCATGGCCGAGGCGAGGGTCGAGACGGAACGGGCCGGTGCCCGCGGGCTCGTGCTGGAGGTTCGCCCATCCAACCGGAGGGCGATCCGGCTGTACCGCCACCTGGATTACGCCATCGTCGGGCGCCGCCCGCGCTACTACGCCGACGGCGAGGATGCGCTCGTGATGAGCCTCGAGCTCGGCCCGCGAGAAGGCACGGGCTGACCAGGCCGATCGCCGGCCGAGCCGGACGGTGCCGGGGGTCTTGAGGCGCTTCCTCCCTGGCGGCCATCCGGGCTATACTCAAAGACGGAGCAGGACGAAAGTGAAACGACTCGGGGAAATCCTCATGGCGAAGGGGATGGTGTCCCCCGACGGCCTGCGAGCCGGTCTCGACGCCTGCCGCCGCCACGGCGGGAGGCTCGGCACCTGGCTGGTGAGGCTCGGCCTGATCAGCGAGGGTAAGCTCTTGGACGCGCTCGCGGAGCAGTCCGGCTGCCCCCCCGCCACCACCCTGCAGCTTGCCACGGCCCCCTCCGAAGTTCGCGCGGTCATTCCACCGGCGTTCGGCAAGCGAAACCTGGTCGTGGCGTTCGCCCGCCGCGCCCGAAACATCGACGTGGCGATGATCAGGCCCAACGACCTCCTTTTGGTGGACGAGATCTCCAAGGTGACGGGTCTGGTCCCTCGCCCCCACGTGGCCACCGAGGCCGCGCTCACCGCGGCCCTCGCCCTCCCGGGCGCGGCCCCGTCCCCACCTGCCGCTGGACCCCCTCCGGGGCCGCCGCAAGGGACCGTACGGGAGTGGCGGCAGTTCTGGAAGCTCGAGTCCTCCTCGCCTGAGCTGATGCGAGGGCTGGAAGCCCCGCCCCTCAAGGCGCCGGGGACCGCCGCCGCCACCTTCCCCCACCTCACACCCCTGACGGCCGCAACCGGTCCGGTCACCCCGAGAGAGACTCAGGACCTTGCCGATGCCCTCTCCGCGGCCACTCACCGCGACCAGGTCGCTGGCCTCGTGCTCTCCAACCTCGCCGGCATGGCCTACCGGGTCGCCCTCTTCTACCTGTACCAGAACAAGGTGATGGGCTGGGCGGCACGCGGGCCCGCAATCGTGGAGGAGGACTTCCACACCCTGATCCTCCCCCTGGACCGACCTTCCCTCTTCCTCAATCTGGCCAAGGGCGTGGACATCCACGTCGGGTCCCTCGGCCCGGGTGAGGGCAACGACCTCCTCCTCGACGCGCTGGGATCGCCCTCGCCGCGCGAGGCCGTGGTGGTGCCGGTGCGGGTGCGCGGCAAGACCGCAGGGTTCCTCTGGCTGGACGAGGGCGAGGCGAGTGTGGGAGACATCTCTATCCCCATAGTCCAGGAGGTGGGACGCCTCATCGGGCTTGCCCTCGAGATCCTGGTCCTGAGACAGAAGGTCAGGAGCGGCGCCCGCTTGACAGGAGGCGCCCCGCCAGACTAGCGTGACGCGGCTGAAGGTGGAGGGATTCATGATCAAGGCCGACCTGGTGCGCAAGGTTATGGGTGCCGTCGAGATCTCGCAGTCGAAGGCGAACGATGCCGTGAACACGGTATTCGACGCCATGCGCGAGGCGCTGACTCAGGGTGAGCGCATCGAGCTGCGCGGGTTTGGCGTTTTCCTGGTCAAGAACCGCAAGCGAGGCATCGGACGCAACCCGAAGACCGGCGTCGAGGTGGCCATCCCCCCCGGCAAGACGATCCGCTTCAAGCCCGGCAAGGCGCTGCGGGTGATCGCCTAGGTGTCCAGCCCAGGGCTGGAGTTCGAGATCATCGGCCCCGACGGCATCCCCGTCGGGGTCGTTCGTCGTCCGCCCCCGCCGCCGCGCCGCGTGTGGCTCCACGTCCTTCTGTTCCTGGCGACCCTGGTCTCGACCACCCTGGTGGGCGGACTGGCCTTCGGGGACGTGCCGCCCAATTTCAAGCCGACCAGCTTCGCGCAGCTGCTTTTCCACCCGGCGGTGCTTGGCGCGGGTTTCTCCTTCTCGATACCCTTGCTCGTCATCCTGCTCGCCCACGAGATGGGTCACTATCTCGCGTGCCGCTACCACCGGCTCGACGCGACGCTCCCTTTCTTCCTGCCGGTTCCGTTCGGCATCGGCACGCTGGGGGCGTTCATCCGCATCCGCACGCCGCTGCTTAACAAGCGCGAGCTCTTCGACGTCGGGGCGTCGGGGCCACTGGCCGGCTTCGTAGTGGCGCTGCCGGTGCTGTTCGGCGGCATCGCGCTCTCGAAACCCGTCGCCGAGCTCCCGAAGGGAGGGGTGATGATCTTCGGCGAGCCGCTCGCCTTCAAGGCCCTGGCCTGGCTCGTCCACCCCAATGTGCCACCCGGCGGTGACCTTTTCCTCCACCCTCTCGGGTTCGCGGCCTGGTTCGGTCTGCTGGTGACCGCCCTCAACCTCCTGCCGTTCGGCCAGCTCGACGGCGGGCACATCACCTACGCGCTTTTCGGGGCGTGGCAGAGACGCATCGCCTGGCCGCTGATGGCCGTCCTCGTCGTGCTGGGGTTCTGGTGGACCGGATGGTGGATCTGGGCGGTGATCGCTCTCGT
>Ga0315275_10005049_pt1 | contig 12432 bp, 10 predicted proteins | sample YL17G03_0_MG_FD_205557 | JGI IMG/M metagenome (GOLD analysis project Ga0315275, IMG submission 205557) | Sediment microbial communities from Yellowstone Lake, YNP, Wyoming, USA - YL17G03_0 | ecosystem: Environmental > Aquatic > Freshwater > Lake > Sediment | place: USA: Wyoming | collected... | reverse complement strand
GTGAAGCTGCGAGAGACCGAACCGTTCCGCGTTCTCGATGATCATGATTGCAGCGTTGGGGACATCGATCCCAACCTCGATAACGGTGGTGGAGACGAGGATCTGAATCCCGCCTGCCTTGAACCGTGTCATGATATCATCCTTCTCTTCGGTCTTCATGCGACCATGGATGAGACCCAACCGGTACCCGGAGAAGGCGCTCGACCGCAAATGCTCAAATTCGGTCGTCGCCGCTTTCAGGTCGACTTTTTCCGACTCTTCAATCAGAGGGAAAACGATATATACTTGACGCCCGCGAGCGATCTCTTCCCTGACAAACTGGTAGACTTTGCCCTTGTCAGCTTCCGTTCGCAGCCCGGTCTTGATGGGTTTGCGATTCGCTGGCATTTCATCGATGACCGACACATCGAGATCGCCATACACGGTGAGCGAAAGTGTGCGCGGAATCGGCGTCGCAGTCATCACGAGAACATCCGGATTGAATCCTTTCTCCCGAAGCGTTGCACGCTGCAGGACACCGAACCGGTGCTGTTCATCGATCACCACGAAACCCAATTTCGCGAACTTCACATTCTCCTCGATCAGAGCATGTGTACCGACGACGAGGTTTGCGCGGCCGCTGCGGATATCCTCCAGAATATCTTCACGCAGCTTCTTCTTCTGTCCCCCGATGAGAAGCCGAGTGGTAACCGGAAGGTCCTTGAGGTAACCAGCCAGTGTCCGGAAATGTTGTTCGGCGAGAATTTCCGTCGGCGCCATGAGCGCTACCTGATAACCATTGTCGATCGCAACGAGCATCGCGAGGAGAGCAACGATGGTCTTTCCGCTACCCACATCGCCCTGAAGAAGACGATTCATCGGATTCGAAGATTTCATGTCTCCGGCGATTTCGTTGACGACGCGACGCTGAGCCTTCGTCAGTTCGAACGGCAAGCGCTCGGCAAGCGTTCGAGCAAGGACACTTTCCATTGTATAGGTAATACCTTTTTTCTCCTGGCCAATGCGCCGCTTTCGATAGGCGAGCATCAGCTGAAGAAAGAAGAGCTCATCAAATTTCAAACGCTTTCGGGCGGCGGCGAGATTGTCGGTCTGTGACGGGAAATGGATCTGCTCGAGCGCCATGCGCAAAGGGAGCAGACCAGCGCGCGAGCGGATTTCTTCGGGAATGACTTCTTCGACGGTGTGGAGATGGCTCTTCAGGGCATTTCGGATCACGCGGCGGAAACCACGGCTGTCCAATCCGACGTTCGTGAGGTCAGCGGAAGAGGAATACTTCGGGATGATCGCTCCGGTGTTGAAAAGTTTTCCCCAATCGGGCTCATCCTCCTCTTCGGCTCCTTTCAGCCGGTCAAATTCCGGGTGTGTGAACTGGATCCGGCCAAGCTTGTCGAAGTCGGGATAGGCGGAGACGGCGAGCAGCTCCCCCTGCTCGAATGCATCTTTGTACCACTGCACTCCCTGGAAGAAGACACACGTCACGGTTCCGGTCTCATCCTTGAGTGTCAGGAAAAACACCAAACGGTTTGATCGACGCGATCGACGGAGTTCCTGCCGAAAGACTTCACCGATGACGGTGACTGGTTTTTCCGCGTCGACGTACTTCCGCAGATCCCGGATATTGACGATGCTGCTTCGATCGAGATAGTCAAAGGGGAAATAGTGCAATAGATCCCGCACGGAATGAACGCCGATCTCCTCAAGAGCAGCCGCACGTTTTGGCCCGATCCCCTTCACATATTGAAGTGGCAACCCTGCCTGAGGAGGCTTGCTCGCAGAATTTGATGTGGATTTTCGGTTCACGTTGTCAAAAGTGCTACTGTCCAGTCAGTTAGGGATAGGGAGACAACTTCTCTCTTACACTTCATCCGTGCTGTCCTTCAGTCGCCGCGAGATATCTTCCAGCGATGTCCAATTCTCCATCAGCTGCGGGATGTATTCCGATGTCGTGATAAACGTCCAGATATAGGCTACGATGGAATAGATCGCCCCCGTGCTGAAATCGTCCAGGTCAATCGCGATATAGAGGACGGCGATGAAAATGAACAACAGGGCGAACCGCATGACGCCGAAATTCAGTGCTCCCCAGTTCGCGATTTTCTGTTTGAGAACCGTAGCCCTTCCGTAGTAGGCCTTTACCTCATCCTGACTCTGCAGGGCGAAGACATCAAACGCCGTTTCGTAGTTGTCATGGTAGTCTTTTTGCAGAGCGCTGACTTTTCTGGTGTAGATTCGGGTGATCTGTATTAGTGGGAGCACGATCGTCAGGCACACCACCGAAATCCGCCAGTCGAACACCGCGAGTGCAATCACAGCGCCCCCGATCGAAATAATCTGATCGATAATCTCGGGCATGCTGTACTGCAGAAAGCTGATATATTGCTCGGAAAGCTGTGCCCGAGCGACCGTCTTGGAGATCGCATGCTTTCTCTTCTGACCGCCGGAGGCGATCCCGGTAGCGATCTCTGAATAGATCCGAAGATAGATCCGCTCGTCCACGACACGACGCGCCACTCCGGTTCCTGAGTTGACGATGAAAACGAGAATCCAGAGGAACAACGGAAACACATCAAGCGATTTCAGGCCGGGGCCTTCAGCGGTCGCGCGTTCAATAAGCGCATCGATCACCTTTCCGAAGATTGCCGGCTCGACAATCCATGCTAGCTGCTCGAGAATGACCAGAGAAAATGCGATGAAGATCCCTTTCCGGTATCGGGCCGCCAGTTCAAACAATTTGATCTTCATCCACGCTCACCGATCGAAGTTGAATTCGATCAACGAAGTTCTATTTTGTGTACACGATCGTACCGCCGACAACGGTCATTGCGACATCTACTGTTTCGATCTTCGCCGGATCAATGGAAAGGATGTCCTCTGTCAGAACAACAAGATCAGCCATCTTCCCGGCAGCGATGGATCCTTTGTCGTTCTCTTCGAAGACCGCGTACGCGCAGTTGATGGTGTACGCCGCGATTGCTTCCTTCACCGTGATTTTCTGCTCGGGGAACCAGCCATTTGGATTTGCACCATCGGTAGTTCGTCGCGTCACCGCGGCATAAATGCCGAGAATGGGACTCAGGGGACCGACGGTCCAATCGCTGCCGAAGCACATCCTTACTCCATTGTCGAGAAACGTTCTGAATGGGTATGTCGTCTTGCAGCGCTCATATCCGATGCGCTTCTCGGCCCATCGTCCGTCATCAATCGCATGGTACGGTTGCACCGATGCGATAACTCCGAGCCGCGCAAAGCGCTGGAAATCTCTCGGATGTATATGTTGTGCATGCTCGATCCGGAATCTCCGGTCCCATGACGGATTGGAGTTCGTGATTCTCTCGAAAAGATCCAGCGACAGGCTGTTCGCGCTGTCTCCAATGGCATGGATGGAAAGCTGGAGGCCGGCTCGATCAGCGGCCAATGACCATTGTCCGAACCTGCCGTCGAGTACAACGTCCATTGCAAGACCACGGGTTCCGGGATCAGACGTGAAAGGTAGAAAGAAGAGCGCCGTCGATGAACCCAGCGATCCGTCCACAAACTCCTTCATTGAGCCGAGCCGGACCCATTCATCTCCGAAGGGGACTCTGATGCCCAAGGCGGCCAGATGCTGCCATTGGCTCAGCGGCAGCCGGCAGTGGAACCGCGAGGTGAGTTCTCTTCTGTCCCTCAGCATTTGATAGATCCGCACGTCCTGACCTGAGGAGACATCCTGTATGCTCGTGACTCCGTATTTTCGAGCTTCAGCCAGCGCAAGTCTTGCTGCTTCAATCATTTCCTGCTCACTTGGGTCGGGTACTTTGGCGTAGACGAGACTCATCGCCGCGTCCTTCAGCACACCAGTCGGCTCACCGGTCTTCTTGTCACGAACGATGGTGCCTCCTCGTGGGTCGGGCGAGTTTCTGTCGATCCCTGCAAGCTTCAACGCCTTCGAATTCGCAAGAGCCATGTGACCGTCATATCGTTGCACGAAGACCGGCGTCGAGACGGTGAACTGATCGATAAGCGCTTTCACCGGAAGATTGCCGCCAGGCCAGTTGTCATGATCCCAATCCCCTCCCGTGATCCAGCGGTCAGGGTGCTTCTCCGCCCGCTGCCGGATCAGGTTCGCGAACTCTGTTTCATTCTTGGCGTATCGGAGATCAACGCTCTGCAATTGAAAACCACCGCTCATGAAATGCGTGTGGTTGTCGATGAATCCAGGTAGCATACGCTTCCCCTTCAGATCGATCACTTTCGTTTTGGGGCCGATGCATTTCTTGACTTCCGCCGTTGTACCGACTGAGAGAATCCGTCCGCCGACGATAGCAACAGCTTCTGCTTCAGGCTTTGCTTTGTCGACGGTCCAGATCTTCCCATTCACGAAAACGATGTCGGCGATTTGCGATTGACTGAGGGCAGTGATCACGGTCAGAAGCGCGCAGATGGTCAGGAGCAGTCGCATGGGGTTCCTCTTTCTTTGAAAGTAGAGGCGTGGGCAATCGGGTGCGGCCAAAAGATAGCCAAAGACGCAGTGAAATTCAACGTTTGGCTGGGCGGGAAAACGGGTGTTGACTTTCCACTCGCAAGTCTCTAATTTGGGGAGCGATGGAAATGATCTTCACTGCTCTTTATCCTACTGCTCCGGAGGCACTCATGAGTCACCTCAAGCCATATCGGTTTTTCACAATCCTGCTGCTTCTCGCTGTCATTCTCACGACCGCCATGTGGGGTCAGACAACCACAACCCTCAGTCAGAAGGATTCGGCGGCCGGGACAAGGAATGCGACCGTGGAGGAGATGGCGAAACGCGTTGACAGCCTGCAGTTCATCGTGGTCTACAATGCCGAACTTCTCAGGAGAAATCTTGACTCAAAGATGATCCTGATTGAGGTCATGCTTGGCATCATCATCATTGCCAGCATTTTGATGTACATCCTTCTCAGACAAATCCAGCAGCAACGGAAGGAATTGGAAGACAAGTTCCTCCATCAGCTGTCTGCGTCGGTGGCCGACCTTGAAGCGAAGATAAAACACGCAGAAGTTGGATTATCACCTCCAAAGAGTTCCCCTCTGCGAAAGAAGAAAAGAAAGTAGCTCGTTCAGTCCGTATCTTGTAGAAAGAGAAAGCCCCGCTTGAGGTGGGGCTTTTTGTTTCTCTTCACCAGGCATCGTTCCCCCCACTTCAATCCATCGGCTCCTGCTTGTATTCCTTGGCGGCTTTGACGAAGTCCCTGAACAGCGGGTGAGGATTGATTGCGCGCGACTTGAGTTCGGGATGGAATTGTCCCGCAACGAACCATGGATGCCCGGCAAGCTCGATGATTTCAACCAGCGAGTTGTCGGGCGAGACGCCGCTGAACACCATCCCCCCTTCAGTCAGTTTCTTCCGGAACTTGTTGTTGACCTCGTACCGATGACGGTGCCGCTCCGAGATGAGAGCCTTCCGATACGCTTTGAAGGCCTTACTCCCTTTCGCGAGGATGCACGGGTAGGCGCCCAGTCTCATCGTCCCGCCCATGTTCTTCACTCCCTTTTGGTCCATCATCAGATCGATGACATTGTTCTTTGTCTTTTTGAATTCTGTGCTGTGTGCTCCTTTCAGTCCACAAACATGCCGGGCAATTTCAATGACGGCGCATTGAAGGCCGAGACAGATCCCGAAGAACGGTATGTTGTGTTCTCGCACGTAGCGGATCGCTTCGATTTTCCCCTCGATTCCCCGTTCGCCAAAACCTCCCGGCACCAGGAGTCCGGCGACGTCCTTGAGATGCCGTTCTGCTCCCTCGTGCTCAATGTCTTCCGCCTTGATCCATCGAATGTCCACTTTGATATCGTTGTCGGCACCGGCATGCATGAACGCTTCCGTGATGCTCTTGTAGGCATCCAGCAAATCAGTATACTTCCCGCACACAGCGATGGTGACTTTGCCAGTGGGGTGTTTGATGCGGTTCACAAATCGCGCCCAGCGACGAAGATCCGGAGCACCGCACTTCAGATTCAATTTCTCGATGACGATATGCGGGAGCCGCTCCTTCTCAAAGACAAGCGGAACTTCGTAGATAGATGGCACGTCCCTTCCCTCGATAACGGAATCAGTCTCCACGTTGCAGAACAGCGCGATTTTCTCACGCAGTTCGCGGCTGAGGGGCTTCTCCGAGCGGCAGATGAGAATGTCCGGCTGAAGTCCGATTTCCAGCAGCGTCTTGACACTGTGCTGTGTAGGCTTCGTCTTCAATTCCCCGGCCGAGCGGATGTACGGGACCAACGTCACATGGATGTTCATCACATTCCGGTGACCGTGGCTCAATGTGAACTGACGGATCGCCTCGAGGAATGGGAGACTTTCGATGTCACCCACGGTCCCTCCGACCTCTGAGATGATCACATCGTACTTGCCGGTTGACCCGAGGCCTGAGATACGTTTCTTTATTTCATCAGTGATGTGCGGAATAACCTGGACAGTGGCTCCGAGGTAGTCTCCACGGCGCTCTTTTGAGATCACTTCGTAGTAGATCTGGCCGGTCGTTGCATTGTTCTGTCGGGTCGTGCTCACGTCCAGAAAGCGTTCATAGTGTCCAAGATCCAGATCCGTCTCAGCCCCGTCATCCGTCACGTAGACCTCACCATGTTGAAACGGATTCATCGTGCCAGGGTCGACGTTGATATAAGGGTCGAACTTCTGAATTGTGACTCTCAGCCCTCGCGACTTCAGCAAAAGGCCCAACGAAGCGGCTGCGATCCCCTTCCCGAGGGAGGAGACTACACCGCCGGTGACAAAAATGTATTTGACGTGATTTTTTGCCATGGCTTTCGTTCTGATGAGGGCGGTTGTTGTTCTATCTGATTGATCGCAGCATACCGATGACACGCACGACATCATCACGCGTGTCAATGGGAACGCTGTCATGATGGGTGATACCAACCTTGATTGTATGTCCGTTTTCGAGAATTCTCAGTTGTTCCAGCTTTTCCGCTCGCTCGAGGTTTGATTCGGGCATCGTAGCGTACTTCAGGAGGAATTCCCGTCGAAACACATAGATCCCAATGTGTTTGTAGAATGTGCTTTGACCGAGCCACTGAGACCGATCACTTGCATCGCGCACAAACGGAATCTCAGATCGTGAGAAATAGAGCGCGGAGCGGTCACTGCCGAAGACCACCTTCACAACGCCCGGATTGCGAAGCTCTTCGAGCGACTCGATCTTTCTGGCGAGGGTTCCGACTTCGGCCGCCGGATCGTCAAGGACAACGCGAATAGCCTGATCGATCATCTCCGGCGCAATGAGCGGTTCGTCCCCCTGAACGTTGACATAGATGTCACCGGGAACTTCATGCGCGACCGCAGCCACACGGTCACTCCCGCTCTTGATGTCAGGTGATGTCATCACGAAATCACCGCCGAACCGCCGCACGACGTCCGCAATGCGTTCATCATCCGTCGCCACAACAATCTGGCCCGGCAGCGTCGCCAGTTTCACCTGTTCATACACTCTCTGGATCATGGGCTTGCCCAAGAGATCCACGAGTGGTTTTCCGGGAAGCCGTTGCGACGCGTAGCGTGCGGGGATCACTGCAATGACATGTGCCATCCTTATCGATCGCCTATAACTTTGGGAACCTTAAAGAATTTTTCTGTCTTCGCCGGCGCATTCTTCAGAGCGTCCTCTGTCGCCAGACCGGGCTTCACAACGTCTTCACGGAACACATTGGAAAGCTCGATGACATGGGAGAGCGGCTCGACAGTTCTTGTATCGAGCTTGTTGAGTTGCTCCATGTACGCAAGAATCGAATTCAGCTGTGACGTGAGCTTGCCCTTTTCATCTTCGGTAAACTCCAACCTCGCCAGTTCTGCGATATGCTCCACATCTTTGATGGTGACGGACATTCGATCCTCTCTTTATGGCTGAAGATAATTGCGCTCAATGGCTGCCTGAACCTGCTTCATGAGGCGTTCTTCGCCCTCTCTCCCTTCGATACCGTTCATGGGGATCGGTTTGTCAAAAACAATTTCGATGTCGGCAGGATTGACCCGGAGAGATCCCCTGGGAAGAATCTTGAAGGTGTTGTTGATCGTCACAGGAACGACCGGAATGCCCGCCTTCACCGCGAGCGCAAAGGCACCACGTTTCAGCGGCTGAAGTTTCCCATCCCGTGTACGTGTCCCTTCCCCAAACAAGATCACAGATGCTCCGCTTCGCATGCGTTCCGCCGCTTCATCAAGGCTTTTGAGGGCATTGCGTGCATTTCCGCGGTCGATCGTGATATAATGGCCATACTTCAGCGCCCACCCCCAGATCGGTATCCTTGTCAATTCCTTCTTCAGGACGAAGCGAATGTCGTCAGGAATCCCAACCACCACGGCCGGAATGTCAAATGCACTGGCATGGTTCGAAACGTAAATGTAGTGCATGGACGGATCGAGCAGATCAACGCCTTTCGTTCGAATCTTGATCCCAAACATAAGCAGAATCAGAGCCGACCAGAGACGAGCCATGGTATGAAATGTCCGGCCCGTGCGATCGATCGGCGCCGACAAAAGAGCGATGATAGAGAGCGGTATCGCCGCGATCACAAGGAAGAGAATCTTGAGCCCAATGATGATCATCGTGTGCTCCCCCCACACGGTGAAGGGTCCATTGTCCCGATTGCCCGAATGCGCTTCTCGATGGAAGGGTGACTGTGGAAGAGAAACTCGACAAAAGGATGCGGCGAAACATCAGCGAGATTGATTGTCGCCAACTTGTGGAGCGCATTTGCAAAGGCCTCACTGTTCCTGGTCAGTGAGATCGCGTACCGATCGGCAGCCCTTTCATGCGAGCGGGAAATGGCGTTGCTGAGGGGACTTGCCACAAGTGAATAGAGCCCAAGCCACAATGCAAGAAGGGGAAGCGCAGCCAGTTGATCGAGGCTCGTAAACCCGAACCACGAGAGACTCAGTTCATAGGCCTTTGCTGTAAGAAAGAGTCCGAGGAAACTGCTCACTGTCCCGAAACCCAATGTCATCCACAAGTGCTTGAGCTTGTAATGTCCGAGTTCGTGCGCGAACACAGTTTCAATTTCGTCATCGCGGAAGTTCGCAACGAGCGTGTCGCCCAGAATGATCCTCTTTGATTTGCCGATGCCCGTGAACGCTGCGTTTGCCTTCTTCGTGTTCTTGCTCAGATCAAAGACGTAGACGCCTTCGACGGGCATTCCAACAGATTCGCACAAGCGCAGGATGGTCGACCTCAGGTCGCCGTCGGGAAGGGGTTTGAATGTATAGAATAGCGGAAAAATGAGCACCGGAGCGAGCCTTGCGTCCACCACAGAAACGAAGAACACCAATGATCCAAGAGGCAGCCACCACATCGATCCGAACGCCTTCAGACAAAAGAAGAGCGCCAGCAACAATGGAATGGTGATGAAGATGCTGAGAAGAAATCCTTTCATTCCTTCCCATAACCAGGCCCGAAATGTCTGATTGGAGAGATTGTATTTGTGCTCGAGGATGAAGCCGGAATAGAATTGAAGTGGTGTTGTCAAAGCCATTTCTGCTAGACCCAGCAGAGCAGCGAAGCCTAGAAGGGCCGTGTAGTCATTCCTGAGATACGATCGCGCAATATTCTCCATTGTGATCGTCACGCCGCTGGCAACGAGGACAAAACTGAAAACAAAAAAGATCACCGGCCCGATTAAACTCATGGTGAGTTTGATCTTGGTGTAACGCTTTGCGATTCGCTCGGACCACTCCGGAGACGTTGAGGTCCCAGTTTGTCGAGAATTCGGGTTTGAAGAGTCTACAGCATCAGCGTGTGCATCCTGTCGCTTGGTGAGGTGTACTGCTTGCTCCATGAAGCGGCTGACTCAAGGGTGGGTCACATAGTGGTTTGCTTAAAATACCAAAGTGGAGGGTGAAAAGCAAGGCGTTCAGCGCATGACAGTGATGGAAATCTTGTCTTTGACGCGAATGGACTTCTGTCCACTCACAATTCGTGTCAGTGTCAGGTGTGCACCGCGGAACTCGGTCACCCGTAACTCACCAACTGGTTCAGTCTCGGATTTCATCGAGACCTGATCACGGTAGACAAGAATCTGCTGACCCATGCGCACGCCATCTTCATTTCCAAGGTTGATGAAAGCGCTCTGTTCTTCGACAAGCACGACCTCACCGACAACCGGTCTTGGTTTGAACTTGAGGGAGATAGAATCCAGAGATTGTCCGAGACGCAGCACACTGTCTGGGTTTGTCATGCCCCAGGCCTTGATGGCAGGCATTGTGTTTTCGAGTGAAATCGCAAACTGCTCCGAAAGCTGGAAACATGCCTGGCCGATGACCGTCCGGTTGAAATCCTCGCTGCCAAAACGAATCTTGTCCAGTTCGCGATATTCCATGGTCCGTTCAGTCTGTTTTCCGAAGAGCGTCAGCGCAAGGGACCGATCGGCAAATTCGCCGCTCGCCTCTCCTTTTTTGATCCAGACCGGAACCGAAGAGGAGGATGTTCTGTCCAGATCATAAATGATGAAGGAGATCGACACTTCGCCTTTGAACGCCTCATAACCACCCAGCAATGGTTGGCCCGTCATGAAGCGTGAGACATCAAACACCTCGAGAACTCCCGCGACCAGATATCGGACACCAAATCGATGATAGAGCGCCGTCCACGTTTTCACATCGTCAACAGATTCCCCGAGCTCACTGGCAAAGTTCTGTACAACGGAGGATGAAACGGTCGGAATCCGATACCTCTCCTTAATGTATGCACTGAGGAATCTGGGAACATCGATCCCTACCTGCCACTTTCCGGTGAAGTCTGATTTGTTCTGAAAGGGAAGGAAGACAAAACCCGGACTTGACCCTTGTTGAGCGTAGGCACGATGTACGCCAACGCCGGCCACACCAAGCAATATCATCACCAAGAAGAACCGACCACGCATGCGTTGAAGATCCATCTTATTCGTACAAGAGGTATTTTTGACGCTTCACATTGAAGGTGGCGCAGTCCGCGCTGATAGACTTCAGGATTTCCTTCACCGGTTTACGACTCTGCAATGCTTTGCGCAATTCGCTGGATCCTGAAGCTTTGTCGAATGATCCAATCCGATCCGGCTTCGCGCGTTCGAAGATGTCTTTGTGTGGAAAGAGCCTCTGCAATGCATCGAGAACCGAGATTTGGACACCCGTCATATCCAGGTTCTCACGTTCCGTCACGTGAATCTGGACGCCGAGGAATCGGGAGCCAGCCGTATCAAAGTAGAAGGGCCGATAGGACAGCGGGCGGAACTGAACCCCGCCGATACGCTGGAGATTGAGATACTGCGCAAGTTTTTCAGCGTCCACCCAGGACGCGCCGACAAGTTCGAAAGGAAGCGTATATCCGACTCCCTGGTTCGCTGTCCCAAGCTCGCCCAGCAGTCCTGTCATAACATAGAACATTGGAGTGGTTGCGTGGGGGATGTGCGGAGATGTCGGAACCCACACCAGTCCGGTTTGATCCCACCACATAGAGCGTTTCCACCCTTCCATCGGAACGACCACGAGATCGCATTTCACGCCGTTCTGCAGCCACCCCTCCATATTGATCATTTCTGCCAATTCGCCGACGGTCATCCCGTAGACATACCGAATCTGGTATGCTCCGATGAACGATTTGAAGTGGAGATCGAGCATCGGACCTTCCACTCTCGTGCCGGTCAATGGATTGGGCCTGTCAAGAACGACAAAGGTCACTCTGTTTTCCGCTGCGGCTTCCATTGCCAATCCAAGCGACGAAATGTACGTATAAGAACGGACGCCGATGTCCTGGATGTCGTAGACCAGAACATCAATTCCGCGGAGCATGTCTTTCGTCGGCTTTCGCGTTCTTCCATACAGAGAATACACAGGAAGGCCCGTTTGGCTATCGTTGAAGCCGTTGACTTCTTTCCCTGCTTCAACATCACCCCGGACACCATGCTCGGGTCCGAAGAGAGCAACCAGCTTGACTCCCGGGGCATGATGCAGAATGTCGGCTGTCTGTTCCAGGTCCGAGCTGATCCCTGTTGGATTCGTGATCAGCCCTACCCGTTTCCCTTTCAGGATATCGAAGCCGCGGTCGCGCAATACATCAATACCAGGTTTGACATGTAAACTGCTTTTCGATGCCGTCTGACGCGCGAAAACAAGGGGCAGCCACGATACGAGGAAGCCAAAGAGCATGATGGTCCGCAGGGCAATTCGAGATGTCAGAGCTTTCTTCATTAGGTATCTGCTTTCCGGGATTTTGACCGATTCTGATTTAGAACAAACAGCGACGCAACAACGAGATACACCAGACACAATAGTCCGGCAGCTGTGAGGATCCATGCCAGCACGGTCACGGGTCCATCCAAAACGACAGAGAGACCGAAGAGGAGAAACGCGAGGAGGCTGATAGTAGAAATTCTCTTGAGTTCAATACTCTCCGGATGTGTTCCTTGACCTTGTTGAGGCAGTTCCAT
>Ga0315275_10005044_pt1 | contig 12437 bp, 15 predicted proteins | sample YL17G03_0_MG_FD_205557 | JGI IMG/M metagenome (GOLD analysis project Ga0315275, IMG submission 205557) | Sediment microbial communities from Yellowstone Lake, YNP, Wyoming, USA - YL17G03_0 | ecosystem: Environmental > Aquatic > Freshwater > Lake > Sediment | place: USA: Wyoming | collected... | reverse complement strand
AGACATCACTCGTGGTGCATTCCAGCGCGATGTACTTCACCGTATCATCCGTGTTGCGGTCCATCGTGAGACTGGCGGCCTGAGCGGGAATGGAGACGGCTAGCAGGATGAAGAGCGCGTAGAGAGTTTTCATATATCACCATCCTCCTGGAGTGTTTCTCCATTGTACCCCATGCTGCTTGATGCGCCCTTGACTGTAATAGCCTTGTGCCCATCCAATGCTAATCATGGCGCGAGGATCAGTTCCCGTGAGCACGACGTAACACCCACGCTGGACATCGACAGGGACACCCGCTGGGTCCACAATATCGCTATTGGCGGTGTTCTTGAGCTCCAGCTTCATGCGACCACTATGGAGCGTGTTGTTCTGATCGGTGTCGAAGATTTGCAGCACATTATTCTGCGCGGCCCCTGACAAGAGTGACGCATTCAAGATCTGGCCGGCGCCTACGAACGCATGGCCGGTCTTGGTCATCAAGAGACTTTCAGGATAGCGAATGGGCAGGCCATAGATCCGCGCGTCATCCATGATGAACTGATCGAGATAGATCCCGCCCGTGGTGGTGGCGAGGGTATCTTGTGTCCCCAACACGCCCTTTCCGACGGCTGCGGATTGGGTGAGAGAGGTCAGCGCCACCACGGAGACTTCATTGAGAAACAATGTTATCAATCCCGCCGCGGTCGTCGAGATTTTCGCTTGCACTTCCACATTCACCCATCGCCCACGCGGGAAGGACACAAAACTCGTCGCCACGACCCCATCGCCGACGCCAATTTCCAACAGGTTCGTCGCCGCCGTCACTCGCAGACTCACGGATTGTTCAATGACCGCACCTGCCGTTTGTAGTTCAAAGATATTGAAGGTGTCGTCAGCGGTGGCAGTAAATTCCGTGCCAATCCACATATACCACCGAAAGAAGGCCGTGCCTTCATCGGCAATCGCAATCGTCGTTGACGTGAGCGTATGGTCGTTTGTATCGCCCGCGAGAATCCTGGCGCAATACGCTCCTCGATAGGGAATCGGCGCGGTGATTTGGTTCGACAGGACACTATAATGCGGGAAGTCGAGTAAATTGCCGGTATCGGTTTCACTCGTCCATTCCGCATTGGACCCTTGCTCGAAATTGCTTTCTAGAATCCAAGGAAACGCCATATTAGACCTCGTTGGGTGATGGCAACACGACGGCTTTCGCCTCTGCCTGTTGCTGTTTTTTAATCGCACGGGCCGCTGCGAGACGGTCACAGAGCACCTTGCGTTGTTCCTCGCTCAACGGCTTCTGGACGCGCTTCGCTTGCTGCAAGGCCGTATTCGATGGTCCCTGTCCTTCAAACGCCTGATCCCAATTCTGTTGCGGAATCGCACCATAACTCATCTTGCCTGGAATCTGCGCGTTCGCCCGCATCCGATCTTGTGCCCCCATAGGTCTGAGGCGTTCAAAGTTGGACAAGTCCGGGTCATCGCTATCGGGTTCCAGAACTTGTTGAGCGTTCTTCCACTTGAGAATGTCGGACTTATTTCCCCGCTCCCATCTCATGTGTCTTCCGACCGACCCAGCCGGATTCTTTCGCATTTCTTCCTGCGATAACATCCCGGACGTAATCTTCTCCTCCAACTCTGTCGCATACGCCCGCAACCGATCCTTCATCGCGCCCGTCACCTCTGCCGGTGTTTGTGATTGCAAGGTTTGCTTGAGCCGACCCAATCGCCGCTGCACATCGCCACGATCTTGCGGAGTCTTTAGTTGCGGCAACATATCGGTCATCGACTCAATTTCGCCCTTGTATTCCTCCCGCTGATGATAGCGCAGGAGCGGTTTCGCTAAGTCAACTTCTGTCGTTCCCATGATCTCTCCTTTGAGGTTAGACGTTTGTGCGTGCAGGACAGCCCATGACAATCGAGAAAGGCGCCACGTCCTGAGTGACTACGGCTCCAGCCCCTACCATCGAGCCTCGCCCAATGCGAACGCCTGGCAGAATCACACAGCCCGCACCGAGCGAGCAATCATCTTCGAGGATCGGCGGTTCTGGCTTGTAGAGCTTGCCCGCCTTCGGATACTTATCGTCGGTCAAGGTGCAGTTCGGGCCAATGAAACAGCCCCGACCAATCACCGTATGGTTCGGAATGAACGCGCCGTGTTGGATGCGGGTATAGGCTCCAATGTTGGTCCCACGACCAACCCAGGCGTGACTGCCGACGACGACCCCTTCGCCCAAGACGGCTTCTTCACAGATTGTCGCGTACTGCCAAACCGTACAGTTCTCCCCGACCATCACCGAGCAGGCAATCGTGGACGGTTCATGCACGATAGGGTCGGTAAACTCGCTCATTCAATCGGCTCCCCATTCATCGTTGGTGAGACCGCCGCAAGGGTGCGTGGTAACGGTTTCCATTTCAACGCAGGCCGCTCGTCCCCTGTGGGCAGCGTATTCGGGTCGAAGGCGGGCTTGGCTTCCGGCAGCACTACCACCATGTCTCCGAACTTGAGCGCGGGGACATGCTTGCCTTCATGGCGGCGCGTCGTCACGCCCACAATGAAGTAATGATCGAAAATGATATCTTGATCGACGTAGACGGTTTCGCCTAAGTCTTGCAGTTCCTTGCAGAAGAACATATCTTCCTGGAGCCGTCCGGGATCGAGTTGCCCGCACTTAAACCAGGGATACCCAATCTTGTCCATAATCTGTTTCTGCACCAGCATCCCTGATTGGCCAATAAAGTCCCCCTTCGGAAGGGGCAGCAGACCCTTGCCTGACAGTTCATTCCAATCATAGAGCAGCATATTCTCATGCCACACGAGGTCAGGATCGACCGGCCCGTGCATCACGCACGGCATCCACGGCGGCACTTTGCACGGCGAAATCGGCACCACCACATTGACGCGATGGGCCAACAGTTTCAGGAGGGTGTCTGGCGCAAACGCATGATCGTCTCCGACGAACCACGCCCACGACCCCGTCAGTCGTTGCATGCCCTTATTGAAGTTCTGCGTGACATCGCAACTGCGTTCGAGGATCATCTTCGTCCCTGCGGGTACATGCAGCCCTTCAGTGGACATGGTGAATTCGTAGTAGCGGGGCTGAATCGCCGCCGCCACGATGATCGTGCCTGGTTCGTAGCCCGTGTTGGGAATGTGAATCATGTGTCCCTCGGTAAAGGTGCGGGGTGATGCGCTCACCCCGCGAAGCGTTTAGGCACTGGTTCTGAGGACGCCGCCGGTCGCTCCCGCCATATAGGATTCCGCCAAGGACACGTCGCCAGTCGCCGTGGCGACGATGGCATCGATGCCTTCTGCGAAATAGCACCGATAGACTTGGGTGGACCCATCAGCGGTCGCCCCTGTCGTATCAATGCCCGCCGTAATCACGGTGGTGGTCAAGGTGGGATGCAGGAAGTCGCAATCGCGCACGATGGTCCCGTTCGAGAGGAGGGTGGTTTGAATCGCTTTGGCCCACGCCGCAATGCCCGTCAACTCAAACGTGGAACTTTCGATCTTCAGTCCGGCAGTCGTCTGTGCCGCTCGCACACCTGGCCCGACTGCGCCATCGGCGTTGAAATAACAGTTCCGAATCGTCGTCCCGATGTTCCCCGTCGCGCCCGTGCCTACGGGCAAGGTGACGCCCATCGTCGCCGTATTGGCGGTCGAGCCCAGCGCAAAGGTGCAATTATGGACAAACGTCCGAAGGGCCGCTGCGGAAATGCTCACGCCTGACCCTGCGGTAATGGGGATCAGATGCAACCAGGAAATCTCCACATCCACTGCGGTCACGGTAAAGATCATCCCTGCGGTCTCGGTCGTGGTAATCGACGTGCGATTCTTCACGCTGCCGCCGGAGGTGCGCAAGCCGTCTCGCACGCCCTGGCCCGGAATACCCGTGATGGTGATTCCTGCAATATCAGCGGTAACCGTGGCACTCCCGGAATGGGCTCCGGGCAGCATCACGATCACATCATTGACGTTCGCGGTGCATTGGCCCACGGCATAATCGACGGTGCGAAACGCCCGTTCAGGTGACAGGCCATCATTGTCATCGCTGGCGCTATACGACCGCCCTTCGAGTGTATAGGTCGCGCTCGGTGCCACCCAAAACACGCGGCCCGTCGTGACGGGAATCTGGCCCCAGATGGTGCCATATTTTGTGATGTACCCCATAATGTATGCTCCTTATTCCACGATTCGCTGTGCTCAATCGAGCGTCCCGGTGTTGCGTAGACTCGACAGGGACTTCAGCTTATGGTCTATTACAATCCTGCACAATTCGCTTTCCCATCAACACGCTTGATGCCTGCCTTCGCCTTCGCAAAGGCATTCGAGGCTTTGCCAGGCAGAGCCGTCGAGCAAAACCCCTGCTTCTGCGGCATCGGGGCCGTTGCGCCTGACGGATTCGAGGGCCGTGCGCCCTTCGCACTAATCTTCGATTGACTGAACTTGGTGTAGTAACGATTCGGCATTACGTCCTCCGTTTGGCTTCTGACATCGCAATCGCTACAGCCTGCTTGCGATTCGTGACGACGCGACCTGTCTTTGATCCCGAATGTAACGCACCCATCTTGAACTCGTGCATCACCTTCTCCATCTTGACCGCCTTCGACTTCTTCGGCTTGGCGAGGGCAATGTGGCCGGCATAATTCATGATGGTTCACCCTCTTATGGTGCAGGTCCATTGAGACCCGCACCATAAATCATTTGTATTGTTAGGTAAATTTCATTAACTTACGTTACCGCCGAGGATGAATCTCCAATCCCACCAAGCACATGAAAATCTCATGTACGCTCTCCATTTTGCAATGAGCGTATCCAATTCTTCCGCCATCGCAAACTCCAGCGGAATGCGGTCATACCACGTTAGGTCCATCTTCTGGGCTGATCCGTCGAGCATGAACCAGTTGTTGGTATCGGTCAGATACTCCCAATCTGTCACCTCGTACTTGCCCTTGTGGACGTTCGCGTTGTTGTTGGCGGTATCGACCTTGCCTTCGCTCTCCGCGATCTCGTAGGCGATCTCGTATAGGTCTATGGGGATCAAGAGCTTGCTCGGCATGACCGAGAGGCGTTCAGCCACATCACCACGGAATCCCCGCATCTGAATGCGTGCGGCTGTGACAGCCACGGCACTGAGCGAGGAGGTGACGAGGTTGTCGAATCCGGCAGCGGTGGACGCGCCGGAGTTCGTGGTGTGCGAATCGCTACAGAGCGAGACGCCTTCACTGTTGTTGTAGAAGTAACTATCGACGGAGAAGGCGTTGTTGAAGAGGCGGGCGGCATGTTTCTGGCGAGTCCGCTGCGCGGATTGCGCCAGCGCCATAGGACGCTTTTCCCAGATGCCATGCCGGTCATCGTCGTAGAGTTCCCGCTCGATTTGGATTCCGTTGGCAAACGGCACATGCGTCGCGGTCGTGTCGTAGGCTTGTGCCTGGCTCTGATAGGTCACGGTGCCTGCAAACTGGCTGAAATCTCCCAACGATCCAATGCCGGAATTTTTCTCGAACGAATCGCTGGACGATTCCATGTTGTAGAAATCGGCGATCCGGTCTGGAAGTTGCTTGTACGTGTCGTAGAATATCTTCGACACCCGTTTGTCGATGAGGTCTCCGAAGTTCCCTGTTGAATGAGGTACTGGCATAGTCGTGCTCCTTTGTGTCGTTCAAAAATTACGTTGTGTAGTTCCATACGCAGTCTTGATAGGTCAGGTGGACGAACGAATCGCCTGTGCCACCGAGTTCCATATCAAGCACCGCCAAGGCACAGCCTGACGAATTGACGGCATCATTCCTGACCTTCAAGAGATCGGTGGTGGTCGTCACGAACCGCAATCCGATTCCCGGTCCGGCATAGATGAACGTATCGCCCACTGCATTCGCGGCAAACGGAACGATCACGGTGGCCACGGTCGCGGCAATCGACGTGATCTTTCTCGATTTGCCGACGTTCGCGCCAGAGGTGTACCAGATCGTCCCTTCGTCCACGGACGGCGAACTCATGTCTGGCGCCGAGGTGGAGGTCGCATTCAACCCGCTGGAGGTCGCGGTTGTGATCGCGTTCGCCGTGAGTGCTGTTCCGGTCGCCCCTGTCACCATCTGCGCCCGAATGATCGCATCGGGATTCACGATGACGCCGAACACCGCTTCATCGGCCCCTTGCGTAGTGCTGTAGAGGACGCTCGCGCCCTGGAGATTGCCGTTATCGAGCAAAATCCCGATGGTGTCGGTCACCGTGGTCGTGGTGCTCGTGGACATCTGTCCGCTCGCATTGCCGACGGACGCCGCCATGATGATGCCGGGCACGTAGCCGGTGGCACTCGCTTTGTACCGCTTGATGACTGGGGAATTGCCGCTGAAAGCTCCAAGATACTGCATAATCAATCTCCTTCGTGTGTAACGCTACGTCCGTGGACTAGCGTGTTTGTCCAGTTTAGAGAAACCCTTTCGCAATGCGCTTCTCGCGTGATCGCGCAAGCCCCCTCCGCTCCTCAGCCGTCGAACGCACCGAGGTATAGAGCGGTTCGTAAATATACATGCTGCAATAGGGATCGAACGTCGAGCACCCGTCGCACTTCGCTTGGCAGACGGGAAACTCTTTCTCCTTGCGATACTGCACCCTGGCCGGATTGAACTTGTGAGTACACTGTTGACAGAGGGTAATCACCTTCTTTTGGGCTGCGAGATCGCTTATCCACCCGCCTGCGGCCCGGCCCTTCTTCTTGCCGCCAACCTCTTGATCGGCTAGAAAGGCTTGCCTGGTCCAGGTCTTCTGAATCAGAATCTCAGCCACGTTTCACCGCCAATGAGGGCTTTTCCCAGGCCAGTTCCGCCCGGACTTCCTCCCACCCGCTATAGCGTCCGTGCTCGATCATCTTCTCGTAATGCTTCCGGCTGCGGTCGTCCAACCCCTTGATGAGGTCTTTGCCGTTCGCCGTAGGTTTATGTGAGGACGAATGGGTTTCCATAAAGGGTTCCTTGTTCGAGGTCTGCTTCGCCTGTGCCGCCCGTTCCACGGTGTCGGGATCACCCAACGCCGCTCGCATCGCCGCGAGTTCCGTGGCCCGCGTACCGGGATACCCCAAGGTCTGCGTCAAATAGACGTACTCCCGTTCGACTTTGACCCGTTCAACACTTCCAGGCTGCATGACTTCCGGCACCGCCCGTTTGTAGCGGTCCACCTCAGATTGCACCGTGGTCTGTTGCGAGGTGGACTGGAGTTTTGCTTCCAACCGCTGTTCAGCGGCCAAGGTCGCTTTCTCCGCCACCAACTTCTCACGGTACTCAGCCGCACCGGCTCGTGTAATCTTCCCCTCGGCAATGAACCCTTCCAGTTGCTCCCAGTTCCATTCCGGTTCCGCCTTCTTCTTCTCCTCGGCCTGGACCTTCGTGCGTTCCTCTAAGCGAATGCGCTCTTCGCGCTCTCGCTGGAGTTCCGCCGTTTGCGCTTCCAATTTGGCTTCCGCCGACTTGGCGCGCGCCCAAACCTGCTTGAATCGATCGCCACCTGGGGCTAACGACGAAGGTTCCTGTGATTCATCCGATCCTGTCGTGACGACGGGAGGGGTCTCCACAACCGTCTCCACCACAGGCGTCTCAATCACGGGAGTTTCACTGACTACTGGGATCACTGGTTCGTCGCTCATACGTCACCTCTCGCATCAGTTATGGTTGATCCTACCGCAGGCGTGTTATGGTCGGCCTGTGACCGCGCCTTCAGAATCTCGTTCGGCAGTTGCATGACTTCCTGCAACGTCGTCACGCGAGACTGACAGGCGTGATAATTCATCTGAGCAATCCTCAAATCCTGGTCCGTCATCGCCCCACTCAAACGCACTAACCATTCCTGCGTCGCTGCCGTCGCTTCGTTGAGCAAAGGTTGGAGTCGTTGTAAGAATTGGTCCCATTCTGGTAATCCGGTCAGCCGTTCGGTGCTGACGACCGCACTGGTCACAAGGCGCAAGAGTGTGGGGTCCGATTGGACGACCTTCGCTTGCCGCTGCATCCAGTTGTCGATTTCACGTTTCGTTGGGGGCATCGCACTCCATAAAAAAAGCTACCAGTCGTATGACTGATAGCTTGTGTCGCGGCATGTTCTGCGCGGGTAAGCGAATTAGCTGTCGAGTAATTCTTTCAGTTTCTTCTTCAGGCCCTCATATTGCCGTAAGAGATCTATGATCTGTCGTCGTGTCGCTGGATCACGAATCACCGGGTGTCGTACGGGCATGACCTCACTCGTCACTCTCGCATACTCCTTTTCTACACTCATGTCAATGTTCTCTCCAGCACCGTGTCGCACCGAGTACAGTATTTCGGGGCATCAGGTGGCACTGTTTCATGCTCCCAGACCGTTTCGTTGCGCTGGACCCGATACACCTGCGCATAGAGTGTGCGGCACTTCGGACAGGAGATTTCGGCTTCGAGTTCCTTCATCCCATTTGGCCCTTCGCTCCAGGCAGTGACTCATCCTGTACTTGGTTCTGTCCCGCCATGCCTGGGTGCATCGCATTCTGGTCGATCTGCCCTTCAGGCCCTGGTTGCGCGTTTCCGCCACCACCCACGGTTTGTGCGAACTGCTGCGCCATCTGCGCCTGTTGCTGTTCCTGCATGGCGAGCTGCTGGACGTTCTGGACATACTGTTTGTAGATGGACTGAAACGCGGGTTCGGTACTGACTTCGATGATACGTGGATCTTGCAGGAACGCCTTCAAGAATTCGAGGTGCGCTTGCGCCCCTTCGGCAGGTCGGCCCTGCGGCATGACGCCAGAGATCATCTGTCCCATCGCATCTTGAGCGGTGATCTTCGGAATCTTCGATTGCGGCGGTGCATTGATGTACTTATTCTCGTCCTGGCCCTTCGATTGAATGATGTCCCGAATCAGGTTGTAGACGTTCTCAATCGTCACCAAGCCACTCTGCATCATCATCCCGTTCACCAACATCGGCGCGAGTTCACTCAAGACCTGCGAGGTCAAAGCCTTATTGGTGTTCAAGGCATTAGCTTTGAAATCGAATTGGAAGCGCCCGCTGATCATATCCGGCGACTCGACAGTGCGATAGGGGTCGGCCCCTTGTGCTTGGACGCCTGTGACGCGGTACTGCTTCTTGGCCGGCAGAAACGCCTGGTTGAGTTCGTGCATCTGCGTATAGACTTCCGCCAATCCCCGGAAGAACCGTCGCAGAATCCGTTCAGGTCTGGCATCGCCCTGTTGCAGCACCGAACTCATGTTGGTCGAGGTGCGGAGCGCCGAGGCTTTACCCTGCGGGACGCCCCCAAATTGTAAGGCCCCTTGCATCGAGGTGCGGTCGGCCCATTGCTGAATCATCGCAATCAGATTCAAGGCGATACTCTGGTCCTGCTGCGGGATGGCGGGAAACGCAATGTCCTGTTGGGGATTGGAGACGGGATAGAGATGCCCTGGCGCCATGAGAATAACTTCAGGGCGCACGCCTGATGCCGAACGATAGACGCCCCACGGGGAGTTCGCCAGGGTATGCTTGTCGATCATCTGATCGAGGAGTACCTTCGTCAGATTATGCAAATGCTCCAGGAGTTCGAGAAGCGAAATCCCGTAGAACTGTCCTGGCACTGGGAGAAACGTCGCTTCGGCAAACGGACGGCGTGGGGTAGGGGTCGGAAATTCTTCTTGGAGATGCCGCACGCGGCAGAGATATTTCTTTTCGAGCAAGACCCGCGCCACGATTTCCTCTTCCAAGCCATCGTCGTCCAGGTCCCACCGTCCAAAATAGGTCAGTCGCGTAAACACTTTGGCGCTGGTTTTGGCATTGCCGTAGGTTTGTCCCGCGAGCAAATCACGCTGAATCTTGTGCTGCTCCGTATCGTCCATCGTTTGCGAACCGGTATCGCCAGACTCGCCTTCGGCCCGATCTTCCAGCACCTCCAGTTGCTCGTCGGTGAGCAGGTCGTAATAATCACGGTCCTGAAGCCGCTTAATCTCATCCCACGAGGGATAATCCACCATGATGGCGTGATCGGCACCGTTGGGATTCGACGGACCTGGCGCTTGAAGATTCGCCGCGCGCGAGGGCACGACAATATCTTCCAGGGCTTTCGGGATCAGGCAGGGGCCGTCAAAGATGATCTCGTCGGTAGTGAGTTGCACGAACGGGCGGCCCTCGTCGTCGGCAAAGAAGAGGGCTTTGGCCGATTGCTTGTGCTGGTACTGGTCCGTCCATCGGATATAATAGGTATCCTCTTTGGTCCGTTCCGCATAGGAGCCTGGAAAGTGCTGCGCCAGGATGGGCAACTGCACGGACTCGTTGGGTTGTCCAGGCTGTGGCATCGGGACGGGAATCGTGCGGAGCACTTCGCGCCGTTCCTTGACCCATGGAATGAACGCGACGAACTTCCCGTCGTTCACAAAGCTGTCGATCAATTCCCCGATCTTCTCTTCCCCTGTCTGTTCCACGAACAGTTGATAGTCTTGGAGTTCGTCGATCGACGTGCCTTTCTCCCGATCCGCGCCGTTGATGGCAATGGCGCTCATCACGGGGCGGGTCGAGAGGACGGCGTTATGGAGGGTGTCCTGGGTGCGCTGACTGTTGGACATCAGCATGGGGATATGCTGCGAGGAGGCGTCGGGCCAGGGATAGTTCTTCGGTTCAAGCCATCCGCGATATTTCGCGTAGCGTTGCAGACGGCCTTCCGACCAATCCGTGCGGTCGTTCAGATCGTCATGATAGCGAGCGAGAATGTCCTCAACGAATTTGTCTTGTTCTTCGACGGTGATGCTGCGGCGTTTAATAGCCATGCTTACGACCGGCTCCTACCACAAGACGGACTGGACCTGACTGACGGAGACCTCGAAAGGAAGGATTGCTATTGACACAGTATTTCAACAGCGTTGGAAAATCGTCATGCCGCTGTTTCGCCTTCTGTTTTTGATCGCGTTCCATTGACTTTTTATAGTCGTCCCAGGCGAACCTTTTCATCTGATACAGGACGCGCTGGCAGCGAGGATCGAGCATGAGACGTGGACGACGGGTTTGCGGGTCGGGTTTCAAATAGTCGTTCAACGTCTGACGGCCTACCCCACTATCATCTGCCAGGTCAAATGTCAAGCCATCGGCTTCAAAGGAGTCCTGCCACGTCGTCTCACGATCGGTGCCGGAGGGAGACCGACCCATGTTCGGGTCGATCAGCCGGCGCACCGTCGTCCAGCCATACTCGGCTTCCAACAGCCGTACCCGTTCGGAGACATCGGAGGGCGAACCGGTCACTTCCAATTCGGCCATCACGGCGAGATCGTCGTTGGAGTCCACCTGCACCCAGCACATCATGTGAGGTTTGCGGGGGTGGGGGTCGAGCAGATGAAGAACGGGGTATAACGGATTCGCTTCGATGGGGTGGACGTGATTAAAGACGACGGTATCCTCTCCCTGACAGACGCCGCAGCGTCCGCTGGCTTCGACGATGGTGAGGTCCCGGCACTCAAAGCACCAGGTATGGTCGGTGTCGGTAAAGAGCGGATGCACCCGGTTCGAGAGCCGAAGATGTTGCCCGTAGATACGGGTCGCCCGTTCGGAGGCGTTGAGGGTGCGGGCGAGTTCAGCTAAGGCGGTTTGATCGAGGTTCCGGTTCTCCGTGGCGTAGAGATTGATCCACTCGTAGGTGGCATCATGGTCTGGTCCGGGTTGCGCGGGGTCATAGACGCGATCGATAATCCAATCCACCGGCGTGGTGGGATCGTCCGGCCACGTCATCGCCAGCAGCATCGTGCCGTTCACGCGCTTGGCCCGCACCAAATTCTCAATCCAAATGGCTTCCTTCGGCGGTTCATCGTGGAGAATGAAATGAAAGTCGCCGGAGGCGAAATCGGCAGGGTCCTGGTCATACGACATAAACTGAATCCGGCTGATGCCGCGCACCTCCTCGGTGTCGGGGTCCCGATAGAGCACTTCGAGGGTGCGGGTCCGGGCGGTCCAGGATTCCTTCCAGTCCCCCTGAATCAAGCACCACTGCGGAATCCACCCGTAATGCCCGCGTGGACCCCCCGGTTCGTCCACCCCCTGCCAATGGGACCACTTCAACTTCGGCAGGATAATCGTTTCGAGCGTGTTGGTAATGGATTCCACCACCACCCGCGCATTGATGGGACCCCGCAACTTCGCACGGGGATACACGTCCTTCAGACTGTGGGGAATCTGACCGGTACAGCGAATGACCAGCTCGACCAAGGCCGAGTCCGTCTTCGACGAACCGTTCCCTCCGCCGATGCCGAGAATCTTCGCCTGACTCGTATGGATGGCGATGGCCTTGTCCGAGACGGGGAGGTAGTAGCGTAACTGATTCGTCTGCCGGTCCCGCTGCTGGAGCGTCAGGACCTCCTGCGCCAAGGCGGACAACTCCTCGTCCGTCATCGCCCCCAGACTCGCGGGGTCCAACCCCTCCAACCGCTCCAGGAACGTGCTATCCACTGGGCACCGTCCAGACGCCGCA
>Ga0315275_10005043_pt1 | contig 12438 bp, 9 predicted proteins | sample YL17G03_0_MG_FD_205557 | JGI IMG/M metagenome (GOLD analysis project Ga0315275, IMG submission 205557) | Sediment microbial communities from Yellowstone Lake, YNP, Wyoming, USA - YL17G03_0 | ecosystem: Environmental > Aquatic > Freshwater > Lake > Sediment | place: USA: Wyoming | collected... | reverse complement strand
GGCCCTGACGACCCTGATTGCGGCCCTGCTCATTGTCGGCCCTGCGGTCACCGTCCTCACGATCCTGGCCACCGAAGTCACGACCGTGATTCAGCGAATCCAGAGCGGGGCCTTCGCGCTGCCCTCGTCTCCGGAGATCGAGGCCTGGTACGCCACGCTTCGCCAGCAGACGCTGCTGCCGCTGCCCGAGGAGATCGGCTCGACGCTCACCGATGCGGTGACGTCGGTCGCCACCTACATCGCGGGCAAGGCCGGCGCGATCCTCCAGAACGTCGCCGGTCTGGTCTTCCAGTTGTTCGTCATGCTCTTCGCGCTCTTCTACTGCCTGCGGGACGGCGGCCGAATGGTGGACACCGTCCGCACGCTGCTCCCGTTCGAGCCGGCGCGACGCGACCGCATGATTGCGCAGACCAACGATCTCGTCGTCGCGACAGTCGGATCGACGTTCGCCGTGGCCATCACACAAGGCACGCTGACGGGCCTGACGCTGGGCCTGCTCGGCTTCCATGCGCCGGTGTTCTGGGGCGTGATGACCTCGTTCTTCTCGCTGCTCCCGGCGGTGGGCTCGGCCCTGGTGTGGGGCCCGGCCGCCCTCTACCTGTTCGCCACCGGCGACATCGTGCGCGGCGTCATCCTGCTCGGCGTCGGCGTGGGCGTGATCGGCATGGCGGACAACGTGCTGCGTCCCCTGCTGCTGAGCGGCCGCACGACGATGCACGGACTGCTGGTGTTTGTGAGCCTGCTGGGCGGCGTCGCGGCGTTCGGCTTTATCGGCCTGGTCATCGGCCCGGTGATCATGGCGGCCTTTGAGTCGCTGCTCGGCGCGGCAGCGCCCGCCGCCGCGACGCCGGCCGAACTGGCCGAGCCGGCCGAGCCGACCGGCCTGATCGACCCGACCGACGCGGTATGATGGCATCGCTGTGACCTCCCGCGCCGCACGCGCCACCGTCCTGGCGGCCATCATCATCTGCGCCGTACTCGCGCTGCAGGCGCAGTCGCCGCGTGCGGCCGCGCCGTACGCCGCCGTGACCGCCGACGGGCGTCGGGCCGTCGCCGCGTCCACCGTCGGCGATCAGGAATTCCTGCGGCTTGACGACCTGACCGCGATTCTGAAGGTCTCGGTGCGCGAGGATCGCGCCGGCCACGCGCTGACGCTCACACGCGGCGGCACGACGGTCGTCCTCTCGCTCGACCAGGGCCTGGCCTCGATCGGCGGGCGGCTGATCTCGCTCTCGTCACCGCCGGTACGCGACGGCTCGCGGTGGCTGGTCGCCCCCGACGTGGTCGCCCGCGCGCTGAGCCTGGCCGCCGGCACGCGCCTGGACGTCCGGCGGACCTCGCGTCTGGTGGTGGTCGGTGACGTGCGCGTGCCTCGCGTGACCATCCGCCAGGACGCGGCGGGCTCGAGCACGCGCGTCTCGGTGGATCTGGTCCCGCGCACGACCTACACCGTGACGCAGGAGGCGCGCCGCCTCGTGGTGAAGTTCGACGCCGACGGCCTCGACGCGACGGCCACGGGCGGCTCGCAGGGGCTGGTCGAATCGGTCACGACCATCGAGCCGGCGACGCTCCTGATTCACCTGGCGCCGGGCTTCGCATCGTTCCGCAGCGCCACCGTGCCGCTCGATGCGACGTCGTCTCGCCTCGTAATCGACCTGATGCCCGCGGGCGGCGGCACTCAGCCGCCCCCGTCGCCGTTTGCGCCGAAGCCCGCAGAACCTCCGCCGACCAGGCCCGCGGCCGACATGTCGGCGCTGGTGGCGTCGCAAACGCCGGCGCTGCGCACGATTGTGATCGACCCGGGCCACGGCGGCGACGAGATCGGGACGCGCGGGGCGGCCGGTACGCTCGAGAAGGACGTGACGCTGGACGTGGCCAGGCGGCTGAAGGCCTCCCTCGAAGGGCGGCTTGGCATCCGCGTGCTGCTGACGCGGGACGAAGACCGGCTGGTGCCGCTCGATGAGCGCGCGTCGATGGCGAACAACAACAAGGCGGATCTCTTCATCAGCCTGCACGCCAACGCGTCCCTGCGCCCCGACATCCGCGGCGCGGAAGTGTTCTATCTGAGCCTCGACGGGTTCGGCGATGCCGCCCGCACGCTGGCCGAGTCGCCGAAGGGCACGCCGGTGCCGGCGCTGGGCGGCGGGTCCCGCGACATCGAGCTCATCGCGTGGGACATGGCACAGGCGCGGCACCTGGCGGAGTCCGCGGTGTTCGCCGGCCTCATCGAGGAGGAGCTGCGGCGGCGCGTCGAGATGAGCGCGCGCGCGATCCAGCAGGCCCCGTTCCGGGTGCTGGCCTCAGCCAACATGCCGGCGGTGCTGGTCGAGATGGCGTTCCTCAGCCACGCCCAGCAGGACACCCTGCTCGGCGGTGACGAGTTCAAGAACCGGATCGCGCAGGGGCTCTACGACGCCATCGTGCGGTACCGGGTGCGGCTCGAGACGCCGCCGTCGAAGCGGCGCCCGTAGGACCATGGCCATCACGTCCCGATTCGTCGCGCTCACCCTGGTGGCGGCCGTGTCGACCGGCGTCGGCACGTGGGTGGCCGTGCGGTATGTCGTGCGGCCGCAGCCGCCGCGGCCAAGCGCCGCCTCGGCCGCCGCGCAGGCCGGCTCAGCCGAAACCCGGCGGATCAAGGCGGCGCTCTACTACATCGCCGCCGACGGCCTGCGCCTGCAGGCGGCCCAGCGGGACGTGGCGTACGCCGACGGCACGCCGGACCAGGCGAAGCGGATTCTCGAAGCGCTGCTCGGGCCGCCGCCGCCCGGGATGCTCAGCGCCATTCCGCCGGGCACGGCGCTTCGCGGCGTGTACCTGGCCGAGGGCGGCGCGGCCTACGTCGACTTCACGGCGGCCCTGCAGACGAATCATCCCGGCGGATCGCTCAGCGAGATCCTGACCGTCTACGCCATCGTCTCGTCGGTGACGGCGAACCTGCCCGCGGTGACCGCCGTCCAGATCCTGATTGACGGCCACGAGGCCGACACGCTCGCGGGCCACGTCGACTTGCGGCGGCCGCTGCCGCCATCCGCGCCCTGGACCGAGAAAGGACCGTCATGACCCGTGCCGACAACCGCGCCGCCGACCAACTGCGTCCGGTGGTGATCACGCCGCAGTACCTGCTCCACCCGGAAGGCTCGGTCCTGGTCGAGGCCGGCCGCACCCGGGTCATCTGCACCGCGAGCCTCGAAGACCGCGTGCCGCCGTTTCTGCGCAACAGCGGCAAGGGATGGGTGACCGCGGAGTACGGCATGCTGCCGCGCGCCACCACCACGCGCACGACACGCGAGGCCTCGGCGGGCAAAGTCGGCGGGCGCACGCAGGAGATCCAGCGGCTCATCGGCCGCTCGCTGCGCGCGGTGACGCGGATGGAGGAGATGGGCGAGCGCACGATCTGGATCGACTGCGACGTGATCCAGGCGGACGGCGGCACCCGCACGGCGTCGATCACCGGCGCGTACGTCGCGCTGGTGCTCGCGCTGCGCACGCTCGTGCAGCGCGGCGTCCTGTCGCACGTGCCGGTCACCGACCACGTCGCGGCCACCAGCGTCGGCATCGTCGGCGACGTGCCGATGCTGGATCTAGCCTACGAAGAGGACTCGCGGGCCGAGGTGGACATGAACGTCGTCAAGACGTCGGACGGGCGCTACATCGAGATCCAGGGCACGGCCGAGACCACGCCGTTCGGCCGCGAGCGGCTGCAGGAGTTGCTCGACCTGGCCGACGCGGGGATTGCGAGCCTGGTGGCGATCCAGCGCCAGGTGCTGGGCCAGGGTGCCTGAGGTGCGGCTGCTCGTCGCCACGACCAACCGCCACAAGTTGCGCGAGATCCGCGCCATCCTGGCCGGCCTCAATCTCGAGATCGACGGCCTCGACGCGTACCCGGCGATCGCGGAGCCGGAGGAAACCGGCGCGACCTTCGAAGAGAACGCGCGGCAGAAGGCCGTCTCCTATTCGACGCGGCTCGGGGTGCCGGCGGTGGCCGAGGACTCGGGCCTGGAGATCGACGGGCTCGGCGGCGAGCCGGGCGTGCACTCGGCGCGGTACGGCGGCCCCGAGGCCGACACGTACGACAAGAAGTTCGCGCTGGTGTACCGCCGCCTGCGCGAACGCGGCACGCTTGGCAGCTCGGCCCGGTTCGTCTGCGCGCTGGCGATGGCCGACGGCGACCGCATCCTCTACCAGTCGCGCGGCGCGATCGAGGGCGTGATCGCGGACGGCCCGCGCGGCGACGGCGGCTTCGGCTACGACCCGATCCTCTTCTTGCCGCCGCACGGCCGGACGCTCGCCGAACTGACCGAGGACGAGAAGGCGCAGGTCAGCCATCGGGGCCAGGCCTTCCGCCGGTTCCGCGACGCGCTCGCCGCACAACCTGCGCTCCTGGATCGATGAAGACAGTTGCTGCCGCGCGCCGCCCCTGCCCTGAGCCCGTCGAACGGGCGGACGCCGCTCCACTGGCCGAGGTGCGCCTGGACGTGTGGCTGGATGTCGCGTGCCTCTTCAAGACCCGGTCCGAAGCGCAGCAGGCCTGCCGGGGCGGCAAGGTCGACGTGAACGGCCAGGGCGCCAAGCCCCACCGGCTGCTGAAGGTCGGCGACACGCTGCGCCTCACGCGCGCGGCCGGCCGGCGCCAGATCGTCGTCGTCCTGACGCTGGCCGAGCAGCACCTTCCGAAGGCCGCCGCGCGGCGGCTCTACCAGGACACGACCCCGCCGCCGACTCCCGAGGAGGCGGCCGTCCGCGAACTCGAGCGGCATTTCTGGAAGTCCCGCCTCCCCGTGTCAGCGGCAACGCCCGACCACCGGGAGCGTCGCCGCCTGCGTCGGGTCAAGGAAGGCGAAGTGTAATCTCCGGCACCGGACGTGCCGATACTCTCAACACGAACTGGTACGCTCCGGGTGCGCCCGGGCGCGCGACCATCCGTCGCCTCCCCCGAGCGGGGCGACCGCAGGGCGTCCTGAGGAGAACGATCATGCTGGATTCGATCAAGCGGGTCAACGAGTTGCGCCAACTGCTGGCCGAGGCCAAGCGGGAGCGCGAGCACGCGGCCGACGTCCTGGCGAACCTCCTGACCGGGGGCGCGAAGGTTGACGAGGTGGATCGGTCGCTCAGGCGCTCCCACGAGGAAGCGCATGCGATGAGCGACACGCTCACGCGGCTCGCCCTCCGCATGGACGCCCTCGACGCTCGCCTCCCGACGCTCGAGACGGTGGATACGCGCATCGAGAACCTCAGCCGGTCGGTCGGCGCGATCGAGCAGACGACGCAGGGTCTCCTGGGCCCCGACAGCCCCCTCCAGACGTCCCGCGCCCTCGCCCAGCAGATCGACGCCCAGCAGATGCAGGCGCGGGCGAGCCTCGAGGCGCTGCGCATGGACCAGGACGCGCTCGACCTGCTTCGCGAACAGCTGCGGCAGGCGCAGGGCGAGACCAAGGACGCCTCCGACCGGTTCAACGCGACGAAGGCCGAGTTCGAACAGGCCCGGGTGCTGGCGGCGCAGCTCACGCAGGACTACGGCAAGATCCGCGACACGGCCCGCGAGGCGCGCGAGTATTCCGACGCGACGATGGATGCGGCGAAGGAGATCGAGAAAAAGCTCGCCTCGTTCACGGCGCTCGAGGAGATGAGCAAGGCCGCGAAGGAACGGCTGGCCTCGCTCAATCTCCTGGCCGAGCACGTCGCGCAGAAGACCAAGGCGCTGGACGCCCAGAAGCAGACCGTCGAGCACGCGATCGTCGAGTCGAACCGGCTCAACGAGATGGTCTGGACCATGGACGGGCAGGTGGCGAAGCTCAACGAGCAGATCCGCCACGTCACGCGCACCGAGGAGACCGTCGATCGGATCGAGAAGCTCGCGCGGGAGACCGCGGCGCAAGTCGACGCGGCGACCTCGTCGAAGGACGCCTTCCTGCAGGACCTGGGCCGCATGGACAGGGACCGCGCCGTGCTGTCCGAGTTCATCCGCGGCTACCAGGAGCGGGTCGTGCTGGAGCGGCGGGCGCTCGACAGCTTCGACCAGCGCCTCGTTGCGGCGCACGCCGCCGTCCAGGACATCGAGGCCAAGGTGGAGACGGTGACGGCGAAGGATCGGGCGCTGGCCGCCATGAACCAGCAGCTCACGGCAATGGACACCCAGGCGGGCGCCCTGCTCGGGCAGGTCACGGAACTGGAGCAGCGCCAGGCGAAACTCGACAGCCTCCGCGATCGGCTCGACGAGGTCGACGATCTGTCGCAGCGGACGGAGCAGAAGCACGCCAACCTGGTCGAACTGCGCGCGACGCTCGACACGCTGAAAGGCGAGATCGACGGGTTCTACCTCGCCCACAAGACGGTGCAGCAGATGGTGGAACGGCTCGATGCGGACCGCGTCTCGCTGGCGACGTTCATGGAACGCATGGACACCTTCCGGGCGTTCTCCCCCGAGCTCGACGCCAAGCTCGACACGGTGACCGCTCGCCTGTCGATCGTCGATGAGGGCGTGCACAAGGCCTCGAACCTCGTGTCGCTGGCGGACCAGCTCGACCGGGAGATGACGCGGATCGCGAACAACCAGCGATTCGTCGAGAAGGTCGAGACCCGCATGAACGCCCTGCACACGCTGGCGACCGACGTCGGCAGCAAGCTCGCCGAGCAGCTCGCCCGCCGCGCCGAGATCGACACGCTGAGCGGCGCGTGCGACACGGTGGCCGTGCACCTGGCCGACGTGGAGCAGAAGCTGGAGGCGCTCTCGGCCGTGCATCACGCGCTCGAGCCGCTGCGCACCGAGGTGGCGGAACTCAAGACGCAGACCGATCAGGCGTACACGCGCTTCAAGGACGCCCAGCAGGCCGAGGCCGTCGTGGCCGAACAGGGGCGCCGGCTCGAAGCGCTGGTCTCGGCTAACCGCAACGCGTCGGCCGAGGTGGCTGTCAGTCTGAAGCAGGTCCAGGGTCTGGCCGATGAGCTGAAGAAGTCCACCGCGACCAAGGACGGGCTGCTCGAGGAGCTGACCCGCGTGCAGGGACGCCAGCGCGACGTGATGGCCCAGGCGGCGGCCTCCGACGCCCAGGCCACGCGGCTGGACGCCGCCCTGCGTCAGCTCGAGCAGCGCCGCACGCAGATGGCCTTCATGGAGAAGTCCATCTCCGGCTTCGAAACCAAGCTCGATGCGCTCCGGAACCTCTCGGAGGATGTCGACCGCAAGATCGACGCGCTCGACAGCCGCTCGGCGGTGGTCGACGCGGTGAAGCGGGAAGTCGACGGCGTGCACGACGTGTCGGCCCGCAGCCGCGCCGATCTGCAGCACCTGACTGATCAGCGCGTCGAGGTGCTCGCGATCCGGCAGCAGGTCGATGCCCTGCTCGCCCGCGCGAGCGAGACGCAGGCGCAGATGGACCGGATCGAGGAGCGCCGTCAGCACGTGGACGAAGTCTACGGCAAGGCAAACTCCGTGGTGAACCTGCTGGAGGACGTGCGCCTGAACCTCGAACTGGTCAACGAACAGAAGGCCGTCGTCGACCACGTCGCGGCGGATCTGGCCAGGCTCGACAGCCTCGTCGCGAGCAGCCAGCGGACGCTCAAGGCGCTGGAGGCCGAGCGCGAGCTCGCCCAGCGCATCGAGAAGAGCATCACGACGCTGCGCGCCGGCAAGGGCAAAGACGACGACGCGAAGGGCCAGCGCAGCGCGTAGGCGGCGCCCCCCGGTCGCGTGACTGGGTCCCGCGCGATCAGCGCGCGGGGGCCTTGGTGGTCAGGTACTCCCGCTCGAAATCGGCGAACGCGATGCCGAACCGCTGGACGAACGCATCGTTGAAATCGATGCCGCCCGACACGTCGGTGACCAGCGCCATGACGATCAGCACGTTCACGCGGTCGATCATGGCGTTCACCGCCAGCACCGACTGTGCGTACGCCAGGTCCACCTCCCCTGCCTGGAGCGAGGCGAACGATCCGGCGAGCGTGGCCAGGCTGAGCCGCCTGGCTTCGCCGCGCACGGCCGTCCGGGCGCGCGCCAGGCCGCCGGTTTCGAAGTAACCCGCCAGCCCTTCGTTCAGCCACGTCGGCACGCTGCGCGGCGCCACGCTGTGGACCAGCGCGTGCACGTACTCGTGGGTCAGCACACGCTCGAGTTCGCGTGGATCGTTCACCGCGCCCCGCAGCGGGACCCGGATCCGGCCGTCGAACACGCCGCCGCTCCACTGCGGCGATCGCGTGATGTCGCGGAACTGGTCCCGCGTGTAGAAGATCACCGTGATCGGTTCGGTCGGGTAGGTCAGCAGCGTGGGGTTGATGCGGTCGTAGGCGGCCTCGAGCAGATCGATGGCTCGTTGGGCGACGGCTTCCTCGGCGGGGCCTTCGACCAGCACCGTGAAGTGGCTGCCGTGCGTCTGGAGAAACGTCGCATGCAACGCCGCTTCCTGCCGCCAGCGATCGAGACGCGCCGCCAGGCGCCGTTCCCCGGGGGCGGCCGCCAGGGCGGCCTCGTAGGTCCGGATCGCCCCTGCCAGATCCGCACGCTCGTAGAGCAGTTCGCCCAGCACGAGCGACGCCGGGGTCAGCCGCGGCGACAGGTCGAGTGCGCGCGTCAGCGCGTCGACGGCCGCCTCCGCCTGCCCGCGCTGCTGCGCGACCAGGCCGCGAGCCAGATGCACGAGCGGGTTCTTCGGTTCGGTGCGGCCCGCCGCGTCGAGCAGGGCGTCGGCCCGGTCGAGGTCGCCCGCGTTGAAGGCCTGCCAGGCGTCGTGCAGCGGCCCGCTGGCCGGCAGCACGATCGAGAACGTCTGCCGGGACTCGGGTGCGGCGCCGGGCGCCGGGCTGACCTGGCGCGCCGACACCGTCACGGGAACCGCCCCCGCGATCACGACGGCGGCCGCCGCCGCGGTCCACCATCCGCGATGGCGTCGGCCACGGGATTGGTGCGCCGCCGTCGGGTCAGGTCGATCGGCGCTCATGAGACGCGATATGCCACGGGTCCATGTTACCGCGCAACCGGCGCGTCCTGCCTTACTTCGAGGGCGGCGGCGTGGTCTTCGCCGCCTTCAGGTACTTGTCGTACCACGCCAGGATACGCTGCTCGAAGTCCGTGCTCTCGGGCGCGTTGGACGGCGGCCGGTGCGCGCCGTTCGCGTAGCGCACCCACTCCACCTCTTTCCCCAGGCGGCGCAGGGCGTAGTAGATCTCCCGCGACTGGCTCGACGGCACGTTCGGGTCCTGGTCGCCGGTGATGCACAGGAGCGGCGTGGTAATGCGGTCCGCGTGCAGAATGGCCGACGTGTCGAGGTAGCGCTCGGGGTACTCCCACAGCGTGCCGCCGATCCGATCCTGGCTCTTCTCCGGCGCGTGGGTGTTGCGCACGCCCAGGCGCGGGCTGTCGGTGTAGAAGCTCACCATATCGACCTTGCCCGACACGTTGATGGCGGCCTTGAAGCGATCGGTCTGCGTCAGCAGCAGCACCGTGGCGTAGCCGCCGTAGCTGGTGCCGTGCACGCCGAGCCGATCGGGATCGGCGACGCCCATCTCGATCAGCCGGTTGGCCGCGGAGGTGACGCCCTTGACCCACGCCTCGCCCGGCCGGCCAATCACCAGATTCACCGACGGGTGGAACACCGCGTAGCCGTGCGTGGCCAGAAACGCCGCGCGGCCGTTGAAGCCGTTGTCGAAAAACGATTCGTAGATCTCGAAGACGGTCGGGTACCGCTTCCCCTTCTCGTAGCCGACCGGGTAGCGCAGCACGCCGTAGAGCACCTTGCCGTCGGCGTCGCGGTACGACACCAGTTCGGACGCCGGCAGCGCCTTTGTCTTCATCCACGCGTTCAGATCCGTGAGGCGCGTGAGGCTCGAGAAATCCGCGGAGGCGGCGTAGAGATCCGCCGGTCGATCGCCATCGCTGAGTGAGAAGACCACGCGCGCGCCGTTCCGGGAAAACCGCGCGCCGCTGTAGAGGCGCGAGTCCTTCACCAGCGGGGTCATCGCCTTCGTCGCCACATCGAGCCGCGCGAACCCACGCTCCCAGCGATCCCGCGCCGACCACGTGACGAAGACCGACGCGCCGTCGGGCGCCCACGCAACGGCGTCCATCCGCGGGTTCTTCTCCTCGTCCGCGTCGAGCGTGACCACCTGCGTGCGCGCCGCCGTCGTCACGTCGACGATGTACCAGCCCTTCTTGCTGGTGATGAGCATCTTCGCGGAGTCGCGGCTGATCGGCCCGACGGCGAAGCTCTCCTTCTCGTCCTTGGGGTCTTTCGCGTCCTTCGCGGGTTCCTCGGCGGCCTTCTCCCCTTCTTTCGCGGGCGGCGGCGGTGTCAGGCTGCGCGGCTTGGCCTCGTCGAGGCGCTGGACGAAGACTTCGCCCTTCTTCGCGTAGGCGAACATCCGCCCGTCGTCGGACCAGCGCAGCGTGAGCCCCTTGAGATCCTTCGCCTCGACGATCGTCTTCGGATCGCCGCCGGCCATCGGCACCTGCTGAAGCCGTGCGTCGGATCCGCCGATGACGTCGTAGTCGGTCTTCCCGGTGACGTCCTCCTGGAACGTGACGAACGAGCCATCGCGCGCGACGCTGTACGACAGCAGCTTCTTTTCGGGCAGCACGATGCGGACCGCGCCGGTCGCGACGTCGATCGCGGCGATCGACCGCCAGCGCGTGGCGCGTCCCAGATCGTCCCACTCGAGGAACGGTTCCTTCGAGCTGTGCACGATGACGGGGCCGTCGGTCAGCGCCTTGAATCGGGCGCGGGCCTCGGCGTCACGCGCCTTCGCCCGCAGCGACACGACCAGGCGCCGGTCGTCGGCGGACCAGTCGAGCCCCGAGTTCACGGCCACGCCGGCATCGCCCTTCAGCGGCACGTCGGTCAAGGCGCTGCGCTCGCGCTCCCATACCCGCAGCCGGACGGCCCACTCGGACGTCGCGCCCGGCCTCACGATCTGGATGAACGCCAGGCGCGTCCCGTCGTGCGACCACGCGGCCTGGCGGATGTCCGCGAGATCCGCGAGCGGCATGTCCGTTCGGCCCGATGCCGTGTCGATCACCAGAAGGCGAACCGCCGAGGGTGACACGTAGCTGGGATCGCCGTAGCGCCGGTTGTCGGTCTCGGCGTTGTCGAGCGTGCGCCGCGCCGTGGCCGCGACGAACCGGCCGTCGTCGCTCAGGTCCAGCACGGAGGCCGTCACGACCTTCAGCATGTCGTCGGCGGCAAACACCGATGGGGCCGGCGCAGCCTGTGGAGCCGCTGTGGCGGCGGGCGGGGTCTGGGCGCCGGCTCCAACGCCGACCAACGCGATCACGGCGACGACGAGGGCGAACCGTAGCGGTGTGCTCACGAAACCTCCTGGCTGGATGGAGAGTATAGCGTGAGCGGACGGCGAACCATCCGGGCACCGTCGACGTCTATCTGTCTAGGACGAAGAAAGCACCCGGCGCGTGGCCGGGTGTGGGCAGTGTCGCCGCCTATGCGCCAACCCGACTCCGCGCCGTTGGTCCGCCCCGGCGCTTTGGCACCGATGGCGGATTTTGTCCTGGGCGACTGGACCGTGCAGCCGGACTTGAATCGCCTGACCCGCCACGGCACGGTGCAGCATGTGCGGCCGCAGTTAATGGACGTCCTGGTGTGTCTGGCCGACTCCGCGGGCCGGACGGTCCACCGCGATGAACTGCTTCGGACGGTCTGGCCGGGCCAGTCCACTGTGTCTGAAAGCGCCGTCGCCCGCTGCATCGCCGAACTGCGTCAGGCCCTCGGAGACCGCGCCGCCGCCCCGACGCATATCGAGACCATCCCCAAGCGCGGGTACCGCGTGATTGCACCGGTGGCAGCCCTGGCGGCCACCTCCGACCGGCCCGTCTCCCCGGACATCACCCCGTCGGCCGCTGCGCCCCCGCTCGGGCTCCAGGACGGCGCCAGGCCTATCCAGCCGTGGCGCGTCTGGACCCGCGTCCTCGTCCATCAACTGGCCGCGGCATTCACTCTGCGTTAATCGCGCCCCGATCGGGTGCGGCCGCCGACGGTCCTAAACGACACAAGCCCCGCTCCCGTGGCAGGTTCGGAAGCGAGGCTCGTGACGGATAGCCCGAGCGCGCGGCGCCGGGCCGACGGTGCGCGGCCCGCGCGGCTACGGCTTGATGCTGCCGACGGTGGCCAGTTCGCGGGTAGCGTGGCGTTGGGCCGCGAGCGCGGCGGACGTCTCGTAGCCGGAGGCCTGCTCGGCATCACGCCAGCCGATCAGAGCGAGCAGCGAACGGAAGTCGGCCTGACTTGACACCCACGGCACCCGCGTGAGTTCCGCGACATGCTGGAGCTCATGCGCGAGCAGGGCAATCTGCCGGTCGTACGGCAGATCGCTCCCGATCGTGAGCACGACGAAGCGCTGAAACTTCGAGCGGCCCGCGAACCGCAGCATCGAGGCGGGCTGCCCCTGCTGCATGCGCGCGAGATGGATGTAGGTGACGACGTTGCCCTGGTCGAG
>Ga0315275_10005042_pt1 | contig 12438 bp, 20 predicted proteins | sample YL17G03_0_MG_FD_205557 | JGI IMG/M metagenome (GOLD analysis project Ga0315275, IMG submission 205557) | Sediment microbial communities from Yellowstone Lake, YNP, Wyoming, USA - YL17G03_0 | ecosystem: Environmental > Aquatic > Freshwater > Lake > Sediment | place: USA: Wyoming | collected... | reverse complement strand
TAATTGAATGGAATGAAAATTAAAAATTCATTACAACTATACTATGAATGAAATAATAACCCAAGGATTAATGAAAGAAGGAAGTCTTTCTGCTAAGATATACTTTCTATTTTTAGCTAAGCCTGTAACCCAGACGGATATTTCAAAAATATTATATTCTGGAAAAACCCAATTAGCAAACATAAAGAAAAATATTGAAAAATTAGAAAAAAATGGCTATATTGTTTCAACAGGAAGAAAAGCAGGAAAGGGAGAAAATTACAATAGGATTTACTATCAATCAACATTAAAACCCTTAATGGAATTTATTGAATTGCAAGTTAAATATAGGAAAAAAAGCAGTAAATCTAAAAATAAAAAAATTCTAACTAAAGAAGAAAAATTATTTTTAGAGATTTTTTTAAAATCCAACTGGTTTAAAAGATTTTATTCCCAAACATATCTAAATTTAGATTTAGAATGTGAAGGCAAAAGAAACAATCGAATATGTTCGTGCCCAATAAGATTTTTTGCTAGACTTTTGGAAGAAATTTTTGCCATAACAGAATCTTTTGGGTATTATGGCATAAACTTTAATAAAAGTATAGCTATGGATGATTTTGATGAATACTTAAAAGAGAATGTAAAAAGTATAGATTCAAAGAAGAGGAAAGTTATTAAGAAGGTGGTAAAATATGCAAAAGAAGGGCTTGGAAATTATCAAGAAACAAATAAAACTTTAGATTTCTATTTTTATAATTTAGGCGTTTTATTTTTACCTTTTGAATTATCCAAAAAATTATCTACGTTGGGAAGAATTCCTTTGACTGTATCTAATGCTTTTAATGACTCTTTAAATTATGTGCTTTACAATCAATAATTAACCCATCACTCTCAGTGCGACAATATTTATAAATCAAAGCAGTCTTGACAGTTCAATAACCAGTGTCAATAAAACGTTATGACAAAAAATACCCCTAAATATCACATTTTACTATAGTCTTCGGCAGGGGCATTTCGGGAATTGAGTGATAGTAAAACTCTGATAGTTCAAATCATTTTTTTAGCTTTCCAGAACGCGTCTCCTTCTTTTTCCAGTTTTTCTAATCTATCATAATAATCTGGAATCTCATTTAGATGAGCTAGTGCTATCTTGCCGGTTATCAATGGATTATCATTAGAAACATTGGTATTTTTGTCTACTGTACCATGCTCAAGCTCAACATCCATTCCGCTTCTAAACTGATCAACATCAAATTTATCCCAAGTAACACCTAATTGCTCTCCAATCTTCTTAGCCTCGGCTTTTGTAAATTTCTTTTTTGACATTTTATCTACTTACAAGATGGAAAATGAATTGCTGTTTAAATAAGTTGTGGTGGAAATGTTTTTATATTCTAATTTCTAAAGATAATTATGCTAAAGCTATACAATACACTTTCGCGGAAAAAAGAGATTTTTAAGCCGATAAAAAAAGGAGAGGTTGGAATGTATAGTTGTGGATTGACTGTTTACAACTATGGGCATATTGGAAATTATATGGCTTTTGTGAATTCTGATATTTTAAGAAGATATTTAGAATATTTAAAGTATAAAGTTAAGAAGATAGTGAACATAACAGATGTCGACGATAAAACTATAAAAGGAAGCATAAAAGAGGGCAAAAGTCTTAAGGAGTTTACAGATAAGTATGAAAAAGCTTTTTTTGAAGATGAAAGCTCATTAAATATTAAAAAAGCCAGCGTTTATCCAAGAGCAACAGAGCACATTAAAGAGATGATTGAGCTTACTGATAAATTATTGAAAAAAGGTTATGCTTACAAAGCAGAAGATGGAGTCTATTTTAATATTAAAAAATTCAAGGGTTATGGAAAACTCTCGCATCTTAATATTAAAGAGTTGAAAGAGGGGGCGAGAGTTAACAGCGATGAGTATGACAAAGAAAATGCAAAAGATTTTGCTCTATGGAAATTTTATAATAAAGATGATGGAAAGGTTTTTTGGGAAACAAAATTAGGAAAAGGAAGGCCTGGCTGGCATATCGAGTGTTCTGTAATGTCAACAAAATACCTGGGAAAAAGTTTTGATATCCACACAGGAGGGATAGATTTAATTTTCCCTCATCATGAAAATGAAATTGCGCAGAGTGAAGCTGCCAATGGAAAGAAATTTGTTAATTATTGGGTACATAATGCACATATTATAGTTGAAGGCAAAAAAATGTCAAAAAGTTTAGGAAATTATTATACTTTAAGAGATATTTTAAAATTAGGCTATTCTCCGCTTGCTTTGAGATATTTTTATTTAACTGCTCGCTACAGAACGCAGCTTGATTTTACGCTTGAGAATTTAAAAAACGCTTCAAATTCTTATGAAAGATTGAAAAATATTATTTCAGAAATAAAAGATAACGGCAAAATCAGCAAAAAGTATCTTGAGGAGTTTGAAAAAGCAATGAATGATGATCTAAACACGCCACAAGCACTTGCTGTTTTATGGGAACTTGTTCGCGACAAGAAAGCAAAAGGAAAATACAGGACAATAGAAAAAATAGATGAAGTGCTTGGTTTAGATTTGTTAAAAAAAGAGAAGGAAGAAGTTCCAAAAGAAATTTTAAAGCTTGTTGATGAGAGAGAAAAAGCAAGAAAAGAGACTAATTTTGAGCTTGCTGATAGATTGAGAGAGGAAATAAAGAAAAAAGGCTGGGTTGTGGAAGATGCTCAAGAAGAAGTGAAGATTAAAAAGATATAAAATGGAGCCTATAGATATAAAATTATTTTTAGAAGGTTTTATAATTGTGACAGCTATTCATGTGTCTTTGGTAAATTTAATTCAGTATACACAAGCTAAAAATTGGTTAGGGTCTCATGGTATCGATCCTTCCTATTATAAAGATAAAATTAGAGAAAATAGAACTATTAATTATTATCTAGGAGCTCCTGGAAGAAAACTTGCTTATATACTTTATTCAAAAAAGAAGCAAAAAGAGATTTAGAGAAATTTGGGATAAATATTTAAAATACAATTAATTGAACATTTTGTAATGATAGAGATAAGGGGGTGAAGAAAAATGTGTGGATGTTGCGGATGCAGAAAAAAGAAGAAGAGGTAAAATGAAACAATCTGATTTTTTGAATTTGAAATACAAGCCAAAAGAAAGCGACTTAATATGCTTGTTTAGAGTAGAGCCCGCGCGCGGAGTTTCTATAAAAAAAGCAGCTGAAAATATTGCTCTTGAATCAAGCACAGGAACATGGACAGAAGTTAAAACCGAGAAAAAATATATGCAAGAGCTAGCTGCGAAAGTTTTTTCTATTCGAGGAAATTATGTTAAAATTGCTTATCCTTCTCGTCTTTTTGAAAAAGGAAATGCTCCTAATATTTTGTCGTCGATAGCAGGAAATATTTTTGGAATGAAAATTGTGAAAAATTTAAGGCTTGAGGATATAAAAATTCCTAAAGAAATTTTAAATTCTTTTTACGGCCCGCAATTTGGAATTCCTGGAATTCGCAAAATGCTGAAAGTTTATGATAGGCCTTTACTTGGCACAATTATTAAGCCAAAACTCGGCTTGAAAACAAGAGACCATGCAAAAGTTGCTTATGAAGCTTGGTTAAATGGTATTGACGCAACTAAAGATGACGAAAATTTAAGCAGCCAAAAGTTCAATGAGTTTGAAGAAAGGCTTGCAAGAAGCTTAGAAAAAGCAGACCAAGCAGAAGAAGAGACGGGAGAGAAAAAAGCTTATTTAATTAATGTTACAGCTGAAACAAAAGAGATGATGAAAAGAGCGCAGCTTGTTGAAGATTTAGGAGGAAAATTTATTATGGTTGATGTTATTACAGAGGGCTTCGGAGCTTTGCAATCTTTGCGCGAGGCTGATTTTAAACTTGCTATACACGCGCACAGAGCAATGCACGCTGCTTTTACCCGAAACAAAAAACACGGAATAAGTATGTTAGTTTTAGCTGATATTTTAAGATTAATTGGAGTTGATACTCTGCATATTGGAACAGCAGTTGGAAAACTTCAAGGAACATTAGAAGAGGTTTCTGAATTAGAAGAAGAAATTGAGAAGAAAAAAGTGAAAGAAACAAAAATGAGACTTTCGCAAAATTGGGAAAAAATAAAGCCCGTTATGGCTGTGACAAGCGGAGGTTTACATCCAGGACATATTCCATATTTAATAAAACATTTAGGAAAAGATACTATAATGCAATTTGGTGGTGGACTGCACGGGCATAGGTTAGGAACAGGAGCGGGAGCTAGGGCAGTAAGGCAAGCATTAAACGCTACAATGGAAGGAATATCACTTAAAGAGTATGCAAAAGATCATATAGAATTAAAAATTGCTCTAGAGCAATGGAATGGTGTGAAGTTTTAATTCATTGTTCAATTTATTATAAATTTTGGTATATTTATCAGTTAGTCTATACGAAAATTTTACTTTATTTATTTTTCTTCTAGACAAATAATTTTGTTTACACAAAGTTAAAACTCTGTTTAAATGTCTTCCCTTAAATCTAAAATAATTTTGTGCTTCTTTCATTGTGAATTCTTTATTTAAAAAATATCCAAAATCCATAAACTGCTTTGTAAATTTATTATTAAAGAAATATCTAAAGAATTTAACTTTCTTCTCTTCATGCAAGTCTAATAATCCTAATTCATATACCTTAATGAAATTTTCCCACCTTGAGATTATAACTGCCCCCGCTCTTCCTTTTGTTGTTTTCCATCCTCTCTTTATCCCCTCTTCTGGAGAAACCGTAGGCATGTCTTTACAAGATACATTAATTCCTATTTTCTTTAAACATCTTTTATAATGCTCTCGCTCCACTGGTTCACTTGCACTTATTCTTATCATATAAATACATTTAGTTGTTATTAATTTTACATTTATATTCCCTTCGGCTGCAATAATCCCTTTTAGATAGCTTATTGAAAGTTGCTTATTCTTCTCTATTTTGGCTTTTGAGGAGGAGACTATTTTCTTAAAAAGTTTAGCTACTAGAGAACTATTTATAATAAGATGAATCGTTCCATGCTTTGTGGTATTATCAAATTCTTTTCTTAATCTAATTCTCTTCAGGTTAGTTTTAAGATAAGATTCCCAAAATTTCCTGCATTCATCTTCAAAATATTTTTCCTTATTTTTAATTGAGATTTCTAAATACATCTTTATCGGCAAATCGAATTGTTTTAAGAAATCTATAACTTCAGTAATAGCTTTTTCATTAGAATTAGCAAATACAAAATGCCTCTCCCCAATATATCCCTCTCCGACGATTAATCCAACTACTTGGGGAGAAATTATGATTTGTTTAGGCACCTAAAGATTTAAATACATACTATTTTTTTATATATAATGAAAACAGCAATAAAATCTTTGAATGTTACGCAAGAAACTTTTAAGAAAATAAACTTAATAAAATATAAACTTAATTTTAAATCAGTAGACGAGACTTTAAGATATTTAATAAATTTAATAAAACAACCAAACAAATATAAAAATGAAAGCCCTAAAATTTGAAATAGTTTTGAATGATGATAAGATAGTAACACATTTTCATACTAAAGGATTTTCAAAAGAAAAGATAGACGACCAACTTATAATAGTTGGTGTTTTAGAAAACTTAAAATCTTTGTTTAAGGATAGAATTAAAAAGTTAGGAGAAGTAAAGTTTGAATAAAGTTTTAGGAGAAAAATGACAATACAAGAAGAGCTTTAGAACAGTGGAAAAAAGCTAAGATTTAATAACATATTTTTTCTTTGGTTATATGGGAAAATTTCGTGAATTCAAAACATCAGGTGGAAAGCAAGTTTTAGCAGGCAGAGATGCTGAGAGTAATGAAAAGTTAGTGGAGCAAGCAGGAAAAGAAGAAATAATTTTACATACTGCAAAACCTGGAAGCCCTTTTGTGAATATTAAAGATGATAAAAAGAAAATAACGAAAAAAGATATAAAAGAAGCTGCGATATTCTGCGCAAGATACAGCCAGGACTGGCGGGACAACAAAAAACAGGTTGTTGCGCATTATTTTTTAGGAGAAGATGTTTTTAAATTAAAAGTAATGAAATTAGGTACATTCGGTGTTAAAAATTTTAAAGAAATTAAAATAAAAAAAGAGGAAATTGAAAAATTTATAAAGGAGCAAAATAAAGAAGATTAAAGATGAAAGTAATAAAAGAATCTAAAAGATTTCCTGTAAACGAAAGGATTATTCGGGAAAAAATTGAACAAAGTATGAAAAATGGCAGGGGGGTGTATAATTTTTTGCTTTCGGTTGTTAAAACAAGAATTAGAGACAGAAATTATGCAGAAGATGCCGCAAGTATCGCTTTATGGAAGGTATGGGGGAATGCAGAGGTTTATAAGTATCCTATAGATAGAAGAATACCTCTTGAAAAAGACAGGAGATTCAGGAACTGGAGCAGAAAAATTGCTATCAATGAAACAATTAATGCTTTTAGAAATAGAATAAGGCCCCAGAAAAGAGAATTTCTTGAAACAGAAGTAAATTATAATGGGAATTTTTTAGAAATTGTTGGGACAAGCGAGGAGAGTGATCCTTTTATAAGGGTAGCCTATACAGAATCAGATGAGATTTTAAAGAGAAGACTTTTAAACGCCGTTCCTCTTCTCCCTGAAACTCATAGAAGGTGCATAGAACTTTTTTATTTTGGGAAAAAAGAATATTCTGATATTGCAGACATACTTCAAATTCCTATGGGCAGCGTAAAAAGTAGATTACATTACGCTAAAAATCGTTTAAGAGAAATATTAAAAACATCTTTCTTGACTGAATAAAATGAGCAAATTTCAAACAACTTTGCAGATAGGGAAAAATGGTCTAACACCCGGTATTTTGGAAAATATAAAAACCTGCTTTAAGACAAGAGAAAATGTAAAAATTTGCTTATTAAAAAGCGCAGGGCATAATAAAAAAACAGCTGAAGGACTTGCAGAAAAAATTGTAAGTGAGCTTGGAAGCAAATACACTTACAAAATTATAGGCTTCACAATTTTCCTGAAAAAGTGGAGGCGAGCGATTTTGCGACCAAGAAAATCCTTATAAAATTTTGGATTTTCTGGTCCAGGAAATTTCAAAATAAACAAAAAAATTTCCTTGGAGACAAAAATTAAATAAAAATGACGAGCGAGATTGCGAGGGAAGAGCCAAGTAAAATCTAGAGAATAAAAATACAAAATGCTCAAAACAAAATTCTCATCTTATTGTGTAAATAGTTTGCCTTCTGGCTGTAAACTTTGTGTTAGAGGTAAAAAACTTGTGGTTTTTATTACTGGCCTCTGCCAGAGAAATTGTTGGTATTGCTCTTTAAGTGAAAAAAGAAAAAATAAAGATAAAATATGGGTAAATGAAATAGAGTGCAAAAATATTAAAGAGATGTTAGAAGAAGCAAAAGAAAGCAGGGCAACAAGTGCTGGGATTACTGGCGGAGATCCTTTTCTTTGTTTTAAGAGAACTTTAAAATTTGTTTCTGCTTTAAAAAGAAACTTCGGAAAAAATTTTCATATTCATATATATCTACCAACAAAATTTTTAACGAAAGAAAAGCTGAAAAAACTTTCAAAATACATTGATGAGGTTAGGTTTCATCCTGAATTTTTGGCAAGAAAATTAAGCAACAAAGAAATAGAGAGAGATATTGAAAGAATAAAACAAGCAAACTTGTTCTGGAAAAAACAGGATATTGGAATTGAGTTGCCTATGTTGCCTGACAAAAAACAGAGTATATTCGAATTTATTAAAAAAATTTCTAAATACATTGGCTTTGTGAATTTAAATGAGTTAGAAATAAGTGATACAAACTTTAATTTTATAACAAAAAATTATAAATTAAAAGAAGGCGGTTATGTTGTTGCAGGCTCAAAAGAAGCTGGGCTCTGGATTTTGAAAAAATGCGAGAAAGAAAATAAATTAAAATTAAAAGTTCATTTATGCACAGCAGAGCTAAAAAATAATTTCCAATTTAGAGAAAGATTGAAGAGACATAAAATTCTGCCTTTTGGCAAGAGAACAAAAGACGGGCTTGTTGTTTATTTTATAACAAATATTAAAAATCACAAGACATTAAAAAAGGCAAAATTGAAATTTTTTATTGATAAAAAGAAAAATAGGATAATTTTAAGCGAGAAAACTGCAAAAAAGCTGTTGAATTTTGGATTAAAAGTAGAGAGAGTTGAGGAGTTTCCGACTTATGATGCTATAGAAGTGGAGAGAGAAGAAGTTTAACAGAAGTTCAAGATTATTCAGATGGATTTGAAGTATTTCATAACTTCATTAAGAAAGCAGAAAAAGATAAACTTTCTCCCGCTGAAAGATATGGGGTAGAGATTAATAATATTAATAAATGGTCTTGACTTCTCTTAAAGAGCTTAGAAAATGGAAAACCAGATTGTTAAGGGAAGTGAAATAGATAAGATAGAAATGTTCAAGACAGTTAAAGGGATAATGATTGAGTTTCTGAAAGGTTATCCCGCCTATATATACTGGGGTATTATTGAAGGTCGCTTTGAAAAAGGTGTAGGCGATAAAGTTAGGGATATACTTGAACAACATGGACTTATCGAAGTTGGACGTGTTAAAATAGGCAATGTAAAGGAACCACCAAAATATTATCGTCTCACTCCAAGAGGGATAGATTTCGCTGTTTCTGTGGTTAATTTAGAGCATAGTGAGAAAATGTTGAAGTACAGCAAGGAAATGAGGAAATTTACTATTGCTATAATCATTATAGGGGGATTAACTCTTCTTCTATCTGGATTAACTTTTTACTTTCAATTTTTAAGATAAGTCCCTCTTGCGACATCTTTTATTTTTCATATTAAAAGTCCCTAATTTATGGCAACACCCTTGTGAAGTGTAATGTAACGTCTTCGGTTGGTGGAAAGAATTATAAGCCCATTTTTTCTTAACTTTTTATGGCAGATTTAGTAAGAATTGGCTCGGAAACTGCTAAAGGCGGTTTTGCTAATGAAAAAGAAATCGCAAAAAAATTCATTAATTGGAAAAAGGATAAGGAAGCTCAAAAATGGCTTAAAATTATGGATTATAACCTAAAGAAAATTAAAAAAGTTGAAGCTGAAGTATTGCATGGACATAAAACCGATGTTCAGATTAAAGTGACAATCACATTAAAAAAACTTGTTTCTGTTCAAAATTTATCTGTTAAAAAGACTAATTCTGACGCAGACTATAACCAGATTGATAAAAGATGGGTAAAAAACTATATAGAGTTATGGAATATTCCTGAGAATATTACAACGCTCTTAAAAATATTCTGTGGAGAAATATCTCCCTCTGAATTATTAAGCGAAAAGAAAATAACACAAAGCAAATATAACTCGCTCAGAGATAAAAGAAGGTTCTTTATGGATGAGTTTGAAAATAAACATAAGAAAACAATAATAGACTTTTTCACAAAAAATAAACTTTTGATAATCGCTGATATAATCAAAGGCGGGGGCAAGTTTGCTGCTGATTGGATGTTAGTAACGAGATACGACACGAAAGAAGATGAAACTACTTGGGTATTGGCAGACATTAATAAAGCTATGAATATATTTGGAGAAGGGGAAGTTGAAATAAGCCCAAGAGGTAGTATTTCTATTGGTAGAATCACTTTACAAAGAAAGGGTGGTGATGGCGGTAGAGTTACAGGGAATATGCTACAATTTAAGATAAGACCCTGTGATTTATTTAGATATTAATTTTCCTTTATCTAAGTATAAAACTTTAAACTCTACTTCATCTTCAGATAAATTCTTTTGTTTAAATCCTACTTTTTCTTCAATTATCTTAATAAACTCTGGATTAATGTCTATACCAACTGAATTTCTACCCAGAGCTCTCGCCGCTTTTGTAGTTGTGCCGCTTCCGACAAATGGGTCAAGTACATTATCTCCTTTAAAAGTAAACATTTTTATAAATCTCTCTGGCAATTCATAAGGATAAGCGGCGACATGCTTATCATTTACCCCATTAATATCCCAGATGGCGTCTCTAAACTCTCTAAATTCTTTTAATGTTACTTTTGATTTTTCTTTGATATCTTGTGGCACTTCTCTCTTGCCAACTTTTCTAAAGATATGTATCGGCTCAACTGCAGAAGAAATCATAAAGTTGCTTGGATAAGGGTAACTTCCAAACAAAACTGCCCCGTTTCTTGAAGTTGTTTTTTTCCAATAGATAGTTCCCATATATCTTAATTCTTTAAAATCATCTAATTGCTTCCATAAAAGATAAGATAAATTAGCTGTTGTTTTTCTTGTTTCATCTGGCCCAGTATAGTATATGTTACCGATGTTTAAAGCAATTTTTCCGTCTGGCATAAGCGTTCTTACCACTTCTTTCCAAACCTCGTTTATTCTGTCAAGATATTCTTTTAAACTATCTTTAAACCCTATTTGCTCTGGATGTCCATAATCTCTAACATTCCAGTAGGGTGGGGAAGTTACCATTAATTGGAAAGTATTATCTGGAAATGTCTTTAATGCTTTTGCACTATCACCAAAAATTATTTTATGGTTTGTTTTCATTTTTCTTTTTGAATAACTAATTTATTGTTATTAATCTCAGCTTTTAAAAGCTCTCCTTTTTTCCATCCTAATTTTTTGATTAGCTCATTAGCAATTACAACCCAAAATTTTATATAATTTTTCCCTTTGTATTCACGACTTTTTTGACTTAATAACTTCATATATATTTAGATACCTAATAGTATTTAAACTTTTCTATACTTCAGTATACATTTTTAGATACCTAACAAACACCCAATAGTTTTATAAACCCTTTTTCTTCTTAAGTTTAGACTAAACAGCTAAACTTTTAGGAAAAGTTTAATCAAAAACAACTATTAGCTGTTCTAATTCCGCAAGGAATGGTCAATTTTATTAAGAATAAAAAATGCCAGTATATGAAATTCCTGCTGATTTATACAATAAAAAATTAGCTGAAGCTTTAAAACAGCTTGAAGAGTTTAAGATGCCTGAATGGGCGAATTATGTTAAAACTTCTGTTGCAAGAGCAAGGCCGCCTGTTGAAGAAGACTGGTGGCATAAAAGAGCAGCTTCTATTTTAAGGCAGATTTATATCAAAGAAGTAGTCGGAGTTAACAGATTAAAAACAAGATATGGTGGAAGGAAAAATAGAGGAATGAAGCCTGAAAAGTTTAGAAAAGGAAGCGGGAAAATTATAAGAACAATTTTACAACAAGCTGAAAAAGCAGGAATTGTTGAAAAAATTAAAGCTAAAAAATCTGGCAGACAGCTAACAAAAAAAGGAAAAGAATTTTTAGAAGGAATTAAAGGAGAAGGGGAAAATTAAAATGGGATATTTGGATATAGAACTAAATAGAGATGAGAAAAATGATAGAGTTTATATTTTTCCAAAAGATGTTTCAGATATAAGTCAAGTAATTCATATAGTTTACGATAGGACAAGGAATGGACCACCTTATATACATCTGTCTATAAAAGCACAAAAAAATGTAATAGTTTTGAGAAAAGAAGTTGTTGATGAAAATTATGGTGGAATAGAAAAACTTATCAAAGATATAAAATCTGGAAATATAAATTTAGATAATTTAAGATTATCAAAACCAGGACTAAAAAAATAAAATGCCAACTAGAAGAAAACGCTATCAGAGGAAGATTAAATTAGCTGTGCATGGAAGAAGAACAAAATGGGCTCCGTTTTGGGCTGTTTTAAGAAAATATGGGATGGGAAAAAGAGTGCATCCGAGCAGAATGACAAGACTAAAAAGAAGCTGGCGAACTACAAAATTAAAAATTAAACCAAGAAAAATGAAAAAGGAGCATCTTGGGTAAAAAAATGGCGAAAAAAGAAATTGAGCCGAAAGTTGTGCTCGAAAGAGAATACATAATTCCACTTAGACGCGAGTGGCTTAAAGTGCCTGAATATAAAAGGGCAAATAAGGCAGTTAAAGCTATAAAAAAGTTTCTCGTTAGACATATGAAAATCTATGATAGAGATTTAAGAAAAGTAAAGGTTGATATTCTTTTGAATAATGAAATAAGATTCAGGGGAATGAAAAAACCTCCTGCAAAAATTAAAGTTAAAGCTGTGAAATATGATAATGATATTGTAAAAGTTGAACTTGCAGAAATTCCTCAGGTTTTAAAATATAAAATTGAAAGAGAGAAAAAGCAGAAAGAAAAAGTTGAGAAGAAAAAAGAAGAGAAAAAGCCAGAAGAGAAGAAGGAAGAATTGGAAAAGAAGCTAGAGGAGGAAAAGAAAGAAGAGGAGAAAGAAGAAAAGCCAGAGGAAAAGAAAGAGAAAGAAGAGAAAAGGGAAGCTGGAAGAGAAGCTGGCTTAAAAATTGCAAAAGAAGAGCATAGAAAAATGAAACATGAAGTTACTGGAAAAAAACAGCCGAAAATCCACAGAATGGCTCTGCAGAAGTAAGCAAG
>Ga0315275_10005040_pt1 | contig 12441 bp, 17 predicted proteins | sample YL17G03_0_MG_FD_205557 | JGI IMG/M metagenome (GOLD analysis project Ga0315275, IMG submission 205557) | Sediment microbial communities from Yellowstone Lake, YNP, Wyoming, USA - YL17G03_0 | ecosystem: Environmental > Aquatic > Freshwater > Lake > Sediment | place: USA: Wyoming | collected... | reverse complement strand
TACATTCCTTTCGCTGCTTGGATACGTCAATCACTTCCGCAGCACATTGGATTCGGCTATCCTCAAGCAAGACCCTCTCTTCGTAACGGCCATAATGATATGAGCCGATAAGACCAGCAATCAGTAAGGCAAGTTCGATGATCATTAGTCAATCCTACGCAAGGGGTTAGATTAAATAAAAGAATCTACAACAACAACAACAGTAGTGCCACCAGTGGGAGGGTAGTCAAATGCCATATGCTAACAAAGATCCAAGCCGCGTCTACGACCAAGTGATTGAGGCCAAGATGGCCAAGCAGCAGAAGCATAGACTGTGTCTGAAGTGCCTAAACTCTTTTAGCAGCTTTGGCCCACAGAACCGTATTTGTGAATCTTGTAACTTAAAGATAATGCCCTACATATATAGCCAAGAAACATTTGCTATTTCGGCCAGTTAGTTATCTTTTTGGGAACAATCTGAGGAAAGCAAAATGGCTGATTGGAAAGACAAGGTACCTGGCGGTTTGGCTGATGACACGGTACCAGAAGATTATGACGAGGATGCCTTGGAGCGTGGGGCGTTAGTAGAAATGGAGCACACTGACGACATGGACCTAGCTATCGAGATTGCTATGGACCACTTGTCAGAGGACCCTGAATACTACAACAAGCTAGCTAAGATGGAAGCCAAGTAAGATTCATTGGTTAAGTGTGCGCCCTTAATAACCTCAGCAGGTAAAAGCATTTTGCTGACTGGCCAGTCAGCATTAATTTATTTGGGCAAATACAAAATGCTGTGGGGGGTTGCACATTGGCTGATGGTGTTTCTCTTTCTAAGATGCTGCCTATTGGGTGTTCCATGACCGATCTAAGGCTTTTGGACTTAGACGACTTCATAGCCATTCTTCTCATTTCTGATGGGCAAATGCAGAACGTGGTAGCTAAAACTCTTGGTCTAACTCCTCCAGCTGTTTCTCACCGTATCAAAAAATGGCGAGGCATATTTGGCGACGACTTCCTGGCAGCAGGAACCACGCCAAAGGGCAGAGCAGTAGTTTTAACAGAGGCAGGGCAGCAAATAGCAGCCCGCATTAGGGCTGCGGTTGAGGCTCTGGCTAGTTAGGAGCCAAAGTGACTAATGTTGTTAAATTGCATGACGAAGTGCAGATAATGCAAGAGTTGCGACTAGACACCATCAGGCTCATCCACAATACTGCGGCTATCACGCCGATTAAGAAGCTTGTAGAAGTTCACGAGATGATTGAGCTTAATTTGCTCATTGAAGAGCGGTATACTGACTACAAAGGTTTACCGCCGTGGGACCGCGTTATCATGCGTGACCTTAACCACCTAAGAGCCGAACTGGTAGTGTTTCACCGTCCGGACTTCGATCCGGCAGAGAGCCTAGATCTGTTCTCGTACAAGCTAATGTCACTATTCAGAATAATGGAAATGAGGGCTGGTTAGACTACCACCAGTTGGAGAGTACCGGACCAAGACGAAACTGAATCGGACGAGTAACAGATAGTAGACCATGAACCAGTGGAGGCGCTAAGGAAACTCTCAGATGCGGTTGGTGGACGCTACCCACGCCAGTATCAAAACAGTTCTTCCTAAACAATCATCTTATGGGCAACTTCTCGGCACCAACTGTGGCCTTAGTAGATGGAGATGTGGTGTTAGCTGCTATGAGTTACAGGCTAAAGAATGGCGAATTAACAGTGATAAGGTTTTGCAACCTTGTTGGACATTCAGTAGTTGGTGGGTTTACTAGAATCTTGAAGCGGATTGTAGGCAACGTTAGGCCAACCAAAGTGATTAGTCACGTAGACCTAAGATATGGGGTCGGCAATAGCCTGGCAAGAAGTGGCTTCGTACACGCCCACACGACTTTGGGTTGGAAATGGACTGACTTTAAGCACACCTACAATCGTCTCAAATGCCGAGCTAACATGGACGCCAGACAACTAACCGAGGCTGAACACGCCGAGGAGCTTGGCTGGTGCAAAATTTACGATGCTGGTCAGGCTAAATATGAGTGGCTACCATAGCAAGCCCATGGTAGTCAACTGACCAATTAAGCCATAACCGGTGTTGCCAGACCGCGTCGCAATGCGATAAACCAAGTTGTCGTAGCCCTGGTAACGGTACCCTCTGCCAGCAACAACACCTACCGAAGTGGTTGCTCTAAATACTGACATTTTGGCTGGTGGCAGATTAGTAGCTATAAACTCTTGCCACTTGCCAGCAATGTCAGACAGGTTACCAGAGTGGTCGTATTCTAATGTAACTGTTTGTCCTGACATATTGAATCCGAGATCAGTCTCAAGAATGTACTGGGCCTGCAGGCCATACCAGGCTGAATACAAAATGTGAAACACGCCAAAAATTTGCGGCATTTGGCCAAATTGGTAATATGTAGTCGGGTAAGTTGAGTTTACCAGCTCATGACCACGCTGCAAATACTCCAAAATGGCTGAATCCTCATAACTTTGCACAGTACCTAATCTTTTCCCTAATTTATCAATAATGTGCCTTACTGATATGATCCCGGCCAGCACGTTAGGCATAACCGTAGAAAGCTTTTGATAGACAAACTGCTGCGGTTCAGAAATGGTAGACCTGATTTTCCAAATGATAGCAAACACACAATTGGTTTGCATTACGGACGCTGGTATGTCGTAATAATAAACGATGGAATCGCCATCTTCTGCCGACATTATGCCGCCAAGGCCGACCATTGCACCAAGAATGATTGGTGTGTTGAAGTTATTGGCTGCGAACACGTCCATTTGCACATCAGCCGGGACCTCAGGCAACCTTAGGATGGCGCGATAGGGCTGACCGGCTAGGGTAATAAACGAGATCTCGCGGGTCTCAGCGGAAGTGATTACTGTGTCTTTGACATCAAATTCCTCGACCATCTCGAACTGCTGGTTATCTTCGGAAACAAAGGTCCATTCGATCCGCCACCGGGACCTGTCGTTGGACAATGGTGCGTCTTTCGGCACCAGGTATTCTGATTTCCACCGACCAGGCGTGCCCTCCGGTTGGCCAATGCCCGACTGCACAACAGTTCCGCTGATGTCAAATATCGAATAGGCTGGATACTCGGCAATATCCAACGGCACCAGTGGCACCGTACCAGCGTCATCTGCGAAAAATGATACAACTAGGTTTACTCGCTCGCCGCGAAGGAAAATGCGTTGTGTTGTGGACTGCGCTTGGCTCATAAGGTCTCCTCAGGTGTATCACTACAACAAAATAATTGGAGACAGACGCAGCAGCGAGGTGTGTTACTTAGTGACAGTAGCCAAGTCAGTTGACGGCTTAGGTTTGTATGCCTTTCGATACTTGGCAAGCCAAGCGTTTTTCTTTTCAACTAGTTCTTGCTTTTTTGATGGTGCCGCTTTTAAAATATTTAAATTCATTTTGTCGTATTTCATTTTGTCGGCGATACTCATTGAGCTGAGCATTTCCTGTACAAACGATCTCTCAGCATTCAGATCAGCCATCTTTTTATGGTGGGCAGCTTTCTCAGCAGGTGGCGTATTTGCTTCCCAGTCCCTTTGTTCCTGTTCTCTGTCTTTTCGGCCTTGCTCTTGGGCCTGTTCTCGCGCCCTTTTCCACGCTTGGAAAACAGGGTCGTGACGACCGTCAAAATCAAAACCAACGCCAGGACTTCTCCTATCGTCGCTGTTTTCTAGCACGTCACGCGCCTGATTAACCAGCTTCATCAGCTCTTCGCTTCCACCGTGGTCAGGATGGTTCTTAAGTGCGGCTTTCCGGTAGGCGGCCTTCAGGTCAAGTTCCTGAGACGGATCAATCTCAAGAATCTTATAAGCCGTCTCCCGCGTCATAGACGCTCCGATCAATACCTGGACTGCGCGGCCCAGGTCTGACATTCTGACCTTACCGTCCTTAACTACCACGCCTGATTTGGCCAACTTATAGGCCAATTTGGTGTACTGCACAACAACCTCACATTAACAAGATATTAGACGTTGTACAGTTTGTAAAGGACGTTAACCGCGTCGGTTAGCTTATCAAGCTCCTCAAAGGCTGGTTCCAACTCTGGAGTGTTGTCAGTATAAGTATGCTTGATAGTGAACGACTTGAGTTCTGCAATAGCGGCCCTAACGTCTTCTATCAGCCTAATAGCCTTGCTGTACTGTTCCCCGGAAAGCTTGAGGCCTTCTGGGCCAGCTGCCATGACCTGGTCTTTTTCGCCCAACAGCTCTCGCTCCAGCGTCAGAGCGGCATCAACAGGACCAGTAATTTCCAATATGTGGTAAGCGTTGGCGGTCCTGGCGATGTCGTCATCAAAGCCTTGGAAGCTACTGTTAATAACGAAGTCTTTGCAAGACCCAGGGCCTAGTAACCCGTCTATTACTTCGCAGGCCACCACTTTGGCCATGTCTTTGCTTTTTGCACTCGCAAACCCGTCATCATCGCTGGCATCTTTGTCCAGCATCACGTCCGCAACTGGGAAAGTAAGTTCCCATTCAAAGGTATAAAATCTAGAACTGCTACTTGCGTCCATGCTTTCTCCTAACACCAGCATTATTGTTAACCACTGCTAGGCTAACAAAGTACAAACGATTAAATTGAAAATAACTACCAAGGAGAGCAGGTGTGGAACCATTCAACGAATCAAACCCGTCGTACCGGTTTATTAAGTCCTATGGCGTATTAACCGCGCTATTGGAATTTGTCGGCGTGCCAAAGGAGCCATTCAAGGACGTAATAAAGGACGCCTCACTGCCTATATCTATGGCAACACTAGCCAAAAAAGCCTACAACACCGGTCGGGAATCTGCACACCTAGCTATTGATAAAAACTCGTATGTTGATTTCTCCAAGTATTTTTTGAGTCTTCAGGAATCCATGACTAGGGACCTATCACTTTGGAACAAACAAGCTGCTCCGAAGCTCAGGTCCATCAAGCCGCACATTCTTTGGGATTTGCGTAAGAAAAGCAAGTAAACTGGTGCGGGTACCAGTACCTTGAGCTTACCTACTCTATGATGTAAGTTCAAGGAGGTATGCTACTTCAAGATGAAGTAACTACCATATTTTAACTTTTGAGATGGCAACCCGCCTGTTCATATATTCTACACTGTCGCCCCAAATGTGGCCCTCAAGCGCTTGCAGAGCAGGGTAGTCAGGCAGTTTACTGGCTTTCGCGTTTTTCCCGTTTTGATCTTCCAACTTGTACACGTGCTTTCCAGTAGCAAAGGCCTCGCGTAGTCTATTCATCCAAAAATCCCTTACCGGCCTCCGTCTGCAACCTATCAGTAATTACCGCGTCATAGGTTTTAATAAGGAAATCGAAGACGTGGGCCGGAACAGCCTTTTGGCCTATAGTTTCCAACTTGTACTTCTTCAGGTCGTTATGCCAAATCTTGACCTGGGAGGCATAAGTTATACTGCCAAGTTTTCTTACCTCGTACTCCATCACATAAACGACTGCCTTCTTGGCTCTATCTAACAGCAGGAAATCGCCGCCAGAAGAGTGCCCAGTCTGCACTAAGTCGTAATTGCCGCTATCCGTTTTGCACACCACTGGATCGTGCACAAAAGATTTGAACTCTGATGTGTTCCAAGCCTTCTGATCGTATTCGAATAGCTCATTTAATCAGCCTTTATTTCTATTTTTCCAAAAAAGTTCAGATTCTTTCGATCTTATACCGTGTTTTTTGGGGTTTATTAGTACACCGGACACTTTTTCAGCGTAGTCGTACATTTTAGAAGCAATACCTTTTCTTCTATACTCCGGGTCTACCGCTACTTTATATACCATTAGGTGGTCACCAACGATTCCAAAGGAGGCAAACCCGATTTGTTTACCCCTGTGTTTAGCAACTATATAATAGTCACACTTACGTATTTCAGGGTGATCCTCCCTAGATATACTAATCTCATCTGCGGCTTGTTTCGTGTCTGGAATTATCAATGGCACAGCATTCACCAAAATCAACACAGCACGGCCCAAGTCGGACCTGCTGACCTTGCCGTTGCGAACCTGTATGTTGTGTTTGAGTAAAACATTGGCGTGGTCTTGCATCTCGTACCTCCCATCACCCCAAAATAGGCGGGAGGATTTACCGCTGCGGTTGGTCTTATTATTGCTGTGTCCCAGGCTAACTCGGCGCAGTTCGTGATTGCCGGAGCATTAAGTGCGATGCGCCGAAACAAGATTATAGAAAAGAAGGAGCTTACTCATGTCTGTCCTCTACCATTTTTGGAATATTCGCGTGTATCCATTTGCCGTAGCACTCCATGCAGTAAACACCTTGGGTATGAGGGAGCGACACGCGAAGACATTCATACTGGGACTTGCACTTCCAACCGCACGTTGGGCAAGTGTAGCTAGGGACACCAATCAAAAACGCTTTATTGAATTCAGGCGCGACTGGCTTTGCAGGGCAATCGACTTCGCCATATTTGCAGCTATCCTCGTACTCACCCTGGTAACAGTGACTACGATGAACCTCTTCCTTTATCATTTAAAGTCCCTCTAGTTTCAGCGAACACCACTCTATTTATTTTGATACCGCTCGTGACCTAAAGGTTAGCCGCTGATCCTCTTGGCGCCAACCACACCGAAACGGTGGGCCGCCACTGTAAGGTGGTGCCATTTAGGTCTCTGGTGACTCAGGTCTTAGGTTTCTTTTTCATTCCCTTTTCAACTATTTCAATTTCTTTAGTGGTTACTTCCACCTTAATAATATCCCAGACTTCACCAGACCGGATTATACCTCTAAGGCTTTTTGTTGCATAGTCCTGGCTTCCCAGAATATCCGCTTGTGTTACATCTTCTTCAAAGTCTGCGCCACGACCGAATCCACTGCGATACCCCTTACCACGACATTTTAAAACGAAACCGAATGCTTTGCCAGAAGTGAGACTTGATGAAGAAGTAGCAGAGGACTCAAGAAAAGTTTTAATGTCACTTTTCTTGACTACCTCCGTTATCCCTTTTTACCACGCACGACACACCGTGTCAATACCATACACCCTTTTCGGCACAAAGCGACCAAAACTTTAGTCGAATGTCGCCCGGATTGACAGTGTTAAAGGCTTAGACATAGGCCAAAAAGGCGTATATTGATAACATAAAGAAGGCGGAGCCAGGTAGCTCCTTCCCATTTTACCCAATATTTGATTTTAACCAGCCAGATAGGCGTGAAGACTTTAACTCTTTGGACGATAGGCCCAAGAAAGTCTTGGCCCCGCGTACACGCAGTGCTGGGTTGTTGGTGTTAACACCCTCCTGGTCTGCCCAGGCGTCAAACGCCGGGTCATGTTCGTGCACAATAATCTCAACAAACCGCGCTATTTTTTCCTCGCCATCAATACGCAGTCTTTCCACCACCTTATTGGTCCACACGCTGTTTTCTATGCTATGAGGCGAGTAGGGCGAGGTTGGGCCAACATTAAAACCAACCTCCTCGCCGTTAAGCTCCATGGTGGACTCCTCGCCAGACTCGTCACGGTTTACCATAGGTGTCACAATGGACCGATAGTCGGTTTCGGTATTCTTGATCTTAGCGCCAAGATCTACTTCTGACTGCCGCAATGCCGCAAGAGCGCCTTCCTTTTCCTCACGAGTAGCCAACTCTTGGCAGACCGGTGGTGACAAAGTGGCTATGCTCATGTCAGCTATTTCCTTAGCCGCCTTTGTGATCAGCTTCTTGATCTTCTTCTTCTCTTTGTATAGCGCAGAATGCGAGTTGGACACCCGTTGGCGATTGTCACAAGTGTAGTACTCTTTTAGATTATTGACCTTGTTGTTGATCGCCATCTCGATATACATTTCGATGCGATTTCGGATGCTACTTTCGGAGTTGTCGTCCAGTCCGGCATTGGTGCCTTTGGACTTAGGATAGGTGTTAAATACGCGAAGGATTTCCACAATCAGTTCTTGTTCAAAATCTTCCTGCTCAAAGGCCAGATCATAATCCCACAGGAATTTTACCGTTCCAACTTTCGATTTGACATATGCCGAAAGGGACCTACGTGTCTTCCGGCCAGTGGTCCAATTCTCATCAATAGTCATAAAATCAACATTAAATGCTGAGTTGACTTGCTTTTTGGACAGCTTGGCAAGATCCTCGCTACTTTTTGCATTGCTCGGCGACATCACAACCGATAGACAGTATTCTATGTCATCGGCAACATGATTATTAGAGTGAATCTCCTTCTCTCTTATAAATTCCGGTACCAACACCCACAGTACGCGGTTTAAGTATTGCGAAAAGTCCAGGTAGTGATTCTTAAAATAGGTGAACTCTTCTAGTACGCCTAGCGCGAAGGTGTTCTTTCGAATCGTTGCCGATCCAGAGCCGTTTTGAATCTGAAGTACGAGTCTTACTATCTCAATCTCGCACGCGGTTCTGTCATCGTCGGCAATTGGTAGTGTTGCTAAAAATTCTCCTATTCTGTGTTTAAATGACTCTTCGTTAGACTTCGGCAACTTCAACATTTCTTCTCTCCTACAACTTCATGATTACCACAATAGCAGCCAAAACAGTGCAACTTGATGGATCAGAACACATAGTACCACAGCACAGCACAAGGTGTCAAGCACAGCTTGCTGCATAGCGTCATAAACCGCTCCACTACGGGCTTCTCAGCATTGCTACTTTTTGCGTATACGCGGCGAGTTGGCATTGGCAACAGTTGTTAGGTCGTCGCTGGCTATTGCTACGCCATAAGCCTTTATCAGGTCTGATAATACCAACGACCGTATGTACGCCTCTTGCGATATGCCTAGTTCCTTGGCGCGCATTCTTAGCGCATTCTTAGCTTTGGTGCTAAGGGTTGTGGCAGCAGCATGGACGCTGCGCCCCTCTACCAAGCCTTCCCTGGCCGCCACTTCGGCATCTCTTACCAAACACGCCAACTCGAAGCACCTGGCAGACGCCACTGCGTTTTGATAGATCATACCGACGTCCGAACGGATGCTAGCCAGTGAATGCTTGGCAGATAGCAACCTGTATGCCACGTTGTGCAGGGCGTCGTGACACCCTGGGCAAAGCTCCACTAAGTTGCCAGGCGCATCGGCTCCTCCGGTTGCCTGCGGGATCTTGTGATGCGTATGCTTGTACATGGCAGGTAGTAATTTAGCGCATATCCAGCAGTTAAAAACCATATAACACCTATGTTGGAAATACGAATATAACAGTCCTAGCTATCTTATTTACGAAGGCAGTTGGCCTTGCGTTATTACTGGCCATGTTGCGGAGGGCGAAACCATTAGCACTAGATTTTCTGGCATTATTGACATAGATCTCGTACCTGTTATCACGTCGCCCTACCAGATCTCAGCGACGTTTAGCGATGGACGTGGGCTGTATTCTGTCTCTGGCATCCAAGCCGGGATGGCAGTTATTGATGTGGCCGGTAATAGGTACATAATATCAACAGTAAACAGCACTGCGCCACTAGTGTTGACTCTTCTGTGGGACGACCTTGGTGCACCAGCTCAGCCAACCACCGGACAAGGCATAATCGGAGAGGTATCCGGAGAACTAGGGCTACTAGAAGTCACATCGCAGGCGTCCAACACGCTGGCCCAAACATCACGCAACATCGACTTCTTCAAGAACATAAGCCTAATCTCAGTCACTGGACCAGCTGGTACGGCTGGTGTTACTGGTCTGTCAGTACCTGGACAACAGGGACTAACCGGTCCACGAGGAGCTACTGGGCACCACGGTGTAACTGGGTTGCGTGGGCCTACTGGTGCTATCGGGCAGCAGGGGCCAGGTGGTGCCAAGGGCAACACTGGCGTTTTAGGTAGTACGGGCATTACCGGTATTACTGGTGTGCGTGGGTTCACCGGGTTGCAAGGCTCCCAAGGCCAAACGGGTCTTAGCGGACTGGACGGACTGGACGGCGACACTGGAGCCCAAGGGCAAACAGGAGTGCAAGGCCAGACTGGTGTCCAAGGCGCTACTGGGCGCATTGGCGCCACTGGGTTGCAAGGGGCGACCGGTGCAGGAACGACTGGGTTGCAGGGGGCAACCGGTATCGGAACTACTGGCACAGCTGGTGCAACAGGGCCAGCAGGCTGGCAAGGAGCCACTGGCTTGGGGTTCGTTGGCCAGAGAGGGACGACTGGCGCTGCTGGTGCGGTCGGAGCCACCGGTGCGGTCGGAATCCAAGGAAATACTGGTGCTGCTGGTGCGGTAGGAGCTAAGGGCAGTACAGGCATTACCGGAGCCACTGGCTTACTTGGTTTTACTGGGATTCCTGGTACGCCTGGGTATGCTGGTTCTCCTGGTGTTACCGGCGCGGCTGGTGCCAAAGGTGCTACTGGGCTAAATGGTATAACAGGTGTTGGTTTGCAGGGACAACGTGGCACCACCGGTGCCAGCGTAATAGGTCCAGCTGGCGCCACTGGGTTACGAGGAGCTACCGGCTTTGGCATTGCTGGCCAACGTGGTGATACCGGTGCTGCTGGTACCACTGGGATTGTTGGCATTACTGGGGTCCAAGGCGAAACAGGGTCCGGAGCTGCTGGGCAGCAGGGCCAGACTGGTGCGCAGGGAGCTATTGGTAGCGTTGGCGCATCAGGAAGCCAAGGCCTGACTGGGCTACAAGGGCAGCAAGGTCCTGGTGGCGTAACAGGAGCAAGAGGACACACTGGTCTTCGTGGTGCAACTGGGATAGCAGGCACCACTGGCGTCCAAGGCGCAACCGGGGTCGGCAATCAGGGCCACACTGGCGTCCAAGGCCCAATTGGTGCTGGTACCACTGGTGTTGATGGCCAGACTGGAGTCCAAGGCGCAACCGGAGTTAGGGGCGCCACTGGCGTCCAAGGCCCAATTGGTTTTGGTGCCACCGGTTACGAAGGGGCGCCAGGTCCAACTGGGGCAAAAGGAGCAACAGGAGTCCAAGGCCGAACCGGAATCGGTTCGCCAGGGCCGCAAGGCGATACTGGATCTTTTGGCCCTGCCGGAAATAAGGGAACAACTGGACCAACAGGCTCCGATGGCGCAACTGGTGTCCAAGGCCCACTAGGGCAACAAGGCGTTACTGGGCAAGGCCCAACTGGGCCGCAGGGGCAAGGCATAACAGGTCCGGCTGGGCAAACTGGTGCACTTGGCAATACTGGCGCTGGCGTCCAAGGCGCAACTGGTGTTCGCGGCGCCACTGGCTTGTTTGGGATTGCTGGCGTACAGGGATATCCAGGCCCCATCGGTGCCACCGGCTTGCTGGGACCAACTGGCCCTCGTGGCAATACTGGTTTTGGTAGTGCCGGTCCGGTTGGTCCGGCTGGCGCTACCGGTCCTAGAGGCTTCCAAGGAGTTGATGGAACTACTGGCAGCCTGGGTCCCACTGGTGTTGGTGCAACTGGCGTCCGAGGCCAAACTGGTGTTGGCGTCCAAGGCACCACTGGCATAAGAGGAATGACAGGGCCGCAAGGGCAAACCGGCTCACTAGGAGCAACAGGCTTAGAAGGTTTAGGCTCTACTGGTCTACTGGGACCAACTGGCTTGCGCGGTCCAACTGGTATTCAAGGCATTGCTGGTACTACTGGCCCGCAAGGCACTGCGCCAATTGTCTACGTTTGGGCTTTGTCTGCGCCAGATGGTATTGTGGTTGGCCCGGCCTATGTCATTTTCCGAATGGCAACGGCTTTGACCATCAACAAGGTCATAGTGTCGATGGGAGACAGTGGGTTCGGCGGCCCAGCTGCTACTTACTTTGAGTTTCATAAGATGCTGTCTGGCAGCCTACCAGCGTCACCACCAGCCGGAGTCGGTAGCGTTACGTCTGTGATTGTGCCAGCTGCTGGTGCTAACGTTATGAGTACCAGCAGCGTGTCAGGATTGTCTGCTGCGTTCAGCGTTGATGACTACCTGATCGTTACAGTGAGAGATCGTCCGACTACTGTTGGCAATTTTGCTACTATTACAATCAAAGCTACATAAGGTGGATATGCATGAAGTCCTTGATTGCGATATTTGTTCTGTTGAGCGCAATAGCTGATGCTGAGCCTCCATCAGCGTCTGCTGGAAATGGTTCAGACATCAAGGCTACCTACTTAGGTGCTCATGACGGGGACACGATAAAGGTAAAGATCGCCAATTTACCTAAGGTATTCTCATTGATCTCAGTACGTGTGAAAGGCATCGACACTGCTGAGATGACATCAAAATTGACCTGCGAGCGTCAGCTAGCCGAGATGGCAAAAGTGGAGCTTTCGGCTCTTTTCGCCGAAAATGAGGTGGTAACGCTGCGTAACTGCGAAAAGGACAAGTACTTTAGGTTGCTTTGTGATGTGTCGTCGGCAAAAAGTCCAGATGTTGGTAAGTCAATGTTAGCGAATGGGCTAGCTCACGCCTATTACGGCAAAACAAAAGCACCCTTTGTCTGTTCTTCTCGTTGAATACATGTGAGGACCTAATGGAGTAGGTGCTTCAAAACTTACTAGGAGCGTGATATGAC
>Ga0315275_10005039_pt1 | contig 12442 bp, 6 predicted proteins | sample YL17G03_0_MG_FD_205557 | JGI IMG/M metagenome (GOLD analysis project Ga0315275, IMG submission 205557) | Sediment microbial communities from Yellowstone Lake, YNP, Wyoming, USA - YL17G03_0 | ecosystem: Environmental > Aquatic > Freshwater > Lake > Sediment | place: USA: Wyoming | collected... | reverse complement strand
GGATATCCCACCATCCCCGTGTTGAAGACCACTTCGCCGGCCACCGACCGGCGGTCTCCGAAAGAGAATCCGTGGAAGACGGAGCCGTCTTCAAGCTCCAGGCGCGCCTTGGTTCGCTTGTTTTCCACGTGAGTTCGCGACATTTTAGCACGTTTCCGGCGAATTTCCTAAGGCTGCCGCGGATACATCTCCATTCGTGTGATTGTGTTATTCCTCAATGGGGTCCTGTCACGGCGCGTCCCTGTCCGTCCTCGCGCCTCACCCGTCAACGATAGTACGCGCTCTCCAAGGGGAGAGGGGTCCCCGTCGCTCCGGGCGGGCAGGGACTGCCGCCGTGCCACCCCCGCCATGTCCTCTCGACATCACACGAAATGAGATGTTATCTAAGGCAGTGGTTTTCTTGACAAGGATCGGCAGTCGCGCATATATTCAGGGCTCGGACGAGTAAGGAGAGAAGCATGAAAGGGAAAAACCGCAACGCAGACATTCCCGTCGGCTGCGCGCTCCACGGCGTGAGCCGGCGTCAATTCCTGGCGGGCTGCGCGGCCTGCGCCGGCGCCGCGACATTCGCCGGGGCGCCACGCTGGGTGAGGGCCGCCGGCCGGGGACCGACGATCCGGATCATATATGCTCTCCACAGCGCCAAGCAGGACCGTCCCGACTGGCCGAACAAGGGGTTTGACTTCACCCCCGTTATGGACGAGATCACGGCCGGGCTCCGGGCGCGGTTTCCCGAGTCCACGTTTGTCTCTACCCTCGCGGCCGGCGAAGAAGAGACCAAGAAGATCCTGGACGTCGACGGGCAGCGGAATATCGATGGTTACATCGTCTACCAGATGAACGCCTGGAACCGGGTCGCCCAGACGGTCGTCCCGACGGGGAAGCCCGTGCTCTATATCGATTTTCAATACGGCGGGAGCGGCGGGTTTCTCGTCTATTCTGCGGGGTTCATCAGGGCGGGCGCGCGCAACCTGGGGTTTGTGGCTTCGTCACGGCGGGAGGACCTTTATGAGGCCGTGAAGTGCTTTGAGCCGGCCAGAGATAAAGGCTCCTCCTACGATTTCGCGGCGGCCGTGTCCGGGGCGAGGATCATCGGGACGCCGAAACCCGGCGACCTCTCCGGTAAACCGGATAAGATCGAGAAGGTGCCGGTCGAGGAGGCCGTCCGCTTGATGAAGGCTTCGAAGATCATCGCCGTCCGCGGCCCGGAGGCCGAGCCGGGGACGACGATGATGGGCATTCCGGTCGTCTACATTCCCTTTTCCGAACTCAACGGCGCCTGGGCCGCCGCCGACATGACCGAGTCCGCCAAGATCGCCGACCGCTGGATCAAATCGGCCGCGCTGGTCGAGGGCGTGTCCCGCGACGAGCTCGTCAATTCGGCGGCCATGTACCTCGGCCAGAAGGCCGTGCTCAAGAAACACGGGGCCAACGCCATCACCATCAACTGCCTGGGCGGCTTCTACGGAGGACACATCCACGCCTACCCGTGCCTCGGGTTCCACGAGCTTCTCAACGAGGGGCTGGTCGGCGCCTGCGAGTGCGACGTCCCTTCGACTGCGGCCATGGTCGCGGGGGCGGCCCTGACCAAGGGACGGCCCGGATACATTTCCGACCCGGTCATCGACACCTCGAAACGCCAGATCATCTATGCCCACTGCGTGGCCTCGAACCGCCCGTTCGGGCCCAAGGGCGACGCCCATCCTTTCGAAATCCTCACCCATTCAGAGGACCGGCAGGGCGCCTCGGTCCGCTCGATCCTGCCGCCGGGCTGGATGACGACGACGATCGAGATCTCCGACCCGCGGAAGGAAATCATCTTCCACCAGGCCAAGGCCGTGGGGAACGACCCGGACGACCGGGCCTGCCGCACGAAGCTGGCCGCTGAGCCCAAGGGCGATATCGAGAAGCTCTTCACCATGTGGGACAAGTGGGGCTGGCACCGGGTGACCTTCTACGGCGACCTCAAGGAGCCGGTGTTCGGGCTGGCCAAGGCCCTGGGCTGGACGGTCGTCGAAGAAGCATAAGGCCGGTTGAGGAGGCTCGGCCAGCTCACTCGAGGGCACGCCACGGTTTCCCCGGCGAGGAAACCTCGCTCGATTCGAGCCTCCACTCTTCCCTTCGCTTCGCTCGGGAATCCGTGCCCGCTCCGGCTCTCATACGGCCCTCTTCATGACCCGGCCAAGCCTCCCCAACCGGCTGGGGGACAGCAGGCGGGGGGCCCCCGAACCTGGCCACCCGCCGGGCGTGCGCGCTGAAGTCGACGGAAAAGGAAAAATCGTGGCGTGCCCTCGAGTGACCCGGTCCGACTCCTGTCGAGAAAAAAAGGTGGCTACTCAACGGCGTTTCGGGACGCATAACCTGGGCTGGAGGGGAACTTTTTGGCGCGTTGCGGCGTATATACATGTGGGATATGGTGTATCATTATGAACACAAAAGTGTCCGGCCAAGGAATGGGCGCAGGCAGGCGTCGCCTGTGAAAAAACTGCTGGCTGCGGCCATCCTGTTTGCGGTTCCCCTGGCCTTTGCCGCCGTGGAAAAGTCGAAGCCGGCGGCGGCGCCGGCGCCGCCCAAGGCGGTCACGGCCGTCCGGGCCGGCGGGCCGATTTCGATCGACGGGCGGCTCGAGGAGGACGTCTGGAAAAGCGAAGGCTGCGAAGGGTTCACCCAAAACGACCCCAAGGACGGCGATCCCTCCACGGAGAAAACGCGCGTCTGGGTGGCTTATGACGACAAGGCCGTCTATGTAGCCGCTTTCTGTTACGATTCGGAGCCGGGGAAGATCATGAGCCGGCTGGGCCGCCGCGATGCCGACGTGGATTCCGACTGGTTCATCTTCGCCGTCGATCCCTATTACGACAAGCGGACCGGCTACCAGTTCGGCGTCAACCCCGCCGGTTCCATCACGGATGAGACCCTATCGAACGACGTCTACGATGACGATTCCTGGGACGGCGTCTGGGAAGGCCAAGCCCACGTCAACGGACAGGGCTGGACCGTGGAGATGAAGATCCCCTTCAGCCAGATCCGGTTCTCCAAAAAAGACGAATACGTCTGGGGCGTCAATTTCACCCGGATCATCAAGCGAAAGAACGAGCGGGCGGCCTACGCCTGGGTTCCGAAAACCGAACAGGCCTACGTCTCCCGATTCGCCCGTCTCGAGGGGATCCGAGGGATCAACCCGGGCACGCACATCGAGATCATCCCCTACGCCGTGGCCCAGACCCAATTCCGGCCGGAGGAGCCGGGGAATCCCTTTGAGACAGGGAGCAAAGCGCTCGGCAACATGGGATTCGACGCCAAGGTCGGGCTCAAGAGCAACTTGACGCTCGACGCCACGGTCAACCCGGATTTCGGCCAGGTCGAAGTCGACCCGGCCGTGGTCAACCTCTCGGCCTACGAGACATACTTCGAGGAGAAGCGCCCCTTCTTCATCGAGGGCGCCTCGATCTTCGACGGGTTCGGCCGCGGCGGCGTCTATCTCAACGCCAACATCAACTGGCCCCAACCCACGTTCTTCTACAGCCGGCGGATCGGCCGTTCTCCCCAGGGATTCGTCACGACGACAGGCGATTTTGTTTCCACACCCGACAGGACGACGATCCTGGGCGCGGCCAAGGTCACGGGCAAGGTCGGCGACTGGAACGTCGGGTTCATCAACGCCCTGACGGCCAGCGAGTTCGCCAGGATCGACGCCTCGAGTATCCGGCTTAAGGAGGAGGTCGAGCCCTTCAGCTATTACGGGGTGCTTCGCGCCCAAAAGGATATCGACGAGGGCCGCCACGGGTACGGATTCATGGCGACGGGCGTATCGCGCGACCTTCAGACCGAAACCCTGAGTTCGCTCTTGAACAAGAATGCTCTCAGCGGGGCCGTGGACGGCTGGTCATTTCTCGACAAGGACCGCAACTATGTCGTGGGCGGCTGGTTCGGAGGGACGAGGCTCGAAGGGACGCCCGAAGCCATGCTCAGGGTGCAGAAATCGCCCCTGCACTACTATCAGCGGCCCGATGCGCCGCAGGTCAGTCTCGACCCGCTGGCGACCTCGCTCAGCGGCTGGGGCGGACGGCTGAACGTCGCCAAGCAGAAGGGAAGCTCCCTGTTCCTCTTCTCTCTGGGGGCCCTGTCCCCGGGTTTCGACCCGAACGACGCCGGATTTCAGTTCTCGGGCTCGGACGTCATCAACATGTCGTTCCTGCCGGGCTACCAATGGACCAAACCGGGCAAGGTTTTCCAGCAGGTGATCATCGCCGGCGGCGTTTTCCGGAGCTACGACTTCGGCGGGAACAAGACGGCCGACGGGGTCCTGTTCATGTCGGAAGGGATGTTCCGCAATTTCTGGCGTTTCAACATCACGGGCGCGTATAACCCCGAAACGCTGAGCAATCGGCTGACCCGGGGCGGCCCGCTGGCGCTCATGCCCTGGGGCTACGAGATCGAGGGCTTTATAGAAACCGACGGCCGCCGGCCAATCGTTCTCGAGGGGGAGGGCTTTGTCTCCGAGCGCCCCGAAGACGGGACGGAATGGCAGACCGGGGTGAGCTTGCGCTGGAAGCCGCGCTCGAACCTCAGCTTGTCCATCGGCCCTCAGTACGGCGGGGAGAAGACGCGGATCCAATACGTGAGGTACGTGACCGACCCGCTCATGACAGCGACCTACGGCTCGCGCTACGTGTTCGGCCGCCTGGACCAGCAGGTCATCGCCGCCGAGCTCCGGCTGAACTGGACGTTCACGCCGCGGCTGACGCTCCAGGCGTACATCCAGCCGTTCCAGGCCATCGGCAAGTACGATGAGTTCAAGGAACTCGCGCAACCCAAAACCTATGACTACAATATCTACGGCCGGGGCGGATCGACCATCTCCTCGGCCGGCGGCGTCTATGCGGTGGACCCTGACGGCAGCGGTCCGGCCGATCCGTTCGCTTTCGGAAATCCGGACTTCAACGTGAAGTCGCTCCGGGGAACGGTCGTCCTCCGCTGGGAGTACCTGCCCGGCTCACTCCTCTATTTTGTCTGGACACAGAACCGGGCGGACTACGGCCATCCCGGCGACTTCCAGTTATACCGCGACTTGGGCGACCTGCTGACCGCGCCCGGCGACAATATCTTCCTGATCAAAGTCTCTTACCGCTGGAATATGTGACGGGACCTCACTAACGGGCTTGGCCGCCCTTGGCCGCCCAGTCTTCGAGGGTCTGCCACTCGGAGATCATGGTGACGCCCTCGGACCGGCAGGCGCTCAGAAACCCCGCTAGCAGATCTCCTCTTGACGAGGGCCAAGGCCAGCGGAGGTCCCGCTCGGCGGCTTCTTTCCGGTATTCATCCCAGCGCGCCATAACCACATATTCGACCGGAAGCTGTGCCCGGCGGATGCGCCTGGCGAGTTCTGGAGTCCCGGCGACGCTTCTTGCCTCCCTTTCCAGGATCTCCCGGGACCTGAGCATTGTATCGAGCGACAGGAACTTGGCGTCGGTCGGCGAATAGCAGCCCAGCTTGTCACCGGCTTTCTCGCGCGCGGCCTCGAGAAGCGTGAGGTACTCCGCAACCGATTCACCCGCGGGGCCATAATAACCCTTCAGGAATTCTCTCCTCAGGGCATCCCCGTCGAGGGCCGGGTTCCAGAGAAGCTTGGCCAACACCCAGGCCCTGAGCTCGGCCATCTCAGAACCCCAGGACTGGTAGGCTCCTTGCTCGAAGATGCCCGTGACGTTGTTTTTGACGAAGATCCGGATGTTGGGCCCCAGGACCCGGTAATTCGGATGGGGCTGGATGTAATGTGAGAAGTTGGTGGTGTAATCCCAGACGAACAGCCGGCCGGCGATCTTCGACCAGCCCTCGATGTCCTCGAGGAAGGCCGTGTTGGCCGGGTCATCGAGCGGCCTGCCGAATGAGCACTCGATGCTGCACAGGCGGACGATGACATTCGCGCGGGGACGGGTGATTCGGGGAGGCTTCCGTGTGTATTGATAGGCCAGCGTGTCGATGGCGATATCCGGAAAGTCCGTCTCGATCTCGGCGGCCACGGCGTTGACAAAACGGAGGAGAGAGCCGGCGGGACTCCCCTCCTCCTCATCGACCGCCCGGCATCTCGGACAGGTGCAGTTGTTGTAGCAGTCATTCTGCGAAACCGAGGCGATCGTCGCCGCCGGGTTGTCGCGGAGGCGAAGCTTCAGGTTCAGGACAAACTCCTGCCGCATCGCCTCGTTCGTCAGGCAGAGCTGGGCATTCTCGCAGGTCCGCTGGCCCTTGATCTCGCTGAACCACTCGGGATGGACGTCGAAATATTCGGCGGGGGAGATGATGGAATAGAACGTATGAACGAAGCCTTCATAGACGTGGCGCCCGCCGCGGATATCATCGCCCCCGGCCTGGGTGCCGTTGGCCTTGTTGCGGGCGGCCCACAACGGGTCGAAAGCTGCGAACCAGAACGGCTCGCGGTACTCGAGCGGCGGCGCGTACCGGATCGCGACTGGAGGGACGGTGAGCGTGGGCTGACGGGGAATGCGCCAGGCCGTCGGTGTCCACCAGCGGCACTCGAGAACATCCTCGAGGAAGGTGTAGACTGCGTAAAGAGTGCCGCGAGGGCTGCCTCCTACAAGGATGAGGTCGCGACCTTGAGCACGGACGATGATCTCCTCGGGCTTCAGGGACGAGGACCGGAAATCGGGTTCGGCAAGACGAACGGCGCCTTCGCCAACCAGAAGCCGGCTCAGGCCGGGAACGGCCGCTCCCTCGGCCGAACCGGCGGCCGCGAGGGGCATGGGCGCCCCGATCATGAAGTGGAGAAAGAACCCCAGCTCATCGGCGGCGTACTTCTCCGTGGGTCCGGCGTCGGGCGCGACCACAATTTTGGCCAACGGCTTGCCCTTTCCCGCGATCCCGACTTGCGCCGACACGGTACGGCCGGACAGGGCCAGAAAAATCAACATCGAAATCGAGGTCAGCAACGCCGCTTTTTTCATGGCTTCTCCTCGCTGCGTCTTCTCTGCCGGATTATATGCGCCGACGCGGGTTATCGTCAAAGCCTTTCCACATCCATTTTAGGGCCATGATCAGGCACCATCGGCCTGTCTCCCGTTCGGGTTTTTAACGCCGTTCCCGAAATGCCCTTCTCGGCGGCTGCGCAACTCGCGCGTCAAATCGATTCGTCACAACTTTAATTCTCTTTTTTTCTTGTGGGGTTCCCGTTTTTTCTTTTCGAGCTCAATACAAACTCGCCGCTCGAAACGCGGGGTATCCCTCGAATTGCGCTTTGGGAGGGCTAAACCTTCAATGGTCGCTGCGGCCGCCGGCACCTGATCATGGCCCCTTATCCTTGACATGTTTCGCGGGTGGGCGGTATATATTCGACGAAGAATGCGGTGAGCGCAATGCGGTCGATACGGGACGCCCTATTATTTCCGTTCATGGCATGTATCATCCTCGGGGCGACGTTTACCGGAGGAGGCGGACAAGCCAGCGGCAACGCGATCCCGCCGGCCATTCGCCGGCTGCCGGCGTTCCCCGTCGACTCTTCGCTGAAGCACGACCGCGACTTCAGAGCGTCGGGGGCGCTCAAGAAGCTCAGCGAGCACCTCTACGTCCTCGATGATACCTGCAACGTGTATGTCATCAAGTCCGGCGAGCGGGCGCTGCTCGTGGGGTTCGGCTCGGGTGACATCCTCAGAAGGCTCCCCGAAATCGGTCTTCGCCGGGTGGATGAGGTCGTGCTGACCCACCATCACCGGGACCAGGCGCAAGGCCTGTGCGATATTGAAGCGTTCGACTTCCACGTCGACGTGCCCGCCAAGGAGGCGCGCTTTTTCGAGGACGTCGAGTCCTTCTGGCGCGATGTCCAGATCTTCCTCAACTACGACTGCCGCTCGCACTGGAACACCGTCCGCCAGAGCGTTCGGGTCACGCGGCGGCTGAACCCCGGCGACCGGGTGAGCTGGCAGGGAATCGAGCTCGAGGCCATCGAAACGCCGGGCGCAACCGACCATGCCCTCTCCTATTTTGCGAATATCGACGGCCGGAAGGTCGTCTTCTGCGGCAATCTCATCTCGGGCGCCGGAAAAGTTCCGAACTGGTTTGACCTCCACTGGGATTACTATGGATTCACCCAGGGAATCGCCGCCTCGCTCGAATCGTTCGCCCGCATCCGCGCGAAAAACCCAGTCGTATTGCTGCCGGCCCACGGCGATCCCATCGACAACCCGATCGCAGCCATGGAGGCCAACGCAAGAACTTACGCCGTCCTCCGCGAGATGCTCGTTCCGAACGAGCTGGTCCGGGTCCACCAGGAGGTGCGACAGATTCTGCCTCACCTCGTTTTCCTGGGCGCCAACTGCTATGCCATACTCTCGGCGAGCGGCAAGGCTTTTGTCTGGGATTACGGATATGTCGACCGCGGCCGCGTCGACGAGCTGAAAAAACGCTTCGGCGTGAAACGAATCGACGCGGCCTCGTTCAGTCACTATCACGACGACCACGGCATTCGCGCTTGGGAACTCTACCGGGAGGGAACGGCCTTCTGGGTTTATGAAAACATGGCCGACATCTTCGCGCATCCGGCACGCTACCGGCTGCCGTGCCTCATTCCGTTCTCTATTCCGGTCAACCGCGTCCTTCACGACGGCGAAAAAGTCGGCTGGGAAGAATACGAGCTCGAGTTTTTCCATCTTCCCGGCCAGACGGAATTCCACCAGGGTCTCCTGGCGACGATCGACGGAAAAAGGGTCATATTCACCGGGGACGACACCTGGAACAAGAAGCTCACCGAGAAGGTGCGCAATGGCCCGCTCGTGCCGCAAAACGAGTATCTTCTCGACAGCGGGTTCATCGCCTGCGCCCGAAAGATGCTCGAATGCCGGCCCGACCTCGTCTGCCCGGCCCACACCGAGGAGTATTCACCGACCACGCAGGACCTCCAGGAATTCCTGGGCTGGGCGCTGCGGCTCCGCGAGGTGATGACATCGCTCATCGACCAGCCCGACCCGAATTTCGGGATGGATTACCGGTGGTGCTATTTTTATCCCTACAGGGTTGAGCCGGCGCCGGGCGATCGAATCCGCCTGGAGCTTCGGCTCCGGAATCATCTTTTTAAAACCGCGAACGTTGTGATCAAGCTGAAACTCCCGGAAGGGTTCAGCTGCCCATTTCCGGAGAGAACGGTCTCGCTGGCGGGAAAGACTCAAGTCGCCGTTCCGTTCGATATCATTCGGGTGAGAGCTGATACGACAGGGCTCGACAGACCGTACACCAACCCGGCCGCCACCAGTCAGATCATCAGTCCGAGCCCAGACGCCGCTCGCCCTGGCCGCCAGATGATCACCGCCGACGTCACCATCAACGGCCGCCGGATTGGCGAATACGCCGAGGCCATCATCGACTGACCCGGCACCATAAAACCCTAATCTCGCGAGACATATAGATATTTTTCGCGGTTTTTTGTTCTGCGCCGCACGCAAATTCTTCTCGGCATCCTCTCTTGCCGCAAAGCAAGCTACCGGGCCCTTTCTCAGACTTTAACGACAATTTAGCAAAATCTTGACAACTTCTTGACAAGTACTCCCACCAGAGCCGCTAGCATTGGGCCAGGAACAAACAATGGCCCGAAAAAAGCTCGTGATTCTCGGCTATATCCTGGTGTTCTGGGGCGCGCTGCCCGGTATTCTGGCGATGCTGGCGGCTTGGGGAGAGCATGTCTTCGGGCCGGCCCTCCACCTGCCGAACCTCTTGCCGGCAGCGCTTGTGCTCGCAGGACTCTCGGGTGTCATGTTGGCGCTCTCTATCGTCCAGTACACGCGGGCCTCGGGCAGCCTGCCCATCTCGGCCTTCCCTCCCCGGCGACTGATACGGTCCGGTGTATTTGGCGTCTGGCGCCATCCGATCTATCTCTTCTCCGTGTTCTTTTTCAGCGGACTGGCCATGATCTTCTGGCCGGCAGGTTCTATTTTGGTTGTCTTCCCCTCTTTGGCCCTGGGAACCTTCATCTATTCCAGGATCGAGGAAGGCGGCCTCAAGAGACGGTTCGGCAGCATCTACGATGGGCACCGCCGCCAGACCTCGGTCTTGATCCCCCGACTCCCCCATCTCGTCCGACCGCTGTTCGCCGTTCTGAGCCGTCTCTATTTCCGGTTCGAAGTCCGGGGGAGAGAAAATGGCGCCCTCGCCCCGCCGTTTGTGATCATTTCCGCCCATCAGAATTACCTGGATCCGGTTTTCATCTCGCTGGCCCTGAACGTTCCCGTCCACTATATCACCACCTTCGAAATGTTCCGCCACCCCGCCTCGAGGCTTATTTTTTCGAGGCTCCTCTCTCTCCCCATGAGAAGATACAAGCCCGACATCCGGAACGCTCTCGATATCCGCCGCCGCCTGCTCGAGGGCTGCGTGGTCGGGGTCTTTCCGGAGGCGGAACGGTCGTGGACGGGCGCGATGATCGGCTTCAAACCTGAGGTTCTGAAACTTCTTCGAATGCACTCCGGTATCCCTATTCTTCCCGTGCGTTTGGAGGGGACCTACACGGCTTGGCCGCGTTGGGCGCGACGCCCGCGCCGGACGAAAGTGTCTGTGGTCATCGAGAAACCGGTCTTCGCAAGTCGCCGTGAAGCCCCGTCTGACCTGGAAGCCAGGCTGGCCCGGCTCGTTGAGCCGCGGGGAGCGCCGGATGCCCGGCCGGGGCCGGTCGCGGCCGCCGGGATCGAGAACTTGATCTACCGCTGTCCCGAATGCCTGAGTTTCGACGCCATCCAATCCGGGAGGGGGCCCGACTTCAGGTGCTCAAAGTGCCTGGCGGGCTTCAAGCTGCTTTCCGATTCATCGATTCAGCTGTCGGGCAGCGGCATCAGAACATCGCTGGCGAGCATATCCGACCGGGTTCGGGTCGTGAGCGAGGGCCCGCTTGCAGGCCGGGACTCCGGTATCTTCCGGGCGCGAGCCAAACTGTCGGTCGAAAAACTCGGCCGGTTCGAAGCCGTCGGCGCAGGATGCTTGGACCTCTCGGCAAGCCGGCTCAGCTTCGAATCCGGCGGCGAGCCGGTCCGCATCGACCTCGATTCGATCCGTTCCGTGGTCATCGAAGGCGCGCGGAAGCTTCTGGTCTATGGCGGCCATCCGGTGTGCTTGTATCAATTTACGCACTTCGATCAAAGCGCTTTGAAGTGGCAGGACCTGGTCGTCGAAGCCGTCCGGAGCCGTCTCGGCTTCTCTCCGTCGACGGCGTGATTGAGGAGGAGGAGGATGTTCCGGCATCGCCGCATCGCCGATTACGGCCGGCAGATCGACCAGCCGGGCCTCCTTGACTTCGCGCCCCGAACGAAAAGCAGGATGGTCGCCCGTTGCCAATCCCGGATCATCCGGACCTTCGGCCGTCTGTCCCCCGGCTCGATTCCGGCCCGTTTCTTCGCCCGGACCGCCCGCCGTGTTGTCGGCGGGTTCCTCTATTCCCTCAAGGTCGAGATCAATGATCGCTGCACGATGAACTGCCGGATCTGCTATGTCCGTAAGGGAGAAAAGGAGATTCCGCTCCGAACCATCCGGAAATTATTCTATTCGATTCGCTCGTGCGGCGTCCGGCTCGAGATCCTGGGCGGAGAGCCGCTGCTCCACGGTGACGTGACCGGCATCATCCGGTCCGCGAAACACGACGCCCGGAGTCCTTTCGTCACGCTTTACACGAACGCCACCCTGGCGACCGCCGGACTGTCATCGGAGCTGAAGGCGGCCGGCCTGGATGCGGCCATCGTCTCCCTGATGTCCCATCGGGAAGCCGTCCATGATGCCTGCACCAAACAAGCCGGTTCCTGGGCGGCCGCCGTTCAGGGGATGCACCGGCTGTCCGAGGCCGGGATCAAGGTCTACACGTTCACACCCGTCCTTCGTCATAACGTGGGCGACGTGCCGGACATCTACGAATTCGTAAAAAGCCGCCTTGGGGCCTCCGCCCTTTTCTATCAGTATATTCCCGGCTCGAAGGACGACGAGCTGAACATCGGGCCCGAAGATTGGCGGCGGGTCAAACGCTGGATCATGAATCACAACACCGGACATTGGGATTTTGTCCGGCGCTTTTTCATGCTGACCGGGAATTCCTGCTCCGGCGGCAACTTCGTCCTGACCGTCAAGGCGGACGGATCGGTCCAGCCTTGTCCCTTCGTCGATGACGTCCCCATGGGAAACATCCTCGACGACGACATCTGGTCGATCTACAAGAGGAGATTCCGCAACCGGCACTTTCAGGAGTTCAAAAGCCTCCCTCTCGAGTGCCGGGCCTGCTCGCATCACTCGGTCTGCGGCGGCGGCTGCCGGGCGTCCGCCCGCTGGTTCGGCGGCTACGGCCGGCGAGATCCCAAGTGCATGGGCGCTTTTTCGGTGCCGGTCACGGCCGCGGGAATCATGGACTGCATCCCGACGTTTTTTTGAGGACACCGATGACGCCAATAAAACTCTTCCGGTTTGA
>Ga0315275_10005038_pt1 | contig 12442 bp, 5 predicted proteins | sample YL17G03_0_MG_FD_205557 | JGI IMG/M metagenome (GOLD analysis project Ga0315275, IMG submission 205557) | Sediment microbial communities from Yellowstone Lake, YNP, Wyoming, USA - YL17G03_0 | ecosystem: Environmental > Aquatic > Freshwater > Lake > Sediment | place: USA: Wyoming | collected... | reverse complement strand
CGCCCACGACGTGTCCCGGCCCCGCGTATCCGCCGGAGGAGGCGGGAGCGTGACGCCCCCGGGGTGCAGTCTCACGCGCACGAGGTCGCGTGCAAGCACCGTGACCTCAACGGTCGACGATGAGGTTCGGAAGAGATAGTCGCCAGGCTGCCGTTGCGTGAATGACTCGACCGTGCCGGGAGAATCCCACTGGGCGGTTGCAGGATGGAGGGAGAGCAACGACAGGGCAATTGCGGCGATGCCGCACACACGGTGATGGATGGATCGTATGTTCATGGGACCGGACCCTGGTGACGGAATGGTTGAGGTGGCGGTTGTTCAACGGAGACAACCGGAGAGAAGAAGAAATTCCCACAGAGGAGGGGCGCCCAACCCTTGCGGAGCGGGACGCCTGGATACGAGCGCTATGACGGCGTCAGCGTTTTCTCTGTCTCGTTATCGAAGAAGTGGATCTTCGACGTGTCGAGGAGGAGGGTGAACGGCTTCCCGACTTCCGGAGGATTGTCCGTGGCAAAGCGCGCGACATAGTGGTTGTCGATGCCCGTGCTGAAGTAGACGAACACCTCGTTTCCGACCGGCTCGACCACTTCGATCTGGGCGGTGAATGTTGACATGGTGTCCACGCCGGCAGGGGGCTGGGCGTAAATGTGTTCCGGGCGGATGCCGAGCGTCACGCGAGAGGTGCCGGTGGCACGAATACTCGGCTCGAAGGACTTCGGCACATCAAACGCAAACTCCGAACCATCCTGCGCGAACCGGTGCGTGCCGTTGACGCTGACGCGGCCATCCATGAAGTTCATGGTCGGACTTCCGATAAACCCGGCGACGAACCTGTTCACGGGGTGATGGTAGATATTCAGCGGCGAATCGATCTGGTGGACGACCCCGTCCTTCATGACCACGATCCGGTCACCCATGGACATCGCCTCAATCTGGTCGTGCGTCACATAGATCATGGTTGTCTGCAGACGGTGGTGGAGGCGTGAGATTTCCGTCCGCATCTGAACCCTCAGGTTTGCGTCGAGGTTGCTCAGGGGCTCATCGAAGAGAAAGACTTTCGGCTGGCGGACGATGGCGCGTCCGAGGGCCACGCGCTGTCGCTGGCCGCCCGAGAGGGCCTTGGGTTTCCGGTCGAGGTACACGTCGATGCCCAGGATCTTTGCCGCCTGCTGGACCCGCTGGTCGATCTCCTGCTTGTTGTATTTCCTGAGTTTCAGCCCGAACGCGAGGTTGTCGTACACGGTCATGTGCGGATAGAGGGCATAGTTCTGGAAGACCATCGCGATGTCCCGGTCTTTGGGAGGGACCTCATTGACGACCCTCCCGTCGATGCTGATTGTTCCCTGGGTGATCTCTTCCAGCCCGGCGATCATCCGGAGGACCGTGGATTTCCCGCACCCTGAGGGACCGACGAGGACGACGAACTCTTTGTCCTTGATGAAAACGTTGACATCGCGGACGGCCTGGACCTTGCCGTCATAGACCTTTGAGACGCCTTCGAGCTTCACTTCGGCCATGGGGTCACCCGGGGTGGTTATAAAAGAGAAGATCATTAAAATATACTCCACAAGACCGAAAAACTCAAGACATTTATCTTCCGGGAACGGTTTTTGTCGGACTGTTCGTGCCAAGTTTTTTCTTGACATTCTATTTACTTCTCCTATCTTTGTGGAAGCGCTTCCAAATCAACCACCTCGAAACAGCGCATCGCTCATCCTCCGCCTTTATGGGTGTCACAATCTACGACCTCGCAAGGGAAGCAGGCGTCGGGATCGGGACTGTATCTCGTTGCCTGAACAACCACCCGAGCGTATCCGAGAAGACGCGGGCGCGGGTTCTCTCTGTCGTCAAACGCCTGAACTATCAGCCGCACGCCTACGCACAGCGACTCGCCTCGAAGAAGACGAACTCCATCGCAGCGGTCATCCCCTTCTTTACCAATTACTTCTTTCTCCAGGTGCTCCAGGGTGTGCAGGACCGGGCCTCCGAGGTCGGATATGATCTCATCCTCTACGGGGTGAATGACCCCTCGCAGGCGGAGCATGCGCTGCGCCGCTCGCTGCAGCGTGGGCGCGTTGACGGGGTGATGTTCTTCTCGATGAAACTACCGGAATCATTCGTGCTGAAGTTCCGTCAGATGAATCTTCCCCTTGTTTTGGTGGATGCCTACCATCCCCAGTTCGACTCCATTCGCGTGGAGAACAGGCAGGGTGCCATCATGGCGACGAAGCATCTGCTCGGGCTGGGGCATCGCTCCATCGCCATGGTCAACGGGAGCCTGGACACCCAGCCTGCCCGTGATCGGTTGAGCGGGTACCGGGATGCGTTGGCGGAGTATGGACTCCCTGTCAGGGATGAATTCGTCATCAGCGGAACCGGGAAGCAGGACGGGTTCAACAAGGAAGCAGGGCGCGAGGCGATGCTCCGCCTCTTGGGGGTGAGGAGCGGCCCGCAGGACTTTTCGGCAGTGTTCGTAGCGAGCGATGTTCAGGCCATGGGAGCGCTCGAAGCGGCACGGGAGCGCGGTGTCCGGATACCGGAGGATCTCGCGCTCGTGAGTTTTGATGACATCGAGATTGCCCAGCATTTGCACTTGACCACGATGCGGCAGCCGATGTATGAGATGGGTGTGCTCGCGCTGGAACGCCTCCTTGCGCGCGCCGGCGAGCCCGGCCTGCCGCCCATCGTCAAGTCGTTTGTACCCCAACTCATCATTAGGCACACGTGCGGCTCGTCGCTTTCCGCGGGCCGGGACGGCACCGGCGTGAGGCGTGCGCCTGTCCACAACAGAAAGCTTCAATCGGTGTAACAGCGCGACCCGCACGTCTGCCAAACCATGGTCGGACGGGGCGCGCCAAGGCGAAACCATAAGGAGTCAGACATCATGGCGCAACGATGCTTGATACTTCTTCTTCTCCTGGTGGGAGGTGCAGCGGCGGCGTTGGCAGGCAGTTCAGGTAAGATTGCCGGCGTCGTCAAGGATACCCAGACAGGGGAGACCCTGGTCGGCGCGAACGTCATCATCGAAGGCACTACCCAGGGAGCCGCAACCAACATTGACGGGTACTACGTCATCCTGAACATTCAACCGGGGACGTACACAATGGCCGCGTCCGCCGTCGGGTACAACAGAAGACGGATCGAGAATGTCCATGTCTCGATCGACCAGACGACCACGATCGACTTCTCCATGACATCAACGGTCGTCCAGATGGGGGAGGAGGTGGTGGTCACCGCTGAGCGTCCGATGGTCCAGAAAGACCTCACCGCCAAGACCGCGGTCGTGGGAGGCGATCAGATTGCCGCGCTGCCGGTGACCGAGGTTGACGAGGTGCTCAACCTCCAGGCGGGCTTCGTTGGCGGCAGTCTCCGGGGAGGCCGCAGCGGGGAAGTCGCCTACTGGATCGACGGCGTTCCTGTCACAGACGTGTTCGACGGCTCCCAGGTTGTCCAGCTGAACAAGAACCTCGTGCAGGAGTTGCAGCTCGTCTCCGGGGCTTTCAACGCAGAGTACGGGCAGGCCATGTCGGGTATCGTCAACATTGCCACGAAGGAAGGGAGCGCCAAGTTCACCGGCGGCGCCGGCGTGTATGTCGGCCAGTATCTTCCCAATTCGGCCATTGGGGCCTCGAAAGATACCCTCCTGTTTCCGGGGCTGGACAAGTTCACGCCAACAGCGATCAGAAACTATGAGGCCAACGTGAGCGGTCCGATCCTCGGCGATGAACTGACGTTTTTTGTCAACGGGAGATACATCTATTTCGACGGGTGGCTCAAAGGGGACCGAAAGTACAACCCCTGGAACATCTCCTATACCGACGACATCACGCGGAACTTCTATATGTACCGGGATTCCTCGGGAATGGGCGACCGCGAAACGGTTCCGATGAACTTCAGTGAGCGCGTCTACGGTCAGGGGAAACTCACCTGGCATGCGACGCCGGTCATCAAAGTCACCGGCAATTATATTTACGACCGCACCCGCTCGAAGCCGTACTATCGCGACTACTATTATAACCCCGACGGTCAGGGAACTGATCACAACCAGAGTCACACGGTCATCGCGCAATTGACACATACCCTTTCGGACAGGACCTTCTACACACTGGGGGGGTCCTGGTTCCAGCGCGAGTTCCGTCACTTCCTGTATGATCCCAGCTATGTGGACGGCATCGAGGTTCTTGTCCCCGGCGCGCCGAGGTACGTTCACCCCAATCTGTTCAATCTGCGCGATGATATATATAGCTTCACGACCGGGGGGACCGATTTGAACAGGTTCCGACGTCAGACCATCACGCAGCTCCTGAAGTTTGACATTTCCAGTCAGTTTGACGATGTGAACCTTGTGAAAGCAGGTGTGGAGTACCGTCATCACAAAGTGTACTACGAGAGCATCACGCTCCAGCCGATTGATTCTCAGACGGCGATTGACCTTGCCACGGACAGCCCCTTTATCCAGACGCAGATACTCCCGATTTCTTCGCCGTCCCACGACATGTACAACCACACCCCCACGGAGTTCTCCGCCTACATTCAGGATAAGCTCGAGTTCAAGAACTTCATTCTAAACATCGGCCTCCGTTTTGACTATTTCCAGCCTGACGGGGTTGTGTTGAACGATGACACGTCGAATGGCGGCGCACACTACACCGTGGACGACCCGAATATATACAGTCCGCTGAAGCCCTCCAACCTTGCACGCTCGCTGGAAGAGCGCCAGAGCTATTGGTACAAGCCTGTCAAGGCAAAGTCGCAGATCAGTCCGCGCGTAGGGGCTTCGTTCCCGATCACGGACCGGGGGATTGTGCATTTCTCGTACGGATGGTTCTTCCAGGTCCCGAGGTTCGAGCTTCTCTACGAAAACCCGGCATTCAAGATCGGAAGCGGGACGGGGAACGTCGGGCTGATCGGCAACGCCGATCTCCAGCCCGAACAGACGATCAACGCCGAGATCGGCGTGCAGCAGCAGCTCACGGATGATATCGCGGCCGACGTCACGGCGTACCTCCGTGACGTCAGGAACCTGACAAGCACGCGCGGATCGGAGGTGATCGTGTTCGGTGGGTCGGCGAAGTATTCCCGGTACATCAACAACGACTTCGGGCTTATCAAGGGTATCGTGTTGACGTTGACCAAGAAATTTGCCGGCGGGTTCTCCGCCACGGTGGACTACACATACCAGGTCGCGCACGGGAGTGCATCGGACCCGACGGCTGCACGCAACGCCGAGCTGGGGGGCTCTCTCCCGGAGGTACAGCTTGTCCCGCTCAACTGGGACCAGCGGCACACGCTCAACGTTACTGCCACCTACAACGCCCGTCAGTGGGGTCTCAGCGCCATCGGAACATACGGCAGCGGGTTCCCGTACACGCCGCGCCGAACGACCGACATCACCTCGCTGCTCACCAATGCCGACCTGAAACCCAGCACGTCAGGCATCGACATCCGCGGATACTACGAATTCCCGATCGGCATGTTCAAGCTGGTGGCGTTTGCGAGAGTGCTTAACCTGCTCGATACGCGGAACGAGGATAACGTGTTCGACGACACCGGCAGGGCGGGGTTCACGACGGACGAGCAACGGGCGGCGCAGACGAATCCGAAACAACGCATCAACAGCCTCGACCAGTGGTATACCCGTCCCACGAACTTCTCCGAACCGAGACGCATCGAACTTGGATTCAATCTGGAGTTCTAAATGAAAACGACCCGCACTTCGTGCCTCATTACTGTTCTCGCCCTGATCTCTGTTTCCCTGGCACTGGGCCAGAGCGGCCGACAATATCGGCGGTCCGCCGTGATGAACGGAAACCAGGTCCGGACCGTCTTCGGCAACTGGGGGGTGATCGGGCAGCCGACCGACACACGCCCTCGCGGATCCTGGAAGGATGACAATAACGGGTATATCGGTGACGTGAGCCCCTTTGTCGGCGCGGAAGTGAAATGGAAGGATTCCACCTTCCGATCCGTCGTAACCCCCCCTGTATCGCGTCCAGCGGCGATTCAAGACGTCGATCCCAAGACGGGCGAATTCTGGACGATGGAACCGGTGGATGGTTACTTTGCGCCGGAGCCGAACCAGAGCGTTGCCATGAGCAACAACAAGAGCACCTGGCCACCCGCATGGCCGGACAAGGTGAACGATCCCGGGGATCCCGGATGGCGGGGATCGTGGAACGGGTACTTCGGCAAAAGGATCAGCGCTGACCTCGAAACGTATTTCGTCATGGATGACAGCACCGACGAACGGTTCAACTTCGCGGACAACAATCCGCGCAAGATCGCATTCCTCCCAGATCCCAGCAGGCCGACGCGCTACGGTCTCGGACTCATGATCCGGGTCCGCGCGATGCAGTGGGCGCAATTCCTCGCGCAGGACAACATCTTCTGGCTGTATGAAATTGTCAACACCGGCGCAACAACGTACGACCGCGCGGTTTTCGGCATGCTGGTGGGAACCTATGTCGGCGTAACGGGCAGCGACGGCGGTCCGATGGAGTACGACGATGACTGGTCGTTCTACGACGTGTACCAGAACATCACCTACACGGGCGATTTTGACAGGAACACGCAGCGGAACCCCCGCTGGAACCAGAACTTCCCGGTCGGGATGGTGGGTTATGCGTTCCTGGAAAGTCCCGGGAACCCGTTTGACGGCATCGACAACGACGGCGACTCGGATTCGTCAGCGGTCGGGACGACCTCCCCGAAGTTCACGTCATCGAGCTTTGACTCGGTCCTGATCACGCCCGGGATGCGGATTGTGCTCATCCGCGAGGACTTCTCGCGGGTGCTCTTCACGGTTCCCAATCGCGATTCGGTCAAAATCTGGACGCGGGGGATGAAAGACTCGGTCTGGATTCGTCCCGGTAAGACAAGGGTTGTGGAAGGGAATGTGATCTACGATTTCAGCGGGAATAGTGCTGTCAACCCGAACGCATACGACGGGATCGACAACAACTTCAACGGCCTGATCGACGAAAACAAGTTTCTTCACTTCCAACAGTACAAGGTCAACCGCAACCCCCCTCACCAGGTGCTCATCAACGTTCTGCGGCCCGTTCGGTATGTCGACTACATGAACGGCGCGGTGGAGAATCCTCTCAGTATGATCGACGAACGTCGCGATGACCGGCTGGACAACAACCGGAACTGGGATTTCCAGTTCGATGATGTAGGACTGGACGGCATCGGACCGACGGCAGTGAACTATCCCGGACCGGATATTGGAGAGGGGGACGGGAAACCGACGTCAGGCTACGATGATTTCGGCAACGACACCGGCCTTCCGGGTGAGCCGCATATCGACAAGACGGACGTCAACGAGTCCGACCAGATCGGCCTCTCGAGTTTCTACTATTTCACCCCGGCCGGCCAGGTGAGACTCGGCGATGATGAAGCCCTCTGGAAGAACCTCGCACCCGGATTCTTCGACGTGCCGACCTCCATTGAGAACAACCGTCCGACACGCGGTGAAGACGGCGACTTCATCTACGGGTCAGGGTATTTCCCGCTTCTCGCCGGCGCCACGGAACGGTTTTCGCTGGCGCTTGTGTACGGCGGTGGCAAAGGCGGAACTGTTGAGGATGATATCTCAGACCTGCTGAAGAACAAGAAGACCGTCCAGAAGATCTACGATGCGAACTATCAGTTCCCCACGCCTCCCGAAAAACCGACGCTGAAGGTCGTGTCCGGCGATCACCAGGTGACGTTGTATTGGGACCGCGTAGCTGAGGAGTCGATTGACCCCGTGCTGAGGGTCAAAGACTTTGAAGGATACAAGGTCTACAAGTCCACCGACCCGAATTTCAGTGACGTCTTCACGATCACCGACGCAACGGGCACGGCACGCGGCTACAAGCCGCTGGTGCAGTTCGACATCAAGGACGACATCAAGGGGTTCTTCCGAGCACCATTGGATCTCTACAATGCCGCCCAGGGCTTCAGCTTCTACCTCGGTGAGGACGGCGGTCTGCAGCATTCGTATGTTGACAAAGAGGTGGATAACGGCAGGCGCTACTTCTATGCCGTTGTTGCGTATGACCGCGGCGACGAAGTTGCCGGGATATTCCCGGGCGAGAACACAAAACAGATCTCGATCCTCTCCACGGGAGAAGTTGTCACCGATATCAACACTGCAGTCGTTATCCCGAATGCCCCGAAAAGTGGGTATACCGCTCCCGCGGACAGCTTGCAGCTGACACACGAGACCGGCCCTGCAGGCGGGACGGTGTTCTTCAACATCGTCGATCCGACAGCCCTCAACGGCCATCAGTACCGTGTGGAGTTCTATGACACCCAGTCCGACAGTCTGGACAACAACAAGAACGGACTGATCGACGCGGCTGATTCCACGGAATGGACTCGACTGACGAGCATGTATTCCGTGCTCGATCTGCATACGCAGACCGAGAAGTTTGTCAGCGTGGACACGGCAACCGTGACGCTCTTGAGGAAGAACCTCGTGGATTCGACCGTGGTGGTGACGAATGACGCCGGCGCCATTGTGGCCCCGGCGCAGTACGTGTTGAGTTCGTCCCGCGGGACGATTCGCGGCAGCTCGCCGGGAAGTCTCCCTTCAGGGAAGACCTACACAATATCCTACAGGTACTATCCGGTCTTGAAAAGCCCGAACATTCAGGGGACTCCGTTCAAGACCGAGAATGCCGAATCGGATATTTTCGACGGGCTCTCCTTGAAGTTCAATAACTACTGGTACATCAAGGATACGCTGACAGAGTGGACCGGATCCTATGTGAACAGTCCACCGCTCATCGCTGAGATCTCGTCGACACTTCCGTTAGAGCTGTCCGATCCCACTTTCGGGTATTCCTACCAGGGCTATACACGGCCGGCTGATTATGCGCTTGTCTTCTCCAACAGCATTGTAGACACGTCGCTCGCCGGACCGCCCAGCACGTCGTTCGAGCCCCGTACACCGGTGAACTTCCGGATTTACAACAGGACGGAGAAAACATACACCAAATTCTGGATGGCGAAATCCTACTCGACGTCGCCGAACTCGATTACGGCATTCGATGAGCTGGTCTTCCTCGAGATGAATCCCCGCGGTCAGTATTCCCCCACCTGGGACATCCTGTTCGTCAACAAGCAGGGGGTCAAGGCAGATACCGTGTTTACGTTTACCACGGGTGATTCGCTGTTGTTCCAGTCGACAAAGCCGTACAGAAAGGGCGACCTGTTCACGTTCGCCACCCAGCTGCCTACCGTGAGCACGGAGAAGGCGACGGAGGCGCTGAAGAAGATCCGCGTGGTGCCGAATCCGTACGTCACCGCGGCGGAGTTCGAACAGCCGCTCCCGCCCGGCATCACCAGCGGGCGAGGCGAGCGGAGGATCGACTTCATCCATGTGCCCGCGCAGGCAACGATCAGGATCTTCACCTCGAGGGGAGACTGGGTGCAGACGCTGGCCCAGACCGGGAACATGGAGGACGGGAGCGTCCCATGGAACCTGAAAACCCATGAGAATCTCGATATCGCCTTCGGGATCTACTTCTACGTCGTCGAGTCGCCCGCCGGCAACACCACCGGCAAGATCGCAATCATCAAGTGAGGTCGACCATGAACCGTGAGAACCTTGCAGTGCCCGTCCGCCTCTTGATGGCGGTCTGTCTGGTGGCCTTCGTGATTGCCGATGCTACGGCCCAGACGAAAGTCGGAACAACCGCCGCCCAGTTCCTTGGCATTTCGGTCGGCCCGCGCGCCATCGCCATGGGAAGCGCCTATGCGGCATCCAATACAGATGTGACCTCCCTCTACTGGAATCCGGGAGCGTTCCAGCAGGCGGGGAAGTCGGAACTCCTCTTCTCCAACACCTCCTGGCTCGTGGACACGAAGTTCCGCTGGCTGGGATTTATGCTGAATCTCGGAGACGACAACGCCCTGGGCTTCAACATCACGCAGCTCGACTACGGCGAAGATGATGTCACGACGGTCGCCCAGCCGGAGGGGACCGGGGAGCGCTGGTCTGCGCAGGACATCTCCGTGGGCCTTTCGTATTGCCGACGCCTGACGGACGTCTTCTCCATGGGGGGCACGGTCAAGTATGTCGAACAGCGCGTCTGGCACGAGAAGGCGACGTCATTTGCCTTCGACGTCGGGCTCCTGTTTGTGACCGGATTCCACGGACTGCGGCTCGGGGTCTCGATGACGAACTTCGGGAGCGATATGAAGATGGAGGGGCGCGACCTGACGAGACAGATCGACATTGACCCCGCGAATTCAGGATCCAACAAGGCACTGGTCGGAGACCTCAAAACAGATCCATGGGCACTCCCGCTTGCCTTCCGCGTCGGCCTCGGGATGGAAGTCTACCAGGACGACATGTTCAAGGTGACCGTTGCTGCAGACGCTCTCCGGCCGAATGACAACCAGGAATCGGTCAACGCGGGGGCTGAGGTTGGATGGAGCGATATCCTGTTTGTCCGGGGGGGATACAAGTCCGTCTTCGGAAAGAACACCGAAGACGGTCTGTCGCTGGGTGCCGGTCTGCATTATGCCATTTCCGGCTTTGCGGCACTTGGCGTCGACTATGCCTTCACGGAATTCGGCGCGTTTGGAAACCTGAATACTTTTGCCCTTTCCATCGGTTTTTGAGGCACGCGGTACTGACATTTCGACAGTTCACGAACACGATCACATGACAGGAGGACTTGAGAAGGCAACCATCACCAAGCTCTATAGTACCTATTGATCCACTCCCGGCGCAGCCGGGCAATTTCGGTTCGGTCTTGACTTGATGGTATCGAATGAGTATCTTTCGCGTCTACGCACGATACATCTCAAGCTCCGGTAAGCAGTTCACCAAATCATAATCAAGGAGTGCATCATGCAGAAAATCCTAAGGCTTTTGCTCCCGATGCTCTTGATCGCGGGGATCGCGCTGGCGGATTCACAGGCACGCAGGGAGAAGATGGCTGACGAGCGACCCTTCCGCGAAGCCGTGTTGAACGCCGGCACATCGGTCAATACTGCAGCGGCGACCTGGTACCCGACGGCTCTCGGTAATATGGCGGGCAGTGTGTACAACCAGGTAGACTATCTGCCAGGTGGCGTTATCTGGATATCCGGCTACGATATCGGTAGTCCTTACGACGACTGGGTACTCCGGTCAATCGATAACGGGGCAACCTGGAGAAAGATCAAACTGAGCGCACAGACCTTTACCAACGGCTGTGTGTTCGCTGCGATTGACGCGGATACCGCAGTGATCGGCACGTTTGGCGATCAGGCAGGCGACCCGGGCGGCGAGATATACAGGACAACAAACGGTGGCTCGAGTTGGACACTCGTCATGGATACTTACAGCGCTGGCGCTGGTTTCATGGACGGTATTAAATGGGCCGATGCAAACACAGTCATTGCGTACGGGGATGCCGATGCAACCGGCATCTTTGTGGGAAAGAGTACCGACGCAGGCCGCACCTGGACACGCCTTACCAACCTGCCCGCGGGCACTGCGAATGCCTTGTACGGCTACGCTACCTACCGGCAGGGTATGGAAATCTACGGGACCAACCTATGGATCACGTTGTACTCGGGTTCAGGGACGTTCCCCTGGATACTGAAATCCACGGACCTCGGCGACAACTGGACGGTGACACAGTACACTCTTCCCGGCGGAGCGTCCAACAACTACTACTTCAAATCCATCAACTTCGCCGACGCGAACCTCGGGTTTGCAGTGACCCGCCGTTCAGCATCGGGATCTGCAAACGACAACTTCTACTACAAGACGACGGACGGCGGTGCCACATGGTCCGACACCCTGGAGATGGAACCCGGACAGCCGCATGCGGGCCAGAAGGTCATGACGGTGAAGCCGATCCGCGGAACTAACACGGTTATCGCGGGAGGCTACAACGGCGCCAACATCAAGCTGTGGATATCAACGGATGGAGGCACCACGTTTACGCCCGAGGCGCTTACCAATCCCGGTGACATCCGCTACGTAGGATTCACATCGGAAACGGAAGGGTACGTTGCCGGCTACGCAGCGCTCTACTCCTCTGTCAACAAGACGTTCAGAGGTCCGCGCAAGGTGACGTTCAATGTCAATACGGCGACAGTCCCCGACACGATTCCTGTCGCAGGTTCGAATATCCAGATCCGCGGCGGTCTGGCCAATGCCGGCGCTCCGCCGATCACGTGGGGTAATGATGCCCAGAATAACATGACACACGTCGGCGGTGACTACTGGAAGACGACGCTCGACATGATGGACGGCGACACACTCCGCTACAAGTACGTGATCGGGTACTCGAGCGGCACGGGCTGGGAACAGAACACCACGCCCCCGTATGCCGGCATGTCTGCTGACAACCGCGGCTTTATCGTGGGGACAACGGACACGGTGGTGGATCTCGAGTTCTGGAACAACGGCGCGAACGGCAGGGCGCAGTATTTCAAGCCGTGGAGCAAC
>Ga0315275_10005037_pt1 | contig 12442 bp, 13 predicted proteins | sample YL17G03_0_MG_FD_205557 | JGI IMG/M metagenome (GOLD analysis project Ga0315275, IMG submission 205557) | Sediment microbial communities from Yellowstone Lake, YNP, Wyoming, USA - YL17G03_0 | ecosystem: Environmental > Aquatic > Freshwater > Lake > Sediment | place: USA: Wyoming | collected... | reverse complement strand
CAAGAAACAGGGAAGGAACAGGGTGTCAACATAAACCCGGATCTCGCGTTTAAGAATTGTAAAAACTGATCCGTTCAAATCCGCAATCTCGCAGCCTTGAAGGACCGATAAAATTAGCATTCCGCAAAGGCTGCGAGATTGCGGATTTGAACGGACCTATTTAAAAAACAATCCCAAGGTCACTATGCGTTTTATGCTTAAGAACACCAAAAAATGCATAGAGTATTCATGGGTACCTCTAATTTCAAAATATGGGATAAAGCGATGCACAACACACGGAAATTAGATCATTAATAAATAGCAGTCTATATTGCCTTAAAATCATGCCTGGAACTATCTAATATTATTTTAATTAATTTGATAGTGGTAATTAATTATCCCAAGCATAGGTAAACATATTCTCTCGCCCACTATTTTACCCAGCTTATTGTGTTTAATATATTGAAAACATAGACTAATTCTAATGGCATGGACATTGCTCTATAACTCATTGAAACTGTTTCTTTTTATAGTACATACCCCATCGGGGGCGGAAAGGGGTGGTGCGATGTTGAATGAGCATGTAATGACGGAATCAGGGAAAAGATGCAAAAGCGCTGCAGCCTCCATCATGGAGCTTCTGAAGTATCAATGCCAGGGATTCATTCTGCCCCCAACTGAGGTCAGGAATTTATTGGGGTTGTCCAAGGATGACAAGAGCTGGCATCTTAACGAAAGCATAGGCCGGCTGAAAAAAGAGCTCGCAAGGCTCTTTGTTGCCATGGAGGTGAACCCCATCCGGGGCATTACGGTACAGCTCTATAGGGTCCCGTTACAGTCCTACGTTCTCTGTTCGCCGAGGACTTTGAGACAATAGAAAAAGTAGATTGTAGCTTGTAGGTTGGGTTGAGCCTGCGAAACCCAACAAGTCCGGATGCATTAAGCAGGTGAATCAATATGATATCAAACCGGATTTTGCGCTTAAGATGCGTAAAAACCTTGATCCGTTAAAAATCTTCATATCGCAGCCGCTGAAGAATGCTAATTTTAACGGATCTTCAAGGCTGCGATATGAAGATTTTTAACGGACCTATTAAAAAATAAAACCATCCAATCCAAACTACCATCTATCTCACCATTCATCACCGGTTTCCCCTTGATCTGCAACCGGCTTACACAGTATCCATAATGCATGAGCCTTTGCAGTGTCATAACCGCCTGCACCATGGACTGCCCCGATGCCTGTTCGTTAGTTGTCTCTAAGCGGCCTGATGGCCGGATCCGGATCAAGGGCAACCCGGATCATCCCATCACAAAAGGATTTGCCTGCCCCAAGATGCATGCCCTTCTCCGCAGGCTCAAGAGCCCAGAACGTATTACCTTTCCCATACTCAGGACCGGTGAGACCTGGGAGCGAATCGACTGGGATAAGGCCTTGGACATCTGCGCACAAAAGATCCAGGCTTGCCGGGGCGAGCCTGCGTCGATCCTGTATTTCCACGGCGAAGGGGCCAAGGGGGTTCTCAAGCAGGCAGGACACCTGTTTTTCAGACTGCTCGGGACAAGCTACTTAAGGGGATCGCTGTGCGATGCTGCAGGGTATAGCGCATGCAGGAAAGACTTCGGTTCCAATGAGGGCAGTGACATCGCGACCCTTCTGGATGCTCGATCGATCGTCAACTGGGGCAGGGATCTCCTGCGAAGTTCAATCCACACGGCATTTTTTCTCAGGAAGGCCAGGGCGAAGGGTGCAAAGGTGCTCACCATATCACCAGGGGGTGACTTGAATGCAGGGCATACGGATGTCATGATCCGCATACGGCCGGGTACGGACAGGTTCCTGGCAGCTGCTGTAGTATGGCTCTTCATGGAACGTCACGAGATACTTAAAGAGGTTAAAGGATGCTCCAATAACCTTGATGCATTTTCCCGCCTTATTCTCGGTTGCAATGTGGGCGACCTGCTGAAGGCCTGTGGGGTCTCTCGGGGCGAGGCAGAGCTCATCTTGAATTTCTATGCGGATATGCACCCCACGGCCACGATCATAGGCACCGGTCTCCAGAGGTATCGTTATGGTGGAGAAACAGTGCGGTTTATCAATGCCCTTGCCATGCTCTCTGGCAATATGGGCATCAGAGGTGGTGGGAGCTTTTTCCACCTGAGTTCTTTGAAAAACTTCAACCTCTCCTGGACCCAAGTCGAACGAGAGGGTGAAGCAAGGGCCTTTCGCATGCCGCTCATCGGTCAGGAAATAGCACAGGCGGATAAGCCGCCTGTAAGGATAATCTGGGTGGACGGTGCGAATATGGTAAACCAGGCAGCAGGTGCCAAGGCCAACGCTGCCGCCTTCGAAGGGATCGAGTTCAAGGTGGTGGTGGATGCATTCATGACCGATACCGCCTTCAGGGCCGACCTTATCCTGCCGCCCACCCTCATGCTGGAGCAGGAGGATGTTGTAGCATCCTACCTCCACGATTATGTCCACTATGCCAGGCCTGTTCTGGATCCCCCGGGGCAGGCGAGAAGCGATTTCCGGATCTTCACAGAGCTGGGCAAAAGGCTGGACCAGCCTGTTGTACTTCCCGATGCCCAGGTGTGCATGCAGCAATCACTCAATACGCCCTATCTTTGCATAACCTTGGACGAACTGAAGCAGCAGGGTTTTGTAAAGGCGAAGAGGCCTGAAGTGGCCTATGAAGGCATGGTCTTTGGCCATAGAGATGGGAAATACCGTTTTCCCGAGGCCCTCCACGACGAGCCTGCGCCGCCCTCTGAATACCCTTTACGGCTCCTGAGCCTTGTCCGCAAAGGCTCTGTGCATTCGCAGATCCTGCCGGAAGACCAGGATATGCCGCCACGGGTTTGGATCGCCCCGGATTGCGCCGCCCTTTTAAGGATCGAGCGTTCCAGGCCGGTTTTCCTTGTCTCCCCCCTGGGGCGCATGCGTGTACGTATCGATGTCCTTGAAGGCCTTCACCCGGGAATGGCCCTTTACCGCAGGGGAGACTGGATGAGGCTTGGCGGGGGTATAAACCGGCTCATTGATCCGAGCCTTACCGACATGGGCATTGGCGGTGCATTCTATGACCAGTATGTACGCCTGGAGAATGATTAACAGAGGAGGGTATTCGTGCCATGCAGATGAAGCTCGATATTCTTGATCACTTCGCGAGATGGTCACAGGAAATAAAGACCCTCAAAGACAGCAGTCAGCAAAGGGAAGTCATCATTACTGAGCTTCCTGTTCTCCTGAAAGACAAAGAGATCTTCATATCGCTCTTGAGGGCTATCATGGACCAGGCCCCTTACCCGGATGTGAGATCCGCAACCATTTTCGAAAGCGAGATCGTTCTCTATCGGGACCCTGACCGGATGTTTTCCGTGAGGTTATACCTGTGGGGAAAAGGCGATTACGACCCCATTCACGACCACAACTCCTGGGGTGTCATCGGCACGGCCCTGGGGACCCTCGATATCATCAACTACAGACGCCTCGATGACGGATCAGACCAGGGCCATGCAGAGCTGGAAGAGTGCTCGCGGCAATTCATCCCGGCCGGCCAGACATATTCCATCTTTCCCTTGAACAAGGGCATCCATCAGACCGGAAATGCCAATGAGCCTGCCATAATCCAGGTGGGGATATATGGTAAAAATCTAACAGGCAGGGACTATGTGAACGTCTTTGATCTCAACACAGGAGAAATATCCAGGCTCTACCTGCCTCATTTGAAAAAGTGCATGCTGGCCAGCCAGGCGCTGGAGGCCCTTGGGAAGAGCGAGTAATTGCATAGAGAATAATGGCTCTGTTGACAAACTCGTAGAATTTGTCACACTGGAAGAACACTCGTCATTGATTCAAAAGGAAGGTGCCATGGACATACGCGTTGAGAAATCGGATGGGACACAACCTGGGGCCATTTCAGCTTTACGCGCACTCCTTGAGAAACTCGAGCTCCCCTTCTCCCAGGGGAGCTCTGTTGGTATAAAGCTCCACTGGGGGGAACTGGGCAATCACAGCTTCCTGGACCCGGTCTATGCTCAGGAGGTTGTGCGCTGGCTTTTATCAAAGGGATGCAAGCCCTTTATTTTCGACACCTCGGTGCTCTATTCAGGGAGCAGGCGTACCGGCAAGGACTCTCTGGACACGGCTAAACAGCATGGTTATACCGAGGAGTTTCTCGGCTGCCCTGTAGTAATAGCAGATGGTATGGACGGCCGTGACATCATCGATATACCGGCTGGTAATAAGCACTTCAAGACCGCCCAGGTTACCGCCCTTGTAGACAAGACCGACGGGTTCGTCATCTTTTCCCATTTCAAGGCGCATCTCGCATCCGGCTTTGGCGGTGCTATCAAGAATATCTCCATGGGGTTCGCGTCCCGTGCCCAGAAACAGCGCATGCACGCGGATGTGAAGCCCATACTCAGCCAGAAAAAGTGCACAAAGTGCGGGATCTGTACCGAGGTCTGCCCAACTGGTGCGGCCAGTATCATTGAAGGCGAGTTTCCGACCTATGACCTGGATACCTGTATCGGGTGCGCCCAGTGCATAGCACAGTGCCCGGAAATGGCCCTGAGGATTCTGTGGGGCGGAAATCATGATGCGTTCCAGGAGAAGCTCATAGAAACAGCTGCCTCCATATGGCGGATCATCGGCAATAAGACCGTGCTCATCAACGCGCTGATCAAGATCAGTGCCGAGTGCGATTGCCTGCCCGGCAAAACCGATATTATTGCAGGTGATATTGGGTTCACAGGTGGTTACCACCCGGTTGCCCTGGATGCCGATTCAGTTTCACGGGTCGGGGCGGATATCATTACCAAGGCCCATTCGTACCTGCCCTGGCAGCGGCAGTTCTCCTATGCGCAGGAGATCGGGTTTGATGAAAAATGATGGACAGCAGGCTGTGCGCGTAGCGAGGTCAATGCCTTGGCTGAAGGCCCTGGCCCTTGCTGTGCCCATCATTTTAGCCGCTTGCGTAATCACCGATTCCGATGAGCTTTACACATCGGTGGTGATACGCTTTGACGAACACGGTTTTTCCCTTGTGATCAGGCTCGACAGTCCGGTATGGCTCCCCATCGACGAGGATGATGCCTACTATATTATGCTAAACAGCGAATGCGCATGCCAGGGGCGGCTCAGCCTTGTGGGCGATTACTGGCAGTACCCTGAATATCCCGGTCAAGGCGACTGCATCATCCGCATTAATATCTACACCGGGGATGTGGATTGTTTCTCAGGCTGAGGTATGGCTAGAATGAATCTGGAAGAGAGTGTCCTTGCCCTGGCGAAAAGGATCGTATCATTCGGACGCACGGTCTTTTTCACCGGTGCAGGCATATCCACCGAGAGCGGTATCCCTGACTTCCGCAGCGCAGGAGGCATCTGGAGCAGGTACAAGCCGGTCTATTTTAACAACTTCATGACCTCTCAAGATGCTCGCATCGAATACTGGCAACAGAAGCTCGCCTTTGCCGGGGCGCTGAAGGACGCCAGGCCCAATCCGGCACATCTGGCAATCGTCAGGCTCTACGATCTGGGTCTGGTGGAGGCCGTGATTACCCAGAACATAGACGGCATGCACCAGGCTGCAGGCATGCCCGAAGATGCAGTTATCGAACTTCACGGCAACGGAGGGCGGGTGCGCTGCATGTCGTGCAGAAAGGTTTCACCCCTTGAAGATGCCTTTGAGCGGATCAGGGCGGGCGAACCTGCTCCGGAATGCCCGTGCGGGGGGTATCTAAAGCCCGACACCATCTCCTTCGGCCAGGCCATGCCCGAGCGCGAAGTAAGCGCTGCCATCGAAGCGGCGCGTAAGGCGGACTGTTTCGTGGTGGTGGGCTCCACGCTGGTGGTGCAGCCTGCTGCAAGCATGCCCCTTTATGCCCTCGATGCAGGGGCCTACCTTGCCATTATCAACCTGACTGAGACCCCTGTAGATGAGATGAGCCACCTGATCATCCGCGAAAAGGCAGGTATTGTACTCGGCAGGCTTACAGAAGCCGTGGAAAAGACGCTTGCTGCAAGTAGGTGAAGGGATGGCTCATCCAATGAAGTATCACAGCGGGTTTTCAAGGGACGATCTTGGGCCGAACCCTCCCTTGTACACACTTCTTTGCCGAGACCCTGACCGCACCAGGATGATCCCTGCAGGCTTACCCTACTGCTGCCTGAAGTTCAGGTTTTCTATCTCCATCAGGGTCCACTCACCTGCTATCAGTTCATAGTACAACCGGAGCTTGCCGGCATAGCTCGATACCGTTTCCACGTGGGCAACCACCTGGGTCTTATTGCCTGTTATTTTGGTATCGAGGACCTTGATGCCCTGGATGTTCGTCTCATCAAAGACTATCCCCATGGGGACGCTGACAATGGCATCATAAGACTGGCCCCTGTGGGGGGCGGATCGTGATTTCGGGGCGGCCCCGGAAGGTCTGCCAGGCCTGGTTTCCACTATGACACCGGCTTCAGGTCCGATGGTCATTCCAATGAGGTCCTGTTCTATCTTTTCGGGGGTGAAGACAGAGGGTTTCTTCTTGGCATACGACTCGGCCTTGGCGCAGATGCTTTTGATCTGGCTTTCAGACAATCCCTCGTCCTTCATGGCCTTGATAATGGCATCTGGGCACTGAGAAGCTGCTGCATTGGAGATGAACAGTGCAATGAAAAGTAATGAGATTGGTATAACCAAAAGAATCAGTCTTTTCATGAGGCTTCTTTCCTTTATTAAAAAGTCTAATCGAATAAGGTTATATATCGGAATATTACCCAGAAATGGGCGGCGTTTCCTAACATAGCAAAAAGGTGGAAGATCTCATGGTATCCGAAAAGCGGAGGTTTATCGTCTGCTTTTTCCAAGGCATAGAATACTGCACCTATCGTGTATGAAAGCCCTCCTGCGGCGAGCCAGAAGATGGCCCATGGCTGAAGTATCCTGAAGATATGGCCGGTTGCGACAATTGAGAAAAAGCCGGCGAAAAAGTAGATTGAAAGGCAGAGTCTTTTAGGGACATGGATCCAGTATAATTTGAATACCGTACCCAAAGCGGCTATTACCCAGATGCACAAAAATACGCTCCAGCCGAATGCACCCCTGAACGGTATGAGACAGAAAGGGGTGTAGGTTGCGGCTATGAATACAAATATCATGATATGATCGAGTTTTCTGAGCTGCAGGATCCTTCTTTCAGAAACAGGAAGCCAGTGAAACAGGGTACTCGCTGTATAGAGAAGGATCATGGATATACCGAAGACGCTAAATGTTGCAAGATGCCACGGACGGACGGGATGTGTCGTTTCCGAGACGAGCAAGACAAGGCCGTACAACGCGAGCAAGGCCCCAAGGCAATGGGTCAGGCCGCTTATCGGTTCTCTGATTTTGGTTTTTTTCTGAAGGTGCATGACTGCGTCATTAAGGGATGTAAAGAGGTGGTGAAAGCGAATGGCCTTTATTTCAACATCGATTACTCGTGAGGGTTTGATGGCAGCGCCGGGATAGGGGAGAACTGCTTCAGTTGCTGAGGGGATGTTGCCCCGTGATGAATCTTTTCGTAATGATGCCATGCCACTCTCCACGTTCAACAAAGATTCAATAAATATATGAAAGGTATATTCATCCTGCGTGCCAGGGAATGGTGATCGAGGGAGATCTGCTAATGTGTCTTAATCATTATAGATAAATATAGTTATGTTGCCGGGCCGGGGTGAATGCACCGGGTCAGAGGAAATATATTGCCTATTTGTGGAAAATTAATTCATATTATATCAAATATAGACAAGCGCTCTATAAACCCAGATGTTGCGTTTGAGAAGAGAAAAAAACTTGATCCGTTAAAATCCATCATCTTGCAGCCTTTGTGGAATGTTAATTTTCACGGTCCTTAAAGGCTGCGAGATGATGGATTTTAACGGACCTATTTAAAAACAAATCCATGGTCACTATGAGTTTTATTCTTAAGGTCTCCTGAAGTGCATAGAGTATTTATACTTACATTCAAACGCAAAATCTGGGATAAATACCCCTCTTCCTTCCCTAGGCGCGACCCCGTTACTCCCGGTTATGGTTAACAGATTAAGATCCGTCCTCGGCGGTCCTTCTGAGATGCACCGGTTCTTTATCCGAGCTGCGTAATCTTGTATTGAGAATTTCCACGAAAACGGAAAAGGCCATGGCAAAATAGAGGTATCCCTTGGGGATGTGCATGCCCAAGCCGTCTCCTATAAGTGCCATCCCGATGAGCAGCAGAAAACTCAATGCCAGCATCTTGATGGTGGGGTGGTTCTCGATGAACCGGATCACGGTACCGGAGAGCGCCATCATGAAGACCACGGCAACAATGATGGCCACGACCATGACCATGATCTCCTTGGCAAGGCCTATGGCCGTAATCACGGAATCCAGAGAAAACACGATATCGAGGATGGCGATCTGAATAATGACGCTGAGATAGGAACCCCTTGGCGATCCTACTTGATCAACGCCCGCGCCTTCGAGATTGTCGTGGATCTCAAAGGTGCTCTTGGCCAGCAGAAAAAGACCGCCTGCAATTAAGATGAGATCCCTCCCCGAGAAGGCGTTGCCAAGGATGACGAACAAAGGCCTGGTCAGGCGGAGCATGGCGGTGAGGAAGAGCAGGAGCAAGATCCGCGTGAGCATGGCAAGCCCCAGCCCAAAGATCCTAGCACTGCGCTGTTGCCCGGTGGGGAGTTTTCCCACCATGATGGAGAGAAAGACGATGTTGTCGATGCCGAGCACGATCTCGATGGATGTAAGCGTCACCAGGGCAAACCACATCTCGGGTTGCATCATCCAGTCCATAATATTCTCCTGTTGTCATGGGATGTCATGGCGCCTTATCTATCATAGTGCCGTGCAACCCTGATAGCATGATCTGCCATACCTGTTCAACATCCTGCCCACAGACGGAGCCCCTCTCCTGATCAATTCCCTTAACCAAACATCCCAACTTCTCGTGAGGGTAGTGGGATTGCGAAATAAAGGGGTCTTGTTTTTTGCTTTTCATAATCCAGCAGGTAAAAGGCAAGACCTGTCCCATTTCGACCCTACTCCGCAAGAATACCCTTGAATACCTTTGGTGCGTATCCTAGGAAGGAGTGGAGGCAGCACAATGCCCTATGGTGAATGAAAGGAATACGCATCAATGAACGACTACCTGGTACGGGTCATCACGGAAGAAAAGAACATCCTTGGTCTTGCATGCATTACGACGAACTTGGTAAACGATGCACAGAAGCGTCACAATACCTATCCCACTGCAACAGCGGCCCTGGGCAGGGCGCTCACCGGGGGCGGGCTTCTCGGTGCATTGCTGGACCCCGGCCAGAGGCTGGCGCTGAAGTTCACCGGAAACGGACCGCTCAAGAAGATCATCGTAGAGGCAGAGGGTGATGGAACGGTGCGGGGGTATGTGGAGGTGCCCCAGGTGGACCTGCCCCCCAGGAATGGAAAGCTCGACGTGGGAGGTGCCCTGGGCAGGGAGGGCCTGCTCACTGTAACCAAGGATCTGCGGCTCAAAGACCCTTATAATGGAGTTGTAAAGCTCTACACCGGGGAGATCGCCTCGGACATTGCATATTATCTCACCGAGTCAGAGCAGATACCTTCGGCAGTGGGCCTGGGGGTTTATGTCGAGGCTAATGGCATCGTGAGTGCGTCGGGCGGATTCCTTATCCAGTCGCTCCCCCCTGCTGATGATGCACTCATTGATGCCCTGGCGGAAAGGATTGAAAACATGCCCCCGGTCACCCGGCAGCTTCGTGATGGCAAGGCCCCGGAAGGCCTCCTTGCAGGAGTTTTTGATGGGATCCCCTACCGTATCATCGAGACCAGGCCGCTCTCGTTCAAATGCACCTGCTCCCGGGGCAGGGTGGAGCAGGCCCTCATAACACTCGGCGAGTCCCAGATGAAAGAGGTTATCAATGACCAGGAGGTCTTTGACATCTCATGCCACTTCTGCGGCCGCAGCTATGCCTTTACAAAGGAGCATCTGATTCGTCTGCTCCATGAGATGCATTGAAATGAACCTAATACCCCGTGCCTATTGCCTTATCTCCAGATCTTGCTTGACAAATGGCGTGCCTTACGAAAAAACCATGGGTACATCCTGGTTCTTTATCGGCAAGGGCAGGAGAGGCGTTTCGAACGCAGCAGTATGCTCCATACGGAAGAATTCGATCATGAGCAGATGATTGCACAGGGAGGATTCATCTATGGGAAAGGGCGATCAGAAAAGTAAGCGGGGCAAAATCTGGATTGGGACCTTTGGTAAATCAAGGCCCAGGAAAAGTAAAAAGGCAGCACCGGTCATCAAGGCCACCAAGAAAAAATAAGGCTTAAACGAAGGTAATCCGGCCTTATCGCTTCAACGGATGTAAAGAACAGACCCTGGCCACATACGAAAGCGCTTACCCCAAAAGCCCTGAGCGTTTGAGAGCATTGACAGCGGCTCCTCTGAACCTGTCTTGAAAGGGAGGGTGGTACAACGAATCCTATCTTGAGGCGAGACATCCAGGCTGTTCCTGTCAGTCTTGAGGGCAAGCAGATGCTCACCTTCATCGATCCCATGAGGCTTGCCGGAACGGGATTTGCCCTCGATGCGCGGGTGGCCGCGCTTCTTGCCATGATGGACGGGCGGCATGACCTTCGAGATATCCAAGTGGGGCTTATGCATTTGACCGGGGGTTCCCTTGTGCCCATTGCCGATGTGGAGGCCCTTATTGATCAGTTTGATCGGGCCTTTCTCCTGGAGAGTGATGCCTTCAGGCTCAAGAAGACGGCTGTCATGGAAGACTTCGCCCGGAAGACCAGTCGCGAGCCCGTGCTTGCCGGAACCTCCTATGAAAAAGATCCGGACAAGCTTAAAGAGCATATCTCTTCGGTAGAGGCCGGGCTGCCGGTTCTGCCTGATCAGCACGATGACATTGTGGGAATCCTGGCCCCACATATCGAGATAGCCGCCGCAGAGAAGGCCTATGTGGATGCCTACCGGAGGATCAGAGGCGGGAAGTATGACCTCGTGATCATTCTCGGCATCAATCATCACGGCGGGCCAGAACCGTACTGTCTGACTGAAAAGGATTATGTCACGCCGCTTTGCACCCTGACTACCGACAAAGAGTTCGTCTGCCAGCTGAAGGCCAGGCTTCCTGAAGGGAGCGTTGCCGGCTATGATTTCGATCACATGATGGAGCATTCCATCGAGTTCCAGGCCGTGTTTCTGGCCTATTACCTGGGGGCATCCGCTCGAATCGTTCCTGTGCTCTGCGGGGGCATTCATGAATACCTGGTGAGCGGAAAAGACCCTTTTTGCGATGAGCGTTTTATCGCCTTCAGGGACGGCATCCTTAGCATCATCAAACAAAGTGGCCGCAACGTGCTCTTTGTGTCCGGTGTGGATTTTTCCCATGTGGGGTACAAGTTCGGACACTCCCTGCCTGCCGGTTCACTCCTGGGAAGGGCTATTGCCAATGACTCTCTGATCATCGACTACCTTATAGGCGCCCGTGCCGAGGATATCTTTCAGAACGCCAGGGAAACCGGCGATCAGTTTAATGTCTGCGGGCTCGCATCCATGATGCTCTTTTCGTCGCTCATAGGCAGGTGCGCGGCAGAGCTTCTCCACCAGGGCACCTATGATGAGCCATCAACAAACAGTGCTGTGACCTTTGCATCCATGGTATTTACCAGGGCATGAGTTGAAGCAGAAGGATGTCCGGAGGAAAGAGGAACAGGATTTAACCCGGATTTTGCGAAGAGGCGTAAAGACTTGATCCGTTCAAAACCTTAATCTCGCAGCCTTGAAGGACCGTGAAAATCAGCATTCCGTAAAGGCTGCGAGATTAAGGTTTTGAACGGACCTATTTAAAAACAATTCCATCACCGGTGATGAGGGGCATGGCGTTGCGCTGGCGAAGACCTCTTTCCCCTGAACCCGCCTTTTCCTCTCGAATCCCTGCGGTGCCGTGCGCGCTTAGTCTTGTCTTGCGCAAACAGGGACTCTTCCGGCCAGATGACGGGTATCTTCATGCCGAGGTATTTTTCGATGGAATCCAGGGCATGGACGTAATCTTCACAGACCAGCGATATGGCCTTGCCTTCTTTTCCCACCCTTGCGGTGCGCCCGATGCGGTGGACATAATCTTCGCAGTCCTCAGGGATATCATAGTTGATTACCAGGTCCAGGTCGTCCACGTGCAGCCCCCGGGCTGCTACGTTTGTCGCTACAAGTAATGGTATATGACCGGTCTTGATGCCGTCGATGACCTCGAGCCGCTTCTTCTGAGGGAGATCTCCGGTGATGAACTCGCAGGTGAACCCGTTCAAGTTGAGGCGCCTCGAGACATCTTCAGCGGTATGCTTCATGTTGGTAAAAATCAGACAGTTGTTCGGGTTCTCTTTCTTGAGAAGTCCCAGGAGGAGGTTCATCTTCTCCTCAT
>Ga0315275_10005034_pt1 | contig 12444 bp, 15 predicted proteins | sample YL17G03_0_MG_FD_205557 | JGI IMG/M metagenome (GOLD analysis project Ga0315275, IMG submission 205557) | Sediment microbial communities from Yellowstone Lake, YNP, Wyoming, USA - YL17G03_0 | ecosystem: Environmental > Aquatic > Freshwater > Lake > Sediment | place: USA: Wyoming | collected... | reverse complement strand
TCTAAAAAATAATTTAAGCGTTTATTTTCGGCCAAATTATACGTTATTTTGGCCAAAGGAGCCGCCTGTTTTTTTAACCTTCAACTATCAATTGGACACCCTCTTTTTTCTTGAAGCTTCTCTCAATTGGATTTGTGTGGCTTTGATGCTTGCCATTATAGTAGTCTTTTACTAAGTCTGTACCTATGATTTTGTTAATTTTGATGACCCCGTCTATGTCTATGAAAACCCAAACATCCAAGCCGGTATCACACTTGAAACCATCAAGTGGGCCTTCACTTCTGGTTACGCCTGCTTTTGGCATCCCTTAACCTGGCTTTCGCATATGCTGGACTGGAGCTCTTTGGCTTTAATGCCGGCGGTCATCATCTTGTTAATCTGGCTTTTCACATTGCAAATACGCTGCTGCTCTTTATTGTTCTGAAACAAATGACGCGCGCAGTTTGGCGGAGCGCATTTGTGGCGGCTCTGTTTGCCATTCACCCGTTACACGTCGAATCTGTCGCATGGGTTACCGAGCGCAAAGATGTCCTGAGCACCTTTTTCTGGATACTTACGATGTGGGCTTACGTTCGTTTTGTCGGTCGCCCAAAGATTATCAATTGTTTGCTGATGCCTTTATTTTTGCTCGTTGTTTTGGGTATGTGGTTCTGGCAGGATTGGCGTGGTGTGATTGCGATGCGCAATGTATCGCAGGAAAACAGGCCGTACGTATTATGGACGCGGATTGGACTGGTAATCTTTTTTGGCGTACTGGCATTTCTGGTCTTTCACGTTTGACAAAAAAGGCAGCAGAAACAGCAGGAAGGAGTTGGCTCTGATGCGTATTGATGGCTGGATATTTATGATTGTAAGCTGGCTGGCGATTTTTTCGTTGTTTACTTTTACTCTCGCCAGAATATTACGCCAGAAAAATTGAATCTTTTAAATATTATAAAATAAGGTATTGACACCGTAATTCAGGCTTCATTATAATTCATAGTCGAAGGGTTCGAGGCAGATAGTGGTTTCGGAGAACTGTCAAGGTGGTCGGGCCGCCACCTAATTAATCGATTATTGCGATTTTTTAGGAGACGGAACATGACAAAACAAATCGACCAGTCCACTGAAAAGTACGATAGTATATTCAGCCTCATAGTAAGAGTTTTCTGGATGCTTTTTGGCAACGTAATTCTTCTTGTTTCAGCGGCATTAATTTTTCAGCGTAAAGATTGGAAGTTTCATACTGCTGATATGATTTTTTGGGTTACGGCAACCGCTCTTGTTCTCGCCAGGTATCTCGATATAAAGCTTTATAATGGTCTTACTGCTGGTGAACCTGCCTCAATGTCCCATTGGCGCAAGTATGCTGCTGTTCTTTTGATATGTTCGGCGGTAGTATGGGTACTCTTACACGCGATAAGTTGCCTGAACAAGTAGAATTGCGAAGGTTGAACCATTTGACGTTGGATGTTAAGCGTTCAATGTTCGACGTTAATTTATACCTGGATATTTTATTTCTTGTTTAATTATGTACAGGGCTTTGTTTAACTGTTCAGTGGTAACACAATCGTAAACTCTGTGCCTTTTCCTTGCTCAGACTCAACGGATATAGTTCCGTTATGTGCTTCAACCATTTCAGCACAAAAAGCAAGACCAAGGCCAGCACCGGCTCTGCCGGCAGTGGAATTGGGTGTTTTAGTGGTGAAAAACGGTTTGAAAACTTTATCGAGGTTTTCAGAACTTATGCCGCTGCCGGTATCGGCAACAGTAAGTATGATTTCATTATTCTGCTTCGCTGCTTTTATGAACAATATCCCGCCGCGAGGTATCATAGCCTCGCGGGCATTGAGAATAAGATTCATTATCACATTTTCTATTTGCACCGGCACGGTACTCATGGTTAAATCTTCCGGTATATCAAGTCTGACTTTTATACCATCCTTTTCAAAGTCTCTGCCGATACAGGAAAAAACCTCGTTTACAAGATCTATGAGCCTGCACGCTTTCATCTCGGCGGCTTCACCGTTAATCATCGCCATAATGCTTTCGAGGATTTCTGAGGCTCTTGCACTGTTATGAACGGTCTTGTGCAGGGCTTTTTCCGTCAGCTCCCGGTCCTGCGGATTAGCCAAGGCTACCTGGGCGTAATTGCCCAATGGCATCAGGATATTGTTGATTTCATGGGCTACAATAGCGGAAATTTTCCCCAGATTTGCCATCGCCTGAAGCTTTATCAGTTTTGCTCTAAGTTCTTTATTCTCACGGCGTTGCAAATCAATCACTTTGGCTAAAGACTTTCGCTTTTCTATTAACTGCGGCAAAACTCATCTCCTAAAAAAACTCTTTCAAATGCAGTCATAATAATATAAAATTATAGTATTATGTATTTATCGACATTTAAAGGTTTTTTCCTTAAAGTTATGGATAATAAATCGATTCTTGACGACCTGCTGGATATACTTGAGAAGAATAATGTTAAAATAAGGAAGGATTCATTAGGCGGTGGAGGCTCAGGCCTCTGCAGGATTAAAGACCAGTATATTTTTTTCGCAGATACAAATTCGAGCGCCTATGAGATTGCCGTAAGCTGTGCCAAAGCGGTCGGCCAGGTCATAGACATCGAATCAATCTATCTAAAGCCGCAGGTCAGGTCCTTTATAGAGCAGAATATGGAGAAGATTCAGCAATGACAAAAACAATAAGAAAACAGGCTCCGGCGACCCTCGCGCAGGTGGGGGAGAAGAAAACTGAAGAAAGCCCAAAAATCGCAACGATACTCGTTGTCGATGATAACGAGCAAAACCTTGAGCTGCTTGTCGCTTATCTGGAAGACGTCCAGTGCCGAACAATTCCAGCAAGGGATGGCATAATCGCTCTGGAGCTCATAAAAAAGTCCATACCCGATTTGGTTTTGCTCGATGTAATGATGCCGAAGATGAGCGGCTTTGAAGTTTGCAGGAGAATCAAGAGCAACCCAGCCACGGCGTCTTTGCCGGTGATTATGGTAACAGCGTTGAATGAGCTTGGCGATATCGAAAGGGCAATCGAGTCCGGCACAGACGATTTTTTAAGCAAACCGGTCAATAAATTGGAGCTGGTTACCCGCGTAAAAACAATGCTGAAACTCAAGCATCTGTCGGATGAGCTTGAAAGAACACTGGCTTATTTAAGCGAAGTCGAAAAACAGGCAAGATAAAAAACAGAGCCCCGACAGTTATGGAGGGGGGGTTTTCACCGAAGGCGGCACGGCGGCCAAATCTTCATTTTACAATCTTAAATCTTCAATATAGAAACTCGGCCGGATACTCGTTACAGCCGCTATAGAAGTTGCAGAAAACCCTAATTTTGAGCCAAAAACGCATATTTTCTCAGCATTTCCATTAAGCCAGCCGTTTGTGTTGTCGATAAATGAAGTGGACGGTTAACTGCGTACAGTTAACTGACTGTAAGTTGTAACCAGTAAACACGTTACGAATATGTCTAAACTGCTTGAAATTCTCGGCAGGGGAATTGCCGTTAACACTCCAGCTCTGCTGTGGCACTGGATTGATACAGTTGCCAGAAATAATCCAGATTTCGAGCGGATGGATGAAATTCTAAACCTCGTATCTTTAGGCAGCTTCGATATCGCAGAGGAAAAAGTCAGTCAATATCTGCTCCAAAGGCCGGATTGTGCCATAGGAAGAATGGCGGCAACAGCGATATGTCTTGAAAATTCCGATATGTCAAGAGCTGTAGAGAACTTACAATCTGTTTATTACAAGCAGCCAAGTAATACAATCGCACTTTATACACTGGGACACTGTTATGAAAGGCTCGGCAAAGAGGCCGAAGCCGTTGAATTTTATCAGGACTGTCTTAAATTCAAGAATTATCTGGAGTTGCCAAGACTGCGGCTTGCGGCGATATATTTCAAAAACGGACAGGTCGAAAGGGCGATAAAGGAATATATACAACACAGAGGCGAATATCCCGACGACATTGAAACGCATGTGCTTTTAGGGCATATGTTTATGCAGAACGGCAACTGCGAGGTCGCCGTTGATGCCTTTAATAGTGCGATACTCATTCATCCGGACAACTTCACAAGCTCGCTGGAAGAGGAGAAAATAAGGGAGATTATCGAATGCGGCGGCTACTGTCAGGCTATTGAACATATAAACGGCCTTCTTGAGCAGCAGCCTGATTCAGCGGAACTTCATTTGCAGCTTGCGGAGGTTCTCGCGGAGGACGGCAACACGGCAGATGCCATTGCACAATATGAAAAAGCCGTAAGATTGCAGTCTAATTTTCTGCAGGGGTTTGTAAAACTCGGTTCTCTGTATATGGCCGGGGGGAACTTCTCTACTGCCGCCGAGTGCTTTAACAAGGCAGCGGCACTCAACGACGAGATTGTGGATGCATATTTCGGGCTGGCTGCGGCACAGAAAAAAACACAAGACCCCGCTGAAGCATACAATACTTTAATGCTCGGCGCTACAATCCAGCGGAACAGCTGTGTCCTTTTTGCCGAGACCGCAAGGCTGCGATATTGCGCAGCGGCTCACATTGAGTTATTAGACAGCAGGGAAAGCCTTAAGGTTATATTCGAGGCCTTAAAACAGCAATGTTCGCTCAACCCTGACAATCAGTCGTTATTGTACGCTTTAGGCCTGCTATTTATGAAAAAGGGTCTGTTTAATGAGGCGGCCGAGTGTTTTGGCCAAATCATCCGGAAAAACCCGACTCATTACCGGGCATTGAGCAGATTAGCGATTTGTTTTGCAGAAAAAGGCGAGGAATCCAGCGCCCTTATGTATTTAGGGACCGAAGATAAAATCAGCGCAGAACTACTCAATCTGCACTATAAAACCTCGCTGTTATACTGCAGCAGAAACAATTTTATAGAGGCATTAAGAACGACCAGAGAGCGACTTGAGGAGAACTTTGATTCTCAAAACGCTTTGACCACGCTAAGCGAAGTCCTTCAGAATATGGGGCTTGTTGACAGGGCCTTTGCATGCTGGCACCTTATCAGCGATATGATAAATTACGCCGCAAAAGGCTGATTGGGCCTATTTTAATTGATTCCGCCTTAAATAATGCTAAAAACCTGAATGAAACATAACATATATTATGGGACTACGGATAGGGGGGTGAAAAAGGGTTTGACTATTACCCTGCCTATTATTACCTCTTGCAAAATATAATAGCTGTAAATAAAATCATCTATTGGAATGGCACTTGAACTAAAAAGCACGTCTTTCAAAAACGGTGATTTTATACCCCGGCAGTTTACCGGCCAAGGCACCGATAAGTCGCCCGCTTTACAGTGGCAGAATGCTCCAGAAGGGACAAAAGGCTTTGCCCTGATAAATGACGACCCTGATGCCCCCGGTATGACGTGGGTTCACTGGGTTATTTTTAACATCCCACCTGATAAAACGACACTATCCGAAGCAGTTCCAACCAAAGGCGAACTATCTGACAGGTCAAGGCAGGGAATCAATGATTTTGGCCAAATTGGCTATGGCGGGCCAATGCCGCCGCCGGGAAAGGCACATAGATACTTCTTCAAGCTGTATGCTTTAGACAGTATGCTTGAACTGAAAAGCGGTATAACCAAATCAGAACTTTTAAAGGCTATGCAGAGCCATATCCTTGCCCAGGCCGAACTTGTCGGACTATACAAACGCTAAAATTCCGCCCATATCTTTCTACATCTGCTTCAATTATCTGTTTTGACTGCAAAAAGGCTTTTTTATTGACAGATAAGCCTTATAATCTATAATAACGTATCTATTTTATGCGGAGTAAATCTATGAAGAATAAGGCAGTTGCGATTCTGACTTGCATGCTTTTGGGCAGCTTTGTCTGGGCAGAGCAGCCTAAAGATAAACAAAACCTCAAAGATAACTGGAACGACTTTCTGCATTATACGGTAATAGGCCGATTCGACCTTGCCGCGGGCTTTGCTCAGAAAATTATTGAAAGCGAGCCTGACCCACTGGCACTATTGGATTTGGGCGAGGAAAACCCGAGAGGTTACGCGATATTAGTAAAAGTCCACGCAGATAATCCCGAACTTGCGCCGCTGGCGGCGAAAATTCTTGATATTATCGAAAAGGGACGATTTGCCCGCCGGACCGATTCTGAAATTATACAAGAGGAAATTAAGAGGCTCAGCAGTACCGTTCGTGGCAAATATACCGCTATTGAAAGGCTGCGAAACGCAGGCGAATACGCAATTCCATATATGATTGACGCACTTTGTGACCAGAGCCGCAAGGCCGAATTTGCAAACATTACCGCCGCCCTGCCGGAGGTCGGAAAAGAAGCCATTAGACCGCTGACAGCTTCGCTTGTTATGGATGACCTTGTTGTAAAGGGCGAAGTAATAAAGGCGCTGGGCAAGATAGGTTATCCTGAGTCGCTGGGCTATTTGAAATTTGTCGCTGAAAAAGATTCTTCCCAGCAGCTTCGCGAGCTTGCCGCTGACAGTATGCGCCAGATTGATTCGGCAAGCGTAAACAAGACAGCAGCGGAGCTTTTTTACGAACTGGCGGAAAATTACTATTACAAGGCCCCATCGCTGTCCCCTGCCGCCGACGTAAACTATGCAAATATATGGTTCTGGGACAAAGACGGAAGAAGGCTTGTCAGAGAAGATGCGGATAAGGCATATTTTAATGAGTTGATGACGATGCGATGCTGTGAATGGTCGCTGCGGGCCGACCCTGATTTTGGAAGCGCGATTTCTTTGTGGCTTGCCGCCTTTTTGCGGATAGACAAGACTCATATTGCATATCCGAAATACTTCGGAACGGGTCATGCCGATGCAATGACTTATGCCACAACAGCAGGAGCTGAATATCTTCATGAGGCCCTTGCTCGCGGCGTCAAAGACAAAGATGCAGTGGTAGCTTTGGGCGCTGTTGAGGCCCTTGGTAAAAACGGCGGCGAAAAGTCACTGATGTACAGGCTCAAAACCTCTCAGCCGCTGATTGACGCATTGTCGTTTGACGACAGAGCGGTCAAATTCAGCGCGGCAATCGCCCTTGCCCTTGCAGGTCCGACTGAGAAATTCAATGAAAGCGAACTTGTTGTAAAAAATCTCGCCGAGGCGATTTCGATCGCCCCTGACGCGAACTGGCCGAAAGATACAGCCGACACATACGCCGGCCGAGCCTGCGATGCAATGCTGAAACTCGCCCAGACGAGAAATAAAGTTATAGACCTCTCGCTTGCTCTTTCATCACTTGTATCAGCTACGAACGACGCGAGAGACAATATAAAGACCTTTGCCGCTGGGATTCTTGCATATCTTTCAAGCCCCGACGCACAAAGAGCTATCGCTGAGATGTCGCTCAAAGATGGCAATAAAATGGAAATCAGAATTACGGCATTTGACTGTCTTGCCACCTCGGCAAAGGTAAATGCCAATCTTCTTCTTGACGAGCAGATTGACAGGATATATTCGATAATTCAATCAACGGATGTGAACGTCGAGCTGCGTTCATCTGCTGCTGTAGCTTTTGGGTCGCTGAATCTGCCGAGCAAAAGAGTAAAAGACCTGATTCTCAACCAGGCGAAAATATGATAAGTCTTTGGTATCCGGACAAGTTATTTTAAGCGATGCCTTTTATGGCCAAGGCTGCCGAAAAAAGCGGTAATATCGACGAAAAGCAGCGAAAAAATGCGATAGCAGATTTCGTCAGAGGGCTTTCGGCTGAACATAAAATGCTGATAATCCTTAAAGCTCAGCTTTACGGCGGCAAATGGGAACCGATGCATCAGGATTTGAAGAACCGGCTGGAAGGCAAGCCTTATATATTTAAACTGGCAAACCGCATTAACGACGACATAGAAAGAATCGAACAGATGCAGCAGTTTGAACAGCAATACAGCGTGGACCTGCGCGATTATGTCAAGTCCATAGAATGATTATTCCGGCGTTTTGTAAATTTTCAGGGAGAAAGACATTGAAAAATTTTTGTTTGCTGTGGTTATTTGTTTTTGTTTTTTTGGCGGTCTGGCCGTCAACCTCCGGCGCAATTGTAAGCGAAGAGCTGCTTAATCAGGCGGGCCTTGAGACGGTCTGGCAGAACGCGGTTGCGTTGAATCCCAAAGAGAAGATTAAGAAAATAACCGTTCTCGGCAGTTATCTGTATATCTTAACCGACGGCAATTATCTGTTCTGCTTAGACAGGAACACAGGCCGGCTGAGTTTTGCAACTGTCGCTGCGGCGCCGAAACTGCCCGTTTTTGAGCCGGTGGAATACAAAGGCATTGCTTACCTGATAGCTGCTGATGATATTATTGCGGTTGATGTTGAAAAAGGCGTGGAACTTTACCGAAACAGAATTCCTTTTTCGGCGGCAGCGGCTGCCGCTGTAAATGGCTCTTATCTGTATGTTCCCGGCACGGATAAATGTCTTCATATTCTGGACCCCAACGGCAAACTGGAACGTTTCAAGGCAAACGCCGACAATGTTTCCGTCATAACAAGCGTTCTTGCAACCGACAGCTACGCTATCTTTGCAACCAATGGCGGCAACGTAATATGTATGAGCCCGTCCGCACCGAAACGACTCTGGCAGTTTGACGCTGTCGGGGCTATTACCGCACCGCTGACCGCTGTCCAGAACTGGCTTTATGTCAGCGGCAGGGATACGAATCTTTACAAACTTGATGCAGGCAGCGGTAGGAAGGCGTGGGAATTTCCATTTCATACCGGCTCCGCCCTTACCACATCTGCAAGAGCTACACAAAGTGTCGTCTATCAATATGCCCGCAACAAGGGCTTTTATGCAATTGATGCGAACAACGGCAAACAATTATGGCTTTTGCCTGATGCGGTTGACCTGCTCGCACAGGACGGCAGCACAGCTTATATCTTTGACAAAAACAATACCTGCACCGTAATGGACAATCAACAGGCTAAAAAGATTTATACAATCAATTTTGCACCGGTAACCACATTTGCCGCCAACGTCTATGATAACAGGATATACATTATGGAAGATAAAAACATTTCCTGTATTCAACCCATCAAAAAATAAATTACAGCCTTAAGGAGAAGGAAAATTCAAATGGATGTGAAAGTCAAGACAGCACTAATCAGCGTATCGGACAAAACAGGTGTTGTTGAATTTGCCAAAAATCTTTCCGCGATGAGCGTTAAAATCATCAGTACCGGCGGAACAGCGAAAGCACTGACGCAAGCCGGCATTAATGTTGTCAGCGTCGAATCTGTAACCAGTTTTCCCGAAATGATGGACGGCAGAGTAAAAACACTTCATCCGAAAATTCACGGTGCCCTGCTCGGTATTCGTGATAACGCCGACCATCAGGCAGCAATGAAAAAGCACGGCATTGAGCCAATTGATATGGTCTGTATCAATCTTTATCCGTTTGAACAAACTGTTGCAAAGCCGGACTGCAAATTCGAAGATGCAATTGAAAATATCGATATCGGTGGGCCGAGTATGGTTCGTTCAGCTGCAAAAAATCACAAATTTGTTACGGTGGTAACAAATCCGGCGCAGTATGAAAAAGTAATCGCTGAGACGAAAACCAATAACGGCGCTGTAAGTGAAAAGACAAGAAGTGATTTTGCCAGAATTGCATTCGGCCTTACCGCAGGCTACGATGCTGCAATATCGAGATATTTAAATCAGCAGGCCGGTATAAGATACCCTGAAAAAATAAGCATCTCTCTTTTAAAAGCGATGGAGCTTCGCTATGGCGAAAACCCGCACCAGAGCGGCGCATTTTATAAACTGCCTGCTAATAACGAAGTAAATGTATCCGGTGCGAAACTTATGGAGGATAAAACGCAAATAAGCTTCAATAACCTGCTCGATGCAAATGCGGCGTTTGAGCTTGTAAAGGAATTTTCTGAACCTGCCGCGGTCGTTGTAAAACATCTTAATCCCTGCAGCTGTGCAATTGACGATGATATTCATAAGGCATATCAAAAGGCCTACGAAGCCGATGTCGTAAGCGCATTTGGCGGAATAGTCGCTCTAAATAGAAAGCTCGACAAAGCCCTTGCAACAACAATAATGGAATCTTACGCAAGGTTCGGCAAGGCTAAGGGTGCGGGCGGATTTTTTGCAGAAGTGATAATCGCACCTGAATTTGACGAAGATGCTATTGAAACTATAAGAACATTAAAACCGTGGGGCAAAAGAGCAAGGCTTCTGGAAACAGGCCCAATAGACCATTTGAAAATTGACCGCAGCGAATTTGATATTCGCTGCATAGTCGGCGGGATGCTTTTGCAGGATAGAGACCTCATCGGCTGGGAGCCACAGCTGCTTACTTATCCTACAAAGGTAAAACCAAATAAAGAACAGCTTGAGGATTTGAGAATTGCCTGGCTCTGTGCAAAGCACGCAAAGAGCAATACAATTACGCTCGTAAAAGACAAACGCCTTATTGGTGTTGGCGCTGGGCAAATGAACCGTATCGAATCAGGCTTATTGGCATTTAAACACGCAGAAGTGGAAACCAAAGGCTCTGCGATGGGTTCTGATGCATTCTTCCCGTTCCCTGATAATGTTGAAAATGCCGCGAAAGTTGGCGTAGCCTGTATAGTCCAGCCCGGCGGGTCGAAGAAAGACGATGAGATTATCGCCGCTGCGGATAAATACGGTATCGCTATGGTCTTTACAGGCAAAAGACACTTTAAACACTGATTACAGCCACAGAGAACACAACGAAATAAAAGTTATAAAATTGAAAGAAAGGTTTGCTATGAGTAAATTAGTTGTACCTGAGAAAGGTGCGTTGGATTTCTTATCTCTTGGCGCTTTGGTATGCCGTTTGGATCCCGGAATTATTCCTTTTCACAAAGCGACGACTTTTCAAGCCCACGTCAGCGGAGGCGAGTTCAACGTCGCTGCTGATTTGTCAGACTGCTTCGAGCTGAATACAGGTATCGCTACGGCAATGGTGAAATACCGACTTGGCCGGTTAATTCAGGAACGGGTCAGGGCAATGGGTGTGAGGCCGTTTTACGTCTGGTTTGAACGCGACGGCGTTCAGGGGCCGAATATGGCATTGGTTTACAGCGACCGCGCGTATGGCGTGCGAACGCCAGAAGTAGATTACAACCGCGCTATCGAAGCGGCTGCCCAGCTAAAACCCGGCGATTTAAACTGGGCAGAAATATTCAAGGATGGCGTTCGCTGGTTTCACAGCGGCGGAATTTTTGCCGCCCTATCGGAAACGACCTCAGAATTAATCATTGAAGCAATGAAATACGCCAAATCAAAAGGCGCAGTAACAAGTTTTGACATTAACTATCGCGCTAAACTCTGGAAATTCCGGGGCGGACAAAAGCGTGCTATAGAAATTATGAGGCGGATTGTCGAAAATGTTGATGTTCTTGTCGGCAATGAAGCTGATATGCAGGATGGTCTCGGTATGCAAGGTCCCAATGTTGTTAAACAGTCCAAGCTTGACCCCTCCATTTTTGTTGCGATGATTGGCGAAGTTACAAAACAATATCCGAATGTAAAAGCTGTTGCAACCACACTCAGAGAAGAACATTCCACGAATCACCATACATGGAGCGCAGTGGCGTGGGTTGACGGCAAGGTTTACCAGGCGCCAACCTGCGAACTTAATGTATATGACCGTGTTGGCGGCGGCGACGGCTTTGCCGCGGGGTTTTTCTATGGCTTACTCACTGGCAGGTCTTATGAGGAAGCGGTAAAGCTCGGCTGGGCGCACGGCGCTCTGCTTACAACTACTCCGGGAGACACAACAATGGCAACCCTGGACCAGGTGGAGAATTTTATCAAAGGCGCACGGGGCCGTATCCAACGGTAGAGAATTTTTAAGCCCGTATTCGGCAAATCCGAATATAAGGTTTTTCAAGAGAAAAACGCGGTATAATCCATTTTTTCGGGTTTAAAGAGATTATGTGTTGTAAAATAAAACGTTGGCACCGGAATTCAAGTTTTATTATAATAATACATTGTCAAAGGGTCCGAGGCTTACAATGGTCTCGGAGGACTGTCAAGGTGGTCGGGCCGCCACTTAATTAATCGATTATTGCGATTTTTTAGGAGACGGAACATGACCAAACAAAACGACCAACCCGCCGAAAAGTACGATAGCATATTCAGCCTCATAGTAAGAGTTTTTTGGATGCTTTTTGGCAACGTAATCATTTTTGTTTCGACGGTACTAATTTTTCAGCGTAAAGATTGGATGTTTCATACTGCTGACGTGGTTTTTTGGGGTACAGTAGCCGCTCTTGTACTCGCCAGGTATCTCGATATAAAGCTTTATAACGGCCTTACCGCTACAGGCAAGCCTGCCTCAATGTCTCATTGGCGCAGATATACTGCCGTTCTTTTGATATGTTCGGCAGTAATATGGGTACTCTCGCACGCAACCAATTACCTGAACAAATAGAATCGCAGTTAGATACATCGAGTATTTCGTTCAAACTGCTTCGATTGTAGA
>Ga0315275_10005033_pt1 | contig 12444 bp, 13 predicted proteins | sample YL17G03_0_MG_FD_205557 | JGI IMG/M metagenome (GOLD analysis project Ga0315275, IMG submission 205557) | Sediment microbial communities from Yellowstone Lake, YNP, Wyoming, USA - YL17G03_0 | ecosystem: Environmental > Aquatic > Freshwater > Lake > Sediment | place: USA: Wyoming | collected... | reverse complement strand
GACAAGGACGGTCGCACCTACATCGGCGATGACGCCTTCGATATGGCGGCTGGGACGCCGCCGAGACCGGGTAGGCTCATCCTGGTGACACCAGACGGCGACCCGCGAGTAGTCGCTGAGGGCCTCAACTTCCCCAACGGCATGGTGATAACTCCCGACGGCAAGAGCCTGATAGTGGCCGAGACCATCGGCAGGTGCCTCACCGCCTTTGATGTTGCTACCGACGGCTCCCTGACTGACCGGCGGCTGTTCGCCGATCTCGGCGTGATTGGTGCCAGTGGGATCCTGCCCGACGGCATCTGTCTCGACGCCGAAGGGGCCGTGTGGGTGGCTTCGCTGGCGACGGGCGAGTTTGTCCGTGTGACGGAAGGCGGCGCCATCACAGACCGAATCCCCGTTCCGGGCAAGTGGGCAGTGGCCTGCACGCTGGGGGAAGAGGATCGTCGCACCCTCTTCATGTGCACGGCTCGAACAACGCCTGAAGACCTGGCCCAGGGGAAGTCGGCCGGATCGATCGAGACGATACGGGTCGATGTGGCGGGGGCCGGACTGCCCTGACCAGGCCTGCCGGCATGGCGGCAAGCGATCATAACGCACAGGTTCCCGGGCTTTTTCAGAACTCTCGCCTATTCCTCTTGACAATCGGAACAAAATAGGTATGCTTGTCCAGAAGCATATCTATGTATCCGGGGGCGGGAATGCCTCCGAAGGGAGGTAACTCGATATGCAGGCTTACTGCCTTAAGTGCCGCGCCAAGAGAGAGATGCAGAACCCGCAGAAGGTGACCCTGAAGAACGGTCGACCCGCTACCCAGGGTGTCTGCCCGGTCTGCAGCACGAAGATGTACCGCATCGGCAAGGCCTAGGCCTAGCGGTATCGCTCATACTCCAAACTACCCAAGAAGCAGAGCAGGATGGTGCCTACCGGCTCCATCCTGCTCACTTTTGGCGTCCGCTTCGGGGAAGCTAGGCGGGTCGCTGAACTCGCTCCGCTAGGAGTCGCTCCAGGAGAAGCTGCGGGTTCAGCCGTAAGATCTCCTCCACGTCTTCCTCCTCTAGCCCCGCCCCCAGAACGATGCGTCGCGCCCGCTCTTCGGTCAGGAACTCAAGGCTGTGGTTGTCGGAGTCGACGATGAGGCGCGCTCCGACCAGGCGGGCCATGCGGGCCACATGGCCGTTGGTGGCGCCGTGGCTGGGCTTGGCCGATAGCTCCAGGAGAACGCCGTTGCGCGCCGCCAACTCCGCCTCTTCGCGGGTAATGAGGCCGGGATGAGCCAGGATATCCACGTCGGGGCAACTGACCGCTGCCAGGTTCGTCCCCTTCTCCACCGGCTCGGAGATTGTCTCGCCGTGCACCACCACCAGCCACAGCCCCGCCTCCTTAGCGGCGCGGGCGCCCTCGGCGATGGCCGCGGCCGGCAGATGGGTCAGCTCCACGCCGGGCAGCGCCGCGATGTCCCAGCGGTCGCGGGCCACCGTGCAGTCGTCGCCCAGTTCCTGGGCGAAGCGACGCAGAGCGCCCATCCCACCATGGTCGGTCACGCCCACCGCTCGGTAGCCGGCCACTGCGGCCCGCCGGATGAGCTCGATGGACGAGAGCTCGCCGTCGCTGAGGGTGCTATGAGTGTGGAAGTCGTAGATCATGGCCGAACCCCCCTTCGCTCGGCGTTGTTCAAGCATAGCCGACCCAACAACCCGTGGGAAGGCTCCTTGTCGCGCCTGGGTGCAGGCGCTACAATGCAGTCGCGAGTGAACCATGACCCCTAAGGACTCTCGACGTCGGAGAAAGGAGGCCGTAAAGGCCTTGGGTAAGATCAACGTCGCTATCATCGGCGTAGGCAACTGCGCTTCGTCCCTCGTCCAGGGCGTCCACTACTACCGCAACGCAGAGGAAAGCCTGTTCGTGCCGGGACTCATGCACGTCAACCTGGGCGGCTATCACGTGGGCGATATCGAGTTCACAGCCGCCTTCGACATCGATGCCAACAAGGTGGGCAAGGACCTGGCCGAGGCTATCTTCACGCCGCCCAACAACACCCATAAGTTCTGTGACGTTCCCCGCCTGGGCGTGCGCGTCCACCGCGGCATGACCCACGACGGCCTGGGCAAGTACCTATCGCAGATTATCCGCAAGGCGCCCGGCTCCACCGACGACATCGTCCGCATCCTGCGTGAAACCGAGACGCACGTGGTGGTGAGCTACCTGCCGGTGGGGACGGAAGAGGGCACCAAGTGGTACGTTGAGCAGATCCTCGCCGCCGGCTGCGCCTTCGTCAACTGCATCCCGGTGTTCATCGCCCGCGAGGCCTACTGGCAGCGGCGCTTCCAGGAGCGCGGTCTGCCCATCATCGGCGACGACATCAAGTCACAGGTGGGGGCCACAATTCTCCACCGCGTCCTGACCCGCCTATTCCGTGACCGGGGCGTGCGTTTGGACCGCACCTACCAGCTCAACTTCGGCGGCAACACCGACTTCCTCAACATGCTGGAGCGCGAGCGCCTGATGTCCAAGAAGATCAGCAAGACCGGCGCCGTCACTTCCCAACTCGACTACGAGCTTCCGGAGGGCGACGTCCACATCGGCCCCAGCGACTACGTGCCCTGGCTCCTGGACCGCAAGTGGTGCCACATCCGCATGGAGGGCATCACCTTCGGCGATGTGCCTCTGAACGTCGAGGTGAAGCTGGAGGTGTGGGACAGCCCTAACTCGGCCGGCGTCGTCATCGACGCCATTCGCTGCTGCAAGCTGGCCATGGACCGGGGCATCAGCGGCGCGCTGGAGGGGCCGTCCGCCTACTTCATGAAGTCGCCGCCTAAGCAGTACACCGACGAGGAAGCCCGCCACATGGTGGAGGAGTTCATCGGGGGTCAGCAAGAGCAAGGGACGGCTGCCACGCAGCCGGAGGAATAACAACCGTAGCGGCCCCCGGCCTACCCCGATGTGGAAGTACGTGCTGCTCCTGCTCTCCGTCTACCTGCTCGGGTGGCTGCCCGCTCGCGTCCTCTACGGTCTGGCCAACCTGACCGGCGAACTGGCCTACATCCTCTTCGTCCGGGTCCGGCATAACGTCTGGGATAACATGCGTCACGTAATGGGGCCGGCCGCCCCCAATGCCGAGCTGCGGCGTGCGGCCCGCCAGGTCTTTCGAAACACCGCCCGCTACTACGTCGACCTCATTTCCCGGCCCCGCCTGGACGCCCAGCGCTTCTACGAGCGCCAACTCATCCACTACGGGCTCGAAGAGAATCTGTTAGCCCCCCTGAAGCAGGGCAAGGGAGTCGTTCTGGCGAGCGGCCACTTCGGCGACGCCGAGCTGGTGATTCAAGGCCTGCTGCCTCTGGGGGTGAAAGCGCTCGCCCTCACAGAGCCCCTGGATCCGCCGGCCCTCTCGCGCCTAGTCCACCGCCTGCGCTCCAGCACAGGCCACACGTTCCTGCCGGTGAGTCTGAGCAACGTCAAGGCCACCCTGCGCTACCTCAAGGCCGGTGGCACGGTCGCTCTGATGTGCGACCGAGACATCGAAGGGCGCAGCCTGCGCGTCCCCTTCTTCGGCTTGCCGGCCAGCATGCCCGTGGGAGCGGTGGAACTGGCCATGCGCACCGGCGCCGCCCTGGTGCCCACCTTCTCACACCGGCGGAGCGGCAACCACTACGAGGTCTTCGCGGAGCCCCCCGTCGACCTGGCCCGCACCGGCGACCCCCAGGCCGACCTGAAGACCAACGTCTGCCGCCTGCTGCAACGCTTCGAGCCCCACCTGCGCAATGACCCCGGCCAGTGGACGGTGCTGGAGGCCGTGTGGGAGGATAGCAAGACGGAGGAACGATGAGCGAAGGCGGCGTCACCGGCCAAGCGGAAGGCAAGGCGGACCTTCACATTCACACCGCCCTGGGCGACGGCATGGCGGAACTGCCCGAGCTCCTCGACTATGTCGAGCAGGAGACGGACCTCGACGTCATCGCCGTCACGGACCACGACGACATCCGCGGCGGCCTGCAGGCCCGCGAGCTGTGGGCACGTGGGCGATATCGGTTCCAGCTGATCGTGGGCGCCGAGGTGACGGCCATTCAAGGGCACGTGCTGGCCCTGTTCGTGGAGGAGCCTGTCCCCAGCCTACGGCCAGTGGAGGAGATCCTGGAGGCCATCCACCGCCAGGGTGGCCTGTGCGTCATCCCCCATCCGCTCGCCTTCCTCACCCGCAGCATCGGCCAGCGCACTTTGGAGCGCATCGCGGCGACGGAGCGCGATGGGGTATACTTCGATGGCATTGAGTTGGGCAACGGCACCTTCCCCGCTCGCATGAGCGCTGGCAAAGCCGGCTGGCTGAACCGCGAACGCTACCATCTGGCCGAGGTGGGCGGCAGCGACGCCCATTTCCTGAAGGCGGTGGGCAGCGCCCGTACCCTTTTCCCCGGCACGACCGCCGAAGACCTGCGCCGCGCCATCCTGGAGCGGCGCACCATCGCCTCCACCGGCCGCCACCCCACTGTGCGAGAGCTGGGCGTGCGCCACGTGCTGCGCCAGACCTGGCGGGGCTTCACCGTCACGCCGCGCACTATGGGCTGGGGGCCCACTGTCAAGAGCTTCGTCCAGCGCATTTTCCCCTTCGTGCGATGAAGATCGGACTCGTCTCGCCGTACGACTTCTCGGTGCCCAGCGGGGTGAATACCCACATCTGCCACCTGGCCGACAACTACCGCTGCCTGGGCCACAACGTGCGCATCTTGGCGCCTGCCTCACGGCGTGAGGCGGTGGAGCGCGACGACCTCATAGTCATGGGCCAACGGACCATCGGCCTGCCCGCCGGTGGCTCCGTCGCCCACATCACCCTCTCCCTGATGTTGGGCCCGCTGGTGGACCGCGTGCTGGCCCGCGAGGCCTTCGACATCATCCATCTCCACGAGCCCTTTGTGCCGCTGCTACCCTTCCAGGTGCTGCGCCGCTCCAAGGGACTGAACGTGGCCACTTTTCACGCCGCCAAGGACCAGGGCCGACAGTGGTACGCCTACTTCCGGCCGGCCATCTCTCACTGGTGGCCGCGCATCCAGGGCAAGATCGCTGTCTCCCCCGCTGCCCTCAGCCTGATAGAACGCTATTTCGAGGACCACTACGAAATCATCCCCAACGGTGTGGACTACCAGCAGTTCGCCACCCCTGTGCCGCCCTTCCCTCAGTTCAAAGACGGCAAGCTCAACGTGCTCTTCCTGGGACGCCTGGAGAAGCGGAAGGGCCTGCCGTACCTGCTCCAGGCCTACGCCCAGGTCAAGGCCCGCCTGCCGGAGTCGCGCTTGATCATCGTCGGGCCGGACGGCGGCATGCTCGCGGGGGCCGAGGCCTTCGTGCGCCGGGAGGGCCTGACCGACGATGTCGTCTTCACCGGCTACGTCCCGGAGGAGGATAAGCCCCGCTATTATCGCACCGCCGACGTCTTCTGCGCCCCCAACACCGGCAACGAGAGCTTCGGGATCATCTTGCTGGAAGCCATGGCGACCGGCACGCCGGTCGTCGCCTCCAACATCGAGGGATTCGCCTACGTGGTGACCCACGAGCAGCAAGGCCTGCTGGTGCCACCGCGAGACCCCACCGCCTTGGCCGACGCCCTCGTGCAGCTCCTGCCGGATGCCGACCGCCGCCGGGAGATGGGCCGCCGCGGCCAGGAGAAGGCCTGTCAATTCTCGTGGGACCGCGTCTCTCAGCAGGTGCTCGACTTTTACCGGCGGGTGGCCGCCCCGCGGCCGTAGGGGACACGAGATGTTCTCCCTCCTGCCGCGTACCGTCCCCCGCCGCATCACCGACCCCATCGTGGCGGTGCTGGCCAAGGCCCACGTCACCCCGAACGCCGTCACCACAGTCGGAGTGCTGGGCGCCGCCGGCGCCGCCGTCCTCCTGGCGCGGGGCCAGTTCCTGGCCGGGGGTATCGTCGTACTGGCAGCGGGGGCCATGGACCTGCTGGACGGTGCGCTGGCCCGCGCCACCGGCCAGGTCACCCGCTTCGGTCAGGTATTCGACGCCGTCATGGACCGCGTCTCCGAGGCGGCCATCCTCTTCGGCATCCTCTACTACTACGTCGACCGCGACGCCGGCCAGGAGTCGCTGCTGGCCTTTGCCGCCATCGTCGGCTCCCTGCTGGTGAGCTACGTCAAGGCGCGGGGCGAGGTGCTGGGCATCACGATCCGCGAGGGGTTGTTCACGCGGGCGGAGCGAGTGATCCTCATCGGCGGCGGCTCTATAATTGATCAGGTGAGGATCGTGCTCTGGATCCTCGCCGTTCTGTCCAACCTGACCGCCCTCCAGCGCCTGTACCTGATCTGGCGCAAGACCCGCGAGGGCGGCAAGGGAGAATCGAGTGATACCGCTTAAGGATCAGGAGTACCTGCGCGACAAGTTTGCCCGCGAGCTGGCGCGCCGCGTGCGCATCGATTTCTTCACCCAGAAGGAGTCGGCGCTGTTCTTGCCTGGCCGCCAGCCCTGCCAGTACTGCAAGCCCACCCGCCAGATGCTGGAGGAAGTGGCCGCGCTGAGTGATCTCATCAGCCTCCGCCAGTACACCATCGACGAAGACCGCGAAGCCTTCACCCGCTACGGCGTGGACAAGATACCGGCCGTGGTTCTGCCGGCCGGCGACGGGCGCTGGCTCAAGTACTACGGCTTGCCCGGCGGCCACGAGTTCCTGACCCTGGTGGAGACCATCGTCGACCTGTCACGAGGGGAGAGGCTGCTGGCGGATGGGGTGCGCAAGCGACTGCGCAAGCTGAAGAAGGACGTGCTCATCCAGGTATTCGTCACGCCCTCCTGCCCGTACTGCCCGCAGATGGCCCGCCTGGCCTACCACATGGCCCTGGAGAGCCCGCACATCACCTCAGAGGTCATCGAAGCGCAGGAGTTCCCGGAGCTCAGCCAGCGGTTCAAGGTGCGCGCCGTCCCCACAACCGTCGTGGACGGTAAGATCACCATCCCCGGCGCCGTGCCCGACACCGTCCTCATGGACATCATCGAGCGGGTGGTGCAGCCGTCAGCCCTCGCCGAGCCGCCGCCGGAGGCGGGCCCCACGACGCCGACCGAGCAGCCGAAGGCCGCTGCCAGCGGGAAGATAATCCTCCCCTAGGGTGATAGGACACCCCTGAGGGTTTCCGCCGAAGGCGGGCCCGCCCTGGCGGAAGAACCCTCAGCCTCGGGGAAGCTGCAGGATTTATTCCGTAGAGCCAAATCTACGTCTCCCCTAGCGCCGCCGCAGTCGGCGGGCCAGGAACACGCCGCCGCCCAGGCTCACCGCCACGAAGGCGAAGCCCGCCGCCCCCAGCGCCGCCGCCGTCGCCCACGGAACATCATCTCCCTCGTCCTCGGCCTGCGAGCCGTTGTCTTGCGTAGGCGTGGCCGAAGGCGAGGGCAGGCCAGGTGTGGCGGTGGCAGTGGGCGTGGGCGTGGCCGTGGCCCGCTGGCGGGGCGCCAGGCCCAGGCTGGCCCGCCAGGCGTCCTCCAGGCCCTCCTGGTCGAAGCCGTAGACCTGCTGGAGGGCGTTGTCGGTGGTGCTGCCGTCCTTGAAGACGGCGTAGAGCTGGGCGAACTTCTCCTCGCCGTACTCCTCCACCATAAAGCTGACCAGGCTCCACGCCTCGCCGTAGAAGAGCGTCACCTTGTCCGGATCGCCGGTGGGCGAAGTCATGGAGCGGACGGAGAGGAGGCGGTCTCGGTCGACAGCCCCTTCCAGGGTGCTGGTGAAGCCCTCGCCGGGCTCCGACTGGGCGTACATGGCGGTGCCTTCGTCCAGCCAGGCGGGGAGGCCGCCGTAGGGCCCCTCGCCGGCCACGCTGGTGACCACGTGCGTGAGCTCGTGACGGAGGATGTCGCCGCCGCCGTCGGCGAGCATGAGCACCGTGTCCGAAGCCACCCGCACACCGGCGGTGCGCCTCTCGATCTCCTGGCCCTCACTCCGGCGAGGCAGGGCGGCGAGCATGTCGTCGTTGCTGTCGTAGACCCACACCTTCACCGGGAAATCCACCTCCGCGCCCAGCAGGGCCGACATGCGGTCCAGCGTGTCGCGGGCCACGCGCAGATAGGACTCGGCGTCGCCGCCGCCGTACCAGTGAACGGAGACGTTGCCCTCGCTGGCGCTCTCCCAGTCGTAGCGGGTGTCCTGGTAGACGAAGGTGGCGGGCTCGGTGCTGAGCTTGTCGCCGGCCGCGTCCTCGATCTCCCAGTGGTAGAGGATCTCGGCGCCGGGCGCCAGGTAGAGCTGGCCATCGTTGGCGTTGAGGTGGAAGTCCACCTGCGCCTGCGGCCCCGGCTCGAACTGGGGCACCCCATAGGCAGGCACGCCGTCGGGCAGGATCTCGTAGTGGACGGTCACCTTCTGGATGTCGGCGTCGCTGCTGACGGAGAGGCGGAAGACGATCTCATCCGGGAAGCTGTTGGCCACGTCCTGGGCGGTGACCTCGATGCCCTGAGCGCGGGCCGGGCCGGCCGCCAGCCCCGCGGCGAAGGCCACGAACAGTGCGAGGGCGATGAGCCACTTCCCCATCTCTAGTCCTTCCCCAGACTCCACTTCTGATAAGCCCGCACCAACTCGTCCAGCTCGCCGTCGAGGACGCTCTCGGCGTCGCTGGTCTCGAAGCCGGTGCGGTGGTCCTTCACCATTTTATACGGATGGAGGACATAGCTGCGGATCTGGTTCCCCCAGGCTGCGGTCACGTGCTCACCCTTCAGGCGGGCCTTCTCCTCGGCCTGGCGGTCCAACTCGCGCTCCAGGAGTCGCGCCTGGAGCACCTTAAGGGCCAGTTCCTTGTTGCGGTACTGGGAGCGCTCGTTCTGACAGGAAGCGACAATGCCGGTGGGCACGTGGGTGATACGGACGGCGGTGGCGTTTTTCTGGACGTTCTGGCCGCCGTGGCCGCTGGCCCGGAAGACATCGATGCGCAGGTCGTCGGGGTCGATGGCGACTTCTGCCGCCTCCTCCGCCTCGGGCATCACCTCCACCAAGGCGAAGGAGGTGTGGCGGGCGTGGGCCTGGTCGAAGGGCGAGAGCCGCACCAGGCGATGCACGCCCCGTTCGGCGCGCAGGTATCCGTAGGCGTCGGGGCCAGTCACCTCCACTGTCCCGCTCTTGATGCCCGCCTCCTCGCCCGCCATCACGTCCAGCACCCGCGTTTGATAGCCGCGCTGGTCGGCCCAGCGCAGGTACATGCGCAGGAGCATCTCCGCCCAGTCCTGAGAGTCGGTGCCGCCGGCGCCGGCGTGGATGGCCAGGATGGCATCGCGCCGGTCGTAGGTGCCCGATAGGGCGAGCGCGAGCTCGCGCTCGCCCACTTCGGCGGCCAGGGCCTGCAAATCGGCGGCGATGTCCGCGGCCAGGCCCTCGTCACCTTCGGCGGCGACCAGCTCCAGCAGGCCGGCCAGGTCGCGCGCGCGTGTCTCCAGGCCTCGCCAGGTCTCCGCCTGCTGGCGCAGGTCGGCCAGGCGGCGCATCACCTTCTGGGCTCCCTGGGGGTCATCCCAGAAGTCGGGGCGAGAAGAGCGGGCTTCCAGCTCGGTAGCTTCGCGTTCGCGGGCGGCGATGTCAAAGGCTCTCCGTTATGTGGAAGATGCGCTCGGAGAGCTGCTTCAGGGCCTCGCGGATATCGTCCATAGGGATTATGACCACCTTCGCTTACATTATCGAGAGCGCTGCCCCACCGGCGCCGTTGCCGGCGCGACCGTCTGGCCACCCGCCGCCTGGTGGGCCAGGCGGGCGGGCTCCGGCAGGCGATAGCCGCGGCAGAGGCGCAGCGCCCACTCCGCCGCCTTGCCCAGGCCGATGCGATGCCCCACCGATACGTAGACGGGCGTGACGCCGGTCCGCGTCCGCAGCACTAGGCCCAGTACCTCCGGCCCGTCGCGCAGCTCGGCGCGGGCACCCACTTCTTCCCCCAAGGGGCCCTGTTCGCCCACGAGACGCGACTTGGCGCAGCCGATGGTCGGCAGGTCCAGGAGGAGACCCAGATGGCAGGCGATGCCGAAGCGCCGCGGGTGGGCCAGCCCCTGGCCGTCCACAAGCAGCAGGTCCGGCCGCTGCGAGAGGCGACGGAAGGCCTCGGCCAGGACGGGCACCTCGCGGAAGGCGAGAAGGCCGGGCACGTAGGGAAACGTGAGCTCTGCCTCCACCACCTGCTGCTCCAGCAGCCGCAGCTCAGGATAGCTTAGCAGGACGACGGCGCCCCTTCCGCGCCCGCCGCCGACGGAGATGTCCGCCCCGGCGACGACGCGGACGTCCTGCGGCTCGCCCTCCAGGACAACCTGGGCGGCCAGCCGCTTCTGAATGGCCACCGCCTCGGCCGGAGAGACGTCCCAGGGGTGAAGGTCACGAATTTGCATTATGACTTTACGTATGTTTGGATTCACTTCTGCGGGATGAATCCCGCAGCTTCCTCAACTCTGAGGGTTTCCACCCTCAGAGTTGTCTTGTCATCCTATCGACATTCAGGTAGCTGCTCCCTCGCTCTGTTCGCCCCCATTATACCGCCGCCAGGCGGCGCAGGGCGTCCAGCTTCTCCCGCTGGCCCAGTCTAGCACGCTCCACCGCCGCCCGCAGGGCTTCGATGGTGCGGTCGTAGGTCTCGCGGTCCACGGGATAGGGGTGGCCGTCCTTACCGCCGTGGGCGAAGGAGAATCGGGCCGGGTCGCGCACGCTGGCCTTCGCTCCGTACACCAGCTCCGACACCAGGGCCAGGGCGCGGATGCTCTTGACGCCGACGCCCTCCATCCCCAGCAACTGCTCGAAGCCGGCCGGCGGCTGGTCGTAGGTGCGGAGGAAGATGCGGGCCAGATTGTCGGGGTGGATATCGCTGAGGTCGAGATGGTGGCGGGCCGGCAGCTCAAGCTCCTGCAGGCGCTTCAGCTCTCGCACCAGCTTCTCCGGCGGCTCCCCGGCGAGGCGAGCGCTCATCTGGCGGCAGTCGTCGGCCTCCTGGGCAACCATGTTCAGCCGCACGTCGCCGCGACCCTCGGAGCAGACGGCCTTGTGGGGCTCGCAGACGAAGTCCTCCAGCTCCGAGGAGAGCCAGTGGTAGCGCCGGGCGTAGCGGGTGGCCTCGTTCATCCCCTGCTGGACGACGGTCCAGGTGCCCTCCGGCACGAAGATGAAGGTGTGGTGGTAGATCTGATAGCCGTCCTGAAGGGCGGCCGAGTCCACCTTAGCAGCCATGCGCGAGGCGTAGACCAGGGGCGCCGGCAGGAAGCCGAAGCGCTCGGCGAAGGCCTCCACCTCGGCAGGCGTCCGGCGCGAGGTCTTGCCCTTGCCGCCGGCCACGCACAGGCCCGAATCGCGCTCCAGGCCGCGCAGGCCCTCCTTCAGGGCGCCGCAGACGGTGGTGGTGAGGCCGCTGGAGTGCCAGTCGAAGCCCAGCGCGCAGCCGAAGGCCTGGAACCAGAGCGGGTCGGAGAGGCGGGCCAGCACCTCCCGCGGCCCGTACTCTTCCACCAGGACGAGCGTGATCTGGCGCGCCAGCCGCACCATGCGCTCGAAGAGCCAGCGCGGCGCGGCGCCGTAGTGCAGGGGCAGGCTAGCGATGCCGGTGCGAGGCATGGTGGTGTCAGAACCCAGAGCCTAGAACGAAGAACCTTGGGCCTATTGTAGAACATGCGAGCGAAGAAGGGAAGGGGGAGAGGCTGACAGCTCCACTAAGGCTGCGGCCGTCACTACTTGACGTCGAGATCGACCGCCACCGGCAGCGCTGTCCGGCCCCAGTCCGACAGGTCGCCTGAGTAGGAGGGCTCGTATTTCTCGAGCAGGAGCCGCCGCGCCAGGGTGTCCTCCGCCTCTTCCGTCACCACCCGCGCCCGGCCGGAGAACTCGGTTGCGCTGATAAACACCGTCGTCTCAGGTGTCCGGATGAGGTTCTTGACCCAGTCCGAGCGGTCGCCGCCGCCCGAAAGCATGTAGAGGGTGCGCCCGATGAGGGCAAACCAGATCTCGATGGTGTGCGGCTGGCCGGTCACCCGCCCGGTTGTGGTCACATAGCAGAACGGCTCCTCGGCGAGGACGCTCAGGTTAGCGACGTGTTGTGCTCTTGTCGCCATTGTCCCTGTCCGTGCAACAGGGTCTGCCACTGCCTATCGCTTCAGGATCTTGAAGGTGAAGTTCGGTCCCCAGTTCTCCTTGAAGGCCATGTGAACCCACAGCATCGCCAGGTACTCCAGGTAGCGCGCCGATCTCAGGGGGCCCGCGTCCACCACCTCGAAGCCAAGTTCCTGAGCGAGCTGCGCGACCGTCCTCTTGGCGTCCGCGTCGTCACCGCAGAGGAACAGGTCTGCCCTCTCGGACCCAAAGAGCGGGTCGGCCATCGTTAGAGAGGAGATGGTGTTGAACGCCTTCACTACGCGGCCGCCCTTCGCCCGCTGGGCGATCTGTTCCGCTCCCGAAGTGTCGCCGTCGATGCTGAGTCCGGACAGGTCTGGCCTGAGTGGATTGGTGCA
>Ga0315275_10005031_pt1 | contig 12446 bp, 12 predicted proteins | sample YL17G03_0_MG_FD_205557 | JGI IMG/M metagenome (GOLD analysis project Ga0315275, IMG submission 205557) | Sediment microbial communities from Yellowstone Lake, YNP, Wyoming, USA - YL17G03_0 | ecosystem: Environmental > Aquatic > Freshwater > Lake > Sediment | place: USA: Wyoming | collected... | reverse complement strand
TCGCGAACGCCGCGCTTGACGTGCACCGCCAGGTCGCGCTGGTTGAGGTTGCACGGCATCGTCTCGATCCACGTCGTGCCGACGCCGATGATCGGCTTCGCCAGGTCCTCGTCGGTGAAGCCCGTCCCCTTCAGCATCGAGCGCGCCCCGGCGCGGTCGGGCCCGTCGGTGAGGGCAGCGCTCTGGCGCTTCGCAGGATCGGACGGAGTGTCATACGGCGTTGTCATGGCGTTCCTCTCTCGATGGGATAGCTCTCGCGTCGACACCACTCGCTGAACGAGCCGGGATACAGGCGGGCATCCTCACGGCCCGCGAGGACGAGCTTCTGGACGATGACACAGGCGGTGACGCCGGAGCCGCAGTAGGCGACGATCTCCTCACCGCCGGCCGCTCCTGCCGGCAGAGGTCCGGTGAAGTAGGCGTTGACGGCCCCGGGAATGCGACCTGCGACCGGGTCGAGCGGCTCCTCCTCGCCGAGCCAGCGGACGCGGCTACGGGCATCCAGGAGCCGGAGACCGGGATCGCCCAGCCGGGCCAGGATCTCCTCGGCCGCGATCGTGTCGCCGCTGCGCCGGCGGGCCCGGAAGCTCCCCGGCCGAGGCTCCGTGATCTCCGCCGTCAGCGGGCCGTGGTAGCCGTCGAGATCGAACGTCCCGGCGGCGTCGTGGCCCACGTGACGAAGGGACCACCAGCAGCGCGCGGCCCAGCCCGAGCCGTCATCGTAGGCGAGCACGAACGTTCCCGGTCCGATTCCGGCCCGCGAGAAGACCTTCTCGAGCTGCGCGTCGCCCGGAAGCGGATGGCGGCCGCCGGCTGCGGGATCCGGCCCGATCGCCGAGAGATCGAGCTCCGGGTCGAGATGAACCGCGCCGGGGATGTGGCCTGCCTCGTACGCAGCCCGAGGCCGCACGTCGGCAAGCACGACGCTCACAGGGCGCCCCGAGGGGCGACGTCGAGCTCGACGACGTCGTGGTCGGGAAACCGGGCCCTCAGATCGGCGGCGCACGCGGCGCGATCGGAGACCCAGGCGATCACCGTCGGCCCGGAGCCTGACAGCGTCGCGCCTGCGCAACCCGGCGGCAGGCTCGCGCGAACGGCGTCGAGCACCTCGCTCGGGCGGTAGGGCTCGTGCAGCCAGTCGCCGAGAGCGGCGGCGAAGAGCGACGCGTCGCCGCTCGCCGCGCCGGCCCCGAGCAGGGCCGCGCGGCCCGCGCTCGCCGCTGCCTCTGCGTGGGGGACGATCGCCGGCAGGGTCCCGCGGGAGGCCCTGGTCGACGTTCGCTCTGACGGGATGACGGCGATCGCGTCGAGCGGCAGGCTCTCGGCGATCCTCGCGAGCTTCCCGTCCCAGGCGAGCGTGAGGCCGCCGAGCAGCGCGGCCGCGAGGTTGTCCGCGTGCGGCTCGAGCGTGAGCCCGGCCGCCAGCAGCTCCTCGGCGCTCGCCTGCGGAGCCGCGGCGACGAGGCCGAGCGCGATCGCGGCGGCGGACGAGCCGAGGCCGCGCTCCAGGGGGATCCGGTTGACGAAGTGAAAGCGCTTGCCGGCCGGGTCGGCGAGCAGCGCGTACGCGCGGACGGCGAGGTTGGAGTGGTCGGCGGTGAGCTCGCCGGCGCCCTCGCCCTCGACGACGACCCCGTCGCCGTCCGTCACCTCGAGCTCGTTCCACAGCTCGAAGGCCACCGCCGCGGCGTCGAAGCCGGCCCCGATGTTGGCCGAGGTTGCCGGCGCGCGGACGTTCATCCGCGGGCGGCTGCGGCGATCGAGTCGGCGTCTGCGTCGACCTGCTCGAGCGCGGGTGCAAAGCGGTCGGCGCTCTCCGTGTCCTTCAGCCCGTGGCCGGTGATCGTGACCGCAAGCCGCTCACCCGCGACGGCGTCGCGGCGGATCGCAGCCAGGCCGGCAGCCGATGACGGCTCGCAGAAGAGGCCCTCGACCGTTGCGAGCTCGAGCCAGGCGGCGACGATCTCCTCGTCGGAGACGGTCACGACGTTCGCGCCGGCCGCGCGCACGCTCTCGGCGTGGACGGGGACGCCGATCCGGATCGCCGAGGCGAGGGTCGTCGGGCGGTGCTCGGCCTCCACCGAGAAGATGGGCGTGGCCAGCCCGAGCTCGGAGATCCCGTCGGCGTACGCGGACGTGTTGCCGCCGCCGCCGTACGGGATCACGAACGCGTCGGGCGCGGCGCCGAGCTCCTCGACGATCTCGAACACAGCCGTCTTCTGTCCCGCGCGTCGATACGGGTTGACGGAGTTGACGAGCACGTGCGTGCCGCGGCGGGCGAGCTCCTGGGCGGCGGCGAGGGCCTCGTCGAAGTCGCCGCGCACCTCGAGCACCTTCGCTCCGAGCATCCGCGTCTGCGCCACCTTGGCGCCGGCAACTGCGCCCTCGGGCGTCAGCACCACGGCCGGGATCCCCGCTCGGGCCGCATAGGCCGCCGCGGAGGCTGCGGTGTTGCCGGTCGAGGCGCAGATCACGGCCTCGGCGCCGTCCTCGGCAGCCTTCGAGACCGCGACCGTCATGCCGCGATCCTTGTAGGAGCCGGTGGGGTTGGACGCCTCCCACTTGAGCCAGATCTCGACGCCGAGCCTCTCCGACAGGCGGGGAGCGTGGAGGAGGGGGGTCGATCCCTCCCCGAGCGAGATCACGGGTGTCCGTGCGGTCACCGGCAGCCGGCTGCGGTACCTCTCGATCAGGGCGATCGTCATGCCCAGCCGAGCTCCGCGACGCCGCGTCCGGAGACGACCGGCATCGCACTCGCCTCGCCGCGCGCCTCGGGCAGCGCCCGGATCGCGTCGAGGGCGGCCTGCACGTGGCCGGTCGCGGCCTCGTGGGTGACGACGTGGAGGACGGCGTGTCCTTCGCCCGGCTGCTGCACGAGCTGGGCGACGGAGACTCCTTCGGTCGCGAGCTCGTGCGCGATGCGGGCGAGCACGCCCGCCCGGTCCTCCACTTCCAGTCTCAGGTAGAAGGGCGAGGCGAGCTCTCCCGGCGGTAGCCGGTCGAGGTTCCGCCAGACGGGGTCGTTCTGCAGGAACCCCGTGCCCGTCGTGCCGACGACGGAGACCATGTCGGCGACGACCGCCGATGCGGTCTCGATGCCGCCCGCGCCGGGGCCCTCGAGCGTGATCTCGCGAATCGCGTCTCCCTGCAGCATGACGGCGTTGAACGCACCTTCGACAGCGGCGAGCGGGTGGTGGCCGTCGACGAACGCCGGGCCGACGCGAACGTCGACGCGGTTGCCGACGAGGCTCGCCCGGCCGATCAGCTTCACATGCATGTCAAGCGCGCGCGCAGCGGCTACGTGATCGAGCGTGACGTGCTCGATCCCCTCCACCTCGACCCACTCGAGCGGGACGCGGGTGCCGAAGGCGACGGTGGCCAGGATCGCGGTCTTCGCAGCCGCGTCGAACCCGCCGACGTCCTCCGTCGGGTCGGACTCGGCGAAGCCGAGCCGCTGTGCCTCGGCGAGCGCATCGCCGTACGAGCGCCCTTCTTCCATCGCAGAGAGGATGAAGTTCGTCGTCCCGTTGACGATCCCGAGCACGCGATGCACGTTCGTGACGACGAGGGACTCGCGCAGCACCTTGATCACGGGGATCGCCGCACACACGGACGCCTCGAACCGAAGCTGGACGCCGCCGCTCGCGGCTGCCGCGAAGAGCTCCGCGCCCCGGCGGGCGACGAGCTGCTTGTTCGCCGTCACGACGGGCCGGCCCGAGCGGAGCAGATCGAGAACGTAGCCTCCTGCCGGGTCGACACCACCCATCACCTCGGCTACGACCTGGATCGACGCGTCGCCGAGGATCGCATCGAAGTCGTCCGTGAGGACGCCCGGTTCGGGCGAGAAGGACCGCTCCTTGCCCGCGTCGCGCACGAGCGCGCGCGTGACGCGCAGCCGGTGCCCGGTCGAGCGCTCGATCTCATCCGCCGACTCCTCGAGCAGCCGGTGCACGGCGGCGCCGACGGTGCCGTACCCGAGGAGCGCTACCGGAACGTCGACCGACGCCACGTCTCTACCTGTCCCCGGCCCTGTGCATGAGCCCGCGCAGCTCCTTGCCGACGGTCTCGAGCTGGGACTGCGCCGCCTCTGCCCGCATCGCCTTCAGGCGAGCCTCGTTGTTGTCCATGTCCTCCACCCACTCGCGGGCGAACGCGCCGGACTGGATGTCGGCCAGGATCCCCTTCATCTCCTCGCGGACGTGCTCGTCGATCACGCGCTTGCCACGCGTGTAGTCGCCGAACTCGGCGGTGTCGGAGATCGAGTAGCGCATGCCGGCGAGACCGTTCTCCCACATCAGGTCGACGATCAGCTTCAGCTCGTGCAGGCACTCGTAGTAGGCGATCTCGGGCGCGTAGCCGGCCTCGACGAGCGTCTCGAACCCTGCGCGGACGAGTTCGGACGTGCCGCCGCAGAGAACAGCCTGCTCGCCGAAGAGGTCGGTCTCGGTCTCCTCCTTGAAGGTCGTCTCGAGGATGCCGGCGCGGCCGGCGCCGATCCCGACCGCGTACGCGAGAGCCAGCTCACGGGCGTTGCCGGAAGGATCCTGCTGCACGGCGATCAGCGCGGGCGTCCCGTAGCCCTCGGTGAAGAGCCGCCGCACGACGTGGCCCGGGCCCTTCGGAGCGACCATGATCACGTCGTGGTCGGCAGCCGGGGCGATCCGCTCGTAGAGGACGTTGAAGCCGTGGGCGAACAGCACCGCAGCGCCCGGGGCGAGGTTCGGCTCGATGTGCTCCGAGAACACCTGCGGCTGCACCTGGTCGGGCAGCAGGATCGCGACGAGCTGCGCGCCCGCGACGGCGTCGGCCACGGTACGCACCGTGAGGCCGGTTGCCTCGGCTTCGCCCCAGGAGGGCGAGCCTTCCCGCAGGCCCACCTCGACCTGAACGCCCGAGTCACGCAGGTTGAGCGCATGGGCGTGGCCCTGGCTCCCGTAGCCGATCACCGCAACCTTGCCGTCGAGCAGGCCGAGGTTGCCTTCGCGGAGAATCGTCGCCATTCCAGTTCGTCCCTTCGTCGTAATGGGTCAGTTGATCGCCGAGAGCCGGCGGGTCTTCCGGGCGGATGCGCGTGCCATGCCGACGCGGCCCGTGCGCACGAGCTCCTGGATTCCGTGCGGCCGGGCGAGCTCCTGGAACGCGTCGAGCTCCTCGGGCGTCCCGGTCAGCTCGAAGGTCACCGAGTCGGAGCCGAGATCGACGACGCGGCCCTTGAAGGCCTCGGACGTCGAGATCAGCTCGGCCCGGCGGTCGGGGCTCGCGCTCACCTTGAGCAGGAGCAGCTCGCGCTCGACGGCCTCGTCGGGCACGAGTTCGGTGACCCGGAGCACGTTCACGAGCTTGTGGATCTGCTTCTCGATCTGCTCCAGGGAATGGTGCTCGCAGTCGACACGCAGGGTGATGCACGACACGCCGGCCCGCTCCGTGGGCCCGACCGCGAGCGAGTCGATGTTGAACCCGCGGCGTGCGAACATCGTCGCGATCCGGGCGAGCGCGCCCGGCTTGTCCTCGACGAGGACGGAGATCGTGTGCTTCACGGTGTCGCCTCCACCTGGTCGTCCTCGTACTCGACCATGTCGATCGCCGCCGCGCCGGCGGGGATCATCGGGAAGCAGTGCTCGGCGGGGTCGACCCGGCAGTCGATCACGACGCTGCGGCCGAGCGCGAGTGCCTCGCGGAAGGCAGGCTCGAACTCCGCCTCGCTCTCGACAAGCATGCCGACGCCACCGTAGGCCTCTGCGAGCTTGACGTAGTCCGGCACGTCTGCGCCAAGGCCGACGTGCGAGCGGCGCCCGTCGAAGAACATGTCCTGCCACTGCGTGACCATGCCGAGGTAGCCGTTGTTGACGAGCACGACGATGATCGGGAGATCGTCGATCGCCGCCGTCGTCAGCTCCTGCGCCGTCATCTGGAAGCAGCCGTCGCCGTCGACGCACACGACCGTCGCCTCCGGCCGCGCGGCCTTGGCCCCGATGGCTGCGGGGATGCCGTAGCCCATCGTCCCGAGCCCGCCCGAGGTGATGAAGTTCCGCGGGCGCTCGGTGAGGAGGTACTGCATCGCCCACATCTGGTGCTGACCGACCCCCGTCGTGAAGATGACGTCGTCGCCGGCCGTCAGCTCCTGCAGGGTCTCCATCAGCTTCTGCGGCTTGAGCCAGCCGCCGCCCTTGCCGTAGCGAAGCGGGAACTCGTCGCGCCAGCCCTCGATCTTCTGTAGCCAGGCCTCCGGGGCCGGAACGCCCGCTTCGCGGTGGCCGCCAACGGCGGTCGTCAGCCCGGCAAGCGCCTTCTTCAGCGGCCCGACGACGGGGATGTCCGCCTCGCGCAGCTTGGAGATCTCGGCCGGGTCGATGTCGAGGTGAACGATCGTCGCGCCGGGCGCGAAAGCGGAGAGCTTTCCCGTGACCCGGTCGTCGAAGCGTGCGCCGATCGCAACCAGCACGTCACAGGTGTTCATGGCGAGGTTCGACCACTTCGTCCCGTGCATGCCGGGCCAGCCGAAGAACAGGGGGTGGGTCTCCGGGAACGCGCCCTTGCCCATCAGGGTCGTGATCACGGGCAGCCGGCCCGTCTCGGCCAGCGCACGCAGCTCGTCGCACGCGTCGCCGTTGATCGTGCCACCGCCGACGTAGAGGACAGGCTTGTCGGCGTGCGCGATCCGCGCGGCGGCGTCGCGAATCTGCAGCGGATGCACCTTGCGCGGCGGGCGCCAGCCCGGCAGGTCGACCGTCTCCGGATAGGTGAAGTCGAGCTCGGCTTCCTGGATGTCGCGCGGCACGTCGACGAGGACGGGGCCGCAGCGGCCCGTGCGGGCAACGTGGAACGCGGCCTTCATCACGGCCGGGATCTCCTTTACGTCCTGGACGAGCCAGGAGTGCTTGACGATCGGCATCGTGATCCCGGTGATGTCGCACTCCTGGAAGGCGTCGGTGCCGATCAGGGTCGAGCGCACCTGGCCCGTGATGCAGACGAGCGGCGTCGAGTCCATCCAGGCGTCGGCGATCGGCGTCACGAGGTTGGTCGCGCCGGGGCCGGAGGTGGCGATCGCCACGCCGACCCGGCCGGAGGCACGCGCGTACCCCTGCGCCATGTGGCCGGCGCCCTGCTCGTGGCGGGCGAGGACGTGCCGCACGGTGGTGCCGCGGGCCATCGCGTCGTAGGTCGGCATGATCGCGCCACCGGGGATCCCGAACATCACCTCGACGCCCTCGGCCTCGAGAGAGCGGAGAATCGCGTCGGATCCGTTCATTCTCATCTTCTGTCCTTCGGTCTCACGGTTCCTCGTCCCTTCTCCGGCCGCCCGGTGCGGCGAACGGTGCTGATTCCGTCGTCGTCTGCACTGGTTGTGGCCCTGTGCGTGAGCGACGTCTCCCTAGCGGGGGAGAATGTCGGTGAGCTCGATGCCTACGCCGCGCGATGCCGCGAGGCGCGGATCGCTGTCGGGCACGGATACGGCGAGGCAGAGCATCGGCTCCGAAGCATGCCTGAAGCGGTGCGAGGCCGCAAGCCGGAAGCGTTGCCGGGGAGCGGGCCAGAGAACGCATAGATGACGTACAAAACGCATACTATGCAACCCATGGCAGATGTCAGCATTGTCGGCGCGGCCGGCTACACCGGGCAGGAGACGCTCGACCGGGTGCTCGGTCACCCGCAACTCCGCCTCGTCGCGGTCGGCTCGGACTCGCTCGCGGGGAAGGCCGGGGGCGCGCTCGACCCCCGGCTGGCCCAAGCTGCCATGCCGTCCTTCGTCACGAACGAGGCGGCGCTCGCTCACGAGGCCGACGTGACCATCGTCTGCCTGTCGCACGAGGCGGCGGCCGCGATCGAGATCCCGCACGGCGGTGTCGTCGTCGATCTCTCGGGCGCGCACCGCCTGCGCGACGCCGTGGCCTACGAGGAGTGGTACGGCTTCACGCACCCGCATCCCGACGGCCTCGGCGACTGGGTCTACGGCCTGCCGGAGCTCGTTGCGGAGACGAGCAGGCTTATTGCGAACCCCGGCTGTTATGCAACGGCGACCCTGCTCGCCCTCGGCCCGCTCCGCGACGCGATCGAGCCCGATTCGGTCGTCGTCGACGGCCTCTCGGGAATGACGGGCGCGGGCCGGACGCTCAAGGACTCCTCCCACGCCGGCGCTGTGCTCGAGAACGTCTCCCCCTATCGGGTCGGCAGGCATCAGCACGTGCCCGAGATCGCCCAGCTGCTCGGCTTCCCCGTCTCGTTCACTCCGCATCTCCTGCCGGTGCGGCGCGGCCTGATCGCGACCTGCAACGTCCGCTCGACGGGACCCGACCTGCGGGCGCTGCTCGTGGCCGCCTACGCAGACAGCGCGGTCGTGACGGTGTTGCCCGAGGGGATGGCGCCCGAGCTGGCCCGGGTCCAGCACACCGACCGGGCCGAGATCGGCGTCTTCGCCGATAGCTTCACCGATCGGACGGTCGTGATCTGCGCCGAGGACAATCTCGGCAAGGGCGCCGCCGGACAGGCGATCCAGAACGTGAATCGCGCGCTCGGCCTCGACGACACCCTCGGCCTCAGAGTCACCGGAGTTCTGGTCTAGACCATGTCTGTCACCGCAGCAGAGGGTTTTGTGGCGAGCGGTGTCGCCGCCGGGATCAGGCCGTCGGGTCAGCCGGACGTGGCCGTCGTCCGCTCCATGCCGCGTGCCGTCGGGGCCGCGCTGTGGACAACGAATCGCGTGCAGGCCGCGCCGGTGACAGTCTCGAAGCGCCATCTCGAGCACGCGCAGCCGCAGGCGGTGCTGATCAATGCCGGTTGTGCGAACGCGGCGACGGGAGCCCAGGGCGAGGCAGACGCCGTCGCCACCGCCGTGGGCCTTGCCGCCGAGCTCGGGCTGCAGCAGGAGGAGATCCTCGTGCTCTCGACCGGGGTGATCGGCGTCCCGCTGCCTGTCGAGAAGGTGCTCGCGGGGGCCTCCGACGCCGCCCGCGCACTCTCCCTCGAGGGCGGCGACGCGGCGGCAAATGCGATCCTGACCACGGATTCCGGGCCTAAGGTCGCGGTCGCCCGGGCCGGCGGCTTCACGGTCGGCGGCATGGCCAAGGGTGCGGGGATGATCCACCCGCGGCTCGCGACGATGCTGGTCGTGATCACCACCGACTATCCGCTCGCGCCCGGCGAGCCCGAGGCATTCCTCACGCCGGCCGTGGCAAAGAGCTTCAACCGGATCTCCGTCGACGGCGACTGCTCCACGAACGACGCCGTCGTCCTGCTCGCGAACGGCGCGAGCGGGGCCGGGCGCGACGACGAGGCGTTCGCCCGCGCACTCGACGAGGTCTGTGCCGATCTCGCCCGGCAGGTCGTCGCCGACGGCGAGGGTGCGACCGTCGTGCTCGAGATCGGCGTCAACGGTGCCGCCACGGCTACAGAGGCCGAGGCGATCGCCCGCAGGATCGCGACCTCACCCCTCGTCAAGACGGCCGCGTTCGGCCATGACCCGAACTGGGGCAGAGTGCTCGCGGCGGCCGGCTCGGCTCCTCACGGCGACGGCTTCGCCCGGCTCGAGACGGACCGGCTGACGGTCGCGTTCGACGGCATCGCGGTCTTTGCCGACGGCTCGCCGACGGGCTCGACGCCGGAGCTCTCCGGCCCGGTCTGCCGGATCGATCTGGAGCTCGGCCTCGGCGACGGGGCCGCGGGCTACCTCGCGTCGGACCTCACGTACGACTACGTGCGCATCAACGCGGAGTACACGACGTGAGCCGGATCGTCCTCAAGCTCGGCGGCAGGGTCGCCACCGCCGGTGCCGGCGAGGCGCTCGCCCTGCGGGCTGCGGGGTACGCCGTGACCGTGGTGCACGGTGCCGGCCCGCAGATCACCGCGGAGATGGAGCGGCGCGGCATCACGCCGTCGTTCGTCGACGGCCGGCGGGTCACAACGGCGGACGTGCTCGAGGTCGTCCGCGAGTCGCTGGCCGAGGTGAACGCTGCGGTCTGCGCCGCGATCGGCGCCGACGCGGTACCGCTCTTCGGCGACGAGATCGGGCTCCCAGCCTCGCAGGTGGAGTCGCTCGGTCTCGTCGGCCACCCGGCTCCCTCGGCGCCGTCCGAGGTGGTCGCGGCGCTCGCCGCCGGGCGGATCCCGGTCGTCGCGCCGCTCGCTGCCGAGCCTGACAGCGGCGGGTCGCTCAACGTCAATGCGGACGAGGCCGCCGCCGCGCTCGCCGTCGGCCTCGGGGCCGAGCGAATCGTGTTCGTCAGCGACGTCCCGGGTGTCCTCATGGACGGCGCCGTGATGGAGCACATCGGCGTCGACGACGCCGACCGGATGCTCGGCGACGGGACGTTCGAGGGCGGCATCGTGCCGAAGCTCGTGGCTGCCGTGCGGGCCGTCCGCGGCGGCGTCCGGGCCTCGATCGGCGCCACCGAGGTGGTCGCATGACACGGATTGACGGCTCGGAAACCCGAGCGTTGTCAGCGGCGCGCGAGGCGGTGCTCCCGACCTACGCGCGGGCCGACGTCACGATCGTCCGCGGCGAGGGCTGCCGGGTGTGGGACGACACGGGTCGCGAGTACCTCGACTTCGTGGCGGGAATCGCCGTCGTCGGTCTCGGCCACTGCGCCCCGGCCCCGCTGGCCGCCGCCCACGCCCAGCTCGACCGCCTCTGGCACGCATCGAACCTCTACTGGACCGAGCCGATGCTCCGGCTCGCGGCGCTGCTCGCAGAGCGATTCGAGGGCGGGCAGGCGTTCTTCTGCAACTCGGGCGCGGAGGCGAACGAGGCGGCCCTCAAGATCGCGCGCAAGGCGACGGGCAGAACCCGGATCGTGGCGCTCGAGGGCGGCTTCCACGGGCGGACGCTCGGCGCACTCTCCGCCACGGGCCAGCCGGCCAAGTGGGAAGGCTTCGGCCCGCTCGTGCCCGGCGTCTCCTTCGCCCGCCCGAACGACGTCGAATCGCTCGAGGCCGCGCTCGCCCCCGCCGCCGACACGGCGCTCCTCCTCCTCGAGCCCGTGCTCGGCGAGGGCGGTGTGATCCCGCTCGAGCCCGCGTTCGCCCAGGCGGCGGCAGAGCTCGCCGTCGAGGTCGGGGCGCTCCTCTGCGTCGACGAGGTGCAGGCCGGGATGGGCCGCACGGGGACGTTCTTCGCCTACGAGCAGCTTGGCATCCGCCCCGACATCATCACCATCGCCAAGGGCCTGGGAAACGGACTGCCCATTGGTGCGTTGCTCGCCGGCGAGCGGGCCGCCCGCGGCTTCGTGCCGGGCGACCACGGCTCGACCTTCGGCGGCAACCCCGTCGCAGCCGCTGCGGCCGTCGCCGTCGTCGAGGCGATCGACGAGGACCTGCTCGCACACGTGCGCGAGCGCGGGGCCGAGCTCGCGACCGGGCTCCGGGCACTCCCCGGCGTTCGCTCGGTCCGCGGCCGAGGCCTCCTCATCGGGGCCGAGCTCGACCGTCCTGCGGGAGAGGTCGTCGACGCGTGCCGCGCCGAGGGGCTGCTCGTCCTCTCGGCGGGCCCGGACGTGCTGCGGCTGACGCCACCGCTCGTCGTCAGCGCGGGAGAGGTCGTCCAGGCGCTCGAAACGATCGAAAGGGTGCTCGCCTCGTGAACCGCCGCGAGCGCCAGGCAGCCATCCTCCGGCTCGTCAACGAGCGCGCTCTCTCGACGCAGGCCGAGCTCGTGCAGGCGCTCAGGGACGAGGGGCACGACGTCGTGCAGACGAGCGTCTCTCGTGACGTCGCAGAGATGGGGCTCGTCAAGGTTCGCGCCCCGAGCGGCCGGCTGATCTACGCGACACCGGGTACCGGCGACCTCGACCGGCTTCGCGCCATCGGAGTCGCGATGCGACGCTACGCGACGGGCGTCGAGGCTGCAGCCGGGGGCCTCGTCATCGTGTCGACCCCTTCCGGCTACGCGAGCGCGCTGGCGCAGGCGATCGACGAGGGTCGGCATCCGTCGATTGCCGGCACCCTGGCGGGCGACAACACGATCTTCGTCGCGGCGAAGGACGGGACGACGGCCGAGGGGCTACAGGCCGAGCTCGCCGCCTATCTCGCGGACGGAGTCACCGGATGACGCTCTGGTCGGGCCGTGTCGGCGGCTCCCTCGATCCCGCCGTGTGGGCGTTTCTCCACGCCGACGACGCGGAGTTGCTCCCGTACGACTGCGAGGCGAGCTTCCAGCATGCGCAGCGGCTGCACGCCACGGGGCTCCTGTCGGACGCAGAGCTCACCGAGGCCGAGGAGCGTCTGGCCGAGATCGCCCAGGACCCGGCCGGCTACCTCGCCGAGGACGAGGACGTGCACAGCGCGATCGAGCGCCAGCTCGGCGACCTCGGCCGCAAGATCCACGCCGGCCGCTCTCGGAACGACCAGGTCGCGGCCGCCTTCAGGCTCTACGTGCTCGACGCATGCGCCGAGGCACGGCACGAGATCGAGGCACTGGCGTTCATCGTGCTCTCGTTCGCGGAGGCAGAGGCGGA
>Ga0315275_10005030_pt1 | contig 12449 bp, 6 predicted proteins | sample YL17G03_0_MG_FD_205557 | JGI IMG/M metagenome (GOLD analysis project Ga0315275, IMG submission 205557) | Sediment microbial communities from Yellowstone Lake, YNP, Wyoming, USA - YL17G03_0 | ecosystem: Environmental > Aquatic > Freshwater > Lake > Sediment | place: USA: Wyoming | collected... | reverse complement strand
CGCTCGCTGCATCGACGGAGCCTTAAAACTCTATCACCGGACATTCGGGATTCCGGCCTCCAAGATCAATCTCGGCGTCCCGTTCTACGGCCAGACCTTCGCATCCTGCGCCACACTCAATTCTCCTCACACGGGAGCAGACACAACGCACTTCTCCACTCACGGCGCTTTCTACTACGACATTGTCGGTATCATGGACCACTTCACGCGCTCATGGGATGACCGCGCGAAAGTGCCCTACCTTGTCAGCAAGGAGTGGAACATGTTGATTTCCTATGACGACGAGGAATCCGTCGGGCAGAAGGCGCAGTACGTGCTGGAGAACAAGGCCCGCGGACTGATCATCTGGGAAATCACCGGCGATTTCATGCCGGATGGCACGACGCCGCTGCTGGATGTGATCCACAACCGGTTTTCAACGGCGAAGTAGACGGCTGGCTGAACCGTTTCCACCCCTTGGCGACAGACATTCTCCGGTCGCCGATGGCAGATTCAGCGTGTCTCTTCTCACACGGCAAGCAAGGAGCCCTCTATGCGGTACGGCTATTTTGACGATGAGCATCGGGAATACGTCATCGAGCGACCCGACGTCCCGGTGTCATGGACGAACTACCTGGGCGTCAAAGACATGTGCACGGTGATTTCGCACAACGCGGGGGGGTACTCGTTCTACAAGACCGCCGAGCACCATCGGATCACACGCTTCCGGCAAAACGGGGTCCCACTTGACCGGCCGGGACACTACGCGTATCTTCGCGATGACGAGACAGGAGAATACTGGTCCATCTCCTGGCAGCCCGTCGGGAAGGACCTCTCCAAAGCACGGTACGAGTGCCGTCACGGACTCTCGTACACGCGATTCATTGCCGACTATCAGGACATCCACGCCGAGCAGACCCTCTTCATCCCGGTGAACGACGATGTCGAACTCTGGGACGTGAGGATAAGGAACACCGGCGCGAACCCCCGCCGTTTGAGCATCTTCACGTACGTTGAGTTCTCCTTTCATCACATCGAGATCGATAATCAGAATCTCCAGATGTCGTTGTACGCCAGCGGCTCAAGCTATGATGACGGGATCATCGAGTACGACTTCTTCTACGAACCCTGGACATACCACTTTTTCACCTCCAGCGTTGAGCCCGACGGCTACGATTGTTTGCGGGACGTGTTCCTCGGACCGTACCGAACCGAGACAAACCCGGTTGGCGTGGAAAAGGGGGTGTGTTCCAACAGCAGTGAGCTGGGTGGAAATCATTGTGGCGCACTTCACAAAAGGTTGACCCTCGCGCCAGGTGAGGAATCCCGGGTTGTGTTTATGCTCGGCGTCGGGCCGAGGGCGGCGGGCAGGGAGATGCGGACAAAATACTCCCTGCCGAAAAACGTTGACAACGCCTTCGAGGAGTTGAAGTCCTACTGGTCCGGAAAGACCGAAATCTTCCAGTGCAAAACCCCTCACGCCGGCATGAACACGATGGTGAATACCTGGACGCTCTTGCAGGCCGAGACATGCGTCGTATGGTCCCGGTTTGCTTCGTTCATCGAAGTGGGAGGCCGCACCGGCCTCGGGTACCGCGACACATCGCAGGACATCATGGCCGTGGTCCACACCAATCCCACAACATGCCGGGAACGGATCATCGAGCTCCTCCACGGACAAGTGAGCCAGGGATACGGCCTGCACCTGTTCGATCCCGATGTCTTCAAACCGAGGGAGGAAAAGCTTCCCGGCGTGAAGCTCCCGACTGTCGTCCCGACTCCCAGCGCCGCCGATATCATCCACGGTCTCAAAGACACCTGTTCGGACGATCACCTCTGGATCGTGGCCACCATCTGCGACTTCGTGAAGGAAACCGGCGACCTCACTTTCTTCGATCATGTGGTGCCGTTCGCCGACAAGGGAGAAGGCACGGTCTACGAACACATGAAGAGGGCGATTGAATTCTCCGCGGAGCATGTCGGCCAGACCGGCATCTGCAAGGGTTTGCGTGCCGACTGGAACGATTGCCTGAACCTCGGAGGCGGTGAGAGCGCGATGGTGTCGTTCATGCACCACTGGGCACTCCGGGCGTTCATTGAGGCCGCCGAGGAGCTTCACCGCACCGACGACGTGCGGAAATATAGCGCCATGGCGGAGAAGGTGAAAGCCGCGTGTGAGAAAGAGTTGTGGGACGGTGAATGGTACATCCGCGGCATTACGGCAAAGGGAATGAAGATCGGGACACGGACAAACGACGAAGGAAAAATCTTCCTCGAGAGCAACAGCTGGGCGGTCATGTCTGACGTCGCATCCCGCGACCACGGAACCAAGTGCATGGATGCGGTGCACCAGCACCTCTTCTCGAAGTACGGAATTCATCTTGTCTGGCCGACGTTTTCGAAGCCGAACGACGCCATCGGTTATGTCACCCGCGTCTACAAGGGGATCAAGGAAAACGGCGCCATCTTCTGCCACCCCAACCCGTGGGCCATGGTCGCCGAATGCAAGCTGGGTCGCGGCAGCCGGGCCATGGAATTCTACGATGCGCTTCTCCCGTATAACCAAAACGATATCATCGAGATCCGTGAAGCGGAGCCGTACTCGTACTGCCAGTTCATCATGGGGAAAGATCATACCGCATTCGGCCGCGCACGACACCCCTGGCTCACCGGCAGCGGCGGCTGGGCATATGTTGCAGCCACACGGTGGATGCTCGGCGTGCGCGTGACCTATGACGGACTGCTGATCGATCCCTGCGTTCCACCCGAATGGAAGGAGTTTCAGGTTCAGCGACAGTGGCGTGGCGCGACGTACCGGATCACGGTGATGAACCCCAAGGGAGTACAGAAAGGGGTCGCCGCCGTCACGCTCAACGGGTCCGCGGTTCGACTCCCGATCCCGCCACAGAAACCAGGATCGGTGAACGATGTGAGAGTAACTATGGGATGAGCCCGTCCTCCGGCTTCTCTCCGCACTGTCTGGAATCTCTGGTCGTTCTTTCCTATATTAGAACCGGTTACAGATCGTCTCGCGTTCATTGGTACAAACCTCTGTCCCCTTTCACTGGATTGGTGACCGGAGGTTTGTTCGTTTGGGGGGATCACCGCCGGCTCGTCAGGGCAAGGGAAAACAGAGACTATGCTGGTCGAACAACATACAGCAGAGGCGGCTTCCGGGCTGGTCTTCAATGTGCAGCGCTTTTCCATCCACGACGGCCCCGGGATTCGCACCACCGTCTTTCTGAAAGGATGCCCCCTCGAATGCTGGTGGTGTCACAACCCCGAGGGACTTCACCGGGACAAAGAAGTCTCATACCGCATGGATCGCTGCATTGTCTGCGGCGAATGCGTGGATGCCTGCCCGCATGGCGCCCTCAGCAAGGACGAGAGCCGGATACGGCGGGACCCCCAGCGATGCGCTCTCTGCGGCACATGCCTCGACTCTTGCGCAACGGGAGCAAGGGACATCGTCGGACAGGAATTCTCTGTGAGCGATATGATGACACAGATCGCGCGGGACAGGATCTTCTTCGACACATCGGGCGGCGGTGTGACGTTCTCCGGCGGTGAGCCGCTCTTCCAGATCAACTTCCTCTCCTCCCTCCTCCGGGAATGCAGGAACCAGTCGATTCATACGGCCGTGGAGACATCGGGATATGCCACTCCCGCCTCTTTCGAGCGGATCACTGAAACGACCGATCTGTTTCTTTTTGATCTGAAGCTGATGGACGATGAACGACACCAACACTTCACCGGCGTTTCGAACCGGATCATTCTTGACAACCTCCGATGGCTCGCGGGCCAGCAGCACAAGGTGATCGTGCGGATTCCCGTGATCGGGGGCGTGAACGACGATCAATGGAACATCGATGCAATTGCCGCCTTCGTCAGCGGACTCTCCGGTATCCGTCAGATCCATCTCCTTCCGTTCCACTCGGCTGCATCAGGCAAGTATCAGAGCCTGGGCATGGACTACCGTATGGACATTGCGGCCCACACCGAGCCGGAGCGAATGCAACGTATTGTTGAGACTCTTACAGCACATGGTCTTTCTGTTCAGATTGGTGGATGAGATGATGACCGAACGCGTTCAACGACTGCGTATGCAGAGTCTCGACACCGCACCGTCCATCTCCGCGGAACGGGCGATGATCGTGACCGAGGCCTACAGGACAGCGGGATTCCATTCGGCTCCTGCCATGCGGGCGCTGGTGTTCAGGCGGATCATGGAGGAGAAGACCGTCTGCATCAATGAGGGCGAGCTCATCGTCGGCGAACGCGGCCCGGCACCCAAGGAGACACCCACCTTCCCCGAGGTGTGCTGCCACAGTCTCGGTGACCTGGACCTCCTCAACAGCCGTCCCAAGATCCCCTACGCGGTCAGCGATGACGTCCGGCAACTGTATGAGCACAGCCTCATCCCGTTCTGGAAAGGCAGAACGCTGCGTGAGAAGATTTTTGAAGAGATGACAGCCGAATGGAAGGACGCGTACGACGCGGGCATCTTCACGGAATTCATGGAACAGCGGGCGCCGGGACATGCCGTGCTTGACGACAAGATCTACCGGAAAGGAATGCTCGATTTCATCCGGGACATCGATGATCATCTCGCCAGACTCGATTTCTATGGCGACCCTCATGCGTACCGGAAACAGGAAGAGCTCCGCGCAATGCGGATATGTGCCGGGGCGCTGATCGCCTTCGCCCACCGGCATGCAGCAAAGGCTGACGACCTCGCACGAATGGAAGGGAACCCTTCCCGGAGGAAGGAGCTGCTGGAGTTGGCCGCAGTGTGCAGGCACGTTCCCGCTCACATTCCGCGAACGTTCCACGAAGCCCTGCAGTACTACTGGTTCGCGCATCTTGGCGTCGTGACAGAGCTGAACCCCTGGGACGCGTTCAACCCGGGGAGACTCGACCAGCATCTCCTGCCGTTCTACAAGCATGAAACCGAGGCAGGCACACTCACACGCGACGAAGCAAAGGAACTCCTGCAGTGCTTCTGGGTGAAGTTCAACAACCAGCCCGCGCCTCCAAAAGTCGGGGTTACCGCCGCGGAAAGCGCAACCTATACAGATTTCGCCACGATTAACTCCGGAGGGCTGCGTGCGGACGGATCGGATGGCGTGAACGAGGTGACCTACCTCATTCTCGAGGTCATCGACGACATGCGTCTGGTGCAACCCAGCTCGAATATCCAGCTGAGCAGAAAGAACCCCGATGATTTCCTGAAGCGGACACTACGGATCGTCCGCAAGGGCTGGGGACAGCCGTCGATCTTCAGCGCTGACACGGTTATCGAGGAGATGCTCCGGCAGGGAAAGTCACTCGAAGACGCCCGGAACGGCGGGACGAGCGGATGCGTTGAGACAGGGGCATTCGGGAAGGAGAGCTACATTCTGACCGGCTATTTCAACTTCCCGAAGATCCTTGAGATTGCGCTCCACAATGGCCTCGACCCGCGCACGGGGAAAAGGATCGGCACGGAAACAGGCGACCCGCAATCATTCACATCATTCGATGAAGTGGTGGAGGCCTACCGGAAGCAGGTCAATCATTTCGTCGACATCAAGATACGCGGGAACAACGTCATCGAACGGCTGTATGCCGAACATATGCCCACTCCCTTCCTGTCGATCCTGATCGACGACTGCATCGCCAGAGGGAAGGATTATCTTGATGGCGGGGCGCGGTACAATACCAATTACATCCAGGGAGTCGGCATCGGGACGCTCACCGACGCGCTTTCGGCTATCAAGCATCATGTCTTTGAGAGCGAGACCCTTGCACTCGGGGAATTGATCGCTCTTCTCGACGGAGATTTTGAGGGGAGCGAGAGGCTGCGCCTGATGCTGGTCAACCGGACGCCACGGTACGGGAACGACGACGATCGCGCCGATGACCTGATGCGGCTGGGTTTTGAGATCTTCTATCAGGCGGTGAATGGCCGACCGAACACCAAGGGCGGCTGCTACCGGATTGAAATGCTCCCCACAACATGTCATGTGTATTTCGGCTCCGTCACCGGGGCAACGCCGGACGGCCGGAAAGCCGGGATGCCTCTCTCCGAAGGGATCTCCCCTGTGCAGGGGGCTGATCGACACGGCCCGACTGCGGTCCTCCACTCCGCCGCAAAAATGGATCATGTCCGGACCGGTGGAACCCTTCTGAACCAGAAGTTCACGCCGGCCGTCCTCGACGGAGACAAAGGGATCGACACCCTGGCGCATCTTGTCCGATCCTATTTCACGATGGGCGGACACCACATCCAGTTCAACGTGGTCAGCGCCGACACCCTCCGCGCCGCACAACAGAACCCGGAGCACCACCGCGACCTCATCGTTCGCGTCGCCGGCTACAGCGATTATTTCTGTGATCTCGGAAAATCCCTCCAGGACGAGATCATCGCCAGGACCGAACACGACGGCTTCTAACCCCCCGCCGCGGTAGTTTGCTTCAATCATAGGTGCACCGGCTGTCCGTTTCACGGAAAAGTTCCGGCAATGACCTGCATCCTTCGACACGATCCTCGCTTCACCTTCCTCCGCCGCATCATCATCGTCCCCGCGGTTCTCCTTGTCTCTGTATCGTCGGCGCTCTTCGCCGGAACCAACGGCATGCTCGAAGGAAAGGTTCGAGACAAACGAACGGGTGAGCTGCTGCCGGGCGTCAATGTTGTTCTCCCCGCCCTCCAGCGTGGGACCACGACCAATGCCCAGGGGGCATTTCTCTTCCAGGACCTTCGCACCGGCACATACGATGTGAGGATCAGCCTGATCGGATATCAAACAACTCTCTACAGGAACGTGACCATTGATCCAGACCTCCGCACGCGCCTTAGCGTTGACCTCCTCCCCACGGAAGTGGAACTGGAAGAGATTGTGGTGCAGCGTGAGAAACCGCTGATCCAGAAGGACGTCACCGGAACCACCTACATCGTCAGCGGGGAAGACATCATGCTGCTTCCCATCGACAACGTCGCGGAAGCGATGCGACTGAAAGCCGGCGTTACCATGGAAGGGAACGTCCGGGGAGGCAAAACGTCGGAGGTCCTCTACCTCGTCGACGGTCTCCCGGTCCAGGATGTGCTGTCCGGCGGAATGACCGCGATGCTGCCGACCAGCTCCATCGTCGGCGCGAGCATCATGACCGGTGGGTTCGAGGCAGAATACGGCAACGCACTGTCCGGCATTGTCAACATTGTTACGAAGACAGGAACGGACGAGCACCGCTTCCTGGCCCGGCTGGACAGGGACAACTGGTTCGGCGGAACGCAGGTTAGCAAGGCGTCCAATATTGAGCTCAACGCCTCCGGACCCATCGTGGAGAACACACTACGTTATCTTGTCTCCTTCCACGGCCTCGTTACGGATACCCGCTGGTGGCAGGATTTTCAGTATGCCGTTCCGAGCCCGGTCGAGACAAACATCAACGGATTCGGCAAACTCGACTACCAGATCAACCCGACGCTCCGTCTCGGAGGTCAGATGTTCTATTCCCGCCGGGACTGGCACGATTACGAGTTCGACTGGCGGTACAACCTCGGCGGCCTTCCGCCCGAACAACGCGAAGCCTCACGAATTGCGTTTATGCTCTCACAGTCACTCTCTGAACGCTTCTTCTACACCGCCAGCCTGAGCAGGTTCTCCCTCCAATCATCCCTCGGTGGAGACCGTGCATCCGACATCCGCATCGACGAACCGTATCAGTACGATTTCTATCTCTGGTATATCGTTGCGGGCCGGCGGGGTTGGTGGAGTTCAACCCGGCAGGAGAGCTACACGGGAAAGGTCGACGCAACGTTCAAGGCAGGAGCGGATCATTTGCTGAAGTTCGGGGCGGAGTATACGCAGTATAATCTCAATTCCGACGTTGAAAAATACGAGCCGCGGAGGACCTATTTCGGCAGGCCGATCCTGAACGAGCCGCAACTCGACTTCAGCTCCTCGTACGGCTATCATCCACGCTCGGGCTCCCTCTATCTGCAGGACAAGATCGACCTCTCGCAAGAGCAGGGGGTACTGGTCAATGCCGGCGTGAGGTACGACTTCCTCGATCCTACTGCAAGCCGCCCAAACATCGAGGCGATCCCGGTCAGCCAATCGGAATATGAGCTGGTCACCACGAACACGGTCAAGGCCGGCATGAAGCATCAGATCAGTCCCCGCCTCGGTATTGCGATGCAGGTGGCGGAACATGGCTATTTCTTCGTGAACTTCGGTTGGTACTTCCAGTATCCGCTGTTTGACTACCTCTACACCGGCCTGGACCGCGTCGCGCTGGCGAAAGGGGTCAGCGCACTGACCGGGAATCCGAATCTCGAGCCGGAACGGACCGTCGCGTACGAGCTCAGCTTGAAATACAGCCTGCCGCTCGACCTTGTCGTGTCCGCGACGTATTTCAAGAAGGAAATGCGCAACCAGATCGACTCCAAGACATTTGTTCCCGGCGACAGCAAGGTCGCGGGTTCATTCGGATTTGCAGAGTACGTCAACAACCCCTTTGCCACCGCATCGGGACTTGAACTGACGCTGACCCGGGATCGGGGAGCATGGATAAACGGAGAGCTTTCGTACACGTACATGGTCACCGAGGGAAGCAGCGGGAGTGCACAGGACGGGTTCTACATTGCCCAGTACGGACTCCCTCCCGCCGTCCGGTTGTTCCCGCTCAGCTGGGACCAACGGCACACGATCAAACTGACATCGAACTTTCTGCTCCCGTGGAACATGAACATCCTTGTGCTGGCGCAGTATCACACGGGCCGGCCATACACCGACTATCCGACGTCGACAGGATTCGAACAAATCGACGGCGGCAAGTTCGTTCAGAACAACGCCCGCATGCCGGCGTTCTCTACTACTGACCTGAAAGCCGAACAGCGCTTCACCATGGGCTGGTGGTCACGAGCATTGTTCCGGGTCTATCTGGACATACGCAACGTTTTCAATTCGCAGAACGTCCTCTGGATGGACTCCAATGGTAGGATCGGCGGAGAGCTCGGCGATCCGACGGCGTATGCCCCCGGCAGGCGGACAATTCTGGGGGTCCAGGTCGACTTCTAACTGACATGTGCCCGATGGAAAGCAATGATTCCATATCCCTGATGGTCAACTCAAGATTCTTCACCGTCGGGAACACGATGCCGCGCCGGGACGCGCAGCATAGACAGGACCGCAGAGTGAATCATCTGTTCCTGCGTCTGCGTTCCCGGTTTCCTGGCACTCGTCACTCTTCCCTGCAGACGAGCTGCCACGTTGCCCTCCTTCTGCTCCTCACATCGTTCGCACTCTCATCCTGCGACGAATCACTTCCGCCCCGCACCACACCGAGCCAGCTCCTCAAGGCACAGCTAGGCAGAACCGACTCAACGGTGGCCATTTATTGGTATCCGGAATCCGACACACGGCAAATCATTGGTTCGGCGGGGTCCATTCTCATCTTCGTGACAAATGAGCACGACGAAGTCCTCCAGGGTGATTTCGATCGCGAGGGATGGGTTGACATCTGGTTGGACATGCTCGGCACCAGCGGTACCAACCGGCTCGACGTCACATCATTTTTCCCCAACGATCCAATGCAAGTCAACAATGGCGTGTTGACCTTGCATCCCGGGGAAACGTTGACACTTCAGGCTCAATGGAACCACCAGACCGTAGGAGGCAAGCCATTCTGGCTGATGGGATCGCGCACTCTTGTTGTTCCGCCCCTGGGGGATTCCTACTACGAGACGCAGCCGATGACATTCGTCGGGCGCGGCAACGTCCAGGTGTTCAAACAAACCGCGCCGCTGCAGACACCGGAATTCCGTTTTACATTGGTGTATCGGGAGTACATCAAAGAATCACACCCCTGAGCAGTCCGGCGGACATGTTGGGCGGCGTCGGGCACGTGGAGCGAGAGAGCTGGTTCTTGCGGGTACGACACCATTATGTCGCCCACGAAAAGCGGCTCGCCGCATTGACGTTGTATCCGGTCTCTAAATCCACCACGTTGGGACAGTGTACAGAGCATCATCTCCGAAAGGGTCCCGCCATGAACCGTCATCTGGTACTTCTCTTCTTCATCGTCGCGTGTGCCTCTGCGCTCACTCTGGCCCAGGAGAGCTCGCCGGTGCAGATCAACCAGATCACCGAAACTATATTCCTCCTGACCGAGAATTCGCCCGCGGGAAGTGTGAACGTCGTCGCTTCGGTCGGCCCCGACGGGATCCTTCTTGTTGACACCGGCTTCGGATTCATGGTAGATACTCTCCGTGCTGCACTGAAAAGAGTGACGGGCGCAGAGGTCAAGATCATTGTCAATACCCACGCCCATACCGAACACACCGGAGGGAATGCAGCCTTCGGACAAAGGGCGGTCATTGTGGGGCAGGCCCGACTGAGAACCCAGCTTCGCAGCGGAGCGTATGTGATGGAGGAGTTCCCCGACGACGCATTGCCGACCGTAACGTTTGAAGATTCGCTCATCCTCTATTTCAACGGGGAGAGGGTCAGGCTCTCCGCAGTTCGGGGAGGTCACGACGACAACAACACCGTCATTCACTTCACGGGTTCCGGAGTCGCTTGTGTGGGAGGAATCGTCCGGGGCCGGCTCTTCCCGACAGTTGACCGGCTGTCAGGTGACATCAACGCGTTTGAGTCAGCTTTGCAGCAGACTCTTGCGAATCTCCCCAAGGGGACACGTCTCATTCCCGGCCACGGCGGTGAGCTGTCGATGACGGATCTACGCCAGATTGGAGAGATGATCAAGGGAACATTTACGCTTGTTCTTGGGGAATTGGCGAAGGGAAAGGATGTGTCCACACTGCAGCGGGAGAATGTGCTGAAACCGTGGAGCTCCTACGCGGACGCGTTGATCTCGACCGATAGATGGATCCAGCTGATAGCTGACGGGACGAGGTCTCACCGGGCGGCAACGTCCGTCATCGAACCCCTCTACTATAGCCTTCGCAAAGGCGACGGAGACGCCGCGGTAGCACAGTATCGCCAACTCAAGAAGGAACACCCCGACGACTATGTCTTTGGCGAAGGACAGATCAACAGGGTCGGTTACTACCTTCTTGCCAACGGCCGCACAAAGGATGCCGTCACGATCTTCCAGCTCAACGTTCAGGAGTATCCCGACTCATGGAACGTCTACGACTCGCTCGGAGAGGCGTACACGGTGCAGGGGAACAACCGAATGGCAATGGAAAACTACAAGAAGTCACTCAAACTCAATCCCAAGAACACGAACGCCCTTGACATACTGAAACAGTTGGAGGCAGCCAGGTAGGCCCGGCGCGAAGCCGTGACATCTCCAGGGAGGAGCCACAGACCGTCCCCCTGGAGATTCCCCGTGTCCTCCACAAGGCAGCCTGCGACTTTTCTGGAACCCTCTGCAGCACAATTCTCCCCCCCGACAGGAATCCTTCTTGAACCGATTGGATTCCTGTCCCGCACCGTCAGGTCACTCTCCCGCACGAGCAGCGGCTTCGCCCACTCACGACATCTTCATTTCCAGCACAGCATCTCGACTGTGTTGAGCTGGCTGGAGGATGCGTGCGGACCCGCGCATCCACCAAACACATAGATGCTTCCACCCACGACAACGCTACAATGCTCCCGCCTCTTCGTGGGCATCGCGTTCCCACTGGACCATTTACTAGTGGCCGGGTCGTAGACCTCCACCGTTGGTACGCCGGGGAAAGCTCCGCCCGCCCTCTGTGTCTCACCACCCATCGCGTAGATCTTGCCATTGCACGCCGCCGCCTCGAGTTCCCACCGGGCTGACGTCAACGGTGGTATGGAACTCCAGGTCTCAGTTGAGGGGTCAAAGCACTCAGCCGTCGCATAGATCGTATCCAATTGCGTGCCGTATCCTGTCGCTTCGGCGCCGCCCACCACATAGATTTTCCCTCCGAGAAGACAGGCGCCAAAGACATCTCTGCCGTGTCCTGTTGCCGTCTTCAGCTCCCACGTGTCGGCGGCCGGATCGTACACCCGGACCTTAACCTCCGTCCCCCAAGCAACTGCGTAAATCTTCGTTCCTATCACGAATGCAAATGTGGGCCCCCACAGGCCAGTACCCATGTCTTGCTTTGCACTCCACGTTCCGGTGGCAGGGTCATACACATGCACAGCCGCTACAGCAGCGTAGTTATCAGACCCTCCGATAATGTAAATCTTGCCTCCCATGGCAACTGCCGCATGGCCCGCCCTCTGATGAGGCATGGTACCTTTGTCAGTCCACGTATTTGCGGCGATATCGTATTCACAAACCTTGTTGAGCACATCGTTGAAGGTATGTCCGCCGAATAAATAGATTTTTCCGTTTACTTCAGCAGCCGCCAAATTGCCCGCCGAGTAAGGCATGTTTGCCAGTGATACCCAGGTGGCTGTCGGCGTTTGGACTTCTGTGCTCTCTTCTTTCTTGCACCCATAGATCAGGAGAACCGCGAGTGTGAATGCTACTGCGGACTGCCACAA
>Ga0315275_10005026_pt1 | contig 12453 bp, 10 predicted proteins | sample YL17G03_0_MG_FD_205557 | JGI IMG/M metagenome (GOLD analysis project Ga0315275, IMG submission 205557) | Sediment microbial communities from Yellowstone Lake, YNP, Wyoming, USA - YL17G03_0 | ecosystem: Environmental > Aquatic > Freshwater > Lake > Sediment | place: USA: Wyoming | collected... | reverse complement strand
ATCCCGCATGGGCACTGCTCTCGCTGTCCTTGCCGGAGGTGAGCGAGCCGTGGCTCGAGGCGTTCGCCGCCGGGCTGTACCAGCTGGCGGATCGCAGCGGCATCGAACTCGTGGGTGGCGATACCGTTCGCGGACCCCTCGTCGTGACGGTCGAGGTGCTCGGCTTCGTTGAGCCGTGGCTGGCCTTGCGGCGCGGTGGTGCCCGCGCCGGGGACCGGCTGTTTGTCTCGGGCTCGCCGGGTGAGGCGGCTGCAGGTCTCGACGTGCTGCGCCGTGAGCCACAAGCAGCGGCGGACGACGTGCTGGTCCGGCGCTATCGCTACGCCGAGCCGCGGCTGGAACTCGGCCGCGCGCTGCGCGGCCGCGCCACTGCGGCGCTGGATGTGTCGGACGGATTGCTTGGCGACCTGGAAAAGCTGTGCGCCGCCAGCGGTGTTTCCGCGCAGCTCGATCTGGACCGGCTGCCGGTCTGCACAAGCCTCACGCGTCGCTTCGATCCCGCAGCGTGCGAGCGCTACGTCCTGCACGGAGGAGACGACTACGAGCTGCTGTTCACGCTGCCTGCTGCGCTGGCGCCGTCCGCAGCGCGGGACCTCGAGTCGGTGTGTGCCGTGACTTGCATCGGGGAAATCGCCGCCGGCACCGGCGTAACGTGCCTGCGTGGCGGCGCCGTCGTCGAGGTTCCGGGAGGCGGTTATGACCACTTCGCCTGACGAGCCGAGGGGCGAGATCCGCTTGCGGGCGCGCCTGCTCGCCGAACCGGTGCATTTCCTTGCGCTCGGTTTCGGCGCTGGCCTCGCGCCCGTCGCGCCGGGCACCTGCGGCTCGCTGGTCGGCCTCGCCATTGCGCTGGCCATTGCGCCGCTCGGTCTGGCGGCCAGCGTCGCCGCCGTGATTCTCGCGACGGTGGCGGGCGTCTGGATCTGCGGCGCCAGCGCGCGCCGCCTCGGCGTGCACGATCATCCGGCGATCGTCTGGGATGAAGTCGCCGGCATGATGCTCGCGATGCTGGCGGCGCCCCCCACCTGGTGGGGGGCATTGCTGGCCTTCGTCCTGTTCCGGATCTTCGATATCTGGAAGCCCTGGCCGATCCGCGAGATCGATCACGGAATGCGGGGCGGGGCCGGCATTATGCTCGACGACGTAATGGCCGCCCTTTTTGCCGCGGCACTCCTGCTGCTGACCAGAGTGTTCACGTGACCGAAAATCTCGCGCCGACCGGTATCGCCACCCAACCCATGCTGCTCGAGCCGGCACACCAGGTGCCCGAGCGCATTGGCAAGTATTACGTCGTCCACGAGGTCGGCCGTGGCAGCACCGGCACGGTGTACCTGTCGCACGATCCCTTCTACGGGCGCGACGTCGCCATCAAGCTTTACCACGCGACGACCGGCGACGACGCCGAGAGCCGCAACGCCCGCCGCATGTTCCTCGGCGAAGCGAAGATGGTCGGCAAGCTGCAGCACCCGAACATCGTGCCGATCTTCGACGCGGGCGAGGAGGACGGCCGTCGCTACGTCGTCGCCGAGCACGTGCATGGCGCGCGCACGCTGAGCGCCTATTGCCGGCCGGGCGGTCTCCTGCCGATCGACCAGGTCGTCAGCATCATCTACAAGTGCGCCAAGGCGCTCCACTACGCACACTCGCGCGGCGTGGTCCATCGCGACGTCAAGCCGTCCAACATCCTGCTGACCCAGGAAGGCGACGTGCGCATCGTCGATTTCGGCATTGCGCTCGTGGCTGACTCCGATGTTTCGCGGCTCGAAGGCGTGGCCGGCAGCCCTGCCTACATGTCGCCGGAGCAGGTCCAGGGCCTCGAACTCGACGCGCGCTCCGACCTCTATTCGCTTGGCGCCGTAATGTACGAAATGCTGAGCGGACAGCGGCCGTTCCGTGCCGGCGCCCTCGGCAAACTCCTGCGCCAGGTGGTGCAGACGCTGCCCGAGCCGCTGCGCGCAGTCCGGCCGGAGATTCCCGAAGACCTGGAGGCGCTGGTCGATCGCGTACTGCAGAAGGATCCGGGCAATCGCTACCGCACCGGCACCGAGCTGGCTGCAGACCTGACCCGCGTGCACCAGAAGCTGCGGTCAGCGCAGTCGGAGATCGACGACGAAGAGCGCTTCGCCGTCCTGCGCAAGCTGCGCTTCTTCCACGATTTCTCGCACGGCGAGATCCGCGAGGTGATGCGCGCTGCGGCCTGGATCGATTGCCAGCCCGGCGAGCCCGTGCTGCGGCCCGGCGACATCGACGACCGGTTCTACGTCCTGGTATCTGGCAAGGTGCGAGTCAGCCGCGGCGGGGCGCCGGCGGGGCACATCGAGACGGGCGGATGTTTCGGCGAGGCTGCGTTCGGCGAAGGCTCGCGCCGTGATTCTGTCATCGAGGCGGAGGGCCAGGTGACCTTGCTGAAAGTCACCGCGACGCTGCTGGAACAGGCCTCGATTTCCTGCCAGCTCTGCTTCCACAAGGTGTTCCTGCGTGAACTGATCGGCCGCCTGCAGCGCGGCAGCAAGAAGCACGGCTAGCCAGCCGTCCCTTCCGTCTTGTCCTTCTCGATCAGCGCGTACGCGCTGTGGTTGTGAATGGATTCGAAGTTCTCGGCTTCCACCACATACGCCAGCACGCGCTCTTCCCTGTTGAGCCGCACCGCCACGTCGCGCACGATGTCCTCGACGAATTTCGGGTTGTCGTAGGCGCGCTCCGTCACCCACTTCTCGTCCGGCCGCTTGAGGATGCCGAAGACCTCGCACGAGGCTTCCTGCTCGGCAATGTCGATGAGCTCCTCGATCCACAGGTGTTCGCGCACGCGCGCCGTGATCGTGATGTGCGACCGCTGGTTGTGCGCGCCGTAGTCCGAGATTCGCTTCGAGCACGGGCAAAGGCTGGTCGCCGCGACGACCACTCGAATCCACATCTCTTCACGGCCGCCGTGGATTTCGCCGATCAGGCTGGCGTCGTACTTGACGACGCTCTCGACTCCGGACACCGGAGCTTTCTTCATGACGAAGTAGGGGAACGACATCTCGATGTGCCCCGACGTGGCATCGAGGCGCTCGGTCATCTCCGTGAGCATCTCCCGGAACGATTCCACCGAGATCTCGCGCTCGTGGCGGTGCAGTACCTCGACGAACCGCGACATGTGCGTGCCCTTGAAGTCGTGGGGCAGGGCGACATACATGTTGAAGTTGGCCACCGTGTGCTGGTCGCCGCCGGAGCGGTCGCGCACACGCACGGGATGGAAGATGTCCTTGATGCCGACCTTGTTGATCGGGATCTGGCGCGAATCGGCGCGACCCTGGACGTCCTCGATCGGCTTCACCAGTGCCGTGGCACGCGCTGCCGGGGTAGTCGTGCTCGTCGAAGGCGCCCGTCGTTTCGTCATGTCGTCCATCTCTAGATCACCGCATGCCGGGCACCGGCGGCGGCCCGGGCCGGCGTCTCGTCCGCCCAGATCTGCCCAATCGCCTGCTCGACGCCGGTCGTATCGAGGCCGGCCATCCTCAGGCAGTCCTCGCGCGAGCCGTGCTCGATGAAACGGTCCGGGATGCCGACGTGGCGGACGGTCCGCTCGATGCCGTGCGCCGCGAGACATTCACTGACGGCGCTGCCCGCGCCGCCCGCGACGACGTTTTCCTCGATCGTCACGATGCAGGAGTGGCTGGCGGCGAGTCGGCAGACGGTTTCCTCGTCGAGCGGCTTCACGAAGCGCATGTTGACGAGCGTCGCGTCGAGGCGATCCGCAAGCGCAGCGCACGGCGCGACCATGGTGCCGAACGCGAGCAGCAGCAGGCCCGACCGCCCCTCGCGTCGAATCTCCGCGCGGCCGATCGGCAAGGCGCTCATCTCGGGTTCGACGCGCACGCCCGGGCCTTGTCCGCGCGGGTAGCGGACGGCGGCCGGGCCGTCGAGCGTTATCGCCGTGTAGAGCATTTGTCGGCATTCGTTCTCGTCGCACGGCGCCATCACTACGAGGCCGGGCACACAGCGCAGGAAAGACAGATCGAAGGCGCCCTGATGCGTGGCGCCGTCGCCGCCGACGAGGCCCCCGCGGTCGACCGCGAACGTCACGGGCAGGTGTTGCAGCGCGACGTCGTGGATCAACTGGTCGTATCCGCGCTGCAGGAAAGTCGAATAGATGGCGACCACCGGGCGCGCGCCCTCGCAGGCCATGCCGGCGCCGAGCGTCACGGCGTGCTGCTCGGCGATCGCCACGTCGAAGTAGCGTGTGGGGAATCGCCTGGAGAACTCTACCAGACCGGAGCCCTCGCGCATCGCGGGCGTGATGGCCACGACGCGCGGATCGCGCTCCGCCATGTCGCACAGCCACTGGCCGAACACCTGGGAGTAAGCCGGGCCGAGGCTCTTGTCCTTGAAGATCGTGCCGGCCAGTGGATCGAACGGACCGGGTCCGTGCCACTTGATCGGATCGGCTTCCGCCGGCGCGTAGCCCTTGCCCTTGCGAGTCACGATATGCAGGAACTGCGGGCCCTGCAGGTCGCGAAGGTTGCCGAGCGTCTTCACGAGCGCGCCGAGGTCGTGACCGTCGATCGGGCCGAAATAGTTGAAGCCCATCTCCTCGAACAGGGTGCCGGGCAGGACCATGCCCTTCATGTGCTCCTCGGAACGACGGGCGAGTTCCCAGACCGTGGGCATGCGGCGCAGGATCTTCTTGCCGCCTTCGCGCAGCGCGGCATAGGTCTTGCCGGAGAGCACGCGCGCGAAATAGTTGGAGAGCGCGCCGACATTCTCGGAAATCGACATGTCGTTGTCGTTGAGGACGACGAGCATGTTGACGTCGAGCGCACCGGCGTGATTCAGCGCCTCGAACGCCTGGCCCGCGCTCATGGCGCCGTCGCCGATCACCGCGACGACGCGGCGCTTGACGCCCGCTTGCGCAGCGCCGAGCGCCATGCCGATGGCGGCGCTGATCGACGTGCTCGAGTGGCCCACCCCGAAAGTGTCGTACTCGCTTTCGGCGCGGCTCGGGAAGGGCGCAAGACCGTCCTTGAGCTTGATCGTCCGCAGCCGGTCCCGGCGGCCCGTCAGCACCTTGTGCGGGTAGGCCTGGTGACCGACGTCCCAGACGAGACGGTCATGCGGCGTGTCGAAGACGTAGTGCAGCGCCACGGTGAGTTCGACGGTGCCGAGGCCGGCTGCAAAATGGCCACCCATCTGGCTGACCGTCTGGATGAGGAACTCGCGCAGCTCCGCCGCCAAAGGCTCGAGTTGCCCCGGCTGCAGACGGCGCAGGTCGGTCGGCGAGTCGATCTTCGAGAGCAGCGGATACGGGTCGGGCGGGGACATCACGTCGATTTTACACGCACCGGGCCATGGCCCGTCCGATTAGCGCGTGCGCGTCAGCAACCAGTTAGCAAGCGCTGCCAGCGGGCCCTGGTTCCAGCCATGGGCGTCGAGGAGCGACTTGGCAGTGGCGTGCAGTTCCCGGACGCGCGCGCGCGCCGCGTCCATGCCGGCCATCGCCGGATACGTCGGCATCCCCCGGGCCTCGTCGCTGCCCGGCGGCTTGCCGATGACGGTTACGTCCCCTTCGACGTCGAGAATGTCGTCCTGCACCTGGAAAGCGAGGCCGACGTGGGAGCCGAATTCGCCGAGAGCCTGTAGCGACGCCGGGGCCAGCGCCGGGTGGCAGAACGCCGCCATCAGGACGCTGGCCCTGATGAGTGCGCCAGTCTTGAGGGCGTGCACCTGCTCGACTTCGCCCGGCGACAGTGTGTGTCCCTCCGCGGCGAGGTCGAGCGCTTGCCCGCCGGCCATGCCCGCCGTGCCGCTCGCGTCGGCCAGAGTTTCGATGATGCGCACGCGCATGCCGGGGTCCGCCGGTAGTCCCGGGTGGCTGGCCAGCAGCTTGAACGCCAGCACCTGCAGGGAATCGCCGGCGAGGATCGCCGTCGCCTCATCGAATGCCTTGTGACACGTCGGCCGGCCACGGCGCAGGTCATCGTCGTCCATCGCCGGCAGATCGTCATGAACCAGCGAATAGCAGTGAATCAACTCGACGGCGCACGCCGCCGCATCGACCTGACCGAGGGGAATGCCGAGCGTCTCGGCCGTCGCATACACGAGGGCGGGACGGATGCGCTTGCCGGGTCCAAGCACGCTGTAGCGCTGCGCGGCGTGCAGCCGCTGCGGAACGACGGTCTCCGCCGGCAGCCATCGATCCAGTTCGCGCTCCACCCGCAGGCGCCAGGTTTCGAGCTGCGCCGCGAGGTTGCCGCCGGCCGCGTCCCTTGCAGCGGTGCCGGGGCTCATTCTTCTTCCGGCTCGAAGGTCTCCGGTGCCGCCTCGGGCGTTTTGTGCAGCAGGATTTCCACTTTCTGCTCGGCCTGTTTCAACGCGACCTGGCAGCTGCGAGCCAGTCCGATACCGCGCTCGAACTGCTTGAGCGCTTCTTCGAGCGGCAGTTCGCCCCGTTCGAGACGCTCGACGGTCGCCTCGAGTTCCTCGAGGGCCTGTTCGAAATCAGGTGTCTTGCCTTTCTTGGTCGTCACGTCGCGCTCCGGAGGCGCGCAAGCGTTACACAGGGGGGTGGGTGGGTCAACGCGGAGGGTTTGCGCAATAGCGATGTGTCCGAATCGCGCCGTGTGGAGTGCAGGTGTTAGCGTTGACTTGGTTGGATCGGCGGCTTACATTCGGGGTGCATTAGACTTAGTCTAAACAAGGGGTCGGCCCAGCAGGGCGGCTACACATCAGCGTGGAGGAAACCAATGAAGAGTTTGAAGGGCACGAGCACTGAAAAGAACCTGAAGGACGCATTTGCCGGGGAATCCCAGGCGAACCGCCGCTACCTGTATTTCGCGCAGAAGGCCGACGTCGAAGGGTTCAACGACGTGGCTGCCGTCTTCCGTTCCACGGCTGAGGGCGAGACCGGCCATGCCCATGGTCACCTCGAGTACCTGGAGCAGGTGGGCGACCCCGCGACGGGCCTGCCGATCGGCCCGACCGCCTCGAACCTGAAGGCTTCGATCGCCGGCGAGACGCACGAGTACACCGACATGTACCCGGGAATGGCGAAGTCGGCGCGCAACGAAGGCTTCGACGAAATCGCCGATTGGTTCGAGACGCTGGCCAAGGCCGAGCGTTCGCATGCCAACCGCTTCCAGAAGGCGCTCGACGCCCTCTGATTGACCGGCGGCGAAGCGGCCGTTCAGCAGCAGCGCGGGCCCCACGGGTCCGCCCTGCTTTTTTCGCAGGGACGAGACGACGATGGCTGAAGACACCAAGGGCCTGGCGGGCGGGCGCGAAGGCAGCCTGGCAGCACCCACGCGGCACCCGATCGCGTGGCGCGATCCCGATTTCTTCGACGAGGAATCGCTGTTCAAGGAGCTCGAGCGCGTCTACGGCCTCTGCCATGGTTGCCGCCGCTGCTTCAGCCTCTGCAATTCCTTCCCGTTGCTGTTCGACGCGATCGACGCGGCGCCGACGGGCGAACTCGACGGAGTGGACAAGAAGATCTACTGGCAGGTCGTGGACCACTGCTACCTCTGCGACATGTGCTACATGACCAAGTGCCCGTACGTACCGCCGCACCCCTGGAACATCGATTTCCCGCACCTCATGCTGCGGGCGAAGGCCGTCCACTTCCGCAAGGGCGAAACGCGCCTGCGGGACAAGGTGCTTTCGTCCACCGACCGGGTCGGGATGATCGCCGGTATCCCGGTGATCTCGCAGGTGGTGAATGCGGTGAACGCCAGCGGCTTCGGCCGCAAGATGCTCGACAAGGCCCTCGGCGTGCATCCCGAGGCGCCGATTCCCGCGTACTACAGCGACACTGGCCGCAAGCGCGTCGCGCGCGGCGACCAGCCTGGACGCGAGGTCAAGGCCACGGCCGAAACCCGCGGCAAGGTGGCGTTGTTCGCCACCTGCTACTGCAATCGCAACGAGCCGGACATCGACGCGGATCTCGCGGCAGTCTTCCGGCACAACGGCATCCCGGTATCGATCGTCCCGCAGGAGCGTTGCTGCGGCATGCCGAAACTCGAGCTGGGCGACCTCGCTTCCATCGAGGAGGCGAAAAACATCAACATCCCGGCCCTGGCCGCGATGGTGGACCAGGGTTACGACCTCGTGGCGCCCATTCCGTCCTGCGCGCTGATGTTCAAGCAGGAGTTGCCGCTGCTGTACCCGGACGATGCGCAGGTGCGCAAGGTGAAGGCGGCGATGTTCGACCCGTTCGAATACCTGATGCTCCGTCACAAGGCAGGGCTGCTGCGGACCGATTTCAAGGCGCAGCTCGGCAAGGTGAGTTACCACGTGCCTTGCCATCTGCGTGTGCAGAACATCGGACTCAAGACACGTGACGTGCTGCAGCTCGTGCCGGGGACCGAAGTGGACACGATCGAGCGCTGCTCGGGTCACAACGGCACCTACGGCGTGAAGCGCGAATTCCGCGACACGTCGATGAAGATCGGCCGCCCCGTGTTCAACCGGGTCAAGGCGGCGCAATGCGATTACTACGCCAGCGATTGCCCGATGGCGGGTCACCAGATCGAATCCGGGCTGGGTGAACAGCCGAAGGGCCCCACGCATCCGCTGAAACTGCTGCGGATCGCCTACGGCATCTGACTGGCCCGGCTCGCGAGCACGATCGACATGAATGACGCCACCACCACGAAGCCGCCTGCCGGCACAAAGCTGCGGCCGGGGGATCTTTTCAGTCTGGAGCAGTACGCGAAGCGGCGCGCAGAATTCCGGCCAAGCGTGCTCGCGCACAAGAAGAACCGCAAAGTTGCGGTGGGCCCGAACGCGACCTTCGCCTTCGAGGATCGCCTCACCGTTCAGTACCAGGTGCAGGAGATGCTGCGCATCGAGCGCATCTTCGAGTCGGAGGGCATTGCGGACGAGCTCGCTGCCTACAACCCCTTGATTCCGGACGGCTCGAACTGGAAGGCGACGCTGCTGATCGAGTTCCCGGATCCGGAGGAACGTCGTGTGGCGCTTGCCTCGCTCAAGGGTGTCGAGGACCGGAGCTGGGTGCGCGTTGCCGGATATGCGCAGGTTTTCGCGATTGCGGATGAGGACCTGGAGCGCGAGAACGACGAGAAGACGTCGGCGGTTCATTTCGTGCGGTTCGAGTTGTCGCCGGCCATGGTTGCGGCGGCGAAACAGGGCGCGGCGATCTCGGTCGGTATCGATCATTCAAGCTACTCGCACGCGGTCGAGCCGCTGCCCGCCGCCATTCGCGACTCGCTCGCTCGCGATCTCGCCTAACGTAAGTCGGCTGTCGCGCTAGCTATTCGTCGAGCAGGGGTCTCCGCGGTGCCGGGGACGAGACAGCATTCGGGGGGCCGTCCGCGGCATGGACGCCGCGGAGACCCGCCGAGCTACGCGCCACGCTACGCCCACCGCCGCCCCGAAGGGTGGCGCCCCAGTCCGCGCAAAGCGCAAACGCGCCAGCAGTCAAACGTGCGACCGCGCGACCGCACTGCTAGAATCCGCGCGCTTTTTCCCTGCGCGAGCCTGCGGAACGACTACAGAATGAGCCAGACCTACACCGCTCAAGACATCGAGGTCCTGAGCGGACTCGAGCCCGTCCGGCGCCGGCCGGGGATGTACACCGACACCAGTCGGCCCAATCACCTTGCCCACGAAGTCGTCGACAACAGCGTCGACGAAGCGCTCGTCGGCCACTGCAGCCGGATCGACGTCACCCTCTACAAGGACGGCTCGGTCGAAGTCATCGACGACGGCCGCGGCATGCCGGTCGACATCCACCCCAAAGAGAAGGTCAGCGGCGTCGAGCTGATCCTCACGCGGCTGCACGCGGGCGGCAAGTTCTCCGACTCCACCTACAAGTTCTCGGGCGGCCTGCACGGCGTGGGCGTCTCCGTGGTCAACGCGCTCTCGAAGCACCTCGAGTGCTGGGTGCGGCGCGGCGGCAAGGAATACAACATCTCGTTCAAGAACGGGAAGGTGCACAGCAAGCTCGAAGTGGTCGGTGAGGTCGGCAAGAACAATACCGGCACGACGGTGCGCTTCTGGCCCGACGAGTCGTACTTCGATAGTCCAGAATTCGCGATCCCGAAGCTCAAGCACGTGCTCAAGGCCAAGGCCGTGCTGTGCCCCGGGCTCAAGCTGCGTTTCACGAACGAGAAGACCGGCGAGAAGGACGAGTGGCTCTATACCGAGGGCCTGGCGCAGTACCTGCGCGAATCCCTCGAGAACAGCGAGTGGCTGCCGGACGAGCCGTTCATCGGCAGCATCGAGGGCGAGCAGGAGGGCGTCGACTGGGCGGTCGTCTGGCGCATCGACGGCGGCACGCGCTTCGAGGAAAGCTACGTCAACCTGATCCCGACCCCGATGGGCGGCACGCACGTCAACGGGTTCCGGCTCGGCCTGACGGAAGCCATCCGCGAGTTCTGCGAGTTCCGCAACCTCCTGCCGCGCGGGCTCAAGATCGCGCCGGAGGATGTCTGGGACGACGCGAGCTACGTGCTCTCCACCAAGATGCGCGATCCGCAGTTCGCCGGCCAGACCAAGGAACGGCTCACGTCGCGCGAACCGGCGGCGTTCGTCTCCGGCATCGTGAAGGACCAGTTCGGCCTCTGGCTGAACCAGCACCCGGAAGCCGGCGAGAGGATCGCACAGCTGGCCATTGCGAATGCCCAGATCCGCCTGCGCGCGAGCCAGAAAGTGGCGCGCAAGCGCATCGTCAGCGGTCCGGCGTTGCCCGGCAAACTGGCGGATTGCACGAGCCAGGATCCGAAACGCGCCGAACTCTTTCTCGTCGAGGGCGATTCGGCGGGCGGCTCCGCCAAACAGGCGCGCGATCGCGAGTTCCAGGCGGTGATGCCGCTGCGCGGCAAGATCCTCAACACCTGGGAGGTCGATGCGGGCGAGGTGCTCGCCTCGCAGGAAGTGCATGACATCACGGTGGCCATCGGTGTCGAGCCAGGCTCGGCCGACATCTCGGCGCTGCGCTACCACCGGGTCTGCATCCTCGCGGACGCCGATTCCGACGGTCTGCACATTGCAACGCTGCTGTGCGCGTTGTTCCTGCGCCATTTCCGACCGCTGGTGCTGGCCGGCCACATCCACGTCGCGATGCCGCCGCTGTATCGCATCGATTACGGCAAGCAGGTCGAGTACGCGCTCGACGACGCGGAGCGCAACGGCATCCTCGATCGCATCCGCGCCGAGAATCCCCGCGCCAGGACGGTCGTCACGCGCTTCAAGGGCCTTGGCGAAATGAACCCGCTGCAATTGCGCGAAACCACCATGGCCACCGAAACGCGCCGCCTCGTCCAGCTCACGGTGGACGCGCAGGACGATGCGGACCAGATCATGGACATGATGCTCGCCAAGAAGCGCGCCTCCGACCGGCGCGACTGGCTCGAGACCAAGGGCAATCTCGCGACGACGGCCACGCCGTCGCCGGCGGTGCCGGAAGCCGGCACGGAGTCCGCGCAGTGACCACACAGAACGAACTCAACTTCGAAGGCGTCGAGCACCAGCCGCTCAGGACGTTCACCGAGAAGGCGTACCTCGAGTATTCGATGTACGTGATCCTCGATCGTGCACTGCCGCACATCGAGGACGGGTTGAAGCCCGTGCAGCGCCGCATCATCTATGCAATGAGCGAGCTCGGCCTCGCATCGGTGGCCAAGCACAAGAAATCCGCGCGCACCGTGGGCGACGTCATCGGCAAGTTCCACCCGCATGGAGACTCGGCCTGCTACGAAGCCATGGTACTGATGGCGCAGCCGTTCTCCTATCGCTATCCGATCGTGGACGGGCAGGGTAACTTCGGTTCGCCCGACGACCCGAAGTCGTTCGCCGCGATGCGCTACACGGAGTCGAAGCTGACGCGTTACGCGGATGTGCTGCTCTCCGAACTCGGGCAAGGCACCGTCGAGTGGGTGCCGAACTTCGACGGCACGATGGACGAGCCGTCGCTGCTGCCGGCGCGCCTGCCGAACGTGCTGCTGAATGGCGGCACCGGCATCGCCGTCGGCATGGCGACCGACATCCCCCCGCACAACCTGCGCGAGATCGCCGCGGCCTGCGTGCGCCTGCTCGAGGATCCCAAGGCAACGCTGGAGCAACTCTGCGAGCACGTCCAGGGACCCGACCTGCCGACCGGCGCCGAGATCATCACCTCGCGCGAAGAGCTCCGCAGAATCTACGCGACCGGCAACGGTACGTTCCGGGCCCGCGCCCGCTACGAGTCGGAGGACGGCGAGATCGTCGTCACCGAGCTGCCGTACCAGGTGTCCGGGTCGAAGGTGCTCGAGCAGATTGCTGCGCAGATGCGCGCCAAGAAGCTGCCGATGATCGAGGACCTGCGGGACGAGTCCGATCACGAGCATCCCACGCGGCTCGTCGTCACGCCGCGCTCGAACCGCGTGGACGTGGAGCAGGTGATGGCGCACCTGTTCGCGACCACCGATCTCGAACGCACCTATCGCGTGAACCTGAACGTCATCGCGCGCGATG
>Ga0315275_10005025_pt1 | contig 12455 bp, 12 predicted proteins | sample YL17G03_0_MG_FD_205557 | JGI IMG/M metagenome (GOLD analysis project Ga0315275, IMG submission 205557) | Sediment microbial communities from Yellowstone Lake, YNP, Wyoming, USA - YL17G03_0 | ecosystem: Environmental > Aquatic > Freshwater > Lake > Sediment | place: USA: Wyoming | collected... | reverse complement strand
ACCCAACACCCAACACCCAGCACCCAGCACCCAGCACCCAGAAAGCGGCGTCGTGCCGCCGCACTCCATAATCGTTTACGGGTCTGCGGTAATTTTCAGGGGCCGGGTGGCGGCGCGGCCGACCTCGATGGTGGCGGTGGCCTTAGAAAGTTGCACGACAGGCGCCGTCACCCTGGCTTCCTTGCCCAGAACGTAGTTCAGAAGAAACTGGTCGACCTTCCGGTAGAGCAGGTTGGCGGTGACCGTGATCCTCCCGGACGCTTGCGGAGGTGAAAGTGCGAAATCCTGCTCCCTGGACCAGTTTTTCTCCGGGGCGCCTCCCGGTTTGCCCGGCGGTCTGGATGGGCAGGCTGCGATGTACTCGACCGTATCCGAATATCCGGGGAACAAAGAGCGACGATAGCGGACACCCACCATCTCCCAGAGATTGTGCCGGTCGATCAGGTTGCCGTATTGGTCCACCGGCTCTGCCTTGAATAAAAAGGTTCCGGGCTCGATGAAATTGTTCGCGTCCCTCCGCCCGGAGGCGAAAATGGGGTTGCCCGCCTCATCCCGGACGCTCACCTCGACCCAACTCTGGATGAGGTCGAGCGGGCCGGTCGGATAGTCATGGCCGACTTTGTTGGATGTGAGGATCACGCGGATGGGAATTTTCTGCCCGGCCGCGATCCGCCCTGGAGCGTCGATCGCGATCCTGACGATCGACCCCTGGGCCCACTTGTCCTCAATCTCCGGGATCGCGATCTGCCCCTTGAGCCACTGTTCGGTGAGTTGAACCTGGTTCTCCCAGCCCGGCAGCTTCAGCAGGGCCGGCATGAAATTGTTCGAGGCCAGGAATCGGTGGCTGCGGTGCTTTCTGTCGCCGACGGTTCGGTTGTAATCGGCCGGATCTCCTGCCGCCGGGTCGTGCGATTCGACCAAGGGCATGTGGCATTCGCGGCACTCGACCGTTTTGCGGGGATCTCCCTTGTGATTCCAATGGCTGGCGGCCCAGTTGTCGTATTGGTTCTGCAACTGGACCCAACCTACACGGTTGACCTCCTGGTCGATAAACTGCTTGTGACAGGCCGCGCAATACTCCGGCGCCTTGTACATCCTCTTGCTCAACTTGTTGTGCTGTGCCGGGTAAGTCCGGATCAGGAAATCCCGGGCAATCCGGGAAAGCCCTCGATCGGACCATTGCCAGAGATATTCACGCGGCTGAGCGATGGTGTAGTTTGCATTCCCCTGCAAATCGGTGCGCTGAATGGAGTGGCAGGCGACGCAGGAAATCCCTTCCCGGTATCCCTGTGCATTCGTCAGATTATCCGCAAAAATATTCTTGGATCCGGAAAACAGCGAAATCGGATCGTGGCATCCGGCGCAATAGCGAGTGGATTCCGGACCATTCTGCTTCGCCATGACGCCCTGAATGCCTTGAAAGATCGTGTCCATGGCCGCATAACGATGAGCGCTGGGGCGCCATTCATCCAGGATCTGGCTGTGGCAGCCCGCGGTTCCGCACGTGTCGGAACCCGAGAGCGAGCGCGGGTCAAACGCGCCTCCGGTCGATGTGCGCGCCAGGCTGGGCGCAAACGGCCGGTCTTTACCGAACAGGTAGCTGTAATCCTTCGGGAATGCGTTCACATAGCGCGTGCCCGAATAGGCCAGAGCCAGAACGGCAGTGAGCAGGAGCACGGCCGCGGTCGCTCCCGATACGAGACCAAGGAAACCTCCCGCGGGTCCCGCGCCGGCAACACGAATGCGCCGATAGAGAGAGAGAACCACATGCGGCAGCACACAGGCCAGGATGGCCAGGGTCGAAACCAGATGGATATTCCTCCACAGGGGCGAGGTCTTCAACGCGAAGAGCCCCTGCCATGTGACCACGACCCCGGACAGGGAGCAGGTCAAGAGTGAAACCGCCGCCACGTAACCGAGAAGGACGACATCCGACAAGGCCTGACTGCGATAATCCAGCCAATGAGCGATCAGATACCAGCCCAGCGGAAGCAGAAGCGCTGCGCCGAGAACCGTGTGGATAAGGACACCCCACTCTACTGCAGCATGAAACGGGCCAAGGGTAATCGCAAGGCCGGTCAGGATCTCCGACAGGAGCACCCACATGCTGATCCTGGCCAGGAGTGAAGCCCATCCCGTGCGCAACGGCCTTTGTGTCTCCGCAAAATTGTTCATATCTTCCCTCCTCGAGCCCTTTGTTGGAACCGACCCTCCCGGCAGCAAGCGATTATAATGGAATAATTAGTCCACTATAATCGACCGTTGCCATTGTAAGCGAGGCTTTGCTCCAGAATGAATCCGTTTGTGAGCTATTAAACAATGCATACGATCGGCATTGATGCCCGTCATAATAATGGATATTGTAGTACATAATGTTGAAAAACGTCCAAAATTCTTACAGGGAGAACGAGGTCAGATAGTGACCAAACCAGTGCGCGTGCAGATAGAAGTGCGAGTCGGATTCTGCCCGGCAGGAGGCCACCAAATCATTCGTCCCAAAAATCGAACCACTTCAGGGATGGGGCGGCGGATTGGGCGGAGACTTGATTTCCTGCACCTTCATCGATTTTTCGACTTGTAGCGGTTCATCGAAGGTAACCTTCGCTGCGACCTGGGCTCGTTGGAAGGTTCACTGGAAAGTTTTTCTGCTGTCGAGGATTAGGGTTACGGGGCCGGAGTTGGTCAGGCTGACATCCATCATGGCCTGAAACCGGCCGCTCTGAACGCCCGGAACCCAACGGCGGGCAACCTCGACGAACTGCTGATACATTTTTTCAGCTTCGGCAGGCGGGGCGGCATCGGAGTAGGAAGGGCGGCGCCCCTTTTTGCAATCGCCATAGAGAGTGAACTGCGAGACCAGCAATAGCTCGCCCCCGATATCCTGCAGGCTGAGGTTGAGCTTGCCTTCCGAGTCGTCGAAGATGCGGAGTTCCGCGATTTTCCGGGCAGTCCATTCCATGTCCTCCGGCGAGTCGTCCCGGGAGATTCCGACCAGAACCAGAAGTCCCCTCCCGATCCGCGCGATCTCGACGCCGTCCACCTTCACAGCTGCCCAATCGACCCGCTGCAACACCACTCTCATTCCACTTGACCCTCAGAAAACCTGCCACAGATTACACGGATTTCACAAAAATATAAATTTGTGAAATCCGTGTAATCTGTGGCTGCTTTTATCGTTCAGGCGATGGGTGCGGGGTTGAATTTTTGTTTGAATTCCGCGAGTGCGCGCCGGATGCAATCGGGATCGCCCGGCTTCTTTTCTTTGTCGACCAGCGCCAGGGGCGCCGACATGCCGAGGACCGGGCAGTAGCCGCGCTTGCGGATCGCATCCTGATAGAGCGGGCCGGTCTCGTAGTCGACGGCCCCGGTCGGCATGATGATCCTGTTCTTGTGCCTTTCGCGCACGAACGGCGCGAGCAGATCGGCCAGCCCTTTCGGACCGTGGGACCGAGCGGGGAAGATCTTGATCGCATCGGGCTCGAGCCCGTCGCTGCGCTCGATGAAATATTGCAGTTCTGTCGGCGTGAAAACCGCAGGGGCGGAAAATACTCCGTTTTCGCGGCAAATCCGCACAAATTCCTTTCCTTCGCCGTACCCGCCCATGACATTCGCGGGCGCGACGATCATGTCGAAGCCCATCTCGATGGCCGACTCGAGCTCCTTCGGATTAATGACCGAGCCGACGCCGAGAAGCATCGGCTTGTCCGCGGGAGAAGCGGAACGCAGGGCTCGGAGCTCCTTCATACCCTCGCGCAGGATTCCTTCGTCGATTCGGAAGGTCACTTCGGCGACGAGACCCGCCTTGTAAACCTCCTGCACGGTCGTCACCATGTCCTGCGGTTTTTTAATGTGGTCGCGGTTCATGACCACCACGACACCGGCGGCACGCAGTGCCGCGTCCACTCGCCTGCTAGCGCATTTGTATGATTCCAATTTCATTGCTCCTTTCGTGAGAGGCTGACCAATTTTCCGGCGGGTCAGCCCAAAGGTCAACTGAAAGCTGCAAATAAAGGCGCAGCGTTGACAGACCAAGCCGGGACGGGCTATATTAGAAAGCCTTTTGCCTATGATCAAAAAATCTTTGCCTATCCATAACATGGATGATTATTGTCCTCTCGATGGACGCCACGGGCAGATGCCTTCCCTCTGCCGGGATGCCAAGGAGGGGGCGCTCAGGTGAATACTGCCGTTCGAAACCTGGTTGCCCTCCAAGATGTCGAACTGAAGATTGCCTCGCTCCAGAAACAGATCTCCGACGTTCCCGTTAAAATTCAAAGCCTCCAGGCCGAGCTCGACCGCCTCAAACAGGAGCACGACCGCGAAGTCGCCCGCAGCCAGGAGCTTGCAAAGCAGCGCCGCACACTGGAAGGCGGCGTCGACATGCTTCGAACCAAGCTCTCCAAGCTCAAGGATCAGCAGAGCGCGGTGAAGACCAACAAGGAATATACCGCGATACTCCACGAAATCCAGATGGCGGAGGAGCAGATTCGCGGCGAAGAGGACAAGATCCTCGATATCATGGAAGAAAACGAGAGCCTCGAGAAGGCCCTCAAGGCGGCCGAAAAAGGTCTCAAGGCCTTGTGCGACACGCTTCAGCAGGATATCCGCAACCAGGAGAAATCTGTACCCGAGCTGGATGCTGAAATCGCGAAGATGCACCAGACGCGGCAGGGTGTGGAAGCGGGGATCGAAAGAGAGTTGCTCGGCACCTATCGGAAGATCGCGGGCGCAAGAAAGGGCATCGCCCTGGCTGAAGCCAGGGAAGAATTGTGCACCGCCTGCCACATCCGGATCCGGCCCCAGGTCTATGCCGATCTGCTCCAAACGGAGAACATTTTTACCTGCGACAGTTGTTCCCGCATTCTCTTCCTGCGGGAGTCTCTCTAAAACGCAAACCGGGAAGCGCGGAGGTCACGATCGGTGCCGGCCTTGAGGATTTCCTGCGGGATCTGCTACTCTTCCGGCATGCTCATGCGTGTCTGTCTCGCAGGGCTTCTGTTCCTCTCCTGCGGCACTTTCGCCCCAGCGCAGGTTCGCCCCAGGAATCAGGAGCCGCCGCCTACCATCCGCGCGGAAGTGGCTTTGGTCAACGTGATCTTTACCGCAGTCGATCGCAACGGCCGCCATGTCCCGGACCTGAAGGTCGACGATTTCATGGTCTTCGAGGACAAGCAACCCCAGAAAATCGAATACTTCAGCGACCTGGGGAAGGGAAGCGACCTGCCACTGACCATTGCCCTTCTGATCGACACCAGCGGCAGCGTCAAGTCGAAACTGGAATACGAAAAGGAAACGGCGGCCGAGTTTTTTCGGGAGGTTCTCCGCAAGAGCAAGGACCTCGCTCTCATCATTCAGTTTGACTCCGACGTCAACCTCGTCCAGGATTTCACCGACGACCCCAAGCGCCTCATCAATGCGCTGGACTCGCTCGAGGCCGGGAACAGCACGGCCTTGTACGACGCGATATATCTGGCCGCCAACGAAAAGCTGAAAAACGAAACCGGGCGAAAAGTCATCGTGGTCATCACCGATGGCGAGGACACATCGAGCCGGCTCAAGGACAAGGCCGCCATCGAGGCGGCGCAGCGGAACGACATTCTGATTTACGGCATCGGCGTGCGCAGTGAAATGGGCACCAATTTCGGTGTGCTCAAGAGGTTCGCCGAAGAGACCGGCGGCGTTTTTTTCTCGCCGCACGCCAGGTTCGCGGAGATACAGGCCGCGTTTCGCGCCATCGGGGCGGACTTACAGGGGCAGTACAGTCTTGCCTACAGTTCGGCAAATGCGAAAAGAGACGGTGCTTTCCGTTCGATCGAAATACGCAGCAAATTGCCGGGAATCAAGATTCGCGCCCGCAAAGGGTATTACGCCCCCAAGAGCAATCGCGGGGGGCCGGAGTGAGACTCCGATAATCCCGCCGACATTACCTCCTCAATTCCGGCATCGTTCGATGCAAGCCTTTGAAATGGCATGAGATGTGTCTGTCCTTACTTCGTGCTGCGCCCCGCTTCCAGCACCGGGAATCTCATGAAAGCCGCCGGCGGGGCGCGTTCGCTAACCCTTCTGCGGCAGCTGTTAAGCGGCAAAATAAACTTTTTCGAACAAACTTGCGTCTAAGGAAGTATAAAGCAGCAGCAAGGGTGATAGAGAAGGGGCAGGGTGAACAAAGATGTCGGCAGCGGGTTTGATTATGGAACGCACACGGATCGGACTTTCGGAAGCAATCGTCAACATCCTGAGATCCTGGCCGGCCAGGCACCGCCAGATCTTTACGCAGTCCCATTACTGCGGTGAAACTGCGGAGAGCATTTCGAACTCCGTGGGGCTGAGCGTTCCCGAGGTGCACCTCATTCTCGAGCAGTGCAACCGGATGCTCCGGCAATCGTTAAAGGACTTCAGGCGCGGGACACTGATCTCGCTGCGGTCTCCGGACAGCCGCGCCGCGGAGTTTTCTGCGAACAACTGTTTTTGCCGGCCGGCTAAGACCATGGCCTAGCCGCCTGAAATATTCCACTCCGCGCGGGCGCATCCTCGAAGCGCCCGCATCGATTTTCCGCCCTCCGGCTTCCTCAAAGTTATAGCACTCAAAACAGTTCAGATTTTTCGTCTCCGGTCGATATGTATTTCGACGCTGGTGCGTTCGGCGTCAATGAATTTCCGGAGTAATAGATGGAAGACAGAATGGATCGGGACGCTGCGGACATCATCATTCCAGTCCACAATCAGTTTCACTTCACCCGCAACCTGCTCGAAGGGATTTATCGCCACACCGATTTTCCGTTCCACTTATACGTGATCGACAACGCATCGACCGACGAAACGGTCGATCTGGACAAGATCTACACTCGCGACATCACGATCGTGCGGAACCACGAAAATCGCGGGTGGTGCGGCGGCATCAATCAGGGCACCCAGATGGGCAGCAGCCCCTACCTTGTTTTTATGAACAACGACGTGGAGGTTTCCCATGGTTGGTTGGGGAACCTCATCGCATTTCTCGAGACTCATCCGCGCATCGGCGCTGTCGGTCCGTTGAATTCGAATCCCAGGGATTGGCAGTGTATTGACCGGGTCCGGGAGAAAATTGTCCCCCAGATCCCCTACTTCCTGACTGACGACCCGCACGAAAGAAACCGGATTCTCGCCTACCACTTTCATCGTGCCGGCATCCTGGTCGAGGGAATGCTGGCGTTTTTCTGCACCGCCTTGAAGCGGCGCACGGTTGACGATGTCGGTTTGCTCGACGAGGAATTCCTCGGCGGGGGCGACGACGACGATTACTGCCGGAGGCTGAGAAAATCCGGCTATGTTCTCGGGCTCTCCCTGGATACCTACGTCGTTCACCACTCCAGCACGACTCACAAGACGGTCTACGACGCAGCCCGGCGGCGGGAGCTGCGCAAGGCCAACCTCACCCGGCTTCGTCAAAAGCACCCCGAGTTCTACTAGAACCCGGCCGAGAATTAGGAGGGGTCGCGCGCATGGGGCTTGCGAGGCGAGCTCAAGGCGCGAGGAGGAGGCGATGTCGCTGTACATCGTCGACGACGAGCAACGCAGAGATCGCCCGCAATCGCCATGCACCCTTCGGGTTCCGGGCGGCGCGGGGGCATCTTCGGCGTTTGCGCTCCTCGACGATGACCAGCGACATCGCCTCCGTCGCGCCGCCTTGCATCTGCCCCCGCCAGGAGCGCCGCAGGCGCGACGGTGCCCGGAACGCGGCCCCTCCTAATTCTCGGACGGGCTCCAAGAACCAGGCCGATTTAACGTCCCCATCGGAAATGGCTGAAACCTTTCTCCTTCAACCTGACACGAAAATGTGGGGCGACCGTCAGGTCGCCCGATAGGTTACCCATCGTCAGGCAGTGCTGGCGATCTGACCTGGGCGACTTGACGGTCGCCCCTACAATAATCTGGCCTTCGCCCCGCCTCTCAAGTTTTACCTTTCCTTTACAGAACAGGATGCCGGCTCCAAGCATAATATGTCTATCGTAATCTCGGGTACCGAATGAGGAGCCAAATGAACGAATCCGCGCTGAGGCATCCGTTTGCCTGGTTTAATCTGAGTTTCATCGTCATCGTGCATCTCTTTGCCCTTGCCGGCGTTTTCCTCTTCAGCTGGAAAGCTGTGGCAGTGGCCGCCGGCCTGTACTGGCTGACGGCCAGCCTGGGGATCGGCTTGGGCTTTCACCGGCTGCTGACGCACCAGGGTTTCCACACTCCGCGCTGGGTGAAGTATTTCCTGGCGGTGTGCGGAACGCTTGCCGTTCAGGGCGGACCGATCGCCTGGGTCGCGGGGCACCGGATGCATCACGCTCACTCCGACAGAGAATTGGATCCCCATAATTCACGCAAGGGATTCTGGTGGGCTCACATGGGGTGGCTGATGCGCCGGGATCCCAGGATGGGGATGTTTGAGAACTACCGGAATTATGCCAAGGACCTTGTGGCCGATCCTTTCATCCTCTTTCTGGACCGCAATTTTGTCTGGCTTCAGGTTGTACTGGGATTGCTGCTCATTCTATGGGGCGGGTGGAGTGTTGCCATCTGGGGCATATTCGTGAGGTTGGCCTTTACCTGGCATTGCACCTGGCTGGTCAACTCTGCGGCCCACATGTTCGGCTATCAAACCTATGATGCGCGCGACGATTCCCGCAACTGCTGGTGGGTCGCGCTCCTGAGCTTCGGCGAGGGTTGGCACAACAACCACCATGCCTTCCCCCGCTCCGCGCGCCATGGTCTGGCCTGGTGGGAGTTTGACATGAGCTACCTGACGCTAAGGCTGCTCGAGAGCCTCGGCCTGGCGTGGAACATCCGTGTTGGGGACCACCTGCGGGCTGCTCGCGGAAACCGGACGGCGCTCGCCGCCTAGGGGACGTACATATAGCCTCTGCCGCGGATGCTGATGAAGTGATGCGGCTGATCCGGCTCATCCTCAAAATACCTTCTCAGGCGCACGATGAAATTGTCGACCGTGCGCGACTCCACCTCGGAACTGTAGCCCCAGACGCGCTCCAGCAGTTCGGCGCGTGACAGGACGCGGTTGGGCTCGGAGGTCAGGACTGCGAGCAGCTGGGCTTCGAGGGCGGTAATCTGTATCTTCCCACGCGGCCCATGACCTTGCAGTTTCTCCACGTCCACGGTGTAGCCCGCCACCGTGATCTCCTTCAGCCGGCGTTTGTTGTCGACATACCAGTTGGTGCGCTGGAGCATGCGCTGGACCCGGAGCAGCAGTTCCTTCAAGTGAAACGGTTTCACCATGTAATCATCGGCGCCGAGTTCCAGTCCGAAAACACGGTCCTGGTCCGTGGAACGCGCCGTCAGCATGAGGATGGGAAGCCGCTGATCGCGCTGGCGCACCCGTCGCGCGACCTCGAACCCATCCATTTCTTCGATCATCACATCAAGAATGATCAGGTCGAAACGCTCGCGGGAAACCCACTCCAGCGCCTCCCGGCCGTTCGGTGTGGACCGGACATCGTACCCCTCCTGCTCCAAATTGAACTGGAGCGGTCGCGCGAGGTTGATTTCGTCTTCAACCAGGAGGATTCGGGTTTCGGATTTGCTGTTCGGTTCGCTGCCCATAATGGTTCAGATGCGCCCCGCGGGCTGGGCGCGCAGGTTCTTGCGCGAGTTGATGCTCCAATAATTTCTCAAACGGGGCAGCCGGACGCTGAAGATCGAACCGCGTCCGGGACCCGGGCTGGTCGCCCAGACCCTCCCCTTGTGGTCATTCACGATGTTGCGCACGATGTAAAGGCCGAGGCCGGTGCCGCGCGGCCGGGTCGACTGCGCCAGGCCGCCGCGCCAGAACATCTTGAAGATATTTTTGAGATCCTTGCGCGGAATACCCACTCCGGCATCGATCACATCGAGCCTGCAGCTGCGCATGTCCGGGTGGATGTGAAGCCGGATGGACGAACCGCGGGGCGAATAGCGCGCCGCATTTTCGATCAGGTTGCCCAGGACCATACTCATCGCGGACCGGTCGACGGAAACGCGCGCATCCTTCCCCTTGTCCAGGACGACGACGTGACCGTCTTTTTCGAAAAGGTGCCTGTCCTGGGTAAGAACTTCCTCGACGAAACGCCGCATGCTTACCGGTTCCGGATTATACGGGCTGCGTTTCTTTTCGATGCGCGCGGCTCCCAGGATGCGATCGATGAGCGAGGAGAGGCGTTCGGTGTCGTTGAGCATCATGTCGAGATATTCGCGCTTCTGTTCGTCCGGCAGCTGGCGCATGGCCATGGTTTCCAATGCCAGCTGAATCGAAGCGACAGGAGATTTGAGCTCGTGGGTGACATTGGAGACGAAGGTGCGCTGCATCTGATTCAGGCGGTGCTGCTTGTTCCAGTAGAGGAAGATCACGGTCGCCCCCGCCAGAAGGAGCGTCAGGAGAATGGCTCCGACAATGAGCGGCAGCCAGGTGAACCCCTCCAGTTCCGACTGGGCGCGGAAGCGTTCCGCCAACTCGCGCAGCTGGGCGTGTTTCTCGATGTACCACCGGATCCAGACCACCATCAGGAGGACCCAGACCACCTGGATCAGGAGAAAAACCGTGACCGGATGATAGATCCAGCGCGACGTATTGCGGAGAGCCTTGATCATACCCTCATTGTACCTCGCTTCGGATCTTCTGCGACCTCAACCCCGCCTGCGGCCAGGCCCGTTCAAGCGGGAGACGGGGAACCGCACAGCACATCCAGGATTTCCGGCCCGAACTCGCGGGCCCGCCAGCGGCGCAGGCAGCCGAATTCCTCGAGCACACTCAGATCCGAGGGCGGATTTGCGGCAAGACTCTCGAGGATATTTCCCGGGCAGATCACGCCGACGTCAAGCCGGAGTTCCACGGCCTTGAGTTTCCGCCACCCTCTCAAATTTTCGAAGCGCTGCTTCGTTTCCTTCGAAGGAGGCGTCCACTGCCCAGGCTCAGCCCGCACCAGTGAGGAGGTTTCCTCGAGGCGGGACTTCTCGATGGTGCGGTAGATTTCAGCGGCGAACCGGCGTGCGACTCGGTGAGAGATCCCGGAACGCCGGAACATTTCACGCGGTGCTTGAGGCGGCCGGAGCGCGAGGTCCAGCAGCACGGGGTTGTTGATGATTTTGAACGGAGGCAGATCCAGCTCCCGGGCATAGCGGTCGCGCAGCAGGTACAGGGCCCGCAGGATCGCCAGCTGCTGAAGGGGGAGTAACCGGCTCCCCTTGATGCGGCGGAAACCTTCCGGGTCGAACTGCTTCTCGGCCTGCTCCAGGGATGCGGCGACCGCAAATTCCTCTTCTGCCCACGAGAGCCGGTTCTTGTCCCTCAGCTGCTCCTCCAGAAGGTCGCGCAAGGGCAACAGGTGGTGCGTGTCCATCGCCGCGTACTGGAGCTGCTCGATGTCCAGAGGCCTCCGAGACCAGTCGTCACGCTGCCTGCGCTTGGAATGGGCGATACCGAGAAGGTTTTCCATCAGCGCGCCCAGCCCCAGCTGCTCATAACCAAGCAGCAGCGCCGCCAGATGGGTATCGAAAAGGTTAGCGAAGGAAAAGCCGTAATCCCGCCGCAGACAGCGCACGTCGTAACCGGCGGCGTGGAATACCTTCTCCACCGCCGGATTTGCCAAAATGGGCGCCAGCTGCCGCAAATCTTCGACAGCAAGGGGGTCCAGGATAAATGTCTCCCTGTCGGTCGAGATCTGGATCAGACATACTTTGTCGAAGTAGTGGTAGAGGCTGTCCGCCTCGATGTCGATCGCAATTCGTGGTGCGGGCAGCACCGATTCCAGCATCTTCGAAAAAGATGCCCGATCAGCTACGACCGTATAGGACGCCAGTGACGGCGCCGCTTCCTCGCTGTGGCTTCGATAGTCCATAGACGGCCTGAGGGTATCAGACCTGCAGGGTGTTTCACAAGAATATGGATATTTGGTATGCGGCGCCATGACCAGCTCCTTGCACGCATTTCTGTCGCCCTTAGGAGGGCTCCCTGTCTCTTCATGCCGGCAACCCCGGGCTATCCTCTTACGCGCCTCCGGCGCACCGGCCATCTCGTGCCATCACCGGCCGCTGATTTCCCGAGGCCCGGAGCCCCGGAGGGGGCGGCCAGAGAGTAGCCGGGGGCGAGTCCGCGAGCCCCCGGTATCGTGCAGAAGGGCACGGAGCCCTGAAAGGGCGACAGAAAGCAGCCGAGATACCGTGATCCGTGTAAGGTACACGACATGACGCCGCTTTCCAGAGAGTCTTGTGGTATTTTGGAGGAGCTGTGGACAAACAGGGCAGGAGGATACGGGGGAGAAAAATGAAAATTGCACTCATTCAGCAGCACGCGTCGGAAGATCGCACAGAAAATCTCAGTCGGGGAATCCGGGCTCTGCGGGAAGCGGCCGCCGGAGGGGCGTCGCTGGTGGTCTATCCCGAGTTGGCGTTTCTTCGGTTTTTCCCGCAGCGGAAGCGATTGGAACAACCGGCGCCCTGGG
>Ga0315275_10005024_pt1 | contig 12455 bp, 6 predicted proteins | sample YL17G03_0_MG_FD_205557 | JGI IMG/M metagenome (GOLD analysis project Ga0315275, IMG submission 205557) | Sediment microbial communities from Yellowstone Lake, YNP, Wyoming, USA - YL17G03_0 | ecosystem: Environmental > Aquatic > Freshwater > Lake > Sediment | place: USA: Wyoming | collected... | reverse complement strand
GCGGCCGAGGGATTGTAGGCCTGAAGCTGGGCCGTCACTTCGCGCACGGTCTTCGACAGCCGCGACAGGATCCAGCGGTCCTCGGGGGCCAGTTGACTCCCCAGGAGCGGCGTGAACGGGTGTTGGCTGAGGTTCCCGAACATGAAGCGGGCGGCATTCCATAGTTTGGTGCAGAACGCCCGGCCGATTTCGAACCGTTCGCTGATGATCTTGGCCGGCGGGATGTCCGGCATGGTGGCGAGAACGTCGAATTCCTTGCCCGTCTTGGGATCGATATAGGTGAAGATCGAACGGCCGTGTTTGGCTGTGGCCAGGTCGACCAGCTCTCCGCTATAGGGCGAGACGGCCTGCACCGGCAGGCGGATGTCCTGCGTTCCCGTCTGCATGTCGCAGAGGACGTAGCGCATGGCGTCCGTGCCGTATTTCTCGATGATGTCCTCGGGGTCGATGCCGTTGCCCTTGCTCTTGCTCATCCGTTCGCCCTTGCCGTCCTGGATGTTGGCGTGGATGAAGCTGTCGGTGAAGGGGACGTCGCCGAGGAGGTAAAGCCCCATGATCATCATCCGAGCCACCCACAGAGTGATGATGTCGCGGGCCGTGACCAGGCAGGAGCCGAGATAATAATAGGAGAGGGCGTCGCCGAGGCCGGCGGCGGCGGCGAGCGGGCGCTGGCCGGGATCGAGGACCGCCGTGGCCGACGAGGTGGGCCTTCCCGTCGGGCGAGAGGGGGCTCAAGATTCAGGTCTTGCCGAAGTCCTTCGAGATGCGGAAGCCGGGCACGGGGCCGCAGATCGCCCAGCTGTACTGGTCCCGGTATTCCGGCTTGGACAGGTCGAAGTCGACGGCGTAGGTCCCGTAGTACCAGACGCCGTCGTGGACGAGGTTGGCGCAGGGATAGCGCCCCCCGTAGGGCTCGGGCGAGGCGGCTTCCGAACCCAGGGACGTGACCGTCAGATGGAGCGGATCGTCGCCAACGATCTTGGCGTTCCCCGTGCGCGCCCGCTTCCCGCTGGAGTGGACGCTCTCCGGCCCGATCTCGCCGTCCGTCCAGCCGCTGTACATGGCCCCGTCCGAGGCCCAGGACGGGCTCCACGTGTCGGCGTCGGTGTAGGCGGCGTAGTTCCGGGTGAAGGCCACGGCCGTGAGGTCCTTCGAGGGCTCGAAGGGGCAGCCCGCGGGCACTTCGGATTTCCAGACGCGCGCCGGCCAGGGCTGGGACGCATACGGGACGTCGGTCTGCGTGACCGACGGTCCGCACCCGGCGAGGCCGCCGGCGAGGAGGATGAGGGCGAGGGACGAGAGACAGGTTTTCATGAGGGCTCCTTTGGCCCGGCGGCCCGGGACGCGAAATCGGGGAACCGCCGGAGGAAGAGATCCCGCTCGTCGGGCCCCAGAGCGTCGAACGGGACCGGCGCGTCCTGGGGCCGCGTCCGCTTCTGGTTGATCCGGCCCATCAGGCTCCAGCGCCGCGTCGCGTCCGCGGGCTCGCGGGCCGGGGCGTCGTAGCGGGTGAAATCGATGACGCGCTCGGGGCCCTTCGCCTTCCAGTCCCGCTCCAGGGCGAGGCGGAACTCCTTGGCCATGAACCACCGGACTTCGATCTCGCGGTCGGAGCCGCCGATCCCCGTGCCGCGCTGGTCGAAGCGGTAGCGCCAACGCGCGTTGTCCCTGTGCTGCGCCCGGAAAGCGGTTCCGAAATCGCCCAACGTCAGGTATTCGGCGCCCGGCCAGCGCTCCCGGATCCGGGCCGCCCAGCGGGTCAGGACGTCCAGGTTCTTGATCTGCGGGACGAGCGAGACCTCCCAGCAGTTCGTGACCCAAGCCCAGCCGTTGAGGGCGAAGCCCGCGTCGAAATGGGCCGCCGTCGTCTCGACCATCTGGGCCAGCCCGACCTCCGGGCCGAACCAGCCGATTGTCTCGATCGGCCCTACGCCCATCCGGCTGTTCCGGTTCTTCGCCCAATCCAGGCCCTCGCGCCGGGCGGCGACGAAGTCGCACGTCCAGCCGTCCAGGCAGACGGCGTCGACGAAATCCCCAGGGCCCTGGGCCGGCTTGCAGAAATGCTCCGTCGACGGGTAGTAGGGATAGCAGACCGACCCGTCACCGTCCTGGTTGTCGATGGAGTACTGGCTCCAGATGCTGCCCTGGCAGACGCGGATCCCCTCCTCTTCGGCCAGGAATCTCTGGTTGGCCGCGGCCAGGAAGCCGGCGATCACGCTCTTGGGCCGGAAGCCGCCGCCCATGATCTCGGAGACGCGTGCCAGGCCCTCGTGGAGATCGCGGTTGACCTGGTCGCGCGAGTTGTAGGCGTTGGCGAAATACGCGCCCGGGATGAAGGTCACGTCGTCGCCGTAGGCGTCGTGGAATCCGGCGACGAGGGCCCGAATCCGGCGGTAGCTCTCCCGCTCGTCGAAGAGCGCCCGCCAGCTGAAGGCCCAGGTCATCGGCGCCCCGGGCCAGCCGGCAGCGAAGGCGGCCCGGAGGGCCTGGACATTCTCGGGCGTGTGCCGGTCGGCCTCATCGAAGCCTTCGTTGCGCGTCCGGGTGACCTCGATCTGGTTCACCCGGATGATCGAATTGAAGGTCAGGATCCTCCGGCCGTCGAGCGGGGGCCCGGCGTCCGGGACGCCGCGCCGGACGAAACCGCCGGCGGGATCGCGCAACGCCCCCGCCGCGAGGACCCCGGCTCCGGCCGTCTTCAGGAATCCCCGCCTGTCCATGGCCCGGCCTATTTCGCCGCCGTCAGGACGTACGCCCCTCCCGCCGCCGTCTTGAACTCGACGGCGCCGTCCGCGCGCTTCACGGACGCGACGGCCTTCCCCTGGGACGTGATCTTCAGCGCCGCGGCCGCCCGGACCCGGCAGACGCCGCCGAGCCGCGAGACGAACGTCGCCCGCTCGAGACGGCCGTCGGCCCATTTGAGCCCGACCTCGAAGCCGCCCCGGGCCACGAGCCCGGAAACCTCCCCCGCCGCCCAGGAGGCGGGCAGCGCGGGCAGGAGGCTCAGCTCGTCCTCGTGCGACTGGAGGATCATCTCGGCGATCGCCGCTGCGAACCCGAACGCGCCGTCGACCTGCATGGCCCGCGAGCAGATCGAGAACAGCGCCGGGGTCGTGTAGGTGTGCATGGCGTAGGTGAAGTTGTCCATGGCCTTGGCCGCGTTCCCCAGGCGGGCCCAGGCGTTGGCCTTCCAGGCCGATGACCAGCCGTTGCCCTGCAGGCCGCGCTGCTCGAGGACGACGGCGCTCGCGGCGGCCAGATCCGGCGTCCGCCGGGGAGAGATCTGCTTGCCGGGATAGAGGCCCCACAGGTTGGAGATGTGCCGGTGGCTCTTCTCGGTCTCGTCCCAGTCGTCGAGCCACTCCTGGAGGTTGCCCTTCTTCCCGATCTGGAACGGGGCGAGCTTGGCCCGGGCGGCGAGCACCTTCGCCTTGAGATCGGGATCGACGCCGAGGACGTCCGCGGCCTGGGCGACCGCGGCGAAGAGGTCCCGGAGGATCGACATGTCGATGGTCGAGCCGGCGCAGATCGAGGCCCCCGTGTTGAACGTCGTGATCTCGTCATAGAACTTGACGGCCGCCGGGCCGGCGGGGAAGTTCTCGGGCGAGGTGGACGGGTTCGTGACCAGCCAGCCCTTGGCCGGATGCGGGACGAGGAAGTCCAGGAAGAACTCCGCGCAGCCATTGAGGACGGGATAGTACTCCCGCAGGAAGGCCTTGTCCCCGGTGTAGAGGTAGTGCTCCCAGAGGTGCGTGCTCAGCCAGGCGCCGCCCGTGGTGAACGTCCCCCAGCTCGCGCCGTCCATGGGCGCGGCCACGCGCCAGAGGTCGGTATTCTAATGGAAGACCCAGCCGCCGGCGCCGTAGTTCTCGCGGGCGACCTGGGCGCCCTGGTCGGTCAGCTCCTTGATCATCTTGAAGAGCGGCTCGGCGCACTCGCTCAGGTTCCCGACCTCGGCCGGCCAGTAGTTCATCTCGGTGTTGATGTTGGTCGTGTACTTGGCGTCCCACATCGGATTCTGGTCCTTGTTCCAGATGCCCTGGAGGTTCGCCGGCTGCGTGCCCGGCCGGGACGAGGAGATGAGGAGATAGCGCCCGAACTGGAAAATGAGGGCCGCCAGGGCCGGATCGTTCGCCCCGTCGAAGGCCTTCAGGCGCTCGTCGGTGGGCAGGGCGGAATTCGCGGTCGCGGGCAGGGTCATCGCCGCGCGCCGGAACAGCCGCTGGTGCTCCTTGACGTGGGCCGCCCGCATCGCCTCGTAGGCCTTGCCCTGGACGGCCTTCAGCGTCGCGTCCACCCGGGCCGCCGGATCGGCGCTCACGTCCTTGTAGTTGACGAAGTTCGTGGCCGCGGCCAGGACGAGGGTCACGGCGTCGGCCCCGGCGACGGTCATCTCGTCGTCGGCGATCTTGACCGTCCCGCCCTCGGCCACGGCCCGGAGACGGGCTTCGTAGCGGAGCTTGCCCTCCACCCCCATGTAATCCGCCGACTTGCCCCGGAGGACGAGGCCGTCGGGGCCGAAGCCGTCCATGCGGAAATAGTCCGTGGCGTAGTTCGAGTGGGTCTGGTTCCGCACGCCCCGCAGCTGGCAGACGAAGGAGATCTTGCCCGGAGAATCGGCCGTCAGCCGGACGACTAGGACCTGGTCGACGGGGCTCGAGAACACCTCGCGCTTGAACCGGACGCCGCCCTGATCGTAGCTCGTCGTCGCGACGGCGGTGTCGAGGTCGAGCTGGTGGCGGTACGCCGTGGCGGGATCCTTGGCCAGCCTGAGGACCAGCGTCCCCAGGACCTGGTATTTCATCTGCTCGACGGGATAGCCGAGGAAATGCCGGCTGAAGAGGACGTAGGCCTTTTTGTACTGGCCGTCGAAGACATCTTGGCGCAGCTCCGGCAGGAAAGCGGCGCCGCCCTTGACCACAGTCGAATAGGGGCCGCCCGACCAGAGCGTGTCCTCGTTGAGCATGATCTGCTCCTCGTCGGTCTTGCCCCAGACGAGCCCGCCCAGACGGCCGTTGCCGACGGGGAGCGCCGCATCCCAGGCGGCCGCGGGATGGGAATACCAGACGACGGCCGCGGGGTTCGGGGCCGCCGGCTTGGCGGCCTGGGCTGACACGGGCGGCGCAGCCGCCGCCACCGCCGCGGCGAGAATCAGGATCACGAGCGATGATCTTTTCATGGTGCGATACCTTCCTTTTGCCGAATTGACAGGCGCCTTCATCGAGGCGTCAAGACGAACGACAGGGGCTTGACCGACTTCGCCTTGAACCAGACCGCGAGATCGGTCCCCTCGAGGGTCCGGACGTGGCCGAACCGGAAATCGCGGCCCCGGGAAACCGCCTTGCCGTCGAGGGTCAGGGCGGCTCCGCCGTCTCCCCAATTCTTGACGACCAGGGCGACGTTCTCCACCGGGGAATCCTCGCTCGCCCGCAGCTCGCCGGCCAGGGCGGCGGGCCGCCCCGCAGGCGAGGCCTCCAGGAGGTAGGCCCGCTGCGAGAGATCGTAGCCGCGGGAAGCGAAGGCGCCGCCCGTCACGCGCAGCTCGGACGCTTTCGCCCAGGATCGCCCGAGCGCGGCCAGCGCGGGAGACGGGGTCTCCGCGACGCCGTAGATCCAGCTGGCCCAAGTGGTGCCGTCCTTCTCCTGGTGGCGGGGAGGATCGGTATACGAGATCGAGAAGCTCGAGACCCGGTCGGGCGCGACGGCGTACCGGCCGTCCGTGGGCAGCAGCGAGACCGGCCAGTGGTTGTAGGCCGAGAAATCGGCCACGGCTTTCCGGACGCGGCCGACGTAGACGGTCATCCGGCAGCCCGGCTCGAAGATGATGTACGGCTTGAGCTTCGACTTCAGGTTGACGACCTGGATGTTGGGATTCTCGGGCTGGAGGCTCCGGGACTTGGCCGGGCTGTCCATCTCCCCCGGCCAAGAGTAGGTTCGGCTCTCCCCCTTAAGGTTGAGGATCGTCAAGGCGTCGGGGTTGAGGATGTCCTCCGCGTTCTGGCCGGGCTCGCAGAGGGGGATGGTCTCCTGGAGCTCGAACGGCGAACCCGCCCCGAGGGCGTCCGCGGACCAGACCATCTTCCGGACCGCCGTCCGATCGGGATAGAAATAATAGTACTCGTCCACCCACAGGCCCCAGCCCGCCGTCTCCTCGACGCGCCACAGATGGTTGCGGGAATTCACGGGCGCGTAGCGCCAGTGGACCGCGACCCGGGCCTCGGTCGACTCCAGGATCCGGACGCTCGAATAGAAGCAGCGGGGGTCCTCCATGTGCTCGTAGCAGCCCTCGGTCCCGTCCCAGGTCTCGAAGCTCTGGTCGGCCATCCACTGGCCGTTGTCCATGACCCAGGCGGGGCCGTACCGCGTGCCGCGCCAGAACACGACCCGGACGGGCGAGTCGTCGAATTGGACGAGGATGTCGGCCGCCGGGCCAGCCGGCCAGAGCGCGTCCCAGCCGTCGTCGTAGACGAGCTTCGTGTAATAGGCGCCGAACCGCCCCGGCCCCTTAGGGCCCGAGGGCAGGAGCCGGGCGGAGAGGGCCGGAGGCGCCGGGACCGGGACGGCCGCGTGGAGCCGGGCCATCTCGTCGGGCGCCAGGGCGCGTCCGTAGAGGCTGATCTCGTCCATGATCCCGTCGAAAACGAACCAGGCGGGAACGGTGCCCGCCCCGCCGGCGACGATATGCGAGGGCAGGCTCTTGTCCGGGTTCATCCCGATCAGGAGGTCCGCGCCGCCCGCGTAGGCGGCCGCGCCCTTGACGGGCAGCGAAGCGACTTCGCGCCCGTCGAGGAAGAGGCGGATGGCCTCGTCCGCCCGAAACGTCGCGGCGATGTGCGACCACTTCCGGAGCGGGAGCTTGACCGGCGATAGGCAGACGGCCCACGCGCCCCGCATCGAGACCTTGAGGCCGAACTCTCCGAGCGGTCCGACGCCGAACGAATAGCCGGTCAGGCCGTTCGCCTCCTGCCCCACGACCGGGCACCAAGCCCAAGGGAGCGCGGCCGGGGCGACCCAGGCGTCGACCGTGAATGCGTCGCCGAGCCGCGGCGCCTGCCGGCCCTTGCGGACGACGCAGGTCGTGTAGCCGTCGAATTTGAGGCCCGCGCCCGAGACGCCCGGCGCGGAAAGGAAGCGGCCGCGGATGGCGTCCTTGACGCCGCCCACGGCGTCGGTCGCGACCTGGCCGGCCGCGGCGTCGTCGAACGTCCATCGGGCGAGGAGCCCCGCGTTCGGGGTTCCGCCGTCCTGCCCGGCGCCGGCCGCGGCGGCTAAGAGGACCGCGAATAAGGCGCCGGCGGCCATGATCTCCGGGATTCGAACTTTACGCTCAGCCATGAACCCTCCCTTTCGCCGGCCCTCCGGGGACCTCGATCCCCCTCCGGATCGGCGCCGCCCGCGACAATCGGGAGGCTGCCGGGGAACGCGGCGCCTTGCGCATTGACTTCGCGGACCTTGTCGAATAGATTACATTTATTTCATTAAGAAAGGAAGTCCGAAATGAGGCTTTTTCCCAAATCTTCGGCGGCCTTACGCTCCTCCGCAATTATCGTCTTTTTCGCCGCGCTCGTGGTCCTGACGGCCGCGTCGCCCGGGGCCGGTCCGGTCGCCCGCGGCCAGGCTCCCGCCGGGCCGCGGCCCGAGGCCTTTTCGGACCTGAAGCTCTGGTACCGCCAACCGGCAGCGGCCTGGATCGAAGCGGTGCCCGTGGGCAACGGCCGCCTCGGGGCCATGGTCTTCGGCGGGACGCAAAGCGAGCTCATCCGGCTCAACGAGGACACCATCTGGACCGGAGGGCCGTACGATCCTCACGGGACGGGCGCGGGCGTCAAGGCCCTCCCCGAGATCCGGCGCCTGGTTTTCGAGGGCAAAGGCAAGGAGGCGGAAGCCCTGTTCGAGAAGGAGATGATGGCCAAGGTCTGGGACCAGGCCCAGTACCAGCCGCTCGGCGACCTCGCGCTCTCGTTCGCCGGCCTCGGCGAGGTCAGCGATTACCGGCGCGAGCTCGATCTCGACACCGCCGTCGCCCGCACGACGTTCCGCTCCGGCGGAACGGCCTTCGTCCGGGAGGTCTTCTGCTCGCCCATCGACCAGGTGATCGTCGTCCGCCTCACGGCCGACAAGCCCGGCGCGGTCTCGCTCTTCGCCACGCTTGACGGCCGGGTGAACGCCCGCCGCCGGGGCGACGAGAGCTGGACGGTGCGGAGCGAGGCGCCGGCCGCGATCGTCCTCCGGGGCCAGACCGCGAGCTTCCGCGGAGCGACCGAGCGCCTCCGCTACGAAGCCCGGCTCCAGGCCGAAGCCGACGGCGGCGCGGTCGAGCTCTACAACACGAGCGAGCACGACGCGCTCAAGATCACGGGCGCGACCGCCGTGACGCTCTATATCGCGGCCGCCTCGAGCTTCAAGAATTACCGCGACGCGAGCGCCGATCCGGCGGCCAAGGCCAAGGAGCCGCTCGGCCGGATCGCGGGGAAGCCCTATGACCGCGTCCGGGCGGACTCCGTGGCCGACCATCAGCGCCTGTTCCGCCGGGCGGCCCTCGAATTCGGCGCGCCCGCCGAGGCCGGAGCCCCCGCCACGGCTTCCGCGCGGCCCACCGACGAGCGGTTCGCGGCGTTCGCCGCCGGGGCCGACCCTGGCCTCGCCGCGCTCTATTTCCAGTACGGCCGCTACCTCCTGATCTGCTCCTCCCGGCCGGGCGGACAGCCGGCCAACCTCCAAGGCCTATGGAACGCGGACATGAACCCGGCCTGGGGCAGCAAGTACACCTCGAACATCAACCTGGAGATGAACTACTGGCCCTCCGAGGTCGCGAACCTGGCCGAGTGCGCCGAGCCGCTGTTCGCCATGATCAAGGACCTGGCCGTCACCGGCCACGAAACGGCCCGGATCAACTGGAACGCGCGCGGCTGGCTGCTGGGCCACAACACCGATCTCTGGCGGGCGACCGCGCCCATCCACGGCGCCTACTGGGGCGCCTGGCACACGGGCGGGGGCTGGCTCTGCGCCCAGCTCTGGGAGCACTATCTCTTCTCCGGCGACCGGGCGTTCCTCGCGGAATACTATCCCGTGATCAAGGGCGCGGCCGAGTTCTTCCTCGACACGCTCGTCCCCGATCCGAAAACGGGCCGCCTCGTGACCAACCCTTCCGACTCGCCCGAGAACGGGCCTGGGGGCGATCCCGCGTGGACGCGCAACCCCGATGGGACGCGCAACCGCCCGATCGGGATCGCGGCCGGGCCGACCATGGACCTGCAGATCGTCGGCGAGCTGTTCGACATCGCCGCCCGGGCCTCGGAGATCCTGGGGACCGATCCGGACTTCCGGGGCCAGGTGAAGCAGGCCCGCTCGAAGCTCGAGCCGATGCGGATCGGGCGACTGGGCCAGTTCCAGGAATGGCGCGAGGACGTCGACAGCCCCGAGGACCATCACCGTCACGTCTCGCATCTCTGGGGCCTCTACCCCGGGACGTCGATTTCGCCGCGCGCGACACCCAAGCTGGCCGAGGCGGCCAAGCGGACGCTGGCCCTGCGCGGCGACGCGGGCACGGGCTGGTCGATGGCCTGGAAGATCAATTTCTGGGCGCGCCTCGTCGACGGCGATCACACCTGGGAGATGATCAAGCGCCAGCTCACGCTGACGACGGCCCTCACCGGCAAGGGCGGGACGTATCCGAACATGCTCGACGCCCACCCGCCCTTCCAGATCGACGGGAACCTGGGCGGCGCGGCCGGGATCGCGGAGATGCTCCTCCAGTCCCACGAGGGCGAGATCAGCCTCCTGCCCGCCCTCCCCGCGGCCCTGCCCCAGGGCTCGTTCCGCGGCCTTCGGGCGCGCGGCGGCTTCGACGTGGACGCCGCCTGGGCGGGCGGCGCGCTGAAGAGCGCGGCGATCACGTCCCGGCTGGGCGGGGTGTGCAAGGTCCGCTGCGGCAAGCTCGCGACGGAATTCAAGACCGCCGCCGGCAAGACCTACGTCCTGGACGAGAAGACGCCGGGCAAGCTCCGGTTTCTACTTGTCGGGTGAGGATCGCGGGACGATCGTCAGCCCGGCCTTGAGGTCGAGGCCCTCGCCGCTCACCGAGACTTCATAGGTCCCGGCCGGGGCGAACGTCAAGTAGGCCGTAAAATAGGGCTGGGGGCTGTCCGTCCGGACGCTCACGAGGTCCCACGGAACCTGATTGAATCCCGCCCGCCCCGCCACCGGCGTCGACCAGACCGCCTTGCCCGCCTTGTCCTTCACGGCCAGCGTCACCGCGGCGTCCTTCCGGAGATAGAAAGTGATCGGGACCGCCTCCACCGTGCTCAGCCGCGGATCGCGGTGCGTGTCGTTGATCCAGGGCAGGCGCGCCGGCGGAGGGTCGAACAGCCGGTCGGACGCCGGCGGCCCGCCTTTGAAGGCGGCTTGGATCGGCCGGAGGTTCATTTTATAGATGCCCCGGCCGTAGGTGCCGGCGAGGAGATCCATCTCCCGCTCCTGGATGACCAGGCGCGAGACCGCGGCGCCCGGCATGTTGGGACCGAGAAGCGACCAGCTTTTGCCGCGGTCCGTGGAGATGAAGACGCCCCAGTACGTCCCCGCGTAGAGGATGTCGGCGTTCGTCGGATCCTCCAGGATGCCGTAGGCGACCTCGTCGGGCAGGTTGGCCATGATTGGCGTCCAATGGGCGCCATAGTCCTCGGAGACGAAGACGTAGGCCTTGAAGTCGTCGTCGTTGAGGCCGGAGAGCGTGACATAGACGCGGGAGAGGGCGAAGCGCGAAGGGCAAATGCTGCGGATGTAGCGGTCGGGGAGGCCGGCCGAGCGCTCGACCCAGTCGCGGCCGTCGTTCTTCGTCACCCAGAGCGCGCCCTTGTCCGTGCCGACGTAGAGGAGTCCGGGCGTCAGGCGCGACTCGGCGATGGCCCCCGCCGCAGTGGAGAGCTTGCCGGGGAAGGCGGACTTCGACAGGTCGGGACTGATCAGCGTCCAGGCGTCGCCCCGGTTCGCGCTTTTATGGACGTAGTTGCCCGCGTGGTAGAGGGTGAAGCGGTCGTGGGGGGAGAGGATGTAAGGGGCCACGAAATTGTAGGCCGTCTTGATCCCGCTCTCTTTGGACGGCCGGGGCATGATGCCGACCGAGCGGTCGGCCTTCAGGTCCTTGCGGCGGATCGCGCCGTTCTGGCTCGAGAAGTAGACCGTGTTCGGGTCGCCGGGGTCGGGCACGGTGTAGCAGCCGTCGCCGCCCGACCAGGCGTCGAGCCAGATGTATCTCCAGCCGTCCTGGTATTTGGGCTTCCACTCGCGGGCGGGGCCGAAGACCGAGGCGTCGTCCTGGGCGCCGGCGTAGACGTTGTAGGGATCCTGCTCGTCGACCGCGATGTCGTAGAACTCGCCGACGGGCAGGTTGTTATAGTGCGTCCACGTCTTCCCCTTGTCCTCGCTGACATAGAGGCCGCCGTCGTTGCCTACGGCCAGGTGATTCGGATCGAGGGGATCGACCCAGATCTCGCAGTGGTCGAGGTGGAGCGGATCGGATGGATTGGGAAAGATGTGGAAGACGTCCCCGCCCACGAGGTCGAATGTCTTCCCGCCGTCGGCGGTGTGGGCGATCCGCACGCCGCAGGCCCAGACCTCGTCGTCGTTCCTGGGATTGACCTGGCAGCAGCCGAAGTACCAGCCGATCCCCGGATAGATAAGGAGCTCGTCGGCGTGGGTGCGCGTCCAGGTCCGGCCGCCGTCGACCGTGCGGTAGAGCTCGGCGGCGAGGTTCTTGTCCTTGTTCAGGTTGTCGACCAGGGCGTAGGCCTTGTCGGGGTTCTGCCAGGAGACCGCGAGCCCGATGCGGCCGGTCTTCGGCCCGTCGGGCAGGCCGCCCTTCAAGCGCGCCCAGGTCGCGCCGCCGTCCGCGCTCTTATAGACGCCGCTCCCGGGGCCATAGACGTCCGGGTAGTCTTCCCAGAGCGAGGCGTAGACGACGTTCGGATCAGAGGGGGCGAAGACGACGTCGTTGCCACCGGTCCGCGGGTTCACGTAGAGGACGCGCGACCACGACTTGCCGCCGTCCGTCGTTCGGTAGAGGCCGCGGTTATCGTTCGTCGTCCAGAAATGGCCCTGGACGGCGGCGATCACGAAGTCCGGGTTCTTTGGATGGACGGCGATCTTGCCGATGTGGTAGGAGTCGGGCAAGCCGGTGTTGCGCCACGTCGCCCCGGCGTCGTCCGAGCGGAACACGCCGGTCCCCGGCATCGTGAAGTTCCGCGGCTTCTTCAGGTTGACCCCCGAGCCGAGCCAGAGGACGTTGGGATCGGACGGGGCGAGGGCGATGTGGCCGATGCCCAGGGCGGACTGGTTCTCGAAGATCGGCGCCCAGGTCAACCCGCGGTTGACCGTCTTCCAGAGGTTCCCCGGGCCGAAGGCCACGTACATGGTCGACGGGTGCGCGGGATCGATCTGGACCGAGGCCGCCCGGGCCG
>Ga0315275_10005023_pt1 | contig 12455 bp, 12 predicted proteins | sample YL17G03_0_MG_FD_205557 | JGI IMG/M metagenome (GOLD analysis project Ga0315275, IMG submission 205557) | Sediment microbial communities from Yellowstone Lake, YNP, Wyoming, USA - YL17G03_0 | ecosystem: Environmental > Aquatic > Freshwater > Lake > Sediment | place: USA: Wyoming | collected... | reverse complement strand
TCTTAATTGTTATTTTGCTGATTATTATCGGGATAGGTTATTGGGTTTATCAGCCAAAACCCAAAACGCTAACCGAAGCAGAAAAAGCCTGTATAAACTCCGGAGGGCAGCTTTCCACTTCAATGTGTTGCAAATCAGTCAGCGATTTTTCAAATCTTTGCCTTATCGGCGCTTGTGGCTGTTCGCCGGCCGACAGTCATCAGGTAAAAACCTGCGATTGCGGCGACTGGAGATGTTTTGACGGAAAAGAATGCGTCCAACAACAGCTGTTGATTACAATTTATTGCCTGGATAACAATTGTTCTGCGCAGCAAATCTCCCAAGGCGCGGGAACCCTTGCCCAAGACTGCTACAGAAATTTAAATGAATGCTTGTCAAGCGCCAGCACAACCTGTCAAAATGACTCCGATTGTATTGGTGCGACCTGTTGTCATTCCGACTCCTGTATCAATAAAGCATATCGGGGGGTTTGTAATGTTTTCTGCACCCAGGTTTGCCAGGGACCCCTGGATTGCGGAGCAGGAAGTTGCGGATGCGTTAACCATAAATGTGCCGTGATTCCTAAATAATTTTAAAGTAGCTTCGCTCGCTGATTAAAAATTTTTAACAATAATATGAAAACAATAAAACAAAAATATAAAATAAATGCACCGATTGAAAAAGTCTGGCAAGCCCTGGTTGACCCGGAGATAATCAACAAATGGGGCGGGGGCCCGGCCAAGATGGACGGCAAAAAGGGGACAAAGTTCAAATTATGGGGAGGAGACATTTACGGGACAAACACTAGGGTTATAAAGAACAAAGAATTGTCTCAGGATTGGTTTCAGGAAGGATGGGAAAAACCCTCAAAGGTTATCTTTAAACTAGCTGCCAAAGGCAAACAAACAGAGGTTGTTTTAATTCATAAAAACGTGCCCGATGAAGAGGCGTCTGATGTGGGTGAGGGATGGAAGGAATATTATTTGGGCCCCATCAAGTCTTATTTGGAATAATTTTCCAATTATTGGATTTATGGTTTTAGACTCCCAGGAAAACAGAAATAAATGCATTTGCCCTCAATGTCCCAGCTTTCCCCCAGGATGCAAGAGAGAGATTTTGTTTTGCGCCGAGGGCAAAAGCAGCTGCGACATTAACGCCAGGGGATGCATTTGCGAATTATGCCCGGTTTATTCCGAAAATAAATTAAACGGCATATATTTCTGCGATAAAGAAGAGTCAGGAGAGACTAAAATTTATATGCGAAAGAAAAGAACCGATGAAAAAGATTATTTTTATCAGACCATTCTTGATATTAAAGATATCGCAACCGGAGGAAGCAGCATTGTCCGTTCAATGGGTTCATTAAAAAAAATGCCTTTTTCTTTTAATGATTTAAATTTCATCCCGGCCCAGACGGACAGAATCCCCCTTAATAAGGAAGAAAAAGTTAATACAGAGATTATAATAGGACCGAAAGCTGAAAGGCCGTTGAAATTATCTTCCCCGATAATGATCTCGGGCATGAGTTTCGGAGCAGTCTCAAAGAGCGTCAAATTAGTAATTCTAAAAGTGGCTTCAAACTTGAAAATTGCTTTTAACTCGGGCGAAGGCGGAATTTTGGAAGAAGAATTAAAAGCCGCCAGCAATTTTCTTATAGGACAGTATGCAACCGGCAGGTTCGGCATAAACGAAGAAATTTTAAAAAAAGTTGCGGCAGTGGAAATTCGTTTCGGCCAGGGCGCTTACCCGGGCAAGGGAAGCTATTTGCCGGCAGGAAAAATAACCCCGGAAATCGCCAGGATTAGGAAATTAAAAGAAGGTGAAGCGGCGTATTCTCCCGCCCATCACAATGACATGTTGAATCCAGAGCAGATAAAAGAAAAAGTTTCTTGGTTGCGCGAAATAACGAAGGGCGTTCCCGTCGGCGCTAAAATCGGCTGCGGCAACATTGAAAAAGACATTCAGGTACTAGTTGATGCGGGTGTTGATTTTATCGCCCTGGACGGCTTTGGCGGGGGGACAGGCGCGACAGATTTTTATGTCAGAGAAAATGTTGGCATTCCCATTATTGCGGCACTTCCACGGGCTTCAAAATATCTTAAAAAAGTAAAAGCAAAAGACAGAATCTCTCTCATTGCGGCCGGTGGCCTTCGCAGCGCTGCAGATTTTGCCAAGTGCATTGCCCTTGGAGCAGATGCAGTTTACATAGGAACGGCAGCTCTGATTGCGATCAACTGCGAACAATTTAGAATTTGTCATACAGGCTTATGCCCTACTGGTATTACCACTCATAATCCGGCACTGGTTAAACAGCTAAACATTGAGAAGGGGATTGAAAGACTGTCCAACTTCATTAGGGTGTCAACAGAGGAAATGTCTAATCTGGCGAGGATTGCGGGAAAAGACGACGTCAGAAAGCTGGATAGCGCAGACTTGGTTTCACTTAATAAAGATTTAGCAGATATTACTGGTACCCAATGGTTAAATGGCGGGTATGAGTAAAATTATAAGTAAAAAAGCCGATTAAATTAAAAAAAAATAAAAAATTATGCTTTCCCAAACACCAATCAATCTCGCCAAAATAGGAAAAGAAAAAATAAATGAAGAAATATTAAGGGTCGGAATGATTGCAGAATTGGACGCCATAAACCTTTACGAGCAGCTGGCAGCTATGACAGAAGACGCAAACATTAAAAACGTATTATTGGACATAGCTAAGGAAGAAAAGACGCATGCCGGAGAATTTCAGGCAATGCTTTTAAGGCTAGACAAGGATCAGGTAGAAGAGCTAGAAAATGGAAGAAAGGAGGTAGAAAAACTAACAAGGTAAACTTTTATAATGCTATGGAAAAAATATGCAACGTTTCAGATATTCCAGAGGGCATAATGAAAGGATTTACTATAAAGGGCAGGCAGATTCTTTTGGCCAACGTGGACGGCAAATTCTACGCTATGGACGCCGTATGTTCTCATAAAAGCGGTTATCTGCCAGCCGGAAGATTAGAAAAAAATATCGTAATCTGCCCTGTTCACGAAGCGGAATTTGATGTTACTACCGGCAAGGTCATAAAAAACATTTCTAGCGGAGTAAAAATGATAACAGGCAGAGAGGCAAAGGACCTAAATGTTTTTAAGGTTTTATTAGAAGGGGAGGATATTTATATTGAAGTCTGATCATGAAAATTACTAGTCCGGTTTTTGAAAACAATAAACCAATTCCGAAAAAATACAGTTGTGACGGAGATAACATAAATCCTTCTCTTGAGATTTTTGGCGTTCCAAAGGGAGCCAAAAGTTTAGTTCTAATTATGGATGACCCCGATGCGCCAATAGGAACCTTTATCCATTGGGTAATTTTCAATATTAATCCCCTGACTAGCTTGATCGAAGAAAACAGCGTTCCGAAGAATGCGATTGAGGGCTTGAACAGCGCCAAAAAGCATTCTTACCTGGGTCCTTGCCCGCCGAGCGGAATACACCATTATTATTTTAAGCTTTACGCCTTGGACATGATGCTAAATCTTGATTCTTCTTCGGACAAGGCAGATGTTGAAAAATCAATGGAGGGGCATATTCTCGAAGCGGCTAATTTAATAGGGACGTATGAACGATGGTAAGAAAATATAAATTCTTCTATTTTCCCCGGTAAGAATAATGAGTAAATTTTAAAAAATTTATGCTTAGGAAGAAGAATCGCCTTTCTATTGATGCAGTTTTTTGGTAGAATTAAATATCATTAATTATATTGCAGAATAAAACAACAAAAGTCGATTAATCTAATTGCGTTAAGCTCACTATAATAAACATGAATAAAATTACGCGAGATTTTATTTCAGAAGAAAACAGGCAATACAATTTCAAATTTGGCCAATTGATTGCCTCTTCCTTGTCTGGATTCATTTGCGGCGCTCTGGTTGCCACCATTATTTGGATAGTTGCATTGAAATATTTAAATTATATTTAATTTAATTATTTCGATGAGGAGAGCATACTGGAAAAAAATCGCCAGTAAGGCGATTTTTTGATAGAATTAAAACCAGCTGATTTCTAATGGAAAAATGTGATATAGTTATTTTATGAAGAAGAACAAATTAGAGATTTTTTTGATCGTACTGATAATAATCGGTTTGGGGGCAGCCGGGTTTTTGGGGTATCAGGCTTATCTATTGAAAAAAAACAACCTTAATCTTGAATCAGAGCTGTCTCTGACCAGAGAAAATTTTGCTTCAACGACGAAAAACTTTCAAGAGACCATTGACTCTATCAAAGAAGAGCTTTCCAAGACAAAAAGCGAGAGAGATGATTTTGAATTAAAATACAACGAAGAGCGCAACAAAATGGATTATCTTTCTACGCAGATTCAGGGGATTCAGAGCCAGGTTGGACTTTTGGAAAAATTAAAAAGAATAGATCCGGAATTACTTAAAAAATATTCCAAGGTTTATTTTTTAAACGAAAACTACGTGCCCGAGATGTTTATTAAAATAGATGCAAAATACACATATAATCCCAAAGAAGATTATTTATTTTACGAAAGGGTCTGGCCTTTTTTGGAGAACCTGCTGATCGATGCGGAAAAAGCCGGCATCGACATTAAAATCATTTCTGCCTACCGCTCTTTCGGAAAGCAGAGCGATTTGAAATCATCCTATACTTTTGTTTACGGTTCCGGCGCCAACAGGTTTAGCGCTGACCAGGGATATTCTGAGCACCAGCTCGGCACTACAGTTGATTTTACTACGACAAAGATAGGAGCGAGCTATACTGGTTTCGAAAAAACTCCGACCTATCAGTGGCTTTTGGAAAATGCGTATGCTTACGGATTTATCCTATCCTATCCGGAAAACAACCAGTATTATCAGTTTGAGCCCTGGCACTGGAGATTCGTGGGCAGGGCGCTGGCCGATAAGCTGCACCAAGATGGGAGGAATTTTTACGACCTCGATCAGCGCGAAATCGACCAATATCTTATTTCATTCTTTGATTAAAAAGGCGTTCTTTTTAGGTGGTTGACGTTTTCACCACAAAGGAATTTCTTGATATGATATATTTGAATATTTTTAAAAGGTCGCTTAATTTAATTGAAAAATATGAAAAAAACACACGAAAACCTGTTAAAAGCTATTGCCGGGGAATCATTGGCAAGGAACAAATACACTTTTTACGCTGAAATTGCCATGAAAGAAGGCTTGGTTTGGATAGCCAGAGTTTTTGAGGAGACCGCCGACAATGAAAGAGCCCACGCCCAGGAGGAACTGGAAAAATTGAACGAAAGAGTTGAGATGACGAATACTTACAACATTCATCCCCTTGGCAAAACCTTAGAAAACCTGAGAAATGCTTCCTTAGGAGAGAAGTTCGAATTTGGAATAATGTATCCCAATTTTGAAAAAATTGCGCGCGAGGAAGGGGAAAAAGAAATAGCTGATTTATTTAAAAAAACAAGCGAAGTTGAGGAAAAGCACGCCGAAAGATATGATATCCTAGCCGACAGATTGGAAAAGGGGATACTGTTTAAAAGCGAAAATGAAATAGAGTGGAAATGCTTAAACTGCGGATATGTCCACAAAGGAACCAGTGCTCCGGAGAAATGCCCACTCTGCCAAAAACCCCAAGGCTATTACATGGCTTTAAAATTAGTTCGGTAAAGAGAAGATTCTAGTCAAAGATAAAACCCGCTTGAAAGAGCGGGTTTTTTGTTTTTCAAGACTCACGAAGCGTTTTTTTTGAGATGCTTCCAGGTTTTTTTTGCCTCGGCCATTAATATTTTTGTTTCTGCGGCAGAAAACTTTTTAGCCTTGCTGTAGTTTTTCGCGGCGTTTTCTACAAATGCGATATATTCTTTTTCCCCCAGTTTTTTTATTTTTTTAAGTTTTGGCGCAACGTATGCGTAAAAACCGATTACTTTCTGTTTTATATCTTTTTGCAACTGCTTGCCCTTTTTGGAGGCTAAAAATAATCCGGCCGTAACGCCCAATGCGGTACCGATTACTGCGCCCTCCAAAAGCGATAATTTGTTTACTTTCATTTTTTTTATTTCCTGTTTGTTTTTTTTCGGCCTTTTTGAGGTTCTTCTTTTATTTTCGTTTTATTCAATAAAAACGACAGAACGGGCAACGAGGACAACCTTTCTACTATATCTTTTATTTTTTCTTTTGCCTCGCCCGATGCGTCATGCAGCTCCCTAGATATTACCTCTAATTCTTTAACGATATTTACCAGATGATAAGCGATGACGGCCATCAAAAATCCCAGTACGATTATTGCCAGAGAAAAAACAGAATAAAATATTATTTGCGATATTATAAGGATGTTTTCCATTTTATATATTATAATTTTTTAAAGTTTCTAAAACAATGACAAATATTTTTTTGATTCATTATTATTTGAATCTTCGTTCTGATTCGGGAGCCAAAATATCATCATCGGTTAAGAATATTTTAATAATTATCCAGGCAACAATCCCATATATTACCATTGCAATGAGAGTCGTCCATTCCAGTACGCTTCCTTCATCCTTATATGACCCAAGCGCTTTTAAAAAAGGAGAAACTAGCGGCTGGGTAATCTTATAAACAAATCCGGTTAATTCGGAATTCGCATCAGATCCCGTAAACTTCAGCGCAAAGCGAAATCCGAGCAAAAGCTCAATCACAATAAAAACCATCCGCACTATTTTGCTGTAAGGAGAAGGCTTATATTCGTAGGAATTGGGCGATGGGTCCATGTTAAATGATGTGTTTTATGATAAAAGGCCTCCGTACGGCTTTAATTATATCACCAATTAGGCACGGTCGCTACAAGGGCTTTACTCATTCTCTTGTGTTTTGTACAATATATGAATAACAAAAGGTCTCATAATTATCATTTAGTTTAAATATTTAACAATTAAAAAATGGTTACAATAAATCAAAGTGGATCATCAGGTCCGGGATTAAAAAATAATGACATCCCTTCTTACGGAAGACCCAACAAAACCACTATTTTAATAGTGGTTGTTTTAATATTACTTCTGATAATCGGAATAATCTTTTTAAAACAAAAATTAGGATTTGGGCAACAGAAAACCGGGCAAGAGAACCAAAAGATTACCGTGCCAAAGGTTATTTACAATCTGGCAGGGCTGGTCCAGAAGCTGGAAGAGAACTCCTTTATCCTGGAGGCCTCCATTCCCCAGCTTGACCAGAGTGGCAAGGTCACCCAGAGAAAGGAGACGAGAAAGATAAACGTCACATCGGGTACCAAATTCAGCCGCTTGACTTTTGTCGCCCAGCCGGGAAGCACCGGCAAATCTCCCTTGGAGACTCCGATGACCTTTGGCGAAATAAAAGTAGGGGATTACATTGAAGTGATCGCCAACCAGGATATTAGCCAGGCTCAGGATTTTGAGGCGAGCCAGGTCAGGGAATTGCCAAGGAATCAATAATTTTTAAAACACAAACAATCAAAATAATCATTATTAAAAAACAAAAAAGACGATGAAAATAAATAATACAAAAGTCATCCTTTTCGCTTTTTTGATATTATTTTTTTCTTCGGTTCTTCAGATAACTACCGTAGCTGCCCCCAGCGCACCTGTTTTGAATCTGCAGAGCTATTGGCTGTGCTCAAAATCTAATATTTGTCCCTGCCCGACTTTTACCTGGAGCACCAGCGCAGGCCTTTCTTACGTTCTTTACCGCACTAATCCCAACAACAGCACCTCGAGCTATTCAACCATCCTTCCGCCATTTAGGGACGAAGGAAGCGCAAGTATTAATTTTGACGGCATCAACGACTATGTCGGAGTTAGTAATTCCTCTCGCTGGGTACCAGCAGGTGATATGTCAGTTTCTTTTTGGGTCTATCCTACTAATATTGCTAACGATAGACAGGGCCTAATAGGGACATCTTATACCAACGAATTTCAGCTAACCATGCAACCAGACGGCTCATTAAGGTATTATCAGGGCAATGGCGGTTACGTTAATACTATTTGTTATCCCGGCACCGCAACCGCTATCACTAGCCAGATCGCTCCCCCTTCTGATAATGATAAAGTCGGTGATTATACTTCTATTGCTGTTCCATCTGACGGCTACCCGGTCATTTCTTACTTAAACGAAATCGACGGAGACTTAATGATTACCAAATGCCAAGATATTTCCTGCTCTTATTCCACCACTACTCAGATCCATAATCCTGGTTATAGTTTTGATATGTATGGCACTTCCCTTGCCATCGGCTCTGACGGCTACCCGATTATTGCTTACCACAATCTTAACAACGGTGACATCGTAATTGCTAAGTGCACAAACTCCTACTGTTCTTCATACGTTAACACAACGATTCCTAGGAATCCTGGAAATGATCGTGTCGGCCAATTCCCCTCTATTGCAATAGGCAAAGACAACCTGCCGGTTGTAGCTTATTTTAATATTACTGATTACGACTTAATGATTACCAAATGTTTGGATACTGCCTGTTCTCTTTCCACAACTACACAATTCTATACACCCGGTACTTATACTGGAGACGAAACCTCTATTGCCATTGGTAATGAAGGATTTCCGATAGTTTCTTCTTGGAACAAATCGGGCGGTAATCTCATGGTTACTAAGTGTTCCAACGCTTACTGTTATAGTGCCACCACTACCCAGATTACAAATGCTGCAGGTCAGGGGAGCTCAATTGCGGTTCCCGCTGACGGCCTGCCGGTTATTTCTTCTACCGATGGTTCAACGCTGACTATTACAAAGTGTGGCAACACTTCCTGTTCTGTTTATAATACTGTGCAAATTTCCAACGTCGATCCTGTTGGCAGCGGTCTTCAAACTTCAATTAAAATCAGTAAGGACGGCCTGCCAATCGTAACTTACTACAATAATACCGACGGTGACCTCATGGTCACCAAATGTGGGAACGCTTCCTGTTCCGTTTATAACACTAGCCAGATTATCAGCTCCAACAATATTGGTCTGTATCCATCTATTGCAATCGGTAAGGACGATCTGCCGATTATTTCTTATATGAATTATGTCGGTTCTTGGTCCGATAATAAGCTTGAGATCGCTAAATGCTTCGATGCTTTATGTTCTTTTGGTGCGGTTGACAGTCTTCTTTCCGATAACACTTGGACCAATGCTACTATTGTCAGAAATGTTTTGGACAAAACCATAAAAATGTATAAAGATGGTGCTTTGCAGCGTTCTGTCTGCAATACTTGGGTTAATCCTGTCACCAATACATATTCCCTAGTGATTGGAGAGAGTAATGCATATAGATCCTATTTCAAAGGCCTGATGGACGAAGTGAGGATTTATAGCAGGGCTTTGAGTTCTTCAGAAGTTCTTGATCAATACAAAGGCGTTTACAATAACGAGTCCAATTTGAAAATTGTTTTGCACTTTGATGAGGGAAACGGTACAGCCGCGTTTGACCAAAGCGGGATGGGAAATATAGGAACGCTTGGAGGTGGCGCTACCTGGTCAACCAGCTCGCCGCCCGTACTTAGTGCGTCTCTTGTGGAAAAATCAAAAAATTACAGATATTATCTAAGAGCTTTTGACTCTTCCGGCCAGGCAAGCGAGCCGTCCAATGAAATTTTGTTCAACAAAGGCTGCGCTTGGCTTTTGCAGCCTGTATTGACCCTTGCCCCAAAATGCCAAAATGAAAATTATCAGATAAAAATCGATTGGGGCGATGATCCAAACGCTAACTACTGGACTATTTACAAATGGGACTCGGAGGGGGATGTATACAAGCCCCTTATCAATATTGCGTCTACCAGCGAGTATATAGATACCGACGTTAAGGGCGGAGTCTCTTACGGTTACTTTATTGAGGCAGTTGGGGAAAGAAGCTCCTTTTCCAAGAGCGTGGTTACCCGGGTTCCTTTCTGTTATCCTTCGCCGGCAAAACCGAAAATAACTGTCACTCCCGGATGTCTTTCAACTAGCCCCCGGAATTTTATTAATTGGAATGCTGATACGAGCGGGAACACCCAAGGTTACAATATTTACAGAAGGGACACCACCATTAATGAAGCGGATTTTACCGAGATTGCTTCCAACCTCCCGCCAGCGACCGCTCAATACATCGACGAGGGGGTTGCAGAGGACCATGAATATGTTTACAGAATTGAGGCCTTCAATGGAGAGCCGGGTAATATTTCCTCCTCTGATTTCCAGCTTTTCACCCAAATTTTTAATGGCGAATCGGTAGGCATCGATCCCGACATTGTGATTGGCGCAGACGGTTTTCCGGTTATTTCTTACTACAACGAGGATGACGGCGAACTCATTGTCACCAAGTGCTACGATGTTTCCTGTTCTAATTCCACCACTACGCAAATTGCCAAAGGCAGTGGAGATTGGCTTGGTTACTATGGCACCTCTATTGCCATCGGCTCAGACGGCCTGCCGGTCATTGTTTCTGCAAACTTAAACAAAGAGAAAGTAATGTTCACCAAGTGCCATGACGCTTCCTGTTCCAATTCCAGCACCACCCAAATTGCCAATGCTGATTCGGTTGATAATTATCCCTCACTAGCCATTGGCACCGACGGCCTGCCGATCTTTTCTTATTACAACTATGATGACCAAGACTTAATGATCACTCATTGCTCCGACACTTCCTGCTTCAACTCAACAACCACTCAGATTCAGCACTCCCCTCCTACTGATAATGTTGGCAATTATGGAACCTCCATAGCCATCTCTCCTGAAGGATGGCCGGCTGTTTCTTTTTATAATGGAACCACCAAAGATCTTATGTTCTTAAGGTGCACCAATGCCGCCTGTACGAACTACAACTGGCCTATCCCGATTAATGATACTAATAATCCTGATGATGTGGGCCAATATTCTTCCCTAGCTTACGGAATTGACGGCTTTCCGATCATTTCTCATTTTAATAACTCCAATGGCGAACTATTAATGGTTACCAAATGCTATGATTTTGAATGCTACGACTCTACCACCACCGGGATTGCCGTCCCCCAAATTAACCGCTTCCCATATACTTCTATTGCCGTCCCCGCTAACGGCCTGCCGGTTATTGCTCATCAAGATGAACACGAAAATGGCAAACTGGTCATTATTAAATGCCAAGACCCATTCTGCCGCAACTCCACCACCACCGAAATTGGTCATGGCACAGATTGGATAGGATATTACCCTTCCCTTACCATCGGCGCTGACGGCCTGCCGATTGTTGTTTCTATGACCTATCCAGACTACGACCTGGCAATCACAAAATGCGGCAATTCTTCCTGTTCACCGGTCAACAACGGCAATGTAAGGTCATATGCCTGCAGCATAATGCCCCCCATTGCTCCAGTACTTTCCCTTGATTATATTTATGCATATTTGGGAGATGCTGAAGTTTCTATAAGCTGGACCGATGCAATAAACGAAAACTCATATCAGGTTTTTCGAAAAGATAACGGTCAGCCATTCGATTACGGAAGCCCGCTAATTAATCTTTCCGCAAATGTTTTAACATATATTGACCATACTGCAGAAGGAGGGAAGACCTATCAATATCAAGTGAGGGCGATAAACGCCAACGGGTCTTCGACTTCTAATATCATTGATGCTGAGGTTCCTTTTGGTTATCCTCAGCCGACAAAACCCGTAATAGATGTAAGTAGGGGATGCGATAATAGAAATCCCTGGAATCTTGTTAAATGGAGCTTGGATCCGACCGGCAACACCCTAAGGTACAATGTTTATAGAAAGGATGTAACCCTTAACGAGACGGATTTTACCAAGATTGCCCCCAATCTTTCGTCAACCACTATTCAATACATCAATGAAGGGGTTGCAGAGGACCACTTATATATTTATAAGGTCGAAGCTGTCGGCATGGATCCCGTCAACACCTATTTCTCCGGCGTGCAAACAACTATCCATGTTCCTTATGATGATGGTAACCATTTGTCAATGGATGGTTCTATTACCATGGGCGCTGACGGCCTGCCGATTATCGCTTTTCGAGACTACAATTGGGACGATCTCGTGGTTACCAAGTGCTATGATGATTCCTGTTCTCTTTCAACTACCACTGAATTGGTTACATATGATCCAGCTACGAGCTGGTATTGGCGGGATGGATGGCTCCCCTCCATTGCCATTCCTGCTGACGGCCTGCCGGTAACTGCACATTTTAACAGAGGTTATTATGATCTTGTAGTCACCAAATGCAATGACCCCTCCTGCCTTACAGCAGTCCATACCCAATTAGAAGATCTTAGTGCTTTTGGCGATATTCCTTCTATCGCTATCAGCGCTGATGGATTTCCGATTATTGCTAGTTACGATTCTCAATACGGCCGTGTCGCGATCACCAAGTGCTATGATCCTTTCTGTCAGGTAGAAATAACCCACGAGCTTGCCAGTGTTGATAATGTTGGCTGGGATAGCATCTCTATGGTCATCGCCCCAGGCGGCCTGCCTATCATTGCTTATGGTAACTGGACCGACAAAGATCTAATG